>VOFB01002271.1_pt1 | contig 13522 bp, 27 predicted proteins | sample 5384141 | NCBI WGS metagenome assembly VOFB01 (sample SAMN12384721, study PRJNA508395) | human gut metagenome | isolation source: healthy gut A | host: Homo sapiens | reverse complement strand
TTATATCAAATAGGATGCTTAGGATTTATAAAAAGCTATAAAAAGATTTGACACAAATTTTGATGTAAAATTATCAACATATGCAGTTCCTTATATGATAGGTGAAATAAAAAAGACATATTAGAGATGATGGACCAGTAAAAAGTAAGTAGAACCATAAAAGAACTAGGAATAAAAATAAAAGAAATACAAAGACAATATTTAAATAAAAAAGGAGAAGAAATAACAATTAAAGAACTACAAAAAGAGTTAAAAGTAGGAAAAGAAGAAATAATATTAGCCATAGAAGCAACAAGAAATGTAGAATCAATAGAAGATGCAACATATATTAATCATAAAGACGGAATAGCATAAGCTTAAAAGATAAAATAACAACAGAAAAAAGATGAAGAAGAAATAATAACAAATAAAATAGCAATAAATGAGTTAATAAAAAGGACTAAAGAAAAGAGAACAAAAGTTATTTTACTTAGATTTTATAAGGAAAACACAAGCACAAGTTGCAAAAATATTAGGAATAACACAAGTTCAAGTATCAAGAATAGAAAAAAATACTGAGTAGTATGAAAATGAAACTAAGTTCATAATAAAAAGGAAAAGGATGTAATAAAAATGAAAAAAGTAATTTTATATTTTATAGCTTTTATACTAGTATGTTTCTTTTTACCAGCAATATTAACTAAAAAGATGCAAAATTTGTTGAAACTTCTTCAAAGTCAAATAATGAAATCATAGAAAATACTGATAGTACACAAGAAAATATAAAAAGTACATATAATTATAAAATTATGGAACAATAAAATTACTACATAAAAAAAACAGGAGAAGTAGAACAAGTAAAATTAGATGAATACTTATGTAATGTAGTATCTGCAGAAATGCCAGCAGATTATGAAATAGAAGCCTTAAAAGCTCAAGCAGTAGTTGCAAGGACATATAGAATATATAAAATTTTAAACAAAAAACATGATAATGCAGATATATGATGATTCAACATGTTGCCAAGCATGGGTTGATAAAGAAACTAGATTTTCTAGGTGGGAAGAGAGCAAAAGAGAAAGTAACTGGGAAAAAATACAAAAATGCATACAAGAAACACAAGGACAAATTGTAACTTATCAAAACCAACCAATAAATGCATTTTTCCATGCAAATAGTGGAGGAAAAACAGAATTGCCAGTAAATGTGTGGGAGGAACTGGACTACCGTATTTACAAGTGGTTGAAACTGCTGGGGAAGAAGGATACAAACAATATGAATCAAAGTAGAACTTACACAAGATGAATTGATAGAAAAACTTAAAACAAAATATTCAGACATTAGTATAGATTTTAGTAATCAAGAAAATCTAAAAATATTAGAATATACAGACAGTGGAAGAGTAAAACTGTAAAATTTGGAAATCATGAAATATCAGGTGTTGAAACAAGAACATTGTTGGGATTGAAATCAACTAATTTTGAAATTTCAAAAGAAAATGACAAAATAAAATTTACAGTAAAAGGATATGGACATGGCGTAGGAATGAGTCAAACAGGAGCTGACGCTATGGCTAAACAAGGAAAAAATTATAAAGAAATAATAAATCATTTTATTCTGGTGTGGAAATAAAAGAAGTAAATTTATTATAGATATTTATAAAAATAATAAGCATAAATGTATAATCTCCTCAAAATAGGAAATACTTGTATTAATAAAAATTTTAAGGAGGATTATATGAGAAGGGATAGAAGAGGAAAAACGATAATAAAAAGTTCAAGATAAAATAACAATGTATTCCATTATTGGAGTTGCGACTTTAGTTGTAATTTTAGTAGGATTGCTTATTTATAGCAAATCACTAAGTGATAATGTACAAAATGGAGCAATTGATTTAGAAGGAATGGCTAAACAGAATGAACAGAATTTACAAAATATACAAAACAATACTAATAGTGCAAGTGTTAGTACTGAAATAGGAAAATCTGTAGAACAATCTAAAAATGAAATATCAAATAACACAAATGTAAATACAAGTGTTAAAATAATGCTAATAATACAACAAATACAGACAATAAGACAAATACATTAAACCAAAATACAAGTGCAACAAATTCAAAAAATACAAACACTAAAACAGAAAGTACAAATAAAACAGCAGACTCTAAAGCAACAGATAATAAAGAACTTAGTTTTGAAAAACCAGTAGATGGCGAAATAGTAAAAGAATATGCAAAAAGATAATCTTATATATTCAAATACTTTACAAGAATGGACAACACATTTGGGAATAGATATAAAAGCTGACAAAACTACAGTTGTAAAATCAGCAGAAGCAGGAAAAAGTTAAATCTATAAAAAATGATCCAAGATATGGATTAACAATAGTTATTGAACATGACAATGGATATCAAACAGTATATTCTAATTTATTAAGTTCAGAATTTGTTGTAGAAGGCGAAAAAGTAGAAAAAGGACAAAGTATTGGAACAGTGGGAAATACAGCAACATTTGAAATAGCTGATGAAGCTCACCTACATTTTGAAATATTAAAGGATTCGATTCAAGTAGATCCAAATATATATTTAAAATAATTAAATATTAGGGCATGTTAATATTTGACATGTCTATTTTTATTACAAAAATATTACAAATTTAAAATGCAATTAAAAGTGCTACATTAATAGCATTAGTAATAACAATAATAGTATTATTAATACTAGCAGGAGTAAGTATAGCAATGTTAACAGGGCAAAATGGAATATTAACACAAGCGAATAATGCCAAAAATGAAACAGAACTAGCAAGCGCAAAAGAAAAGTAGAATTGGCAGTAATAGGAGCAATATCACAAACAAGAGATGGAACATTAACAGTAGGAAAATTAAGAACAGAATTAGCAAATTATGGAGGAACAGTAGAAGGAGATACATTTCCAGTAACAGCAACAGTAGACGGAAAAAAGTTTTACAGTAGATAATAAAGGAAATGTAACATCAACAGGAAGCTCAGATCAAACACCAACAGAACAAGGAACATTAGGAACAGTAACAGGAAGTGAAACAAAAAATACAACAGTAAAAGATAGTTTAGGAAATCAAGTAGTAGTGCCAGCAGGATTTAAAGTAGTGAATAAAGATGCTAATGTAACAGACGGAATAGTAGTAGAAGATGTAAGCCATAGTGCAACAGCAGGAAGTCAGTTTGTATGGATACCAGTAGGAGATGTAATAAAAGATAGTGCTGGAAATAAAAAACAATAACATTAGGAAGATATGTATTTAATGCAGATGAATCTGGATCTGTAAATACTGAATTATCAAAAACAGAGCCAGGGGATCAATTAAAAATAAGCAGGTGCTTCAAATTATTTCACAGAAGGATTAAAAGAATAGTACAACAAATACAATAGCAAAAGATATAGAAGATTTTAAAAATAAAGGTAAATAATATAACACATGGATATTATATAGGAAGATATGAGGCAAGAAAAAAAGTGGAACACAAGTAACCGTAAAACAAATCAATTAGATGTACAGTATATAATATGTATATAACTATAACACAACCAGATCAAAGCAACAGAATTAAGTAGAGGAATGTATAGTGATAGTAATTTTGAAAGTGATTTAATGAATAGTTATGCATGGGATACGGCAATAGTATTTTTACAAAAATTTGATAATAGAGCAAATAAAGCTAGTCTAAAACCATATTCAAGACAAAATAGTTTAAACTGAAGTAGTTTAGCAAGTCAAGGAACAAATAATTTAAGTGATGTAAGTAAACAAGATGTAATATGTAATGTATATGATATGGCTAGCAACTGTATGGAATGGACAACAGAGACCTATAGCCGTTCCGGCTATCCTTGTACTCGCAGGGGTGGCGATTACAACTACAGCAGCTTCTACACGAGCCTCGCATCAGCAACGGTACGAGCGGTAGCTATGCCTTCATTTCTTTTAGGTCACTTTTATACATGTAGAACTGAATGCTAAAGCCGAGGACAAAGCTGACGTAGGGACATAAAAATGGTAAAAAGTTCCAAAATGATAAAAAACAGGAAAATGTAAAGAAAATTTAATAAAAAAGTAAAATAAAAAAACACCTTTTATAGTAAAATATAGTTGAGAAACAATTTTACGAAAGAAGGTGTTTTTATGTATTTTAATACACAAGAAGAGATTATCACAAAAATAAGCAAAAGTCTAGAGAAAAGTTTAATTTTAAGAAAAAAAGTGATAAAAGTATTAGCAAGTGTAGTATTAGGAATAATATTAGCGAAATCAACGATAGTATCAAAGATAGCAGAGAACTTAAAAGAAGATTTTTTGTGAAGGAAAAGAAGAAAGTAAAATAAAAAGATAAAAAAGATTTTTTAACAAAATATTTCAGATGATATGTATTTATTTTTTATAGAAGAAGTATTAAAAAATTTTAAAGCAGAGGATAATAAAGTATTAATAGTGTTTGACCATACAACATGTGAAGACAGGTTTGTAATATTAAGTTTTATGCTAAGTATAGGAAAAAGAGGGATACCAATATATTATAAAGTGTATGATTATAAGGATCCAAATAATAAAAGCATGAAAGATGTAAAAGAAGGATTGGAAAAAGTAAGAAAATTATTAGAACCATATAAATATGAAGTAACAGTACTAGCAGATCGAGGATTTGGAAGTACAGAATTATTTGAATATATAGATAAAATAGGATGGAAATATTTTATAAGAGTAAAGGGAAATTATAATGTATATATACCAGAAGATGAGGTGATAGGAAAGTTAGAAGATATAGAGCATCCAAGAGGGTTTACAAGATTTTTTATAATATTGAGTTAACTCAAAATAGATATAGATGTAATATAGCAACCAAAGAGTCAAAAGAATCAAAAGAAGATAGTTGGTATATAGCAACAAATGGGGAACCAAAAAAGCAATAAATAATTATAAAAAGAAGATTTACAATAGAAGAAATGTTTAAAGACATGAAAAGTAATGGATTAGGAATGGAAGAAACATGGACAAAGAAATTAAGTTATTTTAAAAATATAATGTTATGTATAAGTATAGCATACGTATATATAATAACAATAGGAAGCGAATGTGCAAGAAATGGAAGAAATAAAGAGATAGGAACATTTGTAAAAACCAAAAGAGCAAATAAAACAAGAATATATAGTGTATTTCAAATAGGAGTCAAATGGCTAAAAAGGTGTTATTTTAGTAAGGTAAACAGAAGGTTGATGTGTGAATTTATATTATTTGATTTATAGCGAGGAGAAAAAAATACAAAAAGAGGCGTACAGAGATTTTCTGTATGCTTAATAGTCATGTAAATAGAAAGAAAATGAACGAAAAGATAAAATAAGAAAAGAAAAAAGTTAGGAATAATCTATGTATGGCAAAATATAACCATATTTTACCATTTATGTGTCCCATGTAGAACGAATCAGGGACAAAGACATTGTCGAGGGCTATTTTAAAAGTAAGTAATTGAATAAGAGGCTTAACGACTTTAGACGGTTCCTCAAATGGTTAAAATGAATAAAAAATGGAAAAAAATTGAAAAAATGGTAAACCTCGTGTATAATATAATTATGTAACTTGATAGTTGCAAATATATTAAACAGGAGGTTTTTGATATGACAAATGAACAAATAATAAGCAAAATGAAAGATGACATGAAAATGAGAGGATTTTCATATTGGACAGAAGAAAGACAGAAGAAAGTTATTTAGGGAAAACAAAAGATATAATGAAATATTTCAATAAACCAATGGAAAAAGTAGAAACAGAAGAATTAAGGAATTTTCTACTAAAACACTTAAGAGAAGAAAGAAAAAATTATCAGAACGAAGTGTAAATTACTACAATTCAGTAATAAGATTCATGTATGAGGTAACACTGGATAAAATAATAAATAAGAAACAACTGCCGATGTATAGAAAAAGGAGAAAAATGAAAGATGTGCTAACAAAAGAAGAGTTAAGCACTTTTTTAATGCTTGTGAAAATTACATGTATAAAACGATATTTATGATGATATATGGAAGTGGATTAAGAGTATCAGAGGCAGTAAATTTAAGAATAGAAGATATAGATAGTAGAAAAATGAGAATATTTGTAAGAGCAGGAAAAGGAGGAAAAGATAGATATACAGTATTACCAAAAACAAGTTTAGAAATGTTAAGAAAATATTACAAAATGTACAAACTAAAACATCTAGAAGGCAATTTATGAAGATGACTGTGTATACTGCTTTCAGTATAAAAATGAAGCAGAACTTTTCATAAATAAATTATTACCAAAAGACTAGAAAAGTTTGTCTTAGAGTTGGCAAAGGACAAGACGAAACTAATATCTTTTGGAAGATTTGCAAAGAGCGTAGTAAAAAGTAAAAGTAGAAACATTTGACTTTTTTAGGTTTCACGCATTATTGTGGATTAAGTAAAAAGAGGACAATTAGAGTAAAAAGGAAAACAGCAAAAAAAGAAATTTAATGCTAAAGTCAAAGAAATGAAAATATGGATAAAAGACCACAGATATTTAAAAGTAACAGAAATGATTAAACAAATAAATATAAAATTAAGAGGTCATTATCAATATTATGGAGTAACAGACAACGCATACAGTATAAGCCTTTTTAAGAGATGTGTAAATAAACTTTTATGGAAATGGCTAAATAGACGAAGTGAGAGGAAAAGTTATACAAACGAAGAATTTAAGGAAATGATAAAACAAAACCCTCTGCTAATGCCTAAAATCTATGTGAATATTTATGATGTGTGAATTATATTACGGGGAACCGTATGCGGGAAATCTGTACGTAAGGGTCTAAAAGGGGTACAGTCCAGTAATGGCTGTGTCTACCTTGCTTAAATTTTTTTAAATATCTTTTTACAAACTAGTAATATCTGGTAAAATAATACACCATCTCCCAGAGGTTCTTTGGACTTCTGGGAAATTTATTTTTAATTAAATATAAAATCACCTGGCACAGGAGCCTCAAAACTTAAAAGCATGTTTAGCAACAGGATGAATAAAATTAATTTTATAACTATGCAAAGCTTGTCTAGCTATTAAATTAGAGCTATTGCCATATAAAGTATCACCTAAAAGTGGATGCCCAATATAACTAAAATGAACTCTTATTTGATGAGTCCTACCAGTTTTTAAAATACACTTTACTAAACTATAATTTTCAAAAACTTTTAAAACAGCAAAATCTGTTATTGACTTTTGCCCATCCTGACTAACACATCTTTCTATAATACTTCCAGGTTTTCTACTAATTGGTAAATCAATAATGCCATATTTTTCATTTAAGTGACCTTCCACTAAACAGATATACTCTTTTTAAAATCATCAGTTTGCATTTGGGTTGAAAGTTGTTCTTGAATATACTCACATTTAGCAAAAACAACAAGTCCAGATGTATTTAAATCAAGCCTATTTACAGGTCTTATTTTCTTTTTAATCCAATAGAGTCAAAATAAAATCGAATACCATTAGAAAGTGAATCTGTATAATGCAACATAGATGGATGAACAGGTATGCCAGCAGGTTTATTTATGACAATTAACCATTCATCTTCATAAACAATATTTAATTCCATTTTAGTAGGAATAATATTAGAATTATCTTCTTCATAATCAAAATCTATAATAATTAAATCGTTTAAATTAAGGGAATCTCTTGTGTCTACTGCAATAGAATTCTTATAAATATGATGTAATCTAATTAGTTTATTTCTTAATCTAGAAGAAATATTAAATTCATTTATAAGTATTTGATTAATATTTGTGTACTTACAATTTTCTTCAACAATATAATTTAATTTCATACAAAGATTAATCCTTTCTTATTAATAAAATGCTTATAATTAAGTAGTAACATTATATAGAAAAATTTACATAATGTAAAGAATATCTTGAATAATTAAATTATATCTGATAAAAATAACAAACGTAGAATAATAAATTAAGAGATTATAAAGAAAGAGGAAATATATGAGAATAAGATTTAAAAAAATGGGCGAGACCAGAACTAGAAGCAAGTAATTTTTATGAAGACAATCCAGAAGAATGGAAAGGAAAATGGAAAGAACATTTTGCAGATAATAGCAAAACCATTAATGTTAGAACTAGGTTGTGGAAAAGGACAATTTATATCAAAATTAGCCGTAGAAAATCAAGAGGCAAACTATTTAGCAATTGACTTAGTTGATGCAATGCTAGGTTTAGCTAAAAGAAATATAGAAGAAACCTATAAAGAAGCAAATATAGAACCTAAAAATGTAATGCTTACAAGGTTTGACATAGAAAGAATAAACCTAATATTAGATAAAAAAGATAAAATAGAAAGAATATATATAAATTTCTGTAATCCATGGCCAAAAGGAAAACATAGAAAAAAGAGACTTACACATACAAGACAATTAGAAAAATATAAACAATTTTTAATTCCTAATGGGGAAATATATTTTAAAACAGATGATGATAGTTTATTTGAATCAAGTTTATTATATTTTGAAGAAGCAGGATTTAAGCTATTAAATAAAACATATGATTTACATAATGAACCTATATTTGAAAAAAATATAGAAACAGAACATGAAAAAATGTTTTCAGAGCAAGGAATAAAAATAAAAGCATTAATTGCACAATTAAGATAGTCTAACTAAAAAATGTAACTATCTTAGAAAGGGATGAAACAATTGACTGAAGAAGAAGTAATAAAAAATAAAAATGACAAACAATTTATATTAAAAGCAGTTTCTGAGAACGGAAAATTTTTAGATTTAGCTTCACCAGAGTTACAAAATGATAAAGAAGTTGTTATGCAAGCTTTAGAACAAGATCCAGAGGCATTAGAATTTGCAAGTCAAAACTTAAAAAATGATAAAGAAGTAATAATGAAAGGTGTAACAGGGGCACCTTTGGACAATATGTTATGCATCAGATAAATTAAGAGAAGATAGAGAAATAATAATGGAAAGTTGTAAAACCTATGGACAAGGACTATATTTTGCAAGTAAAGAGTTAAGAGATGATAGAGAAATTGTAAAACAGCAATTACAAATAAAGGTATAATAATAAAATATGCTTCTGAAAGATTAAAAAGATAAAGAACTTGCAATGATAGCAGTAAAGCAAAATAAACAAGCATATCATTTTATATCAAAAAAGAGTTACAACAAGATGAAGATATAAAAGAAATAATGGGATAAAATTTATAAATAAAAAGTACAAGCAAAGTCTTGTACTTTTATGATTTACCTATATAATGTAGGCATAATAAAACAAGGAGGAATAATATGTCATTTATAGATGGAATAAAAGAAAGAGCAAGAAAAGAAATTAAAACAATAGTACTTCCAGAAGCAGATGACTTAAGAGTTTTAAAGGCAACAGAGCAAATAATAAAGGAAGAATTTGCTAAAATTGTATTAATAGGACAAAAAGACAAAATTCAAAATTTAGCAAAAGAGAATAATATTAATATAAATGGAGCTAAAATAGTAGACCCTAGAACATCAGAAAAACATCAAGAATATGTTGAACTTTATATAACTTAAGAAAACATAAAGGAATGACAATTGAACAAGCAGAGGAATTTGTAAATGATCCAGTATATTTTGGAACATTGATGTTAAAAGATACAAACTCAGAAGCAGATGGATTAGTATCAGGAGCAGCTCATTCAACATCAGACACATTAAGACCTGCACTTCAAATTTTAAAAACTGCACCAGGAACTAAATTAGTTTCAGCATTTTTTTGTTATGGTAGTTCCAGATTGTGAATATGGTGATAATGGAACATTTATATTTGGAGATAGTGGATTAAACGAAAATCCAGATGATGAAAATTGTCTGAAATAGCTATCTCTTCAAGTAGAAGTTTTAAAACAATTAGTAGAAAAAGAACCAAAAGTAGCAATGCTTTCATACTCAACACATGGAAGTGCACATTCAGAATTAACAGAAAAGGTAATTAATGCAACTAAAAAGTAAAAGAAAAAGAACCTAATTTATTAGTTGATGGAGAATTACAATTAGATGCAGAATAATACCAGAAATTGCAGAATCTAAAGCACCTAATAGTCCAATAAAAGGTGATGCAAATGTTTTAATATTTCCAAATTTAGATGCAGGAAACATTGGATATAAACTAGTTCAAAGATTAGAAAAGCAGAAGCATATGGACCACTTTGTCAAGGAATAGCAAGACCAGTAAATGATTTATCAAGAGGATGTAATAGTAAAGATATCGTTGGAGAAGTTGCCATTACAGCTGTACAGGCACAAACTCAAGATATATAATTAACCAAATTCGCAAAAAAATATGCGACACTGAAAGGAATGGGATGATATGAAAATTTTAGTATTAAACTCAGGAAGCTCATCACTAAAATATCAAGTGATAGACATGGAATCTGAAAAAGTTTTGGCAAAAGGAAATTTTGAAAGAATAGGGCAAGCACGTTCATTTCTAACACATAAAGTAAATGGAGAAAAGCACAAATTTGAAATGAGAGCCGAAAATCATGAAGAAGCAATTAGATTTGTGTTAAAAAGACTTACAAATGAAAACTATGGACTAATGAAAAGTTTAGACGAATTAATAGGAATAGGACATAGAGTTGTACATGGAGGAGAAAAATTTACAGAACCAGTAATAATAACAGATGAAGTTATTGATACAATAAAAGAATGCACAGAATTAGCGCCATTACATAACCCATCAGCAATATTAGGAATGGAAGCATGTAAAAGAATAGTACCTAATATAAAAATGGTTGCAGTTTTTGATACAGCATTTCACCAAACGATTCCCAAAGAAAGATATTTATACCCAATACCATATGAATATTATGAAAAATATGGCATTAGAAAATATGGATTTCATGGTACATCACATAAATATGTTGCATATAGAGTTGCAGAATTAATGGGAAAAGATGTAAAAGATTTAAAAATTATAAATTGCCATTTAGGTCAAGGTGGAAGTATATGTGCTATACAAAATGGCAAATCAGTTGACACAAGTATGGGATTAACACCACTTGGTGGAATTGTTATGGCTACAAGAAGTGGAGACTTAGATCCATCAGTACTTACATATCTAATGGAAAGACATGAATTAAATGCAAGAGAAATGGAAACAATATTAAATAAAGAATCAGGAGTATATGGAGTTTCAGGAGTTTCTGTTGACTTTAGAGATATCGAAGTAGAAGCGCATCTGGTGATAAAAATTCACAAAGAGCATTAGATATATTTCATGATTCTGTTGCAGGTTATGTTGCAAAATATATGGTTGCAATGGGAGGAGCAGATGTTATTACATTCACAGCAGGTGTTGGAGAAAGAGGTCAAGACTCTAGACAAGAAATATGTAATAGATTAAAATATTTTGGAATAAAACTTGACGAAAAAACATAATCAAGAAATAAAAGGTGATGAAGATAAAGTTTCATCAGAAGATTCTAACATACCAGTATATGTAGTTCAACAAATGAAGAACTAATGATAGCTAGAGAAACTAAAAATGTATAGAAGAAGGAGAAAGAAAATAATGAATATTTTAGTATTAAACTGTGGAAGCTCATCATTAAAATATCAATTAATTAATATGGAAACAGAAGAAGTTTTAGCTTCTGGAAAATATGAAAGAATAGAGAAAAAAAGCTTTTAATACACATAAAGTAAATGGACAAAAAATTGAAGTAAAAAACCAGCATATGACCATAAAGAACAATTGAATTTGTACTTGAACAATTTACAAATCCAGAATATAAAGTAATTGATAGTTTAGAAGAAATAGATGCTATAGGTCATAGATCAGTAAATGGTGGAGAAATATTTAAAGAATCTACTATAATTAATGAAAAAGTTATGAAAGAAATTGAAAGATGTAGCGAATTTGCACCATTACATAATCCAGCATCAGTTTTAGGAATGGAAGCTTGTGAAAATGTAATGCCAGGAAAACCAATGGTAGTAGTATTTGATACAACATTCCATCAAACAATGTCAAAAGATAAATATATTTATCCAATACCTTATGAATATTATAAAAAATATGGTGTAAGAAAATACGGAGCACATGGAACTTCACACATGTATGTATCACAAAGATTAGCAGAAATTGAAAACAAAAATATAGAAGACTTAAAAATAGTTACATGCGATTTAGGTCAAGGTTCAAGTATATGTGCTGTTAAAGGTGGAAAATCTATTGATACAAGTATGGGATTAACACCACTTGGAGGAATACCAATGGTTACAAGAAGTGGTGATTTAGATCCATCTGTAATTACATATTTAATGAAAAAGAAAACTTACAGCACAAGAAATGGAAGACATATTAAATAAAAATCAGGAGTTTCTGGAATATCTGGATTAGCACCAGACTTTAGAGTTATAGAAAATGCATCAAATGAAGGAAATCAAAGAGCACAAATAGTATAAGTAGCTTTAATTATGCAATAGCAGGAGATATAGCAAAATATCAAAGAGAAATGGATGGACTTGATTATATAGTATTTACAGGAGGAATTGGAGAAAAACCAAATAAATATTAGAAAAGGAATTTGTGAAAAACTTAAATTTATGGGAGTAGAATTAGACTTAGAAGCAAATAACATGAGAGGAGAAGAAAAAGTTATATCTACACCACAATCAAAAATAAAAATATATGTAATTCCAACAAATGAAGAACTAATGATAGCTAGAGAAACAAAAAGATTAACACAAAAATAAAAAAATATTTGATATATAATTGGTTGTATTATATTGTAAGTTGAATTTTAAATATATAAAATTCAAGAAAAATGTATCTAAAATTGATTTGAGTTTAATTATTTAGATACATTTTTCAAATACAAAAAATTTTACAAATAAATTTAATTTTATACTTGACTTTCATAAACCATTGTGATTAAATATGGAAAAAAACAGGGGCTAAAAAATTAGTGAAAGGAGGCGGTGCGAATGTCAGATGAATTTGCAACCGTGGTTTTAAAAGAACTAAGAGATTTTAGAACCGAAACAAACAAAAAAGATTTGATAATTTAGAAGAAAAAAGTAGATGTACTTCAAAAATTGTCAGATAAGCATACTGAAGCTATAAATGGGCTTAAAAAAGAAACAAAAGAACACACAAAGAGCAATAGAAGAATTGCAAGAATTAACAAAAGAACATACAAAAGCAATAGGTGAATTACAAAAATAACAGAAAAAATGAAAGAAGAGATTTCAGAAAATACAAATGAAATATATGAATTAAAATATGAAAGAGAGAAAAAAACTCTTGTAGATGTTTTAGAGGCAATAAAATTGAACAGTGAAAAGAGTAAAATTATGCAATATGAGAATAGCTAGACTAGAAGAATGGAAAGACAATCTTGAAAATGGACTAATTTCAATGGTGTAAAATTTATTCAACAAATATAAAGTAAACTATTGCAAAATAGAAAAAAGATGATATAATTATAAGCATAATATGTAAAAAATATAACAAAGACAAGATGA
>VOFB01002662.1_pt1 | contig 13548 bp, 29 predicted proteins | sample 5384141 | NCBI WGS metagenome assembly VOFB01 (sample SAMN12384721, study PRJNA508395) | human gut metagenome | isolation source: healthy gut A | host: Homo sapiens | reverse complement strand
GGAGAAAAAGGAGACTATCCCTGAAGGCCCGGCTGGTCGGCGATGCTCTGCATTGAGGTGGAAAAATACCTTGCAGGGAGAAGTGAAGGAGGCAAAAGGGCGGCTGGTGACCACGAAAGAAAAAGCGGAGGGGGCATGGCTATGACCGATCGGTCCGGGATGTGGTGGAGCTTTACGGAGGCCATATACAGATAAGCCATGAGGATGGTATTTTCAGGGTAACCATCTGGATTGGGCACCTTTCCGCGCGGCTGCTTAATAATGGGAAAAGGGAAAGGTTTTTCTTGTAATAATTTCTGTATACTAAGAAATAATTAAATATTTTAAGAATATTCAATGGACAACCGAAAGGAAAGGGCTATAGTTTGTAAGCAGTTATTGATTGGACTCCTGGAGGTTTATGATGGAACAGAAAGTGGGAGATGCCCACATGCTTTGCAGCCGGTACGAACAGAAGAAATTACCAGATGGATAATCTGAAATGCCTGTTGATCTTTCCGTGGTTTTCGGGCATATGCTGGAGCTGTTTATGGGGAAAAATTCACCGGAAAGAGTGATTTATCTGGTGATCTATTCTTTTCACATGCCCCTTTTTTGCTTTTGTGTCCGGTGTTTTTTTTGCGCGGTATAACCCGTCTAAGATAAAAAATAATATGATATATCCCTATCTGATTTTCCAGACACTGTATCTGCTTTTTTCCAATCAGATTCTGGACAAGGATGCGGATATGCAGTATACGACCCCATCATTGGCTGCTGTGGTATCTTTTTGCCATCATCGTATGGAATCTGGTGCTGCCCCTGGTGCAGGTGGGAGGGGATGAAGAAAAATGGCCATGCTGTCGCCGCCCGCTGCCAGCATGATCACCGGTTTTGATGAGAAAGCCGGTTATTTCCTGTCCGCATCCAGGATCGTGGAGTTTTTCCCCTATTTCCTGTTAGGCGTTTATTACAGGGATATGAAGAGGAAAGCACAGGAGACGGCATCGGGGCTGCGTAAGGAGAAGGAACAGCCGGATTATCAGGCGGATAAAAGAAAAAAATGGCTTTTTAAAGGCGCTGCCATTCTCATTTGGGAATCATACTACAGGGGGCCTTTGTCTGGCTGATCGGACAGAATGTGGAGGATATCAAATCCGCATGGTTTTACGGATCCGTTTCCTATGAAAAGGGAAATTATGGCTGGCAGTTCAGGCTTCTGAGCATCGCTGCGGCTCTTTTGTGGCTTCTGCTTTTTTCCTTCTGTGTATGCCCGTGAGAAAGATTCCCTTTCTTTCCTATATCGGAGCCAATACTATGCCGGTATACCTTCTGCATGGCTTTGTGTTTAAGCTGTTAAGCAAGATAAAGTTTTCAGTTTTATCGAGCATGAAGAGGCGGTGGCCCTTATGTTCAGCGTTCTTTGGTAGCTGTATTTTCCTGAAACCGCTTGTGGAATTCCTGGCGCCTTTGTTCCGCTGGAACCGGCAGGATTTTGACCGCCGCGGCAGGAAAAAATAGGAAAATTAGAAAACGGATAAATGCGGGTTGATAAACGTAAAATAAATGTTTATAATATAGCCGGGAATGGGAGGCAAAGTTTATGACATTTGAGGAATGGGTAAGTAGGGAGAAAAAAGAGAGTGAAGAAAGAATCCTCGAATTGGTTAAGGCTCTTTTACAGGATAACCGTCTGGAAGAATTGTCACAGATCAGTGAAGATACCGCACTTAGAGAACGTTTATGCAAAGAATACAAGATCTGATATTGTCTGAAAAATCTTCAGACTGGCCGTATTTCTTTCTGCCAGTCTGATCAACAGGCCTTCGGGCCGGTCTTAAAATCTAATAAAATAATCGAAACAAATTCAAGGAAGAAAAAGAAAGTAAAACAATAAATATAGTAAAACAGGCATCGGAGCCGGATGCATTCTTTTTCGACAGCAAAAAGCCTGCCCCGGATCGACAATCTCCGAACAAGCTTTTTTATGTGTTTATCAAAATGAAATGAAACAGGGATTACAGTCCAAGGACTTCCTGGACAATTTCCACCGCATCTTCAATGCAGCCCCGGACAAGTGCGGAGCACGGTTCCGGTATCAATGCCCTTTAAATCACGGCATATGAGGGAGCCGTTTTTTTCCTCAAAGCGTCTTACGGATCTCGCGGAAAGCTTGTAGGTTTCCGCTTTTGTTTTCGGATCATTCAGCTGTCCGTCACTGTTTTTAAAGCCAGCAAGCATTACCGAACCGGATACGCGCCGCAGGTGCCTTCCATTCCGCCCATGCCCAGCCCGAAAGCTTCTCCTGCCTTAAACAGAGTTTCCTCGTCCACCCGATTTCCTACAGAAGGAACAGGCCACAGCCTGGCAGCAATTGTATTTTTATCATGATTGGCAATTGCCAGTTCTTTTTCGTCATGTATCTTATCCGTTATCCTTCCCAGCGGCTGATTAAAGCCTTTGCTTCTTCCTCACCCTTTTATTACACGAAGGCCTCCCTGAGCCAGAGCCAGGAGTTCGTCTTCACCGGGATAAACAACAAAATCAGCGATCCAGCCCACACGTTTCTGCAGATCATCACGGGTAACCTTGGAATAAAGCAATTCCGCCGGTGAGGATGATTTTGTCGACCTTGCCGTTCAGAACGGTAGCCGCCATAGCTCCGATATCCTGGCGATCTGATAATGGAATGCATCCAATATTGCCACGTATTCCGGAATGCCTTCCAGCGCTTTATCTTCACGATACGGGCATCGTTTGTTCCCACATAGCCGTTGAAACCGCCGCCGCCAACCAGCTTCTTATAAACTTCTTTTTCGTATATTTGCCGGAGAAACACATTTTTAACCAGATCACCGGCAGGTACTGTTCCGGCGCGTTCCGGTGAGAAAGCGCCTTCGCCGTCAAGAATGTTGTTGACATCCACGATCTTTCCCGCCTCTGTGTGCGCCTACGGAGCAGCCACCGCCCATGTGTACCACAATCAGGTTCAGCTGTTCATAAGGGATGCCGGATTCCTTTGCGTATCTTCTGGCAACAGCCTTCTGGTTGAGCGCATGGAAAATACTTCTTCTGGGAAGCTCAGACAGCCGGAATATCTGGCGATAGGTTCAAGCTCGTCAACGACAACGGGGTCAACGATGAAGGAAGGAACGCCGATGGAATCGCCGATTTCTTTGCAAGGATGCTCCCAGGTTGGAAGCGTGCTGTCCCTGATAGCCGATTTCCAGATCGTGAAGCAGTTCGTCGCTCACTTTATAGGTGCCGCCCGGGATAGGCTTTAACAGGCCGCCGCGTCCTACGACAAAATCAAGGAATTTATATCAAAGTTTTTTCCTTCAGAAGGTCTGTGATAATTTCCCTTACGGAAGTCCTTCTGATCGATGATGGAAGCATATTTGGAGATTTCTTCCGTGGGTGTCTTAAGGTTTCTTCAAAAGAAGGTTTTCTCCTCAAACACGCCAATTTTAGTAGATGTAGAACCGGATTGATGATTAAGCTCTTATAAGACATAGTTTTCGCTCTCCTTTTCTAATCACAGCGGCTTTGCCGCATGGTTTCATTGACGGACTGTTTTCAGCGGGGGTCTTGTTCAGCTCTTCCGCAACGACAGCGGCCAGAGCGATGGAATTTACTTTGTCTCAAAGGAATCGGAGCGGCTTTGTAAGGATGGCGGGCACCTTGGTACCGGTTAAGATACAGCCGTTCTTTTACGCCGTCAACCATATGGACGATAGCTTTGTAAACCAGGTTTCCTGCATGGATGTCAGGAAGAGCAGGACGTCGGCATTTCCCTGGATTTTGCGGTGTGTAGCCCCTTTATGGCGGGCGCCTTCTTCATCGATAGCCAGGTCAAGGGAAAGAGGTCCGTCTACGATACAGCCGGTGATTTTCCCTTCCTCATTCATTTTGGTCAGCTCTGCCGCATCAACGGTAACAGGCATTTTGGGATTCACAACCTCAACGGCGGCAAGGGGAGCTACCTTGGGATTAGGAATGCCGCAGGCATGAGCCACTTCAACGGTATTTTCAAGATATGTACCTTATCCCCAGAGTAGGATAGGTCATGAATGCAACGTCGGTAAAGAAAAGAAGCTGTTCGATTCCGGGGATATCAAATACACAGACATGTGACAGGGTGCGCCCTGTGCGCAGGCCGACTTCCTTGTCAAGAATACTCTTTAAGAAGGTTTTGGTTTCCAGAAGGCCCTTCATGTACATATCGGCCTTTTCCATCATGGGCAAGCTTTACTGCGGTAAGTGCAGCGGTCCATTCATCGGGTTCATTGATGATTTCAAAATCAGAAACATCAATCTTGAGTTCTTCGGCAATCGCTTTAATTTTGGCTTCGTCACCAACCAGGATGGCATTGGCGATGCCGCGGTCCTTGGCGGCTCTTACTGCTTCAAGAACTGCGCTGTCCTGCGCGACAGCAACGGAAACTGGTCTTCTGGCCGCATTCTTTTACTTTGGAACTCAGTCCGTCAAAACTTGTACTCATTTGTCCATACCTCATTTAATAGAATTGAATTTGTGTGATATTTAATAGGTTTCGGGGGGCGGGAGGGCAGAGTCCTCCTTAAAGCCCATTGTTAAAATTATAACACTTCTATTTATAAAGGTCAAGCATTGGGCGGAGAAAGGATAAACGCATCCTCCACAGGGGCCTGGTTGCCCTGCCTTTTCCCTCCTCTTCGGACGGCTGTGTATGTGTTTGCTGAGTCAGCTTCAAAAATCGGTGGTGTTCTAAATGTTCCGTTCTGCCGGGAGGCTGCCAACGCGGCAAAACTCCTCACTGCGTTCGTCAGACAAACCGCTAGGGGCGGCAGTCTTCCGGCTGAACGGAACATTAAGAAACATCACTATTTTTTCAGATGTCTCAGCAAACACATACACAGCCGTCCGGAGAGGAGGGAAAAGGCAGGGCGGCAGGCCCCTGTGGAGGATGCGTGTTTATCCTGAAGGGCAGGTTTACGATGGGGAGAAAGGTGGGGAAGGGGTATAAGAGGAGATTTTTACTAAGGGAAAGAGGGAAACAGTTTCGTTAATAATTCACAAAATTTGAGGGATTGAAGAAAAGGAGGAAAAGATTGGGGTAATTGTATGAAAATGGGGTGGGAAATGATGGGATTTGTACAAAAAACAGGGTAAACGGTTACTTAAATAGTGATTGCTGGGGGTGGGTGGGGATGGTAGAATTTGAGCATAATCAATCGGATATTTCAGGGATGCGGGATATGGGATTGGGTAGGAAGAAGTTGGTTTTGGGAGTTGTTTGTGTTGCGGTTTTGGAACAGGCGGAAAAGAGAAAGAGGAGGTTGGATTATGTTGAAACGGTGGGAAGAAGTGGGGATTGTTGGTTTTGGGTGTTTTGTTGGGTGTGTTTTGGGTGCCTTTTTAGTGTCTTGGCGGAAAAATGGGGAGGAACGGTGGCTGTGTATGTGCAGGTGCCGGAGGATTGGGAGAATCCTTGTATATGGGCTTGGGATGAGGATGGGAATAATGCTTTTTGCGGCCTGGCCGGTGAGGAGATGGATGCGGACAGGGGGAATGAGGGTGGTATTATGTGTGGATTCCTTCGTGGGCGGATCATGTGATTGTTAATGCGGATGAGGGTGATGTGCAGACGGGGGAGTTGGTGCTGAGGGAGGAATACGTGGATTGTTGTTGAGGATGGAGAGAATGCGGAGTTTTACGGATCCGCAGACGAAGGGGATATTCCGGAGTATGTGGAAAAGTTCGTGGTGCGGGTGAAGGTGGATGAAAGCTGGAAGGAGCCTTGTTTGTGGGCCTGGTCGGCGCCGGATGGGAAGAATGTGTTTGAGGCATGGCCCGGGGAGGTGTTGGCTCTGAAGGAGCGGATGGTATGAGGCGAAGGTTCCTGTCTGGGTGAATTCTATTATTGTGAATGCGGATGACGGGGCGGTGCAGACGGAGGATATATCGATAGATCCTGCGGATATCTGGGTGAGTGTCGGTGAGGATGGGAGTTATGATTTCAGTTATGAGGATCCGGATGCGGAGGAGGTTCCGGATGTTACAGTGTGGGTGAAAGCGCCGGCGGATTGGGAGAGTCCCTGTCTTTGGGCGTGGTCGGCGCCGGATGGGACGAATGCATTTGCGGCGTGGCCGGGAGAAGCGTTGGCGGAGGATGGTTCCGGGTGGCTGAAGATAAGTGTGCCTGGATGGGTGAATTCTGTTATTGTTAATGGGTCGGAGGGAAGTGTGCAGACGGCGGATCTTTCGGTTGATACGGGAAAGGATGTCTGGGTGGTTGTGAACAGTGCGGAGGATGCTTCTGTTTTTATGAGGAGCCGGAAGGGGCAGTTGTGGCGGAAGGCACGGCGGGTGAGACAGAGGAGCGGATGACGGCGGAGAAACGCAGGAACCTGGTGTGGAGGAACGGGTGTGTCTGTGGAACAGAGCGGAAGCAGGGCGCCGGTGATCATTCTGGTGGTCGTGGTGACAGCGGCTGTGATTGCTGCAGCGGTGGTGGCGGGTAAGAAAAGGAAAGGGTAAGGGGATGCCCGGTTAGGGCGGAAAGGTGCGTATGAGGAAGAAAATAATCAGCGCTGCACTTGCCTTTATGTTGGCTGCGGTCTCTTTGGGGGCTGCGGCCAGGAGGGAAGGAAGCGGATCAATCGGTTATTACGATATGGCATGATAAGGAGGATGCGGTTGTCCAGGTGCTGCAGAAGCAGCTGGATGAGCTGGCGCCGGAGGTGACGGTGAAGCTGGAGCGGAAAAGCGATTTGACGGAAGCTTTGAAAATGGTGGGGAATGATCCTAAAGCTGCGCCGGATATGTATTTTTTGCTCATGATAAGATTGGTGTTTATGCGGAGATGGGGATTTTGTCTCCTGTTACGGATTTTATTCCCATGGAGGAATTGGAACCGTATATGGATATGACGATTAAAAAACCTATAAGGATGTGGTATATCAGCTGCCGGTTTATTATGAGACGCTTTTGTTTATGTATAATAAGCGGTATATGAAGGAGGAAGAGGTCCCGCAGACTACGGAGGAGCTTTATTCCTATATGGAGGAGAATACAAAGGGAGGCCATTATGGGTTTGTGGAGCAGCATAGTACGGCTTATTACAGCGCGGGGTGGATTCATGGTTTCGGGGGATATCATGAATGACCAGGGGAACCGGGGCTGGATTTGCCTCAGACGCAGGAGGCGCTGGAGTATCATAAGAAATTTGTGGAGCTTATGCCGGGGAAAGCGAATATGCCACGGTAAATACTCTTTTCAGCGAAGGGAAAGCACATGCTACGATAGCGGGGCCGTGGCTGGTGCCTGCTGTGCGGCAGACGGGAATGGATCTGGGGATTGCACCCATGCCTGTGGTGGATGAAACAGGAATGCCGATTGCGCCTTACAGCGGGGTTCAGGGGATCAGGTGCTAAAATCGCAGGGGAGAATAAAAAGAAGCGGTGGAGCTGGTGCTTCGTAAGCTGATGGATCCGCAGCTTCAGGTGGATTTGGCTAAGGCCAGCGGCTGTGCCCCGGCCAGCGAGGCCTGTTATGAGATGGAGGAAATCCTGTCGGATGATGTGGTTATGGCTATGAAGCAGACGGCGGAAAATGCGGTTCCCATGCCGAACCGGCCGGAAATGGATGTTATGTGGACGGTGGCGGGAAATCTGCTGGCTGATATTAATATGAGCGGCAGGGGAGTTGAAGAAAAGCTGTGTCAAGGCGCAGAAGGAAAGCGCTCCGGCTGATCGGGCAGATGAAGTGAGAAGGGGGAAAGGAGAAAAGGGTGGAGCGTAAGGGGAGAAAGAGAGAGATAATAGCAGCATATCTGTGGTCGGCGCCTTCGCTGCTTCTGATTTTTGCTGATCGTTATCTTTCCCATTGTATATACGGGTTATATTTCTTTTACCAATATGAACGTATACCACTGGTTTGATTATGAGCTGATCGGGCTGGATAACTACAGGGATGCATTGCTGGTATTTGATAATGGGTTTCTGCAGGCGCTTGTTCTGACGGTGGTATGGACAGTTGTCAATATGGTGCTGCAGCTGGTGATAGCGTTCCTTCTTGCCAGTTTATTGAATCTTCCGGGGCTGCGGCTTCGCAATATTTATAAACGCTGCTGATTTTTCCTGGGCGATGCCCGGATATGTTTCCATTCTGCTCTGGAAGACGGGGATGTTTAATTCGCAGTTCGGGCTTTTGAATCAGTGGCTTGGAAAATTGGGGATGGAGCCGGTAAGCTGGCTGTCGGGGGACGGGCTTGCCTTTGTGTGCTGTACGGTTGTAAATCTGTGGCTGGCGCTGCCGTTTATGATAACTATCATTGACGGTGCCCCTGCAGAGCGTGGACAGAAGCTTTATGAGAGTGCCCTGCTGGAGGGAGCGAATTGGCCGGACAGGGCAGGGTATATCACGATTCCCATGATCAGCCCATTATTGCGCCGTCCGTCATTATTACGGTCTTCACCACTTTCAAGCAGTTCGATGTGATTTACCTGCTGACACAGCAGGCGGGAGGGAAGACAGGCGCGCATATTCATACCATTCTTACCTATGCATATGAAAATGCATTTATAACCAATAATTACGGGTACAGTTAGGCAGTATCTATTCTTATATTGCTTATGCTGATTCTGTTTTCCTGTGTGACCGGAGGGGAAGAGGAAGGAAGGAAGGGTAAATGGCTTATAAAACCGGGAAAAAAGCCAGGAAAAGCGGCGCTGCTGCTGTGGTTAATCTCTTTTTATCTTGCTGTGTTTTCTGGTGCTGATACCAGTGCTGTATGCATTTTCCGTGTCACTGAATGCTTACAAAAGTCTGCTTAGCTCCGATCTTTCTTTTCTTCCAAAGCATATGACACTGGCGAATTACCGGGCGGTATTTGTGGAGGAACCTATTTTAAGATGGTTTTCCAACAGTATATGGATGGCGGCGGCCATGGGTTTTCATTTCCCTGGGGACGGGAATCCCCGGCAGCCTATGTGTTTTCAGGAAAAAGTTTCCGGGAAGGAAAAGTTATTCTGCGGCTTCTGATTCTGCTGTATGCATTTCCGGCGCTGCTTTCCATGACGGCTTTGTATAGCTGCTGAGTCCCATGGGGCTTATCAACAGCAGGTTGGGGCTTCTCATTGTGTATGAGACGGGAAACCATGTCGGTATTTGGTGGAATATGAAAGGGTATTTTGATACGATTCCGCTGGAAATAGAAGAAGCGGCCATATGATTGACGGGCGAAACCGGTGCAGCTGGTGACGAAGATTGTGCTGCCTGGCGAGAGCCCACGATTGTGGTGACGGGGATGATGGTGCTTATTTATGTGTGGAATGAATATATTTTTGCCATTAACTTTATGACGGGAGAGGAAACCTATACGCTGGCGGCAGGGCTTTATTCCTGCAGGCTACGGAGATGAGCGGCAGCTGGCCGGTATTTGCGGCGGCGTCCATGGTTTCGTCCCTATCCTGATCATATTCTTCGCATTGCAGAAAACATGACAACCGGCCTGACTTCAGGCGGAGTAAAAGGCTGAAAGGATACGGTATGAACAAAAAGCAGTTTTGCATATTCCTATGTCACAGTATGCTTTGCCCTGGATGAGGAACGTATGGTCTTCCGGCTCCGTACGGCGCGGGGAGATATGGATGCCTGCCGGCTGTATTACGGGGATCGTTCCTGTCGGCAGACACCGGTGATTTTTGATTCTGTCCTCATGAAGGTGGCGGCGCAGGATGAGCTGTTCGATTATTATGAAACGGAGTTTGTGAGCCCCTACAGGCGGTTATGTTATTATTTTGAACTGACGGCGGGGAAGAAAGATTTTTGTATTATGGGGATTTTTCTCCGATCATTGTGTGGATGACCGCTCGGAATATTACCAGTTTCCCTATATGCACAGGATGATCTTGTCCGGCCTCCCCAATGGATGCAGGATGCGGTGGTTTACAATATTTTTCCGGACAGCTTTGCTTCAGGGAAAGGGTTTATCACAATGAGGAGAGGCAGGAAGGAATTCCATGGAAAAAAAACAGTAACAGGAAACGGGGCGGGGACACTGCGGGGAATTACGGAAAATATCGGTTATCTGAAGGAGCTGGGATTTAACACCCTGTATATGAATCCGATTTTCGCCGGGGGAATATCATAAATATGCGATTTGATCGATTATTTTCATGTGGATCCGTGCTTCGGCCGGGATGAGGATTTCCGCGAACTGGTGGATACGTGCCATGGAAACGGAATGCGTGTTATTATAGACGGCGTGTTCAATCATTGTGGATGGCAGTGGGATAAATTCGGGGATGTTGTGGATAAAGGGAAGGATTCCCAATACAGTGACTGGTTTTACCGGCTGGAATACCCGGTGTGCAGGCCGGAGGATCCGGAGGAGGTCTATCCGGATTATGAGTGTTTTGGTATGAACGCATGATGCCGAAGCTGGCAACGGACCGGGAAGCGGTGGCGGATTATTTCTGCCGGGTATGCCGGTACTGGCTGGAGTTCCATATTGACGGCTGGCGGCTGGATGTGGCGAGTGAAGTGAATGACGATTTCTGGCGGCGGTTTTACCGGACGGCGAAGAGCGATGAATCCGGAAGCGGCGCTGATCGGCGAAGTGTGGGAGAGCGCGGGACACTGGCTGGACGGAAAGATTTTGATTCTTCCATGAATTATGATTTCCGCAAATTGCCGCAGGTTTTTGCCTCCCCTGTTCCATAGATGCGGCGGCCTTTGACGGGAGGTTACCCATATGCGGATACGCTACAGGAGGCAGAGTGTTTTCGCCCCAGATGAATCTGCTGGACAGCCATGATGTGAGCCGGTTTTTGTCCCCAGCGGCAAGGACAGGGGGGCTTATGAACTGGCGGTGCTTTTTTCTCATGACATTTCAGGTATACGCTATATTTTATGGGGATGAGCTGGGAGTGGAGGGGTGTGCTGGAGGATGAGTACAGACAGGCTATGCCCTGGGGGCGGGAGGATACGCTCCTGTCATTTTACAGGGAGGCTATCCGCCTTCGGAACGGGGAAAAGGCTTTGCGCCAGGGGCAGCTTCCGCACGGTGAGCGCAGAAAAGGGAAGCAGGCTGTATGTGTATGAAAGGCGGCTTCCGGAAGAATCTGTGCTGGTTGCCATGAATATGGAAGAAAACGACGCGGCGCTTATGCCGGAATGGCTGGAAGGCCGGATTCTGTGGCAGCGAGGGGCTGCGGGGTGAGCGGCTGGGCAGCAGAGGCTTTGCGGTCATAAAAAAGGAATGGTGAGGAGAAAGAGTATGTCGGTAACAATCAGGGATGTGGCAGTGGCCGCGCAGACATCTGCGGCTACCGTTTCAAAGGTGATGAATGGTTCCGGTTCCATTTCACAGGCGACCATTGACCGGGTGGAGCAGGCCATGCGTGATTTGGGATACCATCCCAATGCCAGGGCCCGCAATTTCGCCAGGCAGTCCACAAAGATGGTACTGTTTTTTGACAACGTTGGGTAAAAATGCGGGCTTCAGCAATCCCCATATGTTTGAAATGATGTCAGGGATGGAAGAGGCGCTGGCTAAAAAGGGCTATCTGCTTTGTGTGAAAAGCATCGCGGCGGAAGAGGCCTGCGGCTTTGTGGAAAAGATATTTGACTCCAAGGAGGCGGACGGCGTGGTGCTGCATGCATCCATTATTTCACCAGCCATGGATGAACTGGTTGCCGCGAGAGAAATTCCCATATCGTGATCGGCATCCCTGATTTCCCCCAGTCATTTCAGCTGGATAGACATTGATAACCGCCTGGGCGGAGAGCTTGCGGCGCGTTATCTTCTGCAGTGCGGCTATTTGCTCTCGCTTTTCTGGGAGGAAGGCAGGAGGACCGTATCAGCGGACACCGCCTGGAAGGGGTGCTTTCCGTATTAAATGAACATGATGTGCTGATCCCGGAGGGCATCTGAGACGCGGGGCCTCCGACTGCGACAGCGGTTATGCCATGACGGAAGAGCTGCTTTCGCAGAAGGAGCGTCCGGATGCCATTATCTGTGCAAATAATTATATCGCCTATGGCTGTGTTATGGCGCTGAAGGAGCATGGAGAGGTGATTCCGAGGATATAGGGGTAATTGCTTTTGATGAATATCCGCTGTCGCGGATTTTAAACCAATGCTTACGGTAGTGGATATTGATGTATTTGACATGGGTATCAGACCGGAAAATGTATTTTGTCTAAAATCAGGAAAACCTAATCTGACAGTGCGTTATTACAGCACGCTGCCTTCCGTGCTGGGGCGGGAATCTACCAGGAAAAAGGTGATTTGAAAAAAAGGAAGGTGTCTCAAGAAAAGGAAAGAAAGACTGGCAGTGATCACGGGGGCTGCCGACAGTCTTTTTGGAGTCGTATTTATATGATACAAGTTTGACTGAGCAGTTTCAGCGGACGGATGTGTCTGCGGCATGTCTGCGGCCTGGATACCAAAGGAAAATTTACAGACTTTTCATAGTTTATCTATAGATTTTTTGGAAAAAGTCATATAACATAAATGATAAATAAAATGGAAGAGGCAGCTTTTGTAAAGATATTCCTGAAAACAGCTGCCAAAAACAGGCTAAGGTTTTCCCGGATAGCAGATAAAAGTTGAACAAACGCTTTTCTGCTATTATAAGGGTAGTGCATGTCCGGCTCAGGCTGTAAAAGGCCGGGAAACGGCCGCGACAGGTTATTTTATGCGGACAAAACGATTGAGCAAATACAAAATGAATGTAATTCAAAAGTTTTCGGCACGCACAGTGAAAGGGAATTAAAGCGTATCCCCATAGTGGACAAGATTGAGGCTTTAAGGCCTTCCATGATGGAACTTTCGACGAACAGCTGAAGGATAAGACGAAGGAATATAAGAAGCGTCTTTCCGATGGGGAAACTCTGGATGATCTGCTTCCCGAGGCATATGCCACGGTACGTGAGGCAGCCAGGAGAGTACTGAATATGGAGCCCTTTCGCGTGCAGCTGATCGGCGGTATTATCCTGCATCAGGGACGTATCGCAGAAATGAAAACCGGTGAAGGTAAGACGCTGGTATCCACGCTTCCCGCTTATCTGAACGCCCTGAAGGAAAGAGTCCACGTGGTAACGGTCAATGATTATCTGGCCGCCAGAGATGCCGCCTGGATGGGCGCTGTGCATGAGTTTTGGGTCTGGAAGTAGGTGTGGTTTAAACAGCCTTAAGCCGGAGGAAAGGCGGGCTGAATATGCCAAGGATATCACCTATGTTACCAATAATGAGCTGATTTGATTACTTAAGAGATAACATGGTCATTTACAAGGAACAACTTTAGCTTCGTGACCTGCATTATGCGATCATCGATGAGGTTGACTCCGTATTGATCGATGAGGCGAGAACTCCTCTGATTATTTCCGGACAGAGCGGGAAATCACCAGGCTTTATGAGGCCTGCGATATCCTTGCAAACAGATGGAACGCGGCGCGGACATGGAAGATCTGTCCAAGCTGGACGCCATCATGGGCGTGGAACAGGAGAAAGCGGCGACTTCGTGGTTAACGAAAAGGATAAGGTGGTAAACCTGACGGAGCAGGGTGTTGCCAAGGTGG
>VOFB01003273.1_pt1 | contig 13549 bp, 21 predicted proteins | sample 5384141 | NCBI WGS metagenome assembly VOFB01 (sample SAMN12384721, study PRJNA508395) | human gut metagenome | isolation source: healthy gut A | host: Homo sapiens | reverse complement strand
AACACAGAGATCATTTCATCCTTAAAGATGCAGAAGGCGAGGTTGATTTCGGTGAAGGTAAAAGCATTTATGCTTACCGGAAACAGAAATCTTAATCAGAAAGACCAGGAGGAAGTGCAGATGGCTGTAAAGACTTTTCGGTAAAGGAAGGGAAGGCGTTTATATCAGCGGACTTCCATACAGCTTCAGAACAGCCGCGATGCTTTATCGTGCAGATCCTTTGGTCGAGCATCCGCAGAGGAAGAACTTCCACTGCTGGTATTCAACCAACTACAATGTGAAGTACATGCTTACGTAAAAATGGAAAATACTGCGTAGTCAACACTTTACACAGGATACAGTAGTTTACAGAGGTGATGGAAGCAGTTTCCGGTTACTATATGGAGGCAAATGAGATCAAATGGTATCGTCCTTTTAACTGTAGGGTTTCTCTGAAGTCTTGAAACTGTAACGAGGTTCATATAATAAAATGTAAGCTCTGTAAGCTGTGAAATCTGTGACTGGATAAATATATATTAGACTTAGCTGGATCAATACCAACTGAAAGATAATCGAGTGCAACCTCGATAATGTTCTGTCTTACTTTTCCGGCATACGGACTGCTCGCTTGTAGGTCCTGCTGGAACAGGCAAATCCCAGATTGCTTATGCTGTTGCAAGAATTCTGAAACTTCCATGGACAACTCTTGATATGAGTTCCATCAATGATCCGGAGCAGCTAACCGGAAGTTCCCGTATTTATGCAAATGCAAAGCCGGGTATCATTATGGATGCTTTTGCTATGGCCGGAGAATCGAATCTGGTATTTATCATTAACGAGCTTGACAAAGCAAATTCCGGCAAGGGAAATGGTAATCCGGCAGACGTACTTCTTACCCTCCTTGACAATCTTGGATTTACAGATAACTATATCGAGTGTATGGTCCCGACTTCCGGTGTTTATCCGATTGCAACAGCAAACGATAAGGAGCAGATCAGCGCACCGTTGATGTCCCGTTTTGCAAGCCTGAAAGAAGAAGAGTGCATCATGACAGACGAAGGTCTGGATGAGGTGATTGAATTGTATTCGGATACAACAGGAATCCGTGATCTGGAAGATGGGTGACAGGCGAAGCTGCCAGAATGCATGTGCAGAAACAGAGATTGAAATATACAGGGATTATGGCTGGAGTGGGAACTGTGCTGGCAGATGATCCGATGCTTACATGCAGACTGGAAAACGGCAGAAATCCTGTGCGTATTATCTGTGACTCCCACTTGCGGACACCACTGAATTCAGAATTGTGAAAACGGCATCAACAATTCCAACAATCTTTGCAACCAGCAGTAAAGACCAGCAGAAGATAAAGAATTATGAAGATATGGGATGTAAAGTTCTGGATGTCCCGGAAAAAACGGACACATAGATTTAAACAGACTAATGGAACTTCTGGGAGCTGCAAAGATAGACAGTATTTTGCTGGAAGGAGGGGGTTCTTTAAACTGGTCAGCACTGGAAAGTGGTATTGTTCAGAAAGTTCAGACCTATATAGCACCTAAACTTTTGGGGGAGAAAGTGCAAAAGACACCGATAGAAGGAAAAGGATTTCCTGATCCTGCCAGCGCAATATTATTAAAAAACAGCGAAATAAATCAGAATAGGAGATGATTTTTCTTATAGAGAGTGAGGTGAAGAGTAATGTTCACGGGAATTGTTGAAGAACTGGGAACTGTGAAAAAAAAAAAAAGGAGCAAATTCAGCAGTATTTACGATACGGGCAGAAAAATTCTGGATGATCTGAAAACAGGGGACAGTGTAGCTGTAAATGGAATCTGCCTCACTGTAACTGCATGTCTGGAAGATGGTTTTACAGCAGATGTGATGCATGAGACATTGAATCGTTCTGCGCTGATTCAGCTTTCTTTGGGACAGCATGTAAATCTGGAAAGGGCAATGCCTGCAAATGGAAGATTTGGAGGACACATTGTTGCCGGGCATGTGGATGGAACAGGAAAAATCACGGAAATTCGCAGAGATGATAATGCTGTCTGGTACACCATTCAGGCTTCACCACAAATTATGAAATATATTGTGACAAAAGGTTCTGTAACAGTTGATGGAATCAGTCTTACAGTGGCAAAAGTCTCAGAAACAGACTTTTCCATTTCTGCAATTCCTCATACAGTAAAGATTACAGTCCTCGGAGAACGCAAAAGAAGGAGATATCGTTAATCTGGAGACAGACATAATTGGAAAATACGTGGAAAAATTAATAACGCCTGTGAAAGAACAGCCGATAAAAAGGGATTTTCTGAATAAGTATGGCTTTTGACAGAATTAACCACAAAGCGGTTATTCGATTGATGCAGAACTGTACAGTGGATGTTTTATCTTGCCTGACACGAACCAGATAAGCAGCCAATACGGAATGATTTTTGCCCTCTTAACAACAGAAAAATATATTGCATCAGAAAACATTGCATAAGGAGAGAAAAATGAACGATTTGATTCAGTAGAAGAAGCTCTGGAAGAACTTCGGAATGGAAAAATTATTCTGGTAACGGATGATCCGGACAGAGAGAATGAAGGAGATTTTTATCTGTGCAGCAGAGTTTGCCACAACAGAAAATATTAACTTTATGGCAACTCACGGAAAAGGACTTATCTGTATGCCAATGTCTGAGGAATATGTAAGAAAACTGCAGTTCCCCAGATGGTAGCAGAAAAATTCAGATAATCACGAAACTGCTTTTACTGTTTCCGTAGACCATATCAGCACCACTACAGGAATCTCTGCGGCAGAACGTTCTGTTACTGCCATGAAATTTGTGGATGAATGCAAAACCCGAAGATTTCAGACGCCCCGGACATATGTTTCCACTTCTGGCGAAGAAGAACGGTGTTCTGGAAAGAAACGGACATACAGAGGCAACTGTAGACCTGTGCAGACTTGCAGGGTTAAAAACAGTGCGGGCTGTGCTGTGAAATTATGAGAGAGAAGACGGCACTATGATGCGGACTTCTGAGTTACGGGAACTTGCCGGAAAGTGGAATCTTAAATTCATAACAATTAAAGATATTCAGAATTACCGTAAATGCCATGATATTCTGGTGGATCGCGTGACGACCACAAAAATGCCGACCAGATACGGAGAGTTTATGGCGTATGGATTTGTAAACCGCCTGAATGGGGAACATCATGTAGCACTGGTCAAAGGAGATATCGCAGACGGAGAACCAGTCTTATGCCGTGTGCATTCTGAGTGCCTGACAGGAGACGTTTTTTGGATCACAGCGTTGTGACTGCGGACAGCAGTTTGCAGCGGCGATGGCCCAGATTGAGGAAGAAGGCAGAGGATACTCCTTTATATGAGACAGGAAGGAAGAGGTATCGGATTGATTAATAAGCTGCGTGCCTATGAATTGCAGGAACAGGGAATGGATACACTGGAAGCAAATCTGGCACTTGGATTTGCCGGAGACGAAAGAGAATACTACATTGGTGCGCAGATTCTGAGAAATCTTGGGGTAAAAGAGCTGCGGCTGCTGACAAATAACCCGGATAAAGTTTATCAGTTGGAAGAATTTGGCATCAGGATCAAACAGAGAGTTCCGATACAGATGAATGCCACAGCGTATGATCTGCGTTATCTTAAGACAAAACAATTACGAATGGGACATATTCTGAAGTATTAAATACAGCGGGGATTTTCATATATAACGATAACGTTCCCGAAAATAAAATTTACCGTATATAAAAACCTGTACAGGTTAAAAAATATAAATTTACAGATGAAAGGACCAGAAAAATGAAAACATTAGAAGGAAAATTAGTATCAGATGGAATGAAAGTAGGAATTGTAGCAGCCCGCTTCAATGAATTTATAACTTCCAAGCTGGTGGTGCCATGGATGGGCTGACACGTCACAATGTAAAAGAAGAGGACATCCAGGTAGCGTGGGTACCAGGTGCTTTTGAAATCCCACTGATCGCGTCTAAAATGGCAAAAGTGGAAAGTATGATGCGGTTATCTGCGTAGGTGCTGTGATTCGTGGAAATACCAGTCATTATGATTATGTATGCAATGAGGTTTCCAAAGGGATTGCATCAGTATCACTGGAAACAGGAGTTCCGGTATTATTCGGAGTGCTTACCACAGAAAACATCGAGCAGGCAATTGAACGCGCAGGTACAAAAGCAGGAAATAAAGGCTATGACTGTGCACTCAGTGCCATTGAAATGGTAAAATCTGATCAAAAGAATTTGAAGCTTAAATAGACAACAGATCAGACCCTGAAAGTGAAAACCAGTTCACGAAAATCGAAAGGTAATGGTGCTTCAGAAGGAGCATTTCATCTCTGAAAAGGATGCTGAAAAGAAACTCTCCATGCATGAAGGGGGCTGCCCTGGAAAAGGAAGCACAGGAAGATATTTTATCGTCTGAATGATAAAGAGTATCTCCAAGCAAAGGATGTCCTGTGGATGCCATATGGACACGGATCTGGTGGGTACTGTCCGGTATCCAGCTTAAGTGTGATAAGCGACCAGTCCTGACTGGAAAAAAAAGAGTATGATAATGAGTAACTGCTGTTTTGATTTTTCCCGATAATGCAGATGAATGTAGGAAAGATCAGCAGCAGTTTTCATTCAGATGATTCTCCGGGTCCCATCAGCGGTAAATCTAAGGTATGCCAGACACCAGGCATATCTACAGGCAAAGTACCGGATACAGCGGCAAGATATTGCTGTGAATTTTGCAGGAGATTTTACAGATTGAAGCCTTGAAGCTGCTACCTGATTTTTTGGCAAAAACCACAATCCCGGAAGTCTCCTGATCCAGCCGCCCCACCGGGCGGACACAGACCTGTTCATTTTCTCTCGAAAGTAACTGGGCAACAAGATTGGAGAGCTGTCTGTATAATGCATTCCCGTCGGATGCGTAACCATTCCTGCCGGTTTATCAACTGCCAGAATATCCGTATCTTCATATAAAATATTCAGAGAAAAAGAAGTTTCGGAAATGAAGCTGAAGCTTTGTTGGAATGGAAATCCGACAAATCTTTACTTTTGATTCCGTCATTATAATTTTCAAGATGCGCAGAAGCAGTCCCGGCTTCCTCCAGACAAACGCGGATCACATCGCCTGGATATATTGTCTCAGTTACACGACAGCGAACTCCGTTTCTGGTAATCCCGTCCGGTCGAAACTTCGCCTGGCTGATCTGCCGTTTTGTAAGTCCTGCATTCTTTTTTCAGAAATGCTTCCATTTTAAGTTCTGTAGTTTGTTCATCTATTCTAAATTCCAGATATCGTTCCATCTTAATACTTTTCCTGTAATATATTCTGATATTGATACCATTGATATTACAGGGCAAAAAATAAACTGTCAATGCAAAATTATGTCAGCGTAATGCATAAAATATACTGAAGAAAAATTGCAATTGTGCTATGATATAAGAATCAAAACAATGAAAGCGGGGCAGAAAATAAATATGAAATACTTAATCATTGGAGCCGGAGGAACCGGCGGTGTTACCGGATATTATATGAAGAAAGCAGGGGAAGGATGTAACCCTGATCGCAAGAGGCGAACACCTGAAAGCAATCCGGGAACAGGGGCTTACCTTAGAAAAAAATGTGGGATAAAACAGAAGAAACAATCACTATCCCGGCTACAGATATGGAACATTACAGACCATCCGGATGTGATTTTGTCTGTGTGAAAGGCTATTCTCTGGATGAAACTATTCCGTTTATCAGGCGGATTTCAAAGAAAACAACCATCGTAATTCCTGTTTTAAACATCTATGGAACCGGTGGGAAGATGCAGAAACAACTTCTGAACTTCTGGTAACGGACGGCTGCATCTATGTTTCTGCCAACATTAAAGAACCGGGAAAACTTCTCCAGCATGGACAGATCCTGCACATTGTATTCGGCGTAAGAGACAAAGCAGAATTCCGACCGGAACTGAAAGAGATTCAGAAAGACCTCTGTGACAGCAACATTGACGGGATTCTTTCTGAGAATATCCGATGCGAAACACTGGAGAAAATTCTCCTACGTATCACCAATCGGTGCAGCAGGACTCTACTATCATGCAACGCAGCAAGATCTTTAGCCTTTTCTATGTTCCCACCGGCATGAAGCATCTGCATATGTGTCACGAGGATCAAGGATTGCAGGATCTACACCGTGTGCTTTAGCTTCTGTATTTAGGAACTTCGAAAACTTTTACTTCCCATTCAAGAATGGGATTTTCTTTTGTTCGAGGAGCGTTAAGGATAGATCCGTCAAGGATTGCATCGATGATACCACGAGTATCTTTGATGGAGATACGTTTTCCAGTTCCATTCCATCCTGTGTTAACCAGGTAAGCTTTCGCACCGCTCTTCTCCATTCTCTTAACGAGCTCCTCAGCGTATTTTGTCGGATGAAGCTCAAGGAATGCCTGTCCGAAGCAAGCAGAGAATGTAGGTGTAGGCTCTGTGATTCCACGCTCTGTACCAGCAAGTTTTGCTGTGAAACCGGACAGGAAGTAGTACTGTGTCTGCTCCGGTGAGTCAGGATAGATACTGGCGGAAGTACTCCGAAAGCATCTGCGGACAGGAAGATAACCTTTTTAGCTGCCGGTGCAGAAGAAATCGGGCGAACGATTTTCTCAATGTGGTCGATCGGGTAGGATACACGTGTATTTTCTGTAACGCTCTTATCTGCGAAGTCGATCTTGCCTTTTGCAGCATCAACAGTTACGTTCTCAAGAAGAGCGTTACGTTTGATTGCATTGTAGATGTCTGGCTCAGAATCTTTGTCAAGGTTGATAACTTTAGCGTAGCATCCGCCTTCGAAGTTGAATACACCGTTGTCATCCCAGCCATGTTCGTCATCACCGATCAGGAGACGTTTCGGGTCTGTGGAAAGAGTTGTTTTACCTGTTCCGGAAAGTCCGAAGAAGATAGCTGTGTTCTCTCCGTTAAGGTCTGTGTTTGCAGAGCAATGCATGGCTGCAATACCTTTCAGCGGCAGATAGTAGTTCATCATGGAGAACATACCTTTCTTCATTTCTCCACCGTACCATGTGTTAATGATAACCTGTTCTTTGGATGTAATGTTGAACATTACAGCTGTCTCAGAGTTCAGGCCTAATTCTTTGTAGTTTTCAACTTTAGCTTTGGAAGCGTTGTATACAACGAAATCTGGCTCGAAGTTTCAAGCTCTTCAGCTGTTGGCTGGATGAACATATTTGTTACGAAATGTGCCTGCCAAGCAACTTCAACGATGAAACGGATAGCCATACGAGTATCAGCGTTAGCACCGCAGAATGCGTCAACTACGAAAAGTTTCTTATTGGAAAGTTCTTTTTTTGCAATTTCTTTACAAGCGTCCAAGCTTCCTGTGTTGCAGGATGGTTGTCGTTCTTGTATTCATCGGAAGTCCACCATACAGTGTCCTTTGAATTTTCATCAACAACGATGAATTTATCTTTAGGAGAACGTCCTGTATAGATACCTGTCAACAGGCTTAAGATACCATAAAAAGCGAATGGGTATCAGCTTCTCTTTTACTATTATACATATTTAACGCTTAAAATCAACAGGATTTTTATGTTTTTTTAATTTTGTTAAAGATTTATCAACTCAAATTTGATAAAAATCCGTCACTTTTCACAAAAGGTATGTAAATTTATTATAGTGGCAATATGGGAATACTATTCGTGGATATGATAATATTCTGTCTGACTGGAACAGACAGGAAAGGCAACCAGAAAAATACTAACCAGGAGAGTTGCCACTATGTGGTTGTGCCGAAGAAAGATGCATGTTAAAATAGGAAAGAATTATCCGGCTGAAAATGACAGAGTATTATACAGCAGAGAAAAATAAAGGTTACTGTGAACGGAGTGAACATTAACAAATAAAGAGAGGATGAAGATTATCAAAACTTATTATTTAATTGATTATGAAAATGTAGAAGTGAAGGCTTCAAAGGATGCGAAAATTACGGGAAACAGATATTATCCATCTTTTTATACAGACAACAGCAGAAAAATAGACCTTGATATTATCAATGATCACGGAGAGTCAAAACTGATCACGCATAAAGTACCGACAGGAATCAGTCAGCAGATATGCATCTGGATCTTATCTGGGATATCTGATAGGAAAGAGTGTACAGGTCAGGATGAAGAATGTAAAATTGTCGTAATCAGCAAGGATACAGGATTTGACCATATTATAGAATTCTGGAAGGCAGAAAAAAATGAAAATTTCCAGAAACGAGAAGATTTCCGGAAAACAGATACAGACAAAGAAACAGGTAAAAAAACAGACCAGTAAAGAAAAGACAAACAGGTGGCAGAACAAACTGATCAGAAAACAGAAAAACAGTTGAATGAACAATCTGAAAAGCAGTCTGTCAAACAATCAGAGAATCAGAATACAAAAAGCCAAAACAAAGATAATTGACATGAAAGCCGGAACAAAGAAATTACAGCAGGAATTAGTATTGGTTCTCGACAAGGCAGGCATGCCAAAGGAAGTAGTAAACTATGTTTCTACAACTGTGGAGAAAATGCAGAAGACAAAAAACAGAAAGCAGCAGATTTACAGATCTATCATTTCCAAATACGGACAGACAAAAGGACTGAACATCTATAACCATATTAAAAAGAAAATCTAACGGAATAAAAAATAACGGAATAAAGAAGGAGGCCGGGAACCTCATCGATTCCCGGCAAAAAGTATGAAAAGAAAAAAAAGTTTTATTTGCAATTACTCTTTGCTCTGTACAGGTAATAATATAACCGGAAAATGTGAAAATATGTGGTGAGAATTTGAAAAAAATGTGAAATGGATGGAAATTTAAAAATGAACAGGCAGGAAAAGAGAAAATATAGCAGGAACAATAATTCTAAAAAATGGGAGAAAGCATTAGACCATGAATATACAAATATTCGAACAAAGAAAAACTTTGACAGCAAGAAAGCAGAACGCTATTTCAAAGAACGGGGAATTAAATATCAGTTTATAGATATGAAAGAAAAAGGCTTAAGTAAAGGAGAATTCCAGTCTGTCTGCCAGGCAGTTGGTGGTTATAACAAGCTGATAGATACTGACTGCAAGGATAAAGACCTGCTGGCATTGATCACTTATATCGCAGAGGAAGACAAAGCAGAGAAAATCCTCGAAAACCAGAGTATCATCAAAGTCCCTGTGGTAAGAAACGGAAAACAGGCGACAGTAGGATATCAGCCGGAGATATGGAAGAACTGGAAGTGGTAATTATAGCCTTTTACAAGCTTTCAGATTTTACAATATTATATTGAATAAAATAGCTGTTTGACATATTTATATGTGTTATAATATAAAATTATTATAGAAGTTACTTTATATTGTCGTGCGACAGATATAATGAACTGATTTATAAAAATGGAAATATTGAGGTGATGGAAATGCCATTAACAAAGATTGCAGCAGAGAATTTTACGGTATTTGAAGATATAAAGATTCCTTTTTGTGAAGGATTAAATGTATTAGTTGGTGAAAATGGTGTGCGAAAGACTCATATTATGAAATTAGCCTATGCAGCATGTCAGGCTTCAAACATGATGTGTCTTTTTTCACAGAAAACAACTATGTTATTTCGTCCTGATCAGTCTGGAATTGGACGTCTGGTAAACAGAGGAAAGAGTGGAAGCAATAAAGCCATGGTTTCTGTGGAATCTGATACTGCCAAAATAGGAATGACATTTTCAACCAAAACACGAAAATGGGATGCAGAGATTAATTCAGAAGAGAAATGGGAAAAGCAGATGTCTGATCTCACAAGCGTATTTTATTCCGGCAAAAGAGATTTTGTCAAATGCCTGAATCTGGATGCTGCAGTAAAAATGGGAAATGTGGAATTTGATGATACGTATCTGGATATTATTGGGCTGCCAAAATTGATATTTCCAGAGGAGTGGATTCAACTGTAAGGAAAAAATATCTGGATATTTTAGCAGAAAATCAGTAATGGGAAAGTAACATTGAATGAGGATCGTTTTTATTTAAAACCTGGTACACAGGCAAAGTTAGAATTTAATTTGGTAGCAGAAGGATTACGTAAAATTGCTCTTTTATGGCAGTTGATAAAAAACGGGACACTGGAGAAGGGATCCGTTTTGTTTGGGACGAGCCCTTAGAAGCAAATATCAATCCGAAATATATTCCGGTGCTGGCTGAATTGTTGATCATGCTGGGAGACAGAAGGTGTACAGATTTTTGTTTCTACACACATGATTATTTTTATCAAAATATATTGAAGTAAAGCAGGAGACAGGACAGTAAACTGCAGTACATTTCCTATAAAAATGAAAACAACAAAGTATTATGTGAGATAGCACCGAATTTGAATTGTTGGAACATAATGCAATTATGGATACATTCCGTCAGTTGTATCGAGAAGAAATTGGGGTGGCATTAAAGTGAGCGTTATACCAGAATCAGGAATGAATTTGGAAAATATGATGAAAAGATTTATTTCATATTGAGACATCTGAAATTTATAAAAAACTTGGCGATGGAATCCCAACAGTTGAGTTTATCCTGAAATATAATGGAAATAATATATAGTGTTTCTGGAAGCAAAGAAAAGTTGTCCAAATGTGGAATCGATATGAATCGAAAGAAAAAGAACAGAAATTCGAAGAATATTATGGTTCAATAACTGAGAAGTTTATATCATCTTTGCAGATATATCTGGCGGCGATTATGAACAGATATCAGGAGACGTCAGAGATAGGAGACAATCTTCGATCAGTAAGCAATATGAAAGATGTAAAATTAAAATTTATTCTGGTTGTAAAAAACGCAGAAGATATTACGTGGCTAGCCGGGCCATTGGCAGAATTAAGAGCCAGATTGCTTAAGGTCAGAAAAATATGGGGTGTTGAGGTGGTTGTTTTAAATGAAGAACTTGCTGGAGAATATAATCTAACGTGTTAGAGTGTTTTTCTGGTTGCATGAAATAAGAACTATATGCTAGGAGATGATAAAATGGCAAAGATCAGAATCATAAAGAAAAATAATGACTGCAGCATGGAATACGAAGTAGGTGATATTTGTGAGGTCACAGGTACCTGGTATGGCGGCGTCCACATCAATGGCCGTTCCGGAATCCCGGTTTCCCTTTGGATAAAGAAGAATATATGGAACTCAACACAGAACCAGAAGAACCTGACAGCGCGGAAAAATGAAAGCACTTTGGAACCACCGGAACACGATATTCATGCAGGCGACATTGTACAGCATTTAAAGAGAATGGGTATCCCCAGATACTTCTGAATATCTCTATAAAGTCCTTGCAGTAGCCCATCATACAGAAAACGGTGAAAAATGATGATTTACCAGGCACTCTACGCACCCTTCAAAATCTGTGCCAGACCCTATGATATGTTTATGAGTGAAGTAGACAGAGAGAAATATCCGATATTAAACAAGAAGTACAGATTTGAAAAATATACTGAAAAATAGATGATTGATATTTTATGAATTGCTATAAAAACAGGCACTTTTGCCTGTACAAAAAACACTTTGTCGTTGTATAGTAATAACAAATAATAACAGCATACGTTTCCAGAGATTTTTATGGGATTATCTGAAAAAATGCAGAAAGAACGAAAGGGAAGGGAAATATGCAGAAGGTATAGTAGTAGTTGTAGACATGCAGAATGACTTCTTTTATCTGATGGAGCTCTTGGAACAAAAGAAGCAGTTGCCATTGTACCTGGCGTAAAAGAGAGGAAAATCAAAAACTTTGATGGAGTTGTTTTACCAGAGACACCCATGAGACTACTATCTTGACACTCAGGAAGGACAGAAGCTTCCTGTACCGCACTGTATCCGTGACACGGAAGGCTGGCAGATCCGGAAAGAATTGATGCACTGAGAAAACAGAACCTATTGATAAAGAAACCTTTGGTTCCACAGATCTTGCAGGAGAACTGGTGGCAATGAATGAGGATAATGAAATCGAAAGTATCACATTTGTAGGTTTATGCACAGACATCTGTGTTATTTCTCAATGCACTTCTGGCAAAAGCATCTCTCCCGGAAGTTCCGATCATCGTAGACGCTAAATGCTGCGCAGGCGTAACACCGGAAAGCCATGAGAATGCACTGAAAGCAATGGAAGCATGTCAGATCCAGATTGACAGATAAACTGCGGAGCAGTTATTCAGTTATGAGCAAGTAGCAAAGCAGATGATTTTATCCGCTTGACAATTCAGATATGAGGAGGACAAATGAAGACAATTACACGAGACGAGGCATTTACATTATTAAAAAAATACAACAAGGATCCATTCCACATTCAGCATGCCCTGACTGTAGAAGCAGTGATGAAATGGTATGCCAATGAATTAGGCTATGGCGAGGATGCTGAATACTGGGAATTGTAGGGCTCCTCCACGACATCGACTTTGAACTATATCCGGAAGAACACTGTCTGAAAGCTCCGGAGATGCTCCGCAAAGCAGGCGTAGGCGAAGACGTAATCCATTCAGTTGTATCCCACGGCTACGGCATCACAGTAGGATGTGGCGCAACCATTGATGTAGCACCGGAACACGAAATGGAAAAAGTACTCTTTGCGGCGGACGAACTTACAGGACTTATCTGGGCAGCAGCACTTATGAGACCATCCAAAAGCACAAAAGACATGGAACTCAAATCCCTCAAGAAGAAATATAAAAGCAAAGGCTTCGCAGCAGGATGCTCCAGAGAAGTCATCGAGCGAGGAGCCGAACAACTCGGCTGGGAACTGCAGAAGCTGCTCACTATGACACTGCAGGCAATGGCAGACTGCGAGGATGAGATTAAGTCGGAGATGGATGCGGAAGAGTAATGGAATGTCTGATTTATTGACTTATTACCAGAAATGAATGATGGAATCAGAGAACCAGACTGTATGTAGGGAAGAAACCTATGTGCAGTCTGGTTCTTTTTTTATGGAAGTTGATGAAAGAGAAAAAGATATCAAAAAGAAATATGCAACAGTTTTTGCGTATTATAGATAAGTGAATATAACAAAAATGTCTGACGAAAATTGTTGCTGTTTATGTCAAAAAATGTATAATATGTCTACAAAGAAGTTAGATTTATCAGAAAAATTATAAGGCATAAGAAACAAAACAGGCATTTTGCAGATAAAACAGGAGTGAAATCAGTGCGGGATGGCATTTGGTGAGTGAATATATGGCAGATATAGATAAAACATTAAAATATTACAATGAAAAATGCGCAGTCTTTGCCTCTGGGACTGTTTCAGTAAAGTTTACAGAAGTACAAGATAAATTTCTGGAGAAACTTAATTTAGATGCGTATATTCTCGACTTTGGCTGTGGTGGTGAAGAGATACAAAGTATTTTCTAGTCGTGGATATCAGGTGGCTGCAGTTGATGGCTCAGAACAATTGTGTCGGATTGCAAGTGAATATACGGGAATCAAAGTCAGGCAGATGCTGTTTCCAGGAATTGATGAAAAAAAAATATGATGGCATATGGGCTTGTGCATCTATTCTCCATTTGCC
>VOFB01003858.1_pt1 | contig 13551 bp, 23 predicted proteins | sample 5384141 | NCBI WGS metagenome assembly VOFB01 (sample SAMN12384721, study PRJNA508395) | human gut metagenome | isolation source: healthy gut A | host: Homo sapiens | reverse complement strand
AAGCAGTGTGTTGATTTGTTCACAGTCTAACTGCTGTGCACCGCCAAGCTGACGTGCATAAAGAGAAACCTTTGCAAAATATTCAGTAGATTCCATATTGAAATATGCTTTCAACAAAGTATTGCCAACAGTAAGAGCACCATGATTTTTCAGTAAAAATGCGTCGTGGTTCTGGATATAAGGCATCAAAGAATCCGGAATCTCCATAGTGGACGGAGTGCCGTATTCACAAATCGGAACAGTGCCGAGGAAAATAACAGCTTCCGCATAATATAAGTATCCAGCGGAATATTGCAGACAGCATGTGCAGTAGCGATCGGAGGATGCGCATGAACCACCGCTTTTACATCCGGACGTTCCTGATAAACTTTCAGGTGCATTTTAAATTCAGAAGAAGGATTCAAAGTACCCTCTATTTTGTTTCCCTGTCCATCCACTTTAATGATCATATCAGGGGTCATAAAGCCTTTGGAAACCCCGGTAGGAGTGCAGTAATATTCATTGTCGTTAATTTTACGGAAATGTTTCCGTCATTTGCGGCAACGAATCCATTCATGTAGATTCTGCGTCCGATTTCACATATTTCCTTTTTTGATTTCATATGCTGACGTCATAGTTTTCTATCTCCTTTTTCTTTAATATAAAAACACGATTTATAGAAACTTCCTTCTGGAAATTACTAAACTTATTTTGCTTGTTCTTTTTTACGATCCGCTCCGTATCCAGTGCAATCATATACTCTTCATCAGTCGGAATCACCAGTGTTTTGACGGATGCCCCCTCAGCAGTCAAATCAGCAATTTCTCCGCGCGGACAATTGTTATTAAGTTCTTTGTTGATTTTGATACCAAGAAATTCGAGACCTTCTGTTCCAATTTCACGCATATCATTAGGTTTTCTCAATCCCAGCGGTAAATACCAAAACATCAATGCCTCCATTGCAGCGGCAAATGCCCCGATATATTTCCGAAGCTGATGTGCAACCATGTTTTTAGCTACCACTGCACGATGTTCGCCTTTTTCGGCAGCAGCACAGACGTCCCGCCAGTCGCTGGATACACGGTTACACCTAGAAAACCGGACTGTTTATTCAGCAGGCTGTCCACCCTCAGCCGCGCTCATTCCTTCGTCTTTAATCAGATAGGTTTACAACGGCCGGCGACGAGTTCATCGGCAAGCTGATTTCCGAGGCCATGGAGAAGGTCAGCGCCGACGGCGTCATCACCATCGAGGAGTCCAAGACCGCTGAGACCTACCGAGGTCGTCGAGGGCATGATGTTCGACCGCGGTTACATCACCCCCTACATGGTGACCGATACCGAGAAGATGGAAGCGGTCGTGGACGACGCCTACATCCTCATCACCGATAAGAAGATCTCTGTCATTTCCGACATTCTGCCCATCCTCGAGCAGCTCGTCCAGAGCGGCAAGAAGCTGGTCATCATCGCCGAGGACGTTGAGGGCGAGGCACTGACACCCTGATCGTCAACCGTCTGCGCGGTACGCTGAACGTCGTGTGCGTCAAGGCGCCCGGCTTCGGTGATCGCCGCAAGGAGATGCTGCAGGATATCGCCATTCTCACCGGCGGCCAGGTCATTTCCGAGGAGCTTGGCTACGAGCTCAAGAGCACCACGATCGACATGCTCGGCCGTGCCCGCCAGATCAAGGTCACCAAGGAGAACACCACCATTGTCGACGGTGCCGGCGACAAGCAGGCCATCGCTGACCGCGTGGCGCAGATCCGCGCCCAGATCGGCGTGACCACCAGCGAATACGACAAGGAAAAGCTGCAGGAGCGCCTTGCCAAAAGCTCGCCGGCGGCGTGGCCGTCATCAAGGTCGGTGCTGCGACCGAGACCGAGATGAAGGAAAAGAAGCTGCGCATCGAGGACGCGCTGAACGCGACCCGCGCGGCTGTGGAAGAGGGCATCGTCGCCGGCGGCGGCACTGCCTATGTCAATGCCGTTCCCGCTGTGGAAAAGCTCATCAGCGAGGTTGAGGGCGACGAGAAGACGGGTGTTCAGATCATCGTCAAGGCGCTGCAGGAGCCGATCCGTCAGATCGCGGCCAACGCCGGTATCGACGGCAGCGTTGTGCTTGAGAAGATCAAGACCAGCGGTAAGGTCGGCTACGGCTTCGACGCCTACAAGGAAGTCTACTGCGACATGATCTCTGCGGGTATCGTTGACCCCGCGAAGGTCACACGCTCCGCTCTGGAGAATGCCGCTTCCGTCTCCGCCATGGTTCTGACCACCGAGTCCCTCGTGGCCGACAAGCCCGAGCCCCCGCACCCGCCGCGGCCCCCGGCATGGGCGACATGGGCGGCATGTACTAAGAGAATACGCCAGACGGCGCCTGCTTTCAGCGGGCGCCGTTTTTTTTGCCGTAAACCAAAGTTGTAAACCTTTATGAAAATAATGGTTGACAGACGGGGGGCTTTGTGGTTTAATGCTACAGTAATCTTACTGTGGCCCGGCGATGACCGGGGCGTATTCTGGGAGGAATTCTATTATGAGCGAAATGCAGCAGGCGGCAGTGGCCGCCAAAAAGTCGAAGATGAGTGTGCGGGACATCTGCTACGCAGGCCTCTTCGCGGCGGTCATCGCCGTGATGGCGCAGATCTCATTCCGATGCCCATGGGCGTGCCCATGACCATGCAGACCTTTGCCATCACGCTGGCGGCTGTGGTGCTGGGCAGCAAGCTCTCCACCATTTCGAGCCTTATCTATATCATTATGGGCGCGGTGGGCCTTCCGGTCCTCGCCAACTTCTCCGGCGGCTTTGATAAGTTCGTCGGCCCCACCGGCGGCTTTCTGATCTCCTTCCCCCTGATGGCTTTCATCATCGGCTGGGGCGCGGAGCACCGCAAGGACTTCAAGGGCGCGTATGTGATCGCGCTGGTCGTCGGCACGGTCATCAACTATGTGATCGGCGTGGCGCTGTTCTGCGCCGTGGCCAAGGCGAGCGTCGCCACCGGCATCACCGCCTGCGTGCTGCCCTTCATTCCCACCGCCATCATCAAGGCGATCCTCGCCTCCGTGATCGGCTTTGCCATCAGAGAGCGTGTGCCGGAGCTGAAGAAATGATCCATCTGCGTCCCCACCACCTGCTGTGCACGCAGGGTTACTCGGGCAAGGGCTACGATGAGAACTTCGTTGCGCACATGAACGAGGTCGTGCACGAGTTGAGAAATGTGCCCGGCACCAAGATCATACTGACCTTCTCCACGGACGCGCTCTGCTCCTGCTGCCCCCACAAGGAGGGCGAGGATCTGTGCGACACGCAGGAAAAGGTGAAGCGCTTCGACCGGAAGACGGTAGAGTACTTTGGCTTGGAAGAGAAAGAGTACGTTTATCAAGATTTGATCCGGGAGATTGACGAAAAAATGACGAGCGAAATGCTCGCGGACATTTGCCGGGATTGCGAATGGTTCCCCATCAGCGCCTGTCGGAAGAATATCTGCGGCAACAAGTAAAAATTTGTGAAAGCGACGAAAGGCGAAGCTGACCGGCTGGTCGGCTTCGCCTTTTTCCTCGTTTGCAGCAGCGCGCGCAGCTCGCTGACCTGCTCTGCTGTAAGAGCGCGCTTTGGCAGGAGGTATACCTCCTGTGTGTTGACATAGAGAAGATACATGGAGCTGAGCTCATAAACGCAGGCAAGCTTCGTGATGAGAAAAGAAGAGTCGCCCTTGTGCGACGGAATACAGATGCGAATACGATGGGCGTCGATCGTGACATCGTAGTCGCACACGAGCGTGTTGTGGGAGAGGCCAGATACTGCCGGATGCCCTTCTCCGCACCAGCGAAGAGAAAAATGCCTCAGATCAGATAGGCGAGGGCAAGAAATAATACGAGATAATTCACCGTTCCCAACCCCAGTGCGCCGCCGATGGCATAGAGTATGGAAACGCCGAGCACGAGGAACATGATTTGCAGCGCGCGGCGGTGGCGCAGAAAAAGACCGTAATAGGTCGCCTTGCGAAAGTCGGAAACGGTGATGGAATAGTTTACATGGATCGTCTGCATAATGAGCACCTTTCTGCGGCGTAAAAGATGTTTCTATTATACGGGTTGCGGTCGGAATTGCAAGAGAGTGTTTCCGTTTTCCGGGAATCGAAAAGGAGGAGAACGAATTGATCAGTGGTTTGGACTATTTTCGGGAATTGAACTTTGCCTCCGTGCTGCTGCGGTTGGTGCTGGCGATGGTATTCGGCGGCATGATCGGCCTTGAGCGCGGACGCAAGCACCGCGCGGCAGGCTTTCGCACCTATATGCTCGTCTGCCTCGGGTCGGCGCTGACCAGCATTCTGAGCCAGTATTTGTTCGTGCAGCTCGGTACCGTCTGGGCGGAGATCGCCGTGACGACCGGCAAGCAGGTCGACGTGAGCCGCCTTGGAGCAAAGGTTTACAGCGGCATCGGCTTTCTGGCTGCCGGTACGATCATCGTCACCGGCAGGCAGGAGGTCAAGGGAATGACGACTGCCGCGGGACTTTGGGCATCTGCCTGCATGGGCATCGCCATCGGCGCGGGGTTCTATGAGTGCGTGATTATCGCGTTCGTGCTGATGTTTCTGTGCATTCACTTCCTGCCGGTGGTGGAGGTGTATCTGCTGGAAAACGCGCGTAATATGAATATCTACGTGGAGCTCAAGTCGCTCAATGAGCTTGGTGTGCTGCTCAGCCATGTCAAGGCGCAGGGCGTGCAGATCTACGGCGTGGAGATCGACCGCGGCGGAGAGGAGTATCACCGCTATCCCAGCGCGGTGCTCAGCGTCCGGCTCAGTGCGCATCAGCAGCATCCACAGATCCTGGCGGCGCTGTCTGAGGTTCATGGCGTGACCATGATCGACGAGATTTGAGGGGGAGAGGATCGCAATGCTATCTATTTTTGACGGATTACGGGATATCACACTTGCTTCCGTTGCGTTCCGGCTGATCCTGAGCACACTGTGCGGCGGGATCGTGGGCATGGAGCGCGAATTCAAGCGCCGCAGCGCCGGCTTCCGCACCCACATTCTGATCTGCCTTGGTGCGGCCATGACCACGCTGACGAGCGAATTCTGGCTTGTGTATATGCGCTACTATCTGGACGCTGCCCGTCTGGGCGCAGGCGTCGTCGCCGGTATGGGCTTCATCGGCGCGGGTACGATCATTGTCACGCGCCGCCAGCGCGTCAAGGGGCTCACTACGGCCGCCGGCCTGTGGACGGTCGCGGTCGTCGGCCTTGCCATCGGCGCGGGCTTTTACGAGGGCGGGTTGTTGACGACTGTTCTGATCCTGCTGGCGGAGATGCTCTTTTCCAAGCTGGAATATCACATCATGGCCACCGCGCCCGAGATCAATCTTTTCATCGAGTATGAGGATCGCTCCGCGCTCGACCGTGTACTCAAGCTCTACCGCGACAGGCAGATCAAGGTTTCCAACATGGAGATCACCCGTCAGCCCGGCGGTGAGGGGAACGATGCCGCCTGCGCGCTCTTTACGCTGCGCTTGAACAAGCACTGCCCGGCCGGAACGATCATTTCGGATATCTGCGCGATGGGCGGCGTTCGGAACGTCGAGGAGATCTGACGAAGAAAATAAGAAAATCGGCGCCTTAGTAGGCGCCGATTTTCTGCTCAGGCGTCCCCCTGCATGGGGATAAACAGCGTGTCAGCCATGTTGGTGAGCGCTTCCGCGCTCGCGCCGGTATCGACGCTCAGGCTGTACTCGATGCCGGGGACAATGTCGAACCAGATGATCTTGCCTGCGCCTCCCTCATCGTAGGAAAGCTGCGCGTCACAGTAGCTGACCTTGCCCGCTGCGCTGAGCGAGAAGCTGCCGAGGCCGGAAATATCCACAAGTTCCAGCTCTCCCGGCGCGGTGCGGTAGACCCAGCGCGCGCCGCTCAACGTGAAGGCGGTCTCTGCCACGGTGCGGCCGTCCTGTGAAAAGACACTGATGACAACGTCCTCTGCTCCCTCGGGCGCGGTGGCAAGCTCCTGCCCGAGTCCCGCGGCGAGAATTCTGGCGTTTTCGAGCAGCTCTGCATCGCTGCCGCTGCTGCTCACGCACCACTGCTGCCCCTCATCGGGCAGGAACCAGCTCACATAGCCGGTGAGGTTATTCGTGCACAGCTGAAGCTGCGCCTCCCCCACCGTCCAGCTCAGATCCTGATCCCAGGTCTCATAGAGGCCGGAGATGTCCTCGGGATCGGACGCTTTGGCCGCGCGGCAGGTGTATGCCGTGCCGTCGAGCGTGTAGCTTGCCTGTACCATCTCTGCGCCGGTTTCGTCCGCGTTGAGCGCGGTGAACGCGGAGTTCTCCGCGCCGTCGGGCAGGGTGAGCGCGTAGCCCATCGCGCGGATCTGCGCAAGCGTGGTATCCGACCACGGGTTGGCGATCTGAACGTTGCCGCCGTTGCCGGGGGGATCGCCTGTTTTGCTGCTGTTCCACGGCTGTAAGATCACGGCCGCGGCAACGACGCATACGCATGCGGCGGCTGCCGCAGCGCGCGCCCAGATATGGTTCTTCTTCATCGGTCTTTGTGCCCTCAAGCATGGTCTGATCAGCGGCGTGCTGAAAGACGTCAAATTTTCGATCGTTCATATGGCAATATCCTCCTTGAGCATCGCCTCGCGCAGACGGTTTCGCGTGCGGAAGAGCGAGGATTTTACTTTTCCGCGCTGCACCCGCATGCCGCTGCGATCTCGCTGACGCTTTCCCCGTACCAGTAGCGGCGGACAAAGAAAACGCGGTTTTCCCTTGTCTGTGCGCGCAGAAAGGCTTGAAGCCAGATGCTGAATTCTGAAGCTTCCACGCTTTTTTGCGTGTCATCTGCGCCCACAAGGCAGGGCTCGAGCTCTTCGAACGCTTCGGTCAGCGCGCTGGCGCGTTTTCCCGCGCCGTTGTAGGAGAGTTTGTCGAGCGCCAGATTGCGCGCGATGCGCGCGAGAAAGGCGCCCAGCACCCGCGGTTTTTCGGGCGGAATGGAATTCCATGTGCGGATCCATACGTCGCTCAGGCACTCCTCCGCGTCGCGCTCGTCCGGCAGAATGCGCCGGATCACGCTGCGGCAGAGCCTGCCGTATTTTTGCTCGCTTTGTGCGATGCCGTCTTCGCTGCGCTCATAATAGAGCCGGACGATCTCTTCATCGTTCAAGACGATCACCTCTTTTTCTTTCATGCATGAAGGACATTTGGTTCGTCTTCACCTGTACGGACGAAATGCGGGGGAAAAGGTTGCGCGCTTTGCTGCAATTTTTTTGCTTTGACAGATATGCTTCGTTCGCGTAGAATAGATATGATATCATTTTAGCAGGAGAACCTATGAAAAAACAACTTGCAGCGCTGCTGCTCCTTCTTTTGTGTTCTCGCTTTCCGGCTGCGGCGAAACGGCTGCCGAGAGCGAGACGCGCACGGTCTACGCCATGGACACGGTGATGAACCTGACGGTTTACGGCGAAAAGGCTGCCTCCGCGCTCGAAAACGCGGAAAAAGAACTGCATACCTTAGACGGAGCAGTCCTCTCCCGCACGGCGGAGGGCAGCGAGCTTTCCGCACTCAACGCAGCGAACGGGGAAGCCGTTTCGTATGCCGCGGACGACCCACTGCCGAAGCTCATCGAAACGGCGCTTACCATCTCGGAGGCAACAGACGGCGCATTTGACCCGACGCTTGCCCCCGTGCTGGACGCCTGGGGCTTTACGAAGGACTTACGCCGCGTGCCATCTTCCGATGAGCTGGCGGCGCTGCTTGCCCGCACGGGGCGCGACAAGATCGCGCTCGAAAAAACGGCGGACGGCTATTTGGTCACACTCTCCGGCGGCGCGCAGCTCGACCTCGGCGGCATCGCCAAGGGCTACGCGGCGGATCTTCTGCGCGCGCAGCTTGAAAAAGAGGGCGTCACCTCGGCGACGCTCGACCTCGGCGGCGATGTGTTCGTCATGGGGAAAAAGAGCGACGGCAGCGACTGGCGCATCGCCGTCAAGGACCCCGGCGATACGGAGAGCTATCTTGGCATCGTGTCCGCGTCGGATGCGTTCATCGTGACCTCCGGCGTGTACGAGCGCTATTTTGAAGAAAACGGCGTGCGCTACCATCACATTCTCGATCCCAAAACCGGCTGCCCCGCGGAAAGCGGGCTCGTCAGCGTCACGGTGCTGTGCAAAAACGGCGCATGGGCGGACGCGCTCTCGACGGCGTGCTTCGTCCTCGGCACGGACAAAGCGCTTGCGCTGCGCGACGGCCTTGCCGCGCAGGGTCGCCTTTTGAGCTCGTTTTCGTCACCGATGACGGGCACGTGCTCTATACCGGCGGCCTTGCCGCCGCCTTTACACCAAACGAGGAAAGCGGGTACACCTATGAATCGCTCGCCTAAGCTCAAGCCGACGCTCTGGGACGCGCTCGTGGTGCTCGCGGTGCTGGCGCTGGCGGGACTTCTTGCCGCGCGCCCGTTTCTCGCTGCGAAGATCGGCGGGCGAGCTGACGGTCAGCATCAGTGTCGACGGCGAGACCGTTGAGCGCTGCGCGCTCAGCACCTACGAGGGCGGCACTTACAAAAGCCGCGGCTATACGCTCACCGTGGAGGCGGCAGACGGCGCGGTGTACGTTGCCTCGAGCGACTGCCCGAATCAGGACTGCGTGCATTCCGGCGCGATCTCGCGCGCGGGGCAGAGCATTGTCTGCCTTCCCGCCCGCGTGGCGGTCACGCTGGAGGGCGCGGCGTCCGACTATGACCTGATCGCGGGGTGAGCGCATGAAGATCAAAACAAGAGAGCTGACCCTCTGCGCGGTGCTTTCCGCGCTCGCACTCGCGCTGTCCTACATGGAGTCGTTTTTTCCGCTTGCGCTCATTGTGCCGCTGCCGGGCGTCAAGCTCGGCCTTGCCAATATCGTTACGCTCTACGCGCTCTATGCCCTCGGCTTTCCAAGTGCGCTCGCCATATTGCTCGTGCGCTGCACGCTCGGCGCGCTGTTCGCGGGCAACGCCTCGGCACTGCTGTTCTCGCTGCTCGGCGGGCTGGCGGCGCTTGGCGATGGCGCTTTTGCGCAAGGCGAAAGGACTCAGCATCTTTGGCGTTTCCATCGCCGGTGCGGCGGCACACAACATAGGGCAGGTCTGCGCCGCGATGCTGACGCTCGGCTCGAGCGCGCCGCTCTATTACCTGCCGTTTCTGCTGCTGGTGTCGCTCTTCACGGGCGCGTTCAGCGGCCTTATTACTGCGTGTTTGTTCCGCGCGATGGCGCACACACCCTACGGGACGAAGGGAGAGAATCACCATGGATAAAAAGGACGAGATCATCCTCCAGCAGCTTGACGTTATCCGCACGATGACGCAGAACAGCCTCAATCGCATGGGCAGCGACTTCTGGGGCGCGCCGCTGACGCCGGACGCGCCGAGATCCGCCGCGCCCAAAGCAAACGCGCCGGGGCGCACGGACGGCGCAAAACCCGAGAAGACCACCGCCTCCACAGGCGCGGACGAGAAGAAAGAAGAGGAAGCGCCGCTTCCCCCGCCGGAGAAGATCGAAGATCTCAAGGCGGAGCTGGACGGTTACGTTGGGCTCGGCGAGGTCAAGCGCGAGGTGAATAACCTCATCAACATGGCGACTGTCTTTAAGCGGCGCGAGGAGATGGGGCTTCCCAACGCGGACTTTTCGCTCCACATGGTCTTTACCGGCAACCCCGGCACGGGCAAGACGATGATCGCGCGCTTGATGGCGCGCATCTACCGTTCACTCGGCATACTCTCGAAGGGACAGCTTGTCGAGGTCGACCGCAGCGGCCTTGTCGCGGGCTATGTCGGCCAGACGGCCATCAAGACGAGCAAGGTCATCGAAAAGCGCTCGGCGGCGTGCTGTTCATTGACGAAGCCTACGCCCTCAACGGCAAGGGCGACAACGACTTCGGTCAGGAGGCCATCGACACGCTCCTCAAGGCGATGGAGGATCACCGCGACGACCTTGTGGTCATCGTGGCGGGTTATGACGGCTTGATGGAGAAATTCATTCATTCGAACCCCGGCCTTGAGTCCCGCTTCAACCGCTACCTGCACTTTGACGACTATTCGCTCGACGAGATGCTCGAAATTTTCAAGATGCGCTGCCGCAAGTCGCTCTACACGCTCTCGCCCGATGCTGAGGAGGACGTGAAGGACTTTATCCGCGACGAAAACGCCGACGGCGTGACCTTCGGCAACGCGCGCGGCGTGCGCAACCTCTTTGAGCAGATCTTGACCGCGCAGGCCAACCGCCTTGCGAAGATGGAGCACTTCACGAAGGAAGACCTCATGACTCTTACGCGCGACGATGTGCCCATGCCCGCGGCATGGAGGAGGACGACGGCAGCCGAGGTCGAAGCGGGCCTTGCAGAGAAGAACGTCCTCCGGCGCAGAAGCACCGAAGGACGAAGCGTGATTCGATTCAAAAAGGGCAGAGATGCATCGCATCTCTGCCCTTTTAATTATTTGTCAATGCTTGCCATGTACTGAGCAGGCGGACGACCATGCTGAATAACCCCATTCATTGTCGTACCAGGTGATCAGCTTGACGAAGCTGTCGTCGAGCATGATGCCGGCGGTCTCGTCGAAAATGCTCGGGTGCGAGTTGGCGACAAGGTCCTGAGAAACGATCTGGTCGCTCGTGTAGGCGAGAATGCCCTTGAGGGGACCTTCGCTTGCGCGCTGAATGGCCTCGCAGATCTCCTGATAAGTGGTCGGTCTCTTGAGCTGTGCGGTCAGGTCGACGACGGAAACGTCAGCCGTGGAACGCGGAAGCTCATACCGGTCATCTTGCCCTTGAGCTCGGGAATGACCTTTGCCGACAGCCTTGGCAGCACCCGTGGAGGAGGGAATGATGTTGTTGAAGACCGAGCGGCCGGTGCGCCAGTCGCTGCCGCCGCGGGCATCAACGGTCTTCTGCTTGGACGTGGAGGCATGAATGGTAGACATGAGCGCGCGCGCTCGATGCCGAACGTATCGTTGATGACCTTGGTGAGGGGAGCCAGGCAGTTGGTGGTGCAGGAGGCGTTGGAAACGACCTTCATATCGGGGCGCAGCAGCCATGGTTGACGCCCATGACGAACGTGGGGGTTTCTTCGTCCTTGGCGGGCGCGGTCAGAATGACCTTCTTCGCGCCGCCGACAAAGTGTGCGGAGGCCTTTTCGGTGGTGGTGTAAACGCCGGTAGACTCGATGACGTACTCAACGCCGTAGTCAGCCCACTTGATCTGCGTAGCGTCAGCCTCGCTGAAGATGTGGATCTTGTGACCGTTCAGGATCAGATTCTCGCCGTCGTGCTCGACCGTGCCGTTGAACTGGCGGAACACGGAGTCGTACTTAACGAGATAGACCATGTAGTCAAGGTCTGCCTTGCGCAGATTGATGCCGCAGATATCAAACTTCTCGGGATGCTCGGACATGATGCGCAGCACAACGCGACCGATGCGACCGAAACCGTTGATGCCCACTTTGATAGCCATAATGATAACCCTCCACGAAAGTGTGTTCGTATTTTTCGGAGCTTCGCCCCACTTTGTATGTTCATTATAGCATGGAGGATTTTTTTGTCTGCCCCTTTCCTGAAAAAAGGTGACCGAACTTCACTGTACAAATATGTGCATAATATCCAAAAACATGGAAAAGTATTTGTATATCTTCTCCAAATATTCCATACATTTCAAACATTTGAAGCATGTTCTTGTGCATAAAACAGCACAGTTGGCGACGAAAATGACGGCTATCCTGCAAAACAGGCGGGTAAGGCGGTACAAGTCGGCTGCGCACAAAAAAGGAAGGACAGCTTTAGCTGTCCTTCCTTATCGTGAGAAACGTTACGCAAGCGCTGCGGTGATGATCGCCATGGAGTAGACCTCCTGGGCGTTGCAGCCGCGGGAGAGGTCGTTGATCGGCGCGTTCAGACCGAGCAGGATCGGGCCGTAAGCATCAAAAGAGCCGAGGCGCTGGGCGATCTTGTAGCCGATGTTGCCGGCGTTGATGTCGGGGAAGATAAAGGTGTTGGCGTGGCCGCCGACCGCGTCGGTGATGTGCTTGGTCTTGGCGACAGCCGGGGAGACCGCCGCGTCGAACTGGAATTCGCCGCCGATCGGGGTGTCGGGCATGAGGGCCTTGGCCTTCTCGCAGGCATTGCGCATCTTGTCGACGTCCTCGCCCTTTGCCGGAGCCGAGGGTGGAGTAGCTCAGGAAAGCGACCTTCGGGTCAACGCCGAAGATCTTGGCGCAGGAAACGGTCTCCTTGCAGATCTCGACGAGCTCGTCCTCGTTGGGTTTGATGTTGATGGCGCAGTCAGCCATGGCGAGCACTTCGTTCTCGCCGGAAGCGGCGGGACGGACCATGATGAAGCAGGAAGAGACGATCTTGTTGCCGGGCTTGGTCTTGATGAGCTGGAGCGCGGGACGGACGGTATCGGCGGTGGAGTAGGTGGCGCCGCCGAGCAGGCAGTCGGCCTTGCCCATCTTGACGAGCATGGTGCCGAAGTAGTTGCTCTTCTTGAGCGCGGCGCGGCACTCGTCGGCAGTCATCTTGCCCTTGCGCAGCTCGACCATCTTGTCGACCATCTCGTCCATGCCGTCGTAATTCTCGGGGTCGATGATCTCGGCACCGCGGATGTTGAAGCCGATGTCCTCAGCGGCGGCGGCAATCTCATCGGGGTTGCCGACGAGCACGGGCTTTAAGAAGTTACCGGACAGCAGACGGGCGCTCGCTTCGAGAATGCGGGGGTCGGTACCTTCGGTGAAAACGATCGTTTTGGGGCTCTTTTTCAGCGTGCTGATCAGTTGTGCAAACATGTTGATTCCTCCTGATATATGATGTGCCGGCCAAGCGGGCACAGATTTACGGATATAGTATACACCCACTTTTTTCACCCTCTCAAGGAAAAAATAACGCAAAAATCCTGCAAAAGTTTACAAATTTTCCAAACTCTTCCAACACTTTAGCAGTATCATTTCCTAAAAAGGCTTGACGAAGCCTCAAAAAGCAAGTATACTGAATGATGGTTACAAAATGTAACTTTTTTTTACGTTGGCCCATTCTCTAAGGAGTTTTGATATGTCAGAACAGAAAAAAACGACCTCCCTGGCGTAGCGGCGCGCCTTCACAGCGCCGCCGTTCAAGCACCGCGCAGCAGAGACAGACGGCAAAGCGCGGCGGTATGCCGCCGTGGCTGCACGAATGGATCGCGCAGCTTGCGATCGTCTGCGCCACGATCGGCGCGCGGATCCGCCGCATCGGCCCGCGCGCGCGCACGGTCATGCGCGAGAGCAAGGCGCGCAACTTCCCGAATCCAACCGCTTTCTCGTGCAGGTGTTTCTCGTCATCGGCGGAATGATCCCGATGTGGCACGCACTGCTGCACGAAAGACTGCTGGCGCTGCGCCGCCAGCGCAACCATGCCGCCGGCGAGCATGAAGAGCGCTGGCACTGGCACGCACGGCGCGTGAATCCCTTCTACTTTCATCGGCGGCGCGGCCGCCGTGGCCGCGATCGCGCTGTTCTTCTCGTTTTACACGATGGAACGACCGTGATGTACAACGGCAATGTAGTCGATACGGTG
>VOFB01002794.1_pt1 | contig 13564 bp, 24 predicted proteins | sample 5384141 | NCBI WGS metagenome assembly VOFB01 (sample SAMN12384721, study PRJNA508395) | human gut metagenome | isolation source: healthy gut A | host: Homo sapiens | reverse complement strand
GCTGATGTATTGCCTCCCTTTTCTCCTTCCTCATGGGTCTGCTGACAGCTGTTCACTGATGGTATGATCAAAGTCAGCAGATCTTTAAAGGAAGCGTCATGGAAAGCATATGCGGCACGGGAAAGTCTGGAGAGGAAGCTGGGACGTGAGCCAAGTCTGAACGAAATTGCAGAGAGATTCAGGTATCGGTGGAAGAACTGGCGCTGGCACTGGATGCGAGTGCAGAGGTGGAATCCCTGCATAAAGTAATCTATCAGGAGAGGGGAATGATATTTCTTTGATGGATCGGATTGAAGAGCCGGTCAGTCAGGGAGAACTTCTGCTGAACCGGATGCTCCTTGAAGAGATTCTCCAGACACTGGAACCAAAGGAACGGCAGATTATTTATCTGCGCTATTTTTGTGAAAAGACCCAGTCGGATATTGCAAAAATGCTGAGTATTTCACAGGTTCAGGTGTCTAGAATGGAAAAGAGGATTTTAAAGAAACTAAGAGGTGAACTTTGAATAGTTCTTTGAAATTTCTGCCATACTAAGCTTAAAACGTATCTGACGGTAATTTCTGTCTTCGACAGGGAAGGTTTGGTACGCTTGGATACCGATCAGTGATAAGGAAAAGTGGTAAAAATGAGAGATGTACTTTATATTCAGACGGACAAAAACATGAAAGTGGTGAAGGAAGAGGTTCTGTTGGGTGAGATTGCAAAATTAAGCTGTTCCAATGCGAAAGTACTTGCGCGTAATCAGATCCGCAGAGTCACTTCGCTTCCGAAGGGGAAATACGGAAGATATGTATTGTCAGCGACGGATCTGATCCGGGGAAATCGAGAAATCGGAGGAAAATGTATACATCACACATCGGGGGAACCTACTTTTGTATTGACGTATGAGAATCCAAACAGCAAAAATCAGGCGGTCAGTTGGCTGAAGGTGTTGTTGGTCGTCTGGTTACCTTTTTGGAACAGGATTTTCGATTATGACGTTTAATACGGATGTGGATGTGAGTAAGCTATTTGGGAATATCTATCAGATGTTTACCGGAAATGCTTCCAACGGGTTTACTGTTCTGGAAATTACGTATTCCATCGGAATCGGGATCGGAGTTGTCTTCTACTTTAATCATTTCGGCAGACGAAAACTTACTCAGGACCCTACACCTATGGAAGTACAGATGCGTTTGTATGAGGAAGATGTAGATACAACCATTATAGAGGAAGAGGAGCGGGGAGGACAAGGTTCATGCTGCAGCAATTCTTGATGGGGGCGCTGGGGCTGATGGCCGGATTTGTGGCAGCAAGCGGTGTAGTTGCATTTATCATCAGTATCGGAATCGTTCCGCGTTATGCAGGAATCACAAAACAGCAGACCAGGTCAGGTGGTACGAAGATTGTTGTATTCTGGGAGCTGTTCTGGGGAACCTGCTCTATCTTTGGAGTGGACGTCTGCCTTTTTGGAACAGCAGGGGTTGCCGTATTTGGTTTATTTGCAGGCATTTATCTTGGGAGCTGGATCATTGCTCTGGGCGAGGTCGTGGATATTTTTGCCATCATCGCACGGCGGATCGGGCTGACCAGAGGGCTGGGTGCAATTATTCTTTGTATGGCTGCGGGGGAAAATCCTCGGTTCTCTGCTCTACTTTTATCTGGGATGGGCGCCTTAAAAAGAATTAGGCGATTGCGAAACTCTTTCGGAGTCGCAATTACGAATCTCTAAGTCAACTCCGGAAGAGTTTCGCAATCGCCTATTAAAAAAGAATAACAGAAGGGAGAGAAACATGGGAAGCATAAAGAACGAAGATAAGAAAAAAGGAGTATGAACAATATGTAAATCAGATTACCCCGAAAAATAATTTATTTGTACAGATGTTAAAAGCTTTTTGTGATTGGGGGACTTATCTGCGTATTGGGTCAGGGAATCCTGAATTTTTGTAAAGGACTTGGCTTGGATAAGGAGACTGCAGGCAGCTGGTGTTCACTGACACTGATTTTTCTAAGTGCATTGTTTACCGGTTTGAATCTTTATCAGAAACTGGTTAGTTTTGGAGGAGCCGGTGCATTGGTTCCGATCACAGGATTTGCCAATTCTGTGGCCGCTCCGGCAATTGAATATCAGAAAGAAGGGGCAGGTATTTGGGATTGGATGTAAAATTTTTACGATAGCAGGTCCGGTGATCCTTTACGGCACACTTGCCTCCTGGATTACAGGGCTTTTATATTGGGTGCTTCAAATGGCAGGAATTTACTGGGGCTGATGAAGAGGGAAAAAGTGAGTTTGTAGGAATTTCAAAAGAAATAAAGAAAAGTTGACATTGACGAATGGAAATACCAACATTATGATAAGAAAAAGTGGCCGGATAATCCCGATTCGGAGGTATCCGGCCACCTTTGAGTATAAAGATAAGAATGAGGTATGGCATATTATGAAAACAGCAAAACAATGGAAAGACTGTTATGCAAGTCAGAATTTCAGGAACGTTATACATATGATGGTACAGATCTTGGCATGACATGTACAGAAGAAGGAACCAGTTTTCTTTTGTGGAGTCCCTTTGCGGAGGCGGTGACGCTGAATCTGTACGGGGACGGCGGTGACAGCCCTGCCAATCAGCAGATTCCCATGAGGAAGGAGAAAAGGGGAGTATGGGTGTATCGTACAACGGAATTCCTGCATGGCGTATATTATGATTATGAGCTTGTGATAGAGGGGGAAAAGAGGATTTCTGCAGATCCCTATGCGAAGGCGTGCGGAATCAATGGAAAGCGCAGTATGGTCATTGACCTGAGAAAGACAGATCCGGATGGATGGCTCGAAGATCAGCCACCGGCACCGCAAAAGGAAACAATTGTATATGAACTTCATGTAAAGGAATTTTCCTGGGATCAGGCAGGTGGCTTTCCGGAGGAGAGCCGGGGAAAATATCGGGCATTTCTCTGTGAGGATACCACACTTGAAGGGAAGGGTGTCCATCCGACGGGAATTCCTTATCTGAAGGAACTGGGAGTAACCCATGTGCAATTGATGCCGGTATACGATTATGGTTCCGTGGATGAGGCCGGACAACCGGATGCATTTAACTGGGGATATGACCCTGTAAACTACAACGTGCCGGAGGGTTCTTATGCAACAGATGCTTCCCGTGGGGAGGTACGGGTGCGTGAGTTGAAGGAGATGATCCAGTCCCTTCACCGGAATGGGTTCCGGGTTATCATGGATGTGGTTTATAACCATACATATTCTTTTGGACTCCTGGTTCCAGAGAGTTGTACCCTGGTATTATTACCGGGTACATGAGGACGGCAGGCCGGCAAATGGTTCTGCCTGCGGAAATGATGTGGCAAGCGAACGCCCCATGTGCGGGAATTATATTCTCCAGTCCGTCTTGTATTGGGCGGAAGAATATCATATGGATGGATTTCGCTTTGATCTGATGGGACTTCTGGATGTGGAGTTGATGAACCGGATTCGGGCAGCGTTGGATGAACGTTATGGAAAAGGAGAGAAGATTCTGTATGGGGAACCCTGGGCGGCTGCAGAGACGGCAATGGAAAACGGGCTGTACCGGCATTGAAAATCAATGTAGGACAGTTGGATGAGAATATCGGTATTTTCTGTGACAATACGAGAGATGCGGTGAAAGGTTCGGTTTTTGAACGGAAAGAACCTGGATTTGTAAATGGCGGAACAGGATTGGAGGATGCCGTTTTGAACAGCGTGCAGGCATGGTGTAAAACCCAGAGAAAAGAACTGGGGATCAAGGCGCCCTCTCAGGTGGTCACTTACGTATCAGCCCATGATAATCAGACATTATGGGATAAACTGACAGACACGGTTTTAGATGAGGAGCTTAGAAAAAGTGTATATCGTCTGGCAGCAGGAGTTTATATGACCTGTCAGGGAAATCTTTTTTTCTGTCCGGAGAAGAATTTGCAAGGACGAAGGATGGAGAAGATAATACGTATAACGCGCCCATTCGCCTGAACCGCCTGGACTGGAGAAAGGCATGGCAGGAGGAAAAACTGGTAACGTATTATAGAGGGTTGATTGCGCTGCGGAAACATCTCCCGGGATTGTGTGATAAATCGGCGGATGCTGGGAAGCGGATCTTTGGACAGTGGAAAGAAGAGGAATCGTCGGTTTCCTTGTGGATAACCGTTCCGAGGAAGAAGTTGTTTTGTGGGAAACACTTATGATTGTGTATAATAGTAGAATGACTGGTGCAAAAAATTGTTCTTCCGAAAGGGGAATGGGAGGTTCTGGCAGATGCGGAAAATACGTTCCGTTGGCAGCACCCACAAGCAGTAGCAGAACATGTACAGGCAGCTCCGGTCAGTGTACTGATTCTGGGAAAAAGGAGAAATTGAGCAAAACGATGAAGTGGATTTATGGAAAACAGGATTTTAAGACGTTGGAGCGGGGGACAGGAAAATTGCTACCTGATGACAAATGGATTGGGCGGATTTTCATCCATGACGATAACCGGTTCTGTCTCGAGAAATGATCATGCTTTTCTGATGGCATGTATTCAGGCACCGAATCACCGATATAATATGGTACACAGACTTCAGGAGCGGCTGAAAATCGGGAAGCAGGATGCGGCAGAGGAATACGAGATTTCCAGTCAGGAATTTGCAGACGGACAAAAGGAAAATGGCTATGAATATCTGACTTCCTTTACTTATGAGGACACACCGGTCTGGAGATATCAGGTAAGAGGTGTGGAGATTCGAAAAAGAAGCAGGTATGAAGCAGGGAGCCAATACAGCAGCAGTGCGTTATGAAATCAGAAATATCAGTAGAACAGTCTGTAGGCTGAGCGTTACTCCATTTCTCAATTTACAAAAAAGGGCAGCGAATTGCAAATGGGGCAGGAATTTAAGAGAACCGGCAATAAGATTGAAAGTGAAGGACTTGCATTATATTTCCGCACAAACGGAGAGGTTATGGAAATTCCAGAGAAGGCGGAGACTTATTACTATAGCTATGATGCCTGTGACGGAAGGAGGGAGACGGGTATTGCCAAAGCGAACCATGAGATTTCCCTGTGTGTAAAGCCGGGACAGACAGAAGCGTTGGAAATCATCTATGAGATGGAGCCGGGGATGAAAGTGCCGGGGAGATCATCTGCGAAGTGAAAAAATACCGGAAGAATCTGACAGACAGGGCAGGGCTGCAATCGGAGATGGCAAATGTTCTGGTAAAAAGTGCAGCGCAGTTTATCTCAAAGCGTGAGTCTACCGATGGAAAGACGATTCTCGCAGGGTTTCCTTTCTTTGAGGACTGGGGAAGGGATACGATGATTGCTTTGCCTGGTATCTGCATTTCGACCGGACAGTATGAGACTGCAAAGCAGATTCTCAGAACGTTTGCAGTAAATGAAAAGGATGGTCTGATGCCGAATCTGTTTCCGGAAGGCAAAAATGAACCGATGTATAATACTGTGGATGCGGCGCTTTTGTTTATCAATTGTGTTTATTTGTATTATGAATCGGCAAAGGATGCAGAGTTTGTGAAAGAGATGTATCCGGTAATGCAGCGAATTATGAAAGGATATCAAACAGGGACGCATTTTGGAATCCGGATGGATGAAGATGGGCTGATTCAGGCGGGGAAGGGCTTGCACAGGTTACCTGGATGGATGTCCGGGTTGGCGATATTCTTCCTACTCCCCGTCATGGGAAGCCGGTGGAGATCAATGCGTATTGGTATAACGCGCTTTGTATTATGGAACAGTTTGCAGTTTTGTTGCATGAGGAAGGGGAGATGTACCGCAGGTTGGCAGGTAAGGTGAAACATGAATTTGCAGAGAAGTTTTGGATGGAAGAAAAAGGTTGCCTGAAAGACCTTGTTTCCGGAACAGATGCGGACATGCAGATCCGATGCAACCAGATTTGGGCGGTGTCTATGCCCTTCACCATGCTTGAGCGGGAAAAGGAACGCCGAATTGTGCAGACGGTGTTTGAAAAGCTCTATACCCCTTATGGGCTTCGGACGCTGGAACAGGAGGATAAAGAGTTTCATCCTGTCTATGGTGGAGCAATGACGGAGCGGGATCTGGCATATCATCAGGGTACCGTCTGGACATTTCCGCTGGGTGGTTATTATCTGGCTTATCTGAAGGTTCATGATTACAGTGAAAAGGCAAAGGAAGTCGTAAAGGAGCAGATGGAAGTGCTGGAAAGTGCAATGCGGGAGGGATGTATTGGACAACTGCCGGAGATTTATGATGGAAAGAATCCGACTTCGTCAAGAGGGTGTTTTGCACAGGCATGGAGTGTGGGAGAAATCCTGCGGGTATATGAGAAAATAGAAAAGTAGCGGGCAGTCGATCTGTATAATTTCTGGAAAATTTCAGATACTATGTTCAGCCATAGAATTCGAAAAAGCAAGAAGTCTGGCTGCCGGAGTGTGTCTCCGGCTTCAGACTTCTTGTTTTTGAATCCGGGAACAGTTAAGAAAGGTGGAATTATGCAGACATGAGCCAGATGAGAGGAAAACAAAGTACACAGTTTGAGAGAGCTGTCTATATTCTGGGAGCTGCTTCTGTCGTTGGGCAGAAAAGAAGGGGAAGGGCCGCTTGGCTCTAATTTTGATAAAATAGAACAGGACCCCATGTTCGGACAGAAGAGCTGGGAGGAAGCTGAGAGTCAGATGCAGGTGGAAGCTGCAAAACTCGCACTGGAAAAATGCGGGCTGAAAGCAGAGGACATTCGTATGATATTTGCCGGAGATCTTTTTAGCACAGTCTATCGCATCCTGTTTTGGTCTGGTGGACCTGAACTGTCCGCTTTATGGATTGTTTGGAGCGTGCTCGACGATGGGAGAAGCATTGTCCCTTGGAGCGATGGCGGTTGCCGGAGGGTATGCAAAATATGTCCTTTCTATGACTTCCAGCCATTTTGCCAGTGTGGAAAAGGAATTCCGGTTTCCGCTTTCTTACGGAAATCAACGTCCGCCGTCTTCAAGCTGGACAGTTACGGGCAGCGGAGCATGCATTGTGTCAGCGGAAAAAAGCAGGGTAAAAATCAGCGGAATCACTTCGGGAAAAATTGTAGATTACGGTCTGAAAGATTCTCAGAATATGGGGGCTGTATGGCTCCGGCGGCAGTTGATACGATTTCCCAGAATCTGATGGACTTTAACCGGAGACCGGAGGATTATGACAAGATTATCACGGGAGATCTGGGCAGTATAGGAAAAGAGATTTTACTGGAGCTGTTGAAACAGAAGGGATATGACATCGGGGACCGTTATCTGGACTGCGGAATGATGATTTTTGATCCGAATACGCAGGATACCAATGCCGGAGGAAGCGGCTGTGGGTGTGCGGCATCTGTTTTAGCATCCACATTACTTCCGAAGCTGGAATCCGGCGAATGGAAGCGGATTCTTTTTGTACCTACAGGTGCACTTATGTCTAAGGTCAGCTTCTTTGAGGGACAGTCAGTTCCGGAATTGCCCAGGGTGTTGTGCTGGAACACGCAGGAAAGGAGTAGAAGGATGGATTATTTGAACGCTTTCTGGGTTGTAGGTTTGATTTGTGCGCTCTGTCAGATTTTGCTGGAAAAGACGAAGATGATGCCAGGAAGAGTGATGGTGCTTTTGGTCTGCAGCGGTGCTTTGTTGAGCTTTCTGAATATCTATGAATCTTTGGCGCAATATGCCGGAGCAGGTGCAAGTGTTCCGTTACTTGGGTTTGGGCATCTCTTGTTTAAAGGGGGTAAAGAGCAATTGCCCAGAGAGGAATCCTGGGGATTTTTACGGGAGGTCTGGAAGCAAGTGCAGCGGGCATCAGCGGTGCTTTGATTTTCGGTTATCTGGCAAGTTTGGTATTTAAGCCTAAGATGAAAGATTGAGAAAAGGAAATTCCAGCGGCAGTGTGGACTGTAAGAGAATGGTAACAGATGTTGAATGGTTACAGAAATGTTACAGTTGCACTTTTGGCGGGACGATAGTATAATGAGAACAAAATGAAATTTTTTGAGTACTGTATCAATGATCTGCGGAGTATTGGTACAGTACATTCGATTGTAAAGGATGGGAATTAGATGTTGCACGAATACTCCAGAACAGAACTGCTGATTGGTGAGGAAGGGTTGCTAAAACTTTCGAAGGCCAGAGTTGCGATCTTTGGAATCGGAGGCGTGGGTTCCTATGTGGCGGAAGCACTTGCACGCAGCGGTGTCGGAAATCTGGTTCTGGTGGATCACGACAGAGTGTCACTTACCAATCTGAATCGACAGATTATAGCACTGCATTCCACGGTTGGAAAGCTGAAGACAGAAGTTGCGAAAGATAGAATCCGGGATATCAATTCTGATATTGTGGTGCATACTTACGAGACATTTTATAGTTCGGATACGGCGCATCTCTTTGATTTTAATGGTTATGATTATGTGGTGGATGCGGTAGATACGGTATCAGCAAAGTTATTGCTGATTGAACGGGCGAAGGCGGCGAAGACGCCTGTGATTTCCTGCATGGGTACAGGGAATAAGCTGGACCCGTCAAAATTTGAAATCTGTGATATTTCCAAGACCAGTGTATGTCCGTTGGCAAAGGTGATGCGGCAGGAACTGCGGAAACGCAGGATTAAGAAGGTCAAGGTTCTCTATTCCAGAGATCCCGATTAAGGTCCCTCTGAATCCGGAGGATACAAAAGGAAGCGCACATCGTCCTGCACCAGGGAGTATTGCGTTCGTTCCCAGTGTTGCAGGTCTTATGATTGCCGGAGAAGTAGTGAGAGAATTGATTGAATAGGAAATGAGGTTTAAGGTGGATAGAGTCAGTAAACGATTTTACGAAATAGTAGGAGAAGAGCATGTAAGAGAACAGGAGCCGATGAAGAAGCATACTACATTTCGTGTAGGCGGTCCGGCCCGATATTATGTCTGTCCTCATAGCGTTTAGGAGATACAGCAGGTGATACGGATTTGCCGGGAAGAAGCCCTGCCCCTTTTTTTGGGCAACGGAAGCAATTTGCTGGTCAGCGATTCAGGGTATGAGGGTGTCATACTTCAGTTGTTTCGGAACTATAATGATATCGTAGTGGAAGAAAATGAGATACGTGCACAGGCAGGGGCATTGCTTTCACAGATCGCCAATAAAGCGCTGGAGCATGGGCTCGGCGGTTTTGAATTTGCGGCCGGGATTCCGGGAACGCTGGGCGGTGCAGCAGTGATGAATGCCGGAGCTTACGGCGGCGAAATGAAGCAGGTATTGAAGCAGGTTGTGATTATGGACCGCGAGGGGGGAGGTCAGAACGCTTCAGGCAGAAGAACTGCATCTGGGATACCGTTCCAGTATAATAAAAGAAAAGGATTACATCGTTCTGGAAGCTGTCATTTCACTGGAAGAGAAGAAAAAAGAAGAGATACAGGCATTGATGGAAGAATTGCGCCGGAAGCGGACAGAGAAACAACCCTTGAATATCCCAGTGCCGGCAGTACCTTCAAACGTCCGGAAGGGTATTTTGCAGGAAAGCTGATTATGGATGCAGGGCTTCGCGGTTACAGTGTTGGCGGTGCATGTGTTTCAGAAAAGCACTGCGGATTTGTGATTAATAAGGGTGGTGCAACTGCAGAGGAAGTTTACCGATTGATGCAGGAGGTACGGAACGTTGTACATGAGAAATTTGATGTCTGGCTTGAACCGGAGGTAAAGCTTCTCAGGAACATTCTGACGGAGGAGAGTATGGAACCAATACATTTTGTGATTGTGACCGGCATGTCGGGCGCTGGAAAAAAGTACGGCGTTGAAGATGTTGGAGGATGCCGGATATTTCTGTGTGGATAATCTGCCGATCTTATTGGTAGATAAATTTGCACAGCTTACCATGGATGGGGAAGAGGGCAGGATTCAGCGGGTTGCTCTGGGGATTGACATCCGCAGTGGTCAGGTGTTGAAGGATCTGCAGGCGGTATTGGAGCGCATGAGTATGAGAGGAATTGAATATGAGATTCTGTTTCTGGATGCTGCGGATGAGATTCTGGTGAAGCGTTATAAAGAAACAAGGCGTAATCACCCACTGGCAGGAAATGGGCGGTGGATCATGGGATTCATCTGGAACGTGAGCGACTGGCCTTTTTGAAGAAACAGGCGGATTACATCATTGATACTAGTCAGCTCCTTACCAGGGAACTGAAAGCGGAACTGGATAAGATTTTTGTCAGGGATCAGGCATTTAAAAATCTGATTATTTCAATTTTGTCTTTTGGGTTTAAATATGGGATCCCTTCGGTTCGGATCTGGTCTTTGATGTACGTTTTCTTCCAAATCCCTATTATATAGATGGGATGCGTGCTATGAGCGGACTGGATGCTCCGGTGCGGGATTATGTGATGGGATTTGAGACAGCGCAGGTGTTTGCGGAAAAATTAGAGGATATGATCCGTTTTCTGATTCCGAATTATATAGCAGAAGGCAAGAATCAGCTTGTGATTGCTGTGGGATGCACAGGCGGAAAACACAGGTCTGTGACGTTGGCGCAGGAACTCTACCGGCGTCTGGAAGAGGGGGAAGGATATGGTATCAGGGTGGAGCATCGGGATATCGAAAAGGATGCATATCGAAAAGGAGTTAGGAAATGTCTTTTTTCCAGCGATGTAAAAGAAGAACTGTCCAGACAGGTGCCGAGTGCCCGGCATTGTCAGATTGCAGAGGTGGCAGCGATTGTCAGCTTCTGCGGACATGTGAAAATCACAGCTTTGAATCGTTTTTCCATACGCATTCAGACAGAAAATGTCTGGGTTGCAAGAAAGTTCTTTACTTTATTGCGAAAAACATTTAAGATAGATACAGAAATTGCGGTTCGCCGCAGTAACAATCAAAAGAAATCAAGAACATATGTAATTGCAGTATTGACACATGATGAGGCAATTCGGATTCTGCAGGCATCGAAACTTTTAAATGGTGAGATGGAAGTTGAAGAACCTTTCTTTGAAACATAACCCGATCGTTCAGAAAGATTGCTGCCGCCGTGCATTTCTTCGGGGGGCATTTCTGGCAGCAGGTTCTATCAGTGATCCGAATCGGTTTTACCATTTTGAAATTGTGTGTGCCACGTATCATAAAGCAGAACAACTAAAAACGTTGATCTGCGGTTTTGAGCTTGATGCAAAAAAAATTGTAAAACGTAAGAAGTATTATGTTGTTTACGTGAAAGAGGGATCTCAGATTGTATCACTTTTGGGGCTCATGGAAGCAAATGTTTCATTGATGAATCTTGAGAACGTCAGGATTTTGAAGGAGATGCGCAATCATGTGAACCGGAAAGTGAACTGTGAAACTGCGAATATTAATAAGACTGTGAATGCGGCAGTCAAGCAGATTGAGGATATCAAATATATCCGGGATCATGTGGGATTTTCTGAGCTTTCAGAAGGACTTGGAGAAATTGCAGAATTGCGGCTTCAATACCCGGAAGCGACATTGAAGGAATTAGGGATGATGCTGAATCCTTCAGTTGGGAAATCGGGGGTAAACCATAGATTAAGAAAGTTAAGCAGCATTGCGGAAGAGTTAAGAGGAAACAAGGAGGAGAATTGTTATGATTAAGAAACCAATTACCATTGAACTTGCAACAGGTATGGAAGCAAGACCGATTGCATTGCTTGTTCAGGTGGCTAGCCAGTTTAACAGCGATATCTATCTGGAAACTCCGGGCAAGAGAGTGAATGCCAAGAGTATTATGGGAATGATGGCGCTTGGTCTGGATACGGGTGAAGAAGTTACGATTGTTACGAGCGGTGCGGATGAAGAAGAGGCAATTAAGAGCGTTGAAGCATATCTGACGAATAAATAGCGGGAAGGCGGATGTTTTTGAACATCCGCCTTTGTTGGGTTAATCCATATATTACAACGTGTCTGCTGGATTTACGTTCTGCCGGCTTTGGTAAAGAGAAACGGATAAATGACTAAAATCCAGAAAACGATTACAAAATAGCGGAAGTATGCGCAGGGCATCGTTTCCGGAAGAAGTGCTTTCAGTCCCAACTCAATGACCGCGGTTACAAGCAGTCCTATAAGGAAACGAAAAGAATTTAGCTTTTGATGTTGCAGGCGCAGTAAAATTCAGGTAACGGCGTTCCAGATAGAAACCAATAGCGAAGGCCAGACCGGCCCCGCATGCCTTGCAGCAATCCATAGCATTGTTGATCGTCAGAACTCCCGATTTTACAAGAAAGAGATCATAAAAACCAGTACGATCGTAAGAACAGATAAAACCAGAGAAATGACAAAATCCAGATTTCGGTTGAGTCGAGATTTTTCCAGAGGATATATACCAGGCTGCTTAGTAAAAAAGTTACTGCCATGGAAACGAATACATCTTTTGGGGGTATGAACACCGAGATACATTCGGGAAAAGCCTATGAGGAAAAAGGCAAAGATGCATAGCAGCCGAAGGCCAGTGCGGCGGCATTGGAATGCCAGTGTGGTGAAGAAGGCAGTTCCGCTTTGGGTATGACCGCTGGGAAAAGAATAGCCGGTTGCACCGGGAACGGCAGATTTTACGGGTTCAAAGGAGAAATCCAAAATCCAGGGCCGCGGGATCCGGAAAGTGATTTTCAGACCTTGATAGCAAGACCGGACAAAAATAAGAAAATCAAGTTTGTAGGCCAGACTTTTATTGCTGCACCAAAAAGAGCCAGCAGATGACAGCAATAACAAAAAGCTCCTGAGCGATGTAAGTGATGGATTGAAAGACAAAATTCCCCCATAGGGGTACGATATTCGGCTAAAAGACGTAAAAATCCATAATAATCCTCCTGTTGTTATTGAAGGTATCTGGTTCGGAACCAGTATGTATAGAGATACTCAAATCCCAGAGAATGGTAGAGATTTACTGCCGGCGTATTTCCTTTGACAACCTGGAGATAGGCATTGCCGGCGCCCTTTTTTCATACCCTGCTGCAAAATAGCAGAGCAGATGGCTCTGCCATAGCCGCGTCCACGGTAAGCGGGATGAACATGGATGGCGTAAAGGCCGATATAATCCCGGTCCAGGATTCCCAGTCCGGTTGCTATAATTTCTCCCTGATCCTGAATTGAGGCACAGATGGTTTCTTTTGAATTGCCCGATACATGGAGGGGACAATCATTTTGTGCATTACATTCGTTGTGCCTTTCAGTGCGAACAGACTGTCGATCCAGCTTGGAGGGATAAAACTGCTGAGGCTGACAAAGGATTCGGGCTCCGGGAGGGTCAGACTGGAAAGATGCATAGTCATAACTTCTGTGGTTTGTTGGACAACATAGCCGCGTCTGGAAAGCATTTTATCAAAAAGAGGATGAAACCAATGGGCTGATCTTGAAAATTGCAGGAGTTCCCCAACGGTGGTAGATGGATTCGCAGTAATCAATTTTGGTATCAAGAGGAAGTGTGGAGGTTCCAATCTGCTCCACACTGTTTGTACGGTGCGTATAAAAAATAAGAAAAAACGCAGAATCCATCCGTCATATAATTGCATCTGGTGAGAAGGCCACGCATTCAGAGACAGATCCTCGATTGTTTTTATCATAGTATCCATTCGTGTATTTCCTTTAAAATAATATTTTGACGCTTATGAT
>VOFB01003810.1_pt1 | contig 13570 bp, 24 predicted proteins | sample 5384141 | NCBI WGS metagenome assembly VOFB01 (sample SAMN12384721, study PRJNA508395) | human gut metagenome | isolation source: healthy gut A | host: Homo sapiens | reverse complement strand
CTGCGCATGATCCAGCTCCTCCGTCGCCTGCCTGAGCTTTCTGTGTGCGCCCGAGCAGAGCGGCGAAACCCGCAAAATCCCGTGCGGATCGCGCCCAGCAGATTCATCACTTCCTGCGTGCGCTGCTCAATCGCCAGCGATTTGAAGCCCAACTGCAAGCTGGAAATCAGCGCGGCCAGCGTGGTCGGCCCCGCGATGACCATGCGGCTTTCCTGCTGCACCCGTTCGGACAGCCCCGGAATCCGCAGCACTTCGGCAAGCCCCTCGCTTTGCAGGAAAAGCACGGCGTAATCCGTCGTATAAGGCGGCAATCAGCTTTCGGACATCCTTCTGGCGTGCATGCGGACGGCGGATTCGAGCAGCCCCGCGCGCTTTCGATATCCGCCCGCGTGCCCGTTCTCCTGCGACGCACAGCTCATGGTATTCGCGCATCAGCAGGCTGGCGTCAATCGGCAGATACACGGTGTTCTGACCGCTCTGTCCCGGCATGGCAACGACGCAATCGCGACGGGTTCCCCGTTGGGGCGCGCCGGCATGTTCGGCATACTGTGACGCGCAATCTGCGACAAAATCGCCCCAAGCTGCGCCTCCCCAATCACCCCCCAGCGGAGACCATGCGCCCCAGCTCGTCGATGCTCCCGGCGAGGCTCTGCACCGCGCTCAGGCTGGCCGTCCTGCTCCAAACGCTTTTGTCACCACAGAAAAAGACGCTTCCAGCCGCTGATCCACCGTCGCATTCAGCTTTTCATCCACGGTTTGCCGCATCTGTTCCAGCTGCTGCCGGTTCTCCGCGCTGATTTTTCCAGACCGCCTTCAATCGTCTGGCGCATGCGCTCCATGCGCTCCTCGTTGCTGCCCAGCTTTTCTTCCAGCGCCTGATTCACGCCGCCGATTCGCTCTTCATAGGCGCTCAGCCGCCGATCCATCGTCTGGCGCATATGCTCCATGCGTTCCCTCTTCCTGCCTGCCGGCCGCGCGGAGCTGACCGCCCAGCGCGTCCATCTGCCCCCTGCGTGCGGGGGTCATTTCCACCATACGCATCACGGAATCGTTGACGCTTTGCACGGTTTCGCTCAATTCCTTCCGCGCCTGAGCGCTGTTCTCCCCGTCCGGCCTCATCCGCCTGCGCGAGCTTTTTTCTGAACGGCGGCAGCCATCTCCTTCACCCGTTTTTCGGCCGTGGCTGACCTTCGAAACATCAAAATCAACATGTCGCCATCATCAGCACCAGCGCCAGACACACCCAGCACGACGACGTAAAGCGCCGACTGTTCAGAGAGAAAAACCATGAAGGACACCCGCTTTCTTCCCGGCAGTAGCGCGCGGGAGCTAAATGTGTTATAATCAGCTTGCCCGTTTGGGCAAAGGAGGTAAACCATGGCTCAAAAAACGCAAAAGAACAGCTTATGAAACGCAGGAGCGTGCAGGCTGACCGCGCTTTTGCATCGGCGGCGGCGGTGGCGCCATGCTGCTGAGCCTTTTCGTCTGTATTGATGATTTTCGATATTCGCCCGGATGAAACGCCCGTTTCCGCCCGTAACGACCGCGCTGCCGTATGATTCTACGCAGCCCTTTTCCGCAAGCGATCTCACGAGTGCGCAAATGAACGACCTTCGCACAAACGGCCGCATATCCGTCAGCGACGGCCCGCGCGGCGTCAGCATCGGCGATTCACTCGATACGCTGCTCTCCCGCTACCCGAGCACCTACACCAATTCCGAAAACACGGGCGACTGACCGGCGAACAATCCAACGAGGAAAATGATCCTCTATTGTGCGCAATACTTCGAGAATCAAAACGGCGTGATGACCGCCCTGCCGCCGCGCGGGCTGCTCACCGTCGATTCCGGCTCGATCATCGTGACCCTGATGGCGCCGACCTCCGCCTATCCGGCCGGAACGCTGGAGCAATACAGCCGGTATGAACACGTCTACTGCATCTACACCGTTTCGCCCGATACCATGGAGACGTTCAATCCATCGTGCTCGGATTGAGCCGATAAAGATGGTTTTCATTATAGGAAAGAAACGCCTTGTTGTCAATTCCCCCGCGCACAAAAGGTCTTTTTTTCGTCATGCACCGTTCATGCGAAAAAAGACCTTTTTTATTTCAGCGTCGTTCAAAAACGCCGCCCGTTTTTTCCGCGAGTTCCGCCCATGTCATCACTTTCGGCACAGAAAAAGTTTTTTCGTCTCCCGTTGTGATGATCTTCAGTTCACCTGTCTGCGCATCAATGGGAATCTGCGAAAAACCGTATGTTTTCCAGATTCGTATAAGGCACGGTAAAATGGTTTTTTCCGCCTGAGAGGACGCGATGGCCCCGATCATGGGGATTCCTTCTATGAGCTGTTCTGCTGTAATCTGATAAAATCCCGTTGAATCACCATTTTCATATCTGCAAATCTGAATCCGTTTAGGCGCGATACGAATGGATTGCCCCGGATATACAAAGTTCAAGATATTCTGCCATTTCTCCATGGTCTGCTCAATGGTCAGTTCTTCCCCGGAATATAGCGCTGCCGCATATCCACTTCCCAAGGATATTTCCATTCGACGGCCATCTGCCGATCATCCGCCGCGTATTGTCCCGCTTGAATTGTCACGTCTTTCACGGCTTCATACTTCGTCGTACTGCCGTTTCCATTTGTCAAAGCTGAATTTCAACCGTTTGTCCATCAATGTCATACGAACAGAATGTCTCCCCGTCTCTTTTTTCCGTTTTCTTCTGAATTTCTCGGATCATTGTCTCATTCCACGGCTTTTGATTCTCCACCGTTACCACCGGGCAGCGTTCCACCTCCGGCACAATAATCGGAACATCAATGCTCACCTCACCGTTTACCGTGTCGTATTTTTCTTTCCATCGCCCCATCTGCTCGACCTGCCCCCGCAGTTCCGAGATGGAAACCATCTGCCTTGCGCCATCGCCAGCGTTGGCATCAAGCAGCATCACGCCAAGCGTCGTAATCCATCGTTCATCGAATCCCTCCTCGCCGCTTTGTTCTCATGTGTAGCGGAAATCCTCATCGTTTCTCCGTTCGCTTATTAAGACGTAAAAAGCATCGGATTTTATATACTCATTTTTCAAGTCTTTTGATTATTCTTTTTATTGTCCGATTAAGCTGGCGAATTGCGATTGTTTTCGTTTATAATATTAAGTTGCATGTTGATGCAGCACAAATCTACCGACGTCATTTAGCCAAAGTCAAGCATACACAAGAAGCGAAAAGCATCGTTCTTCGCGCCTTGTGTGCTCTGCTGTGGTACCAAGTCGGTACCACATTCTTCATTCCGTCATACCATTCCAGCACCTGCGCAGCCTGCTTCCGCATGACCTGAATTTGTCCCTCTCCAAAGGGCATTGCCCACGGAAGCGAACCGAGAGTATTTGAGCAGATGTAAAAACAGCAAGCAGTTTCAGAATTCCATCGGGATATTGCCGCCAAAGTAGCCATCCACCATACCGACAGCAAAAAGTCGGCGCTGTTTGCGCGCACCAGACAACACGGTTAAATTCCTCCCATGGATCGCCAAAATCGTCGGTCAAAATCAATGATTGTCAGCACACCGTGGCTGTCGATCATCATATTGCCGATGTGGTAGTCGCCGTGTTGATAGCTCTGGGGTCTATCCTTCAGTAGATGCCGATTCCGGGTAAGGTAGGCAAGAAATAAATCCCCACCGCCATCATACTTCAACTCGCAGTTTTCATACATAGCGATTCTTCTATCAATCTTAGCATTAAAACGAATTTCCCAATCGGTGGCATCCGCCGGAGCCGGAATGGTATGGATTGAAGCCAATATGCGTCCTGCATCCAGACCATAGCTATACTGCTGCTCGGGACGCATTGCCATCACCGCGTCCTCTGCATCTACGCCATCAATCCAGCTTTGAATAGAGTAAACCCTTCGTCGCAGATTCCAAATTCCACAGGCAGACACATGGGGATATCAAGCTGTGAAACTTCACTCATTTTCTCGTATTCCCGGCGCTTGCGTTCCAGTCGATCTATAGACGAAACCCGAAGAAGGTACTTTGTGCCATCAGCGGTAACGGCACAATATTTCTGATCTCCCGACCAACCTTGACTATTGGTGATTTGTTTACAATCGACCCAGAATCATGTATTATTCCCCCTGTAAATCCTTCAGCCAAGCGTAGTTTGTCCTCTTCGCAGTAGTCAAGTTTTCCCGGCCTGTTGCTTTGTACATCCCTCTCACCTCGTTTCTCATATTTTATAACTGTAGATGAACAAACAAATAAAGACATCCCGACGTGGTGAATGGTACAACAAAAACTCATCCAACCACCGCCACAAAAGGAGATGTCTCATACCTACAGTGTAAAGCAGTCGGAAGAAATTTGCAAGATCTTAAACGCGTTGCGGCTCAGAATTTTTATCCGATGTCTATCTAGAACATGTAAAGACCATGACCCGCTCTGTCTGACGGTTGCAAAAGCAAAACTTTTCATGGAATTCAGCAACGTCCTACTCTCCCAGGCGTTCCCCCATGTGCTGGATCCGCCACTGGCGGCGCACATGGGGGAACTAACCAAGTACAATAATGTTGCACGTTGGTCGGGATAATCCGAAAACAAAACTTTCCGGTTATATGAAAAGAAAAAGACCCACCCTCACGGGCGAGGTCTTTCTTTTTCATGGAATCCGCAACGTCCTAACTCCCAGGTGATTTTCCTGCCTGAATCCCTACGGCGGGCGGCAGAAAAAATCCCCAACCAAAATGTCGCACATTGGTCGGGATAATCTGGAAAACAAAACTTTCCGGTTACATGAAAAGAAAAGACCCACCCTCACGGGCAGGTATTTCTTTTCATGGAATCCGGCAACGTCCTACTCTCCCAGGTCGTCTCCAACCAAGTACCATCGGCGCTGAAAGGCTTAACTTCTGTGTTCGGTAGTAGAACAGGTGGATCCCCCTTCGCCATTGTCACCGGAAATCGTATGGGGTTTTTCCAGCGTACCCTTTGAAAACCGCACATCCAGTTTTCTGTCACATCTCGCATAACCATTTCGTTTCCTCACTGACATTTTCCCTTTTTCTGTCTCAACTCAATTCTCTTAGATCAAGTCCTCGACCGATTAGTATCATCAAGCTCAAATGTTACCACTCTTTCACCGATGACCTATCACCTGGTAGTCTTCCAGGGGTCTTACTTCTTTCGAATGGGACACTTATTCTTGAGGTGGGCTTCACGCTTAGATGCCTTCAGCGTTTATCCCGTCACATTTCGCTTCCCTGCTGTGCCGTTGGCACGACAACAGTTGCACCAGTGATGCGTCCACCCAGTCCTCTCGTACTAGGAACAGCTCCTCTCATGTGTCCTTCGCCCACGATGGATAGGGACCGAACTGTCTCACGACGTTCTGAACCCAGCTCGCGTGCCGCTTTGGTGGCGAACAGCCAAACCCTTGGGACCTGCTTCAGCCCCAGGATGCGACGAGCCGACATCGAGGTGCCAAACCTCCCCGTCGATGTGGACTCTTGGGGAGATCAGCCTGTTATCCCGAGGTAGCTTTTATCCGTTGAGCGACGGCAATTCCACTCTCTACCGCCGGATCACTAAGCCCGACTTTCGTCTCTGCTCGACTTGTCCGTCTCGCAGTCAAGCACCCTTCTGCCTTTACACTCTTTGAATGGTTTCCAGCCATTCTGAGGGTACCTTTGGGCGCCTCCGTTACTCTTTCGGAGGCGACCGCCCCAGTCAAACTGCCCACCTGACACTGTCCCCCATCCCGGTTCACGGCTGAGGTTAGAATTTCAATAACAGAAGCGTGGTATCCCAACGGCGGCTCCACCTGCACCTGGCGTCCTCGTCTCCCAGTCTCCCACCTATCCTGTACATCCGTTATCGAAATCCAATGTCAGGTTACAGTAAAGCTCTACAGGGTCTTTCCGTCCAGTCGCGGGTAATGTGCATCTTCACCATACTTCAATTTCACCGGGCCTCCTGTTGAGACAGCTCTCAAGTCGTTACGCCATTCGTGCGGGTCGGAACTTACCCGACAAGGAATTTCGCTACCTTAGGACCGTTATAGTTACGGCCGCCGTTTACTGGGGCTTCGGTTCGCTGCTTCGTTTTCCCCTAACAACTCCCCTTAACCTTCAGCACCGGGCGTCAGCACCTATACGTCAGCTCTCGCTTTCGCAGATACCTGTGTTTTTGCTAAACAGTCGCTTGGGCCTATTCACTGCGGCCGACTTTCGAGGCACCCCTTCTCCCAAAGTTACGGGGTCATTTTGCCGAGTTCCTTAACAAGGGTTCTCCCGTTCGTCTTAGGATTCTCACCTCGCCTACCTGCGTCGGTTTGCGGTACGGGCACCCACATCTTGCTTAGCAGCTTTTCTCGCCAGCGTGAATTCACAGCTTCCCTACTTATTTTCGGTCCCCATCACAACTCAGCCTTTGCGGGAAGTGTACTTCACTACTTCACCACCCTCCTCGCTTGACCGGCTTGACCATCAACCGGCTCATGCTATCCTTCTGTGTCAGTGCATCACTCTCTAAAGGTGGTACTGGAATCTCAACCAGTTATCCATCGCCTACGACTCCTGTCCTCGGCTTAGGCCCCGACTTACCCTGGGCGGACGAACCTTCCCCAGGAAACCTTGGGCTTTCGACCGGCAGGTTTCTCGCCATGCCTCTCGCTACTCATACCGGCATTCTCTCTTCTGTACCGTCCACCGCTCCTCTCGGTACGGCTTCACCCAGTACAGATTGCTCCTCTACCGATCATCTTCGCGATCCCATAAGCTTCGGTGGATGTGTTTTAGCCCCGTTGACATCTTCGGCGCATCACCACTCGACCAGTGAGCTATTACGCACTCTTTAAATGAGTGGCTGCTTCTAAGCCAACATCCTGGTTGTCTGTGCAATCACACATCCTTTTCCACTTAACCACACTTGGGGACCTTAGCTGTTGGTCTGGGCTGTTTCCCTTTTGACTACGGATCTTATAACTCGCAGTCTGACTCCCGTGATCTACATTTAACGGCATTCGCAGTTTGATAGGGTTCGGTAAGCTTTGTGGCCCCCCCTTCCATTCAGTGCTCTACCTCCTATTCACTAACTCGAGGCTAGCCCTAAAGCTATTTCGAGGAGAACCAGCTATATCCGGGTTCGATTGAATTTCTCCGCTATCCACAGGTCATCCCCGCCTTTTTCAACGGACGTCTGGTTCGGTCCTCCATGAAGCTTTACCTTCACTTCAACCTGCCCATGGATAGGTCGCCCGGTTTCGGGTCTGCGTCATGTTACTCGTCGCCCTGTTCAGACTCGCTCTCGCTTCGGCTCCAGTCCTCAAGACCTTAACCTCGCAACATAACGCAACTCGCCGGTCCGTTCTACAAAAAGTACAAAGTCGCGCCTTGCCGCGCTTCCTCTGCTTGTAAACACAGGGTTTCAGGTTCTCTTTCACTCCCCTCCCGGGGTTCTTTTCACCTTTCCCTCACGGTACTATGCGCTATCGGTCACTGCCCGTCTTTAGGCTTGGGGGGTGGTCCCCCCGCTTCCCACAGGATTTCTCGTGTCCCGCGGTACTCTGGTACCGGTCTCGCCTCTCGACCTTTTCGCGTACGGGGCTATTACCCGCTCTGGAACTGCGCTTTCCAACGCTCTTCGAGCTAAAGTCTTCACTTTTGATGGCCCGCAACCCCAAATGACCGTAGACAATCGGTTTGCCCTCTTTCCCCTTCGCTCGCCGCTACTAAGGCAATCGCTTTTGCTTTCTCTTCCTGCAGGTACTTAGATGTTTCAGTTCCCCGGGTGCCCTCCTGTAAGACTATGAATTCATCTTAGGTGACGGAACATTACTTCCGCCGGGTTTCCCCATTCGGATATCCCGGTTCTCTGCCTGCTTGCGGCTCCCCGTGGCTTTTCGCAGCTTGCCACGTACTTCTTCGGCGTATGGTGCCAGGGCATCCACCCTGTGCTCTTCTTCTTGATCTTTCGTCAACGTTCCTTGTCCTGAGAACGGAACATTGGGATCGGTTTTTCGGCTTAAAAATTTTCGCAACTGGTTTGCTTTCTCGTTCCTGTGCAGTTTTCAAGGTGCAAGGTGAGGGTTCTTTGGTCCGTTCTTCACACAGAAGCTCGAGCCTCAATCCGACCCTCAAACGATTTCAGGCGTGCGCAAACCTTCAACCAGCTGATACCCCAAGGAATCTTTATGCTGAACTCGTCGCTGGCATTTTTGCTTGCAAAACCATTCTCTTCCTGTCGAGGCTTTCGTCTGCTGAAGCTCGCCTCCAGAGATGAGGACCTAGCTTGTGGATCCTTTTGTGCTCGCGATCGATTTCATCTTCGCTCGGGCCTTTCTCATCCGGTCTCCCTAGAAAGGAGGTGATCCAGCCGCACCTTCCGATACGGCTACCTTGTTACGACTTCACCCCAGTCATTGGTCTCACCTTGGACGGCTGGCTCCTTGCGGTTACCTCACCGACTTCGGGTGCTATCAAACTCCCATGGTGTGACGGGCGGTGTGTACAAGGCCCGGGAACGTATTCACCGCGGCATGCTGATCCGCGATTACTAGCAACTCCAACTTCATGTGGGCGGGTTGCAGCCCACAATCCGAACTGAGACGGCTTTTCTTGAGATCCGCTTAGACTTACATGCTCGCTCCTCTTTGTAGCAGCCATTGTAGCACGTTTGTAGCCCAGGTCATAAGGGGCATGATGATTTGACGTCGTCCCCACCTTCCTCCGAGTTGTCCCCGGCAGTCTTATTAGAGTCCTCGGCTCTACGCGTTAGTAACTGAACATAGGGGTTGCGCTCGTTGCGGGACTTAACCCAACATCTCACGACACGAGCTGACGACAACCATGCACCACCTGTCTCACTTTGAGCAAGCTCACACCGTATCTCTACGGCTTTAAGTGGATGTCAAGACCTGGTAAGGTTCTTCGCGTTGCTTCGAATTAAACCACATGCTCCGCTGCTTGTGCGGGCCCCCGTCAATTTCTTTGAGTTTCAACCTTGCGGCCGTACTCCCCAGGCGGAATGCTTATTGTGTTGACTGCGGCACAGCAGGGGTCGATACCCGCTACACCTAGCATTCATCGTTTACAGCGTGGACTACCAGGGTATCTAATCCTGTTCGCTCCCCACGCTTTCGCGCCTCAGCGTCAGTTACAGCCCAGTAAGTCGCCTTCGCCACTGGTGTTCCTCCCAATCTCTACGCATTTCACCGCTACACTGGGAATTCCACTTACCTCTTCCGCACTCTAGCCATCCAGTTTCCAATGCACGACCCACCTTAAAAGCGGGTATTTCACATCAGACTTAGTCGGCCGCCTACACGCCCTTTACGCCCAGTCATTCCGGACAACGCTCGCCCCCTACGTATTACCGCGGCTGCTGGCACGTAGTTAGCCGGAGCTTCCTCCTTAGGTACCGTCACTTCCTTCGTCCCCAAGGACAGAGGTTTACAATCCGAAAACCTTCCTCCCTCACGCGGCGTTGCTGGGTCAGGCTTTCGCCCATTGCCCAATATTCCCCACTGCTGCCTCCCGTAGGAGTCTGGGCCGTGTCTCAGTTCCAGTGTGGCCGATCACCCTCTTTGACCGATTTTCATTATATCGCAGTCCCGCTCTTCTGTCAATACCTTTTCGAACTTTTTGATCTATTCTTGAAACTTTTGTCCGAAAAGTGAATTTTTCCATTCATTTCCCTGCTTTTTGCTTTTTTCAGCTCACAAACCTTCGAGCCGTTCTGCCTTGAGCTTGAAGCTGCATCCTTAGCATCTCTTTACGCGCGGCGGCACATCAGCATGCGCTCCAGAAAGATTTCTTCGAAATAATCCAGCACGGAGTGATTGTCGTCGAGCTGGATATCCAGCGTAATCTGCCGCTTTTCCCGATCCATCTGCAACACTGAACTGATGGCCGCAAATTGACCCGGTCGTGGATGTCAAGGCGGTGATCCCGTCCCGCATTGCGGCTGCGGCGTACGTCGGTCTTATCTGCCAGAATGAGCGCGGCGGAAACCGCATCCACCGCCGTTCCCGGCTTTTCCCTCGTCGTGGTTGCCAATCGCGGATGATGACCAAGTGGAAATCCTCGGCAGTCCATGCCCATGCTCCGCAGAATCGTCATCGCCATGATCGCGCGCTGTGTGGTCGGTGGTTGACGCAGTTGCCGATGTCGTGCATATAGCCCGCAATGCGCGCCAGTTCCACCGTTCTCGCGTCGTAATTCAGTTCTTCCAGAATCCTCGCCGCTATGTCGGATACCTTTCGTCGCATGCCCGATCGAATGTTTGCGAGCTCCAGAACGCCCAGATTCTCGTTCCCCTTCTCGATGTAATACGTCCGAATCTCTGCGTTATTTCGAATATCCTCAAACGTAACCATGCTGTTTTTCCTCCGTTCAGCCCTTTAAAGCGCTCGAAAATCACCGAAATCTTGTGCCGCGCCCCCACCTGCTTCCAGCTCAATCTGCGCGTTGTGCTTCACCGCGATATGCTTGACAATCGCCAGGCCGAGACCTCCAGCCGCCCGTCGCCTTCGACTGGCTCTTGTCCACGCGATAAAACGCGTTCGAAGACATGTTCGATTTTCCGGGCGAAATGCCGATGCCCGTATCCCCTGCACGCAGACAATCACCTTTGTCGCGAATCGGGGCGAACCTCCAGCTTCACGCTGCCCCCGTGCACGTTATGCCGAATCGCATTGTCGCAAAGGTTGTAGGAGCAGCTCGTCCATCATCTGCCTGTCACCTCGACCATTGCGGGCTTCGCGTCGAAGCTGAAGCGTGACGTCGGCCTTGCGCGCGCTCATTTCGGCTGTTCAAACGTGTTGGTTTGCGATCTGCGCCAAATCCACCGGCTCGAATTTGAGATCGGCATCAGGGCGTCCATCTGCGACAGGCAGATGATGTCGTATTAATCTGCGCCAGCGAATCCGCCGCAAATGTCTTGGCCATTCGCCCTGCGCCATGCCACTTTCAATCAATTCCGCATAGCCGGAGATGCTCGTCAGCGGCGTTTTCAGCTCATGCAGAGGAAACGTTGGCCGTAAATTCACGCGCATATTCGCGCTGCGCAGAATTCCTCGTGCTGTTGCTCGGATCATATCCATAAACGGTTCCAGCTCGGGGTAGCGCGCCACGCCGCCACGTTGTTGAGGTGGGCGGTCATCCGCTCAATCGGCTGCACCAGCCGCGCCGTCAGCAGGTGCGCCAGATACAGGCTGACGCAGGCCATGCCGCCGCCAGCAGCATGATGAGCGGCATGGAGCGAAATACACGCTCCATATATGGATGCCTCCTGTGCCAGCCGCATCACGTCGCCGTTTTCAGCCGAACGGCGTAATAAAACGCGCTTTGATCGACGGTGCTGGAATTGCGGATATCGCTTCCGCTTCCGTTTTCAAGAGCCTGCCGGATTTCCGGTCGGTCTGCGTGGTTATCCATCGCGTTCGGATCGGCAAAAATTATCGTAATAGACCGTGCCGTCCGCATGCACGAGCGTCACGCACCCGGATATCTCTTCCAGGCTATGCAGCGCGCTCTGTGCCTCCGTCTCGCCGTTCATCTCGACGGCGAACATCCGCCCATACGCCTCCAGATCGTCCATGACGCGCCCCTTGAACATCTCATAGTTCACCCAGGACAGCAGCAGCGTCGTCGCCAGAATGGCCACGGTAATCATGCAGGCGAAATACTTAAAAATCTTTTTCTTCACAGCTCATCTCTCCATTCCGGAGGGCGGCGGGTTTTCCGCGCCATATATACAAAGGGAGGCCGTCGCTCCGTGCCGGCCTCCCAGACTTTATTTTGCTTCCGCCATATAGCCGACGTTGCGTGATGGTCTTAATCAGTGCGCCGCCGTCGCCGAGGCTTCTGGCGCAGGGTTCGCGCATGCACGTCGATGGTGCGGCTCTCGCCCCGAAGCTGGAATCCCACACGCGCTCCATGATGACGTCGCGGGGAAATCACAATGCCGTGGTTCTTCATCAGCAGCTTGGCAGCTCAAACTCCTTTATAGGTCAGCTCCACCGGCTTGCCGTCCATACACCATGCGCTTTTCGCTGTCGGAGCGTCACGTTGCCGCAGGTCATCAGGCTCTCCTCCGCCCCGCCGGAGCGGCGCAGAAGTGCCTTCACGCGCGATCATCTCCATCACGCCAAACGGCTTGGCGATATAATCGTCCGCGCCGCCGTCAAGCCCCTTCACCTTGTCGATCTCCGTGGATTTGGCCGTCACCAGAATCACAGGATCTTCTGGTGTCCGCGCGGGTACGCAGGCTTTTTGAGGATGGAAAGACCGTCCTCATCGGGCAGCATGATATCCAGCAGAATCAGCTCCGGCAGCTTTTCTTGAAAGAGCCTTGTAAAATCCTTGCCGTTTCAAAAACCGACGGCCTGATAGCCGCTGTTTTGAGCGCAAAAGCTCGATTTCCTTGAATGTTGCGGTCATCCCGACAAATGTAAATCATCTTTTTATTCTCCGGCCTCAGCTGTCTGCACTTTGCCACGTCCGGCAGGCGATACCGCTTTTCGTAGGGCCATTTCCGCGGTCAAATTCCGCGTGCTCCTGATGCTTGACGTTTTGCAGGTATTCGTGCGTGTCGTATTCGTCCTTCGGCACCTGAATCTGATACACCGCGATGTTGGAGCAGTGGTCGGATACGCGCTCGAAGTTGGTGGAAATATCGGTCAGCACGAAGCCCAGCTCGATGGTGCACTGCCGGTGGTCAGCCGCTCGATGTGGCGGGATTTGACGTTCACGTTGATGTCGTCGATGCACGCCTCCAGCGGTTCCACCGTCTTTGCCAATTTTACATCATCATGCAGGAAGCTGTCAAATGAACGATTGACGATATCGCGCACCGCGTCGGCAAAACGTGCAATTCTCCCGCCGCCGCGCTGGAAAAGCTCATTTTCTTGTCGTGCATCTCCTGCACGGAATCCATCAGGTTGACTGCGTGGTCGCTGATGCGCTCGAAATCGCTGATGCCAGGCAGCAGCAGGGAGAGCGTGTGGCCGTCCTTCCGGGAGAGCTTTTGGCGGGGAAAGCTTGACCATGTAATGCCCAGCTTATCCCCGTAGCGGTCGATCTTGGTTTCCAGGCGCCCGACGCGATCCGCCATCTCCGCGTATATGCGCCGCCGTCAATCAGGTTAATCGCGTCGAAAATCGCCTGCGGGTCAGCTCGGCCATGTGGTCGGTGACCCTTGCACTGCCCACCGCGAACGCCGGGTTGAGAGGAAGCGCTCGTCAAGAAGCTGGAGTCGTCGATGCGCTCCACCGTGTCGTTGTCGCGCACGGTGAGCGTCGCCAGTCTTCCAGTGTACCGGAGAACGGCAGCAGCACCGCCGTGGCGATGATGTTGAAGGTCGTGGCGATGACGGCGATGCCTGCCGCGTTCGCCGCGCTATCCATAAACGCAAACGGGAACACCGCGTTGATGGCGTAGAACACGACCATGAACAGCACCGTGCCGATGATGTTGGAAATACAGGTGAATCAGCGCCGCGCGCTTGGCGTTTTGCTCGCGCCGACGGAAGAGATCAGAGCAATACGTAACTGAACGAAGTACACAACAG
>VOFB01004631.1_pt1 | contig 13587 bp, 18 predicted proteins | sample 5384141 | NCBI WGS metagenome assembly VOFB01 (sample SAMN12384721, study PRJNA508395) | human gut metagenome | isolation source: healthy gut A | host: Homo sapiens | reverse complement strand
GGAAATAGAGAGGAGGAACCCTTTTCCGTGCTTTTATAGTGACCGTCCGTCCAGACATAATACCTCAGTGAATGTAATCATTGGAGCAGCTGATACTGAAAGAAATCTTTGGGCTCACAGATGAAGAGATCGTGGAAACTTCCGTTTGACATCCGTTATCAATACGCCCTGCATACAACCAGCTTCAAAGAACAACCACTGAATGACCGTACGCTTGGAATTCCAAGATTCCTATGAAGAAATGACAGGCAGATCTTATCTATGACTGTATGGATCAAACTTCGAGCATGGCTGCCATGATGAAGCTGAATACGGAATGCGCTGCATGGATTCTCTGATGGTAGCTTCTAAATATAAAGAAAATGAGCTGTTTTGAACTCTTTACGACCAAATATTAAAAGATGCGGTGCTTATCATTTCTGCCTGCGGCAGCCGTTATGATGAATACAGTGAATATCAGCTTTGATCCGGGCCATCAGCGAACAGACAAAAATCTGACGTTGATGGTAACCTGATGCTTAAGGGTGCACATGACGGTATGGATTCAAATATCATGCAGAATCCTGCTGATCCGATGCCACCTATCGAAAGAAGGCTGGTACGGAATACAGAGGCTATATCGCCAATGTCGTAGAAGTGGCGGATCATGATCATAACAGCATTACCGTTGACTATCAGTACGAGAAGAATACCTATAGCGACAGCCAATTCCTCAAAGACTACATGGAGCAACAGCCGGAGGATGATAACAGATGGTGGATACTGTGGAATGGAAAGCAGTCTGTTGGCTGAAGAAAAGAACATAACGCTGGTTACCACAGATCTTAGGGTTCTGAAGTCAGTGATCACTGGGCAGATTTTGAATTCAATGAAGACGGAACAAAACTGTTGCGATGTGCAGCCGGTCATGAACCTAAAGTAGTATCTATGATAAAAATACACAAAAGTGCAAAAGCATCGTTTCCATTAGCCTGCACCTGTTCCTCACTCACCACCTGCTTCACCAGATAATTATTAAATCTCCTGTCTGCGGAAAACGGTGTCAGTACAAGGATCGGACTTACACCAAACAGCTTTGCCTCATCTATGAGATATGCCTCATTTTTACCGGCGGAATCAATACACCTTCCAAGGTAAATCCGTAAGAGAATACCAATAACTCATCAATATATAAAAGGGCTTCTCTTAAAATACGCTGTGCAACAAAGGGGTATGCATATCCCACCACATACTGTCTCCCCTCTGATACTTCCGTATAACGAATAACCAGACTCTCCCCTTCCACCAGATAATTACGCTCCAGAAGATAAGAATTATTCTGATAGAGCAGGCGCAGGGAAACTCCATATCGCTCTGCTACCATTTGCAGAGTCTCCCCTGCTTCTACCTGATGTATCAATTCCGGTATCCGTATCAACAACGCCTGGCCCACAACAAGCGTTCCATCCGCTTCCAATTGATTGTCGTAAATCAGGCGGCTTTCAGAAATTCCATATCGCCGTGCAATCTCAAACACCGTATCACCAGGTTGGACAATATAAATATCCATATTGATAAACCTTTTTACTTTTTTTAACTTATGCTATTTGTCGCTTCCACGATTATTCCAATAATAAAATTAACAAAATTTTCCAAAAGGAGAGGGCAAAAAAGAGCGGTACCAATACGTCATGTATCAGTCCGCTCTTTTAAAAATGAGGGGGAGATAGTGAGTGGTTAATCAACTATCTGTAACCTATTATAAACATAAGATGTGTGTAAAATATGTCTATATTCTAAAAGCATTCTAAAAATCATTAAGAAACTTTAAAATCCTACGCACTATTTAAAAGTTATTTCTGAACAATTCCTTAACAATTTTCAGCGATTTCATAAATCAAACGTTCCGATTCTTCCCATCCAAGGCAGGGATCCGTAATAGATTTGCCATACACATGAGTTCCGCATCCAATCTTCTGATTACCTGGTTCAATATAGCTTTCAATCATCAGACCTTTTACCAAATTATGAATATCTTCTGAGTGTTTACGACTGTGCAGAACTTCTTTGGCAATCCGTACCTGCTCCTGATACTGTTTATTCGAATTAGAATGGTTTGTATCTACAATCGTTGCCGGATTCGCAAGATTCGTCTCCTGATACTTCTCCAACAGAAGCTGCAGATCCTCATAATGATAGTTCGGGATCGCATTGCCATGTTTATTGACAGCCCCTCGCAGAATCGTATGCGCCAGAGGATTTCCCTCCGTCTTTGCTTCCCAGTGGCGGTAGATAAAACTGTGCTTCGCCTGCGCAGCAATACAGGAATTCAACATCACGGACAGATCGCCGCTGGTCGGATTTTTCATACCTGCCGGTACGTCAATACCGGAGATTGTCAGACGATGCTCCTGATTTTCCACGGAACGGGCACCTACTGCCACATATGACAGGATATCAGAGACATAACTCCAGTTGGACGGATACAACATCTCGTCCGCCGGGGTCAGACCACTCTCTTCAATCGCACGGATATGCATTTTACGCATGGCGATCAGGCCGTGCAGCAGGTCCGGCTTTCCTTCCGGGTCCGGCTGATGCACGATTCCCTTATATCCTTCACCTGTGGTACGCGGTTTGTTTGTGTAGATTCGGGGAATAATGATAATCTTATCTTTCACTTTCTCCTGAACCGGAACCAGACGGCTGATGTAATCGCAGACCGCATCTTCATTGTCTGCAGAACACGGTCCGATAATCACAAGGAACTTGTCCGATTCCCCGGTAAATACCTTTGCAATCTCTGCATCTCTGGCTGCTTTTTGCTCTGTCGCTCTCGCACTCAGCGGGTATTCTTTTCGAATCTGTTCCGGTGATGGTATTTCTTTTTACGAATGTAAAACTCATGATGACTTTCTCTCCTCTTTCGTTGTTTCTGATCAGGCGATTGCGAGGCACCTATATTTTTAATAGCTTTACTTGCGTGGATGCGCCTTGTTGTAAACATCCCTGATTTTGTAAATCCCCATATTCAGATACATCTGGGTTGTGGAAATATCCGAATGTCCAAGCATTTCCTGTACACTTTTTTTCAAATCTGCTCCATTCTGAAGCAGATGTATCGCAAATGAATGCCGCAACGTATGCGGTGTAATATCTGCCGTGATTCCTGCCTGTTTTACATAGCTTTTTAATACCTTCCAGAATCCCTGACGGCTCATAGGACCTCCCAGACAATTTAAAAACAGCACCTTTTCTTTATGCGCTCCCATAAGGATGCCTCTTGTCTCTTTCAGGTAACGCCCAGGGCTCGTTTTGCCGCATTCCCGAATGGTACAATCCGGTCTCTCTCATGCTCCGTGCAGGTAATATACCCCATCTTCATATTCACATCTGACAGATTCAGATGTATCAACTCACTCACACGAATCCCTGTCGCATACAACAGTTCCAACATCGCCTTATCCCGAATTCCCTTCGGTGTTCTCTCATCCGGCTGCTCCAGAAGAAGGTCCACTTCCTCCACAGTCAGAACCTCCGGCATCTTTTTCTCAACTTTCGGCGGTTTTAAACTGCTGGATGGATCTTCCGCAATACGGCTTTCTTTTTACCTGATACTGAAAAAAGCCCTTACTGCGGCCACACCTCCGTGAGACTGTGGCGGCAGCCAGATTCTCCCGTTCCAGATACAGCATATAAGAATTCAGACTGGTACCGGTCACCTGGTTTACTGAATCAATCCCTGTTCCTTCAGCCAGGCAGCCATCTTTTTTCAGATCCCGCTCATAAGAAATCTCCGTATTATGAGACATCTTCTTTACACTATGTAAATATTGTATAAATTCTTGAATTGCATTTATCATTATCTCTACCTCTAATACATTAAATTTTCCAAGATAAAAGCAATTCACCCTTCAAATCATGCATAGCCATTATATACGGATTTCTCTCAAATGCAAATACGATTTTCACGTTTTCCCCAAAAGACCCATAAAAACCGGATTCACATAGCACTCTGCAAGAATTCCGATACCATAAGCAGCCAAAGAACCAGACATATCAGAAGATATCTCCCATATTCTCTGATATTTAATACCTCTTTTCTGCTGCTCCTCTCCGACATCTGGAATACCTGGTTCAGCAATATAATCGTCACCGGTACATAGCAGCCAACTGGAACAAGCAGGCTGAAAACAGCTTCAGCATACCGCTGACCCCAAGTTGAAGCAACGCCGCCGAACACAGTAAGTGATACATGGATTGCTCCGCATTTCATGCTCCCGCAATCCTAAAAACATTCGAAATCCGCCCTGTTCGGGCTACTTTCTCATGTCCATTTATTGCAAGATGCCGCACTCAGCATGCATCCCATCAGATGATAGTAACCATCTGCATGGTCAAAAGAATGCAGTCCATTAAACTCGTCCACACCAAATTTCTTGCTGGAAATGAAAATCGTTCCGCTGGTTCCCAGAGAAATATTACATTTTCCGTCTCCTACGGTTCCCGTTCCCACAGCAGCAGCAGCATTGTCACCGGCTCATGCCACAATTTTAACTGTTTCGGAAATCCCAGTTCCGCTGCCACATCTGGTTTGATTGTTCCCCACACGCATAACTTTCATAAAGTTTCGGAAGCATTTCCTCTTTTGATATGGCAGATTTCAATCATTTCCCTGGACCAGCATTTATGCTGTTATCCAAAAACAGCATACCGGATGCATCTGAGTAATCTGTACAATGCACCCGGACAATTTGTATGCCAGATAATCCTTTGGCAGCATGATTTTTACAATCTTCGCAAAATTCTCCGGTTCTTCCTCCTCCATCCAGAGAATCTTCGATTGCAGTAAACCCTGCAAATGCAATATTCGCCGTATACTCGGACAACTTCTTCTTTTTCCAATCACATCATTCAGATAATCTGTCTGCTTCTGGGTTCTGCCGTCATTCCACAGAATCGCCGGACGAATCACATTGTCGTTCGCATCCAGCGTCACAAGACCGTGCATCTGTCCCCAAAGCTGATACCGCCGATCTGAGTTTTTATCAACATCAGCCGTCAGTTCTTTCAGTCCTTCAAGAACTGCTGCCCACCAATCTTCCGGCTTCTGTTCGGACCAACCCGGATGGGGGAAATACAACGGATATTCTTTTGATACAATATTCTTGATTCCGCCATCACCTTCCATCAGAAAGCAGTTTTACGGCAGAAGTGCCCAAATCCACACCAATATAATACATAATTTCCTCCTAAGATTTAACAGAAGGGCAGCCCCAGATTATTCAGATGACTGCCCTGTAAGAATCACTTTCTCATCATTTTTCATGCAAATGGAATGTATCTTTCTGTGTATATGGGAATTTGCCTTCGATACTCTCCATTTGAACATATCAGCCGGTACGGTATTATTGATATCAAGAAGTGTTACTGCATCCTGGCTCACGGACGTTCCGATGAACTCACTCAGTGCGCCGTAAATATCTACCTCGCAGGAAACCGGGATGCCTCGTCCGGTCAGACGACTGTTGACATAGCACGGTACAAATCCAAACTGTGTCTGGAATGCTGGCCAGCATTTTCCTGCAATTGTTACATATTTGCGGGAACCTTTGTGCGCCTCAACCCAGTCAAGCAGTGTCAGTTCATACTGTGCCAGTTTTGGAAGGATCTCTGGTTTTTTATTGCCTGCACCCAGTTCTTCTTCCATTTCTTTTACAACGTCAGGAATACGTGCATCGCCTTCATGTTTGTTGAATGCTTCAAACAGGTCCAGCTCAGAGTTTTCTTCGATTTCCACACCAAGGTTGTAAAGCTGTTTGATCGGAGCGTTACATGCAAGGAAGTTTGTCGGACGCGGTCCAAAGCTGATGATTTTCAGACTCTTCAGTCCAACGATTGCACGTGCGATTGGCACGAACTCATGGATCATATCTGCACAGTCTTCTGCATCTCCAACCGGGTATTCAGGAATATATGCCTTTACATTTCTTAACTGCAGGTTGTAACTTGCATTTAACATTCCACAATATGCATCACCGCGTCCCTGTATCAGGTTATCACCTGACTCTTCTGCTGCTGCAACAAACATCGACGGCCCGTCAAAATGTTTTGCAAGAAGTGTCTCGAGATTTCTGGTCCAAAGTTTCCAAGATAAACAACTAAGCGCATTACATCCGTTAGCCTTTACATCTTCCAGAGCCTGCACCATGTGGATTTCACTCTCTACGATGCAAACCGGACATTCATAGATGTCTTCCACATCATATTTTGCCTTGTAAGCCTCAACCAGGGCTTTTCTTCTGTTTACGGAAAGACTTTCCGGAAAACAGTCTCTGCTTACTGCTACGATACCAATTTTTACCTTCGGCATGTTCATCATAATATCTCATCCTCCATACATTATCATTTTCAGGCGATCGCGAAACTCTTTCGGAGTCGCCTATTATTTTATTTTAAAAAGCTTTATTAAACAGAAAGGTTTTCTCCCTTCAAACCAACAAATGCACCTTCTTCTCCAAGCCCGCTTTCTTCATGGGCAATCAGCCATTTGTTCTTTGCGGCCATCAGACGATCCTCCGGAAGCTTGCCGGACAGTTCCGGTTTTTCCGTGTTCGTTCCTTTCGGAAGAATGATCGCTACCTGAAACCCTTCTTCCACCAGATTGCATGGTGCGTAATGCAGGGTCGTTCCATAAACTTCAACAACGGTTCCCGCAGGTACTTCAAATGCTTCCATTTTGGAAGTCTCATATGTAAAGTCTTCCTCTACATCCTGCTCAGATCCTAAAATCAAGATACATCCCTGAACCGGAATGTTAATCTCACTGTCTCTGTGATATTCCACTGCATTCAGCTTATGATTGCTGCCGTTGCAATACCCGATCTGAATCGGCATTCCTCCGTAAACACTGTCCTGTATCAACTGTGCTTCCGCACTTGCTTCCAGTGTTTTGTCCCCCGGCACATATACCACATCCTGCGGCAGCGGCGACAGCCGTTCCAACAGATCAGGGAACTTCAATTGGAAGGATTCTTCCATACTTTTTTGAATGCCGGATCTGTTACTTTTTAATCTGCATGGTAACTAACTCCTTTCTGTCCGCTTCGAACAGGCGCTTGCAAAAGCCCTTCGTCTGTGATTTGAACATTGATTTTATTCTTTAAAAAATTCTGCACATTAATTAGTTTACTCAATGAACTAATTATGTTATAATTATAATAACGCATACATCCAGAAAATGCAACATGTTTTTTATAATCTACAAGTAAACTCAGGAGGTTCTCAATGATAACAGGCAGTAAAAATTAATACGCGATATGAATACACAACTCGTTCTGCGCACGATTATGGAATTCGCTCCGATTTCCCGTGCCGCCGTTTCTCAAAAACTGGGACTTACAAAAGCCACTGTCTCCGCCATTGTGCAGGTCCTGTTGGAAAAAGAACTCCTTCTGGAAATCGGAAGCGATGACACTAAACGCGGCCGGAAGCCTATTCTTCTGACTCTGAACAAAAGTTGTGCTTACAGTATTTCCATTGACCTTTCTGCGGAATACATTACCCTGTTCACTGCAAACCTGATGGGAGAAAAATTGTATGCTCAGGCAAATCGAAAATCACGAAAGCCGAGCTACGATTCTGCCTGCCTTGACTTGCATGATTGAAGAGATGCAAAGTCAGCTTCCACCTTCTGCCTACGGACTGGTTGGAATTTGCATCGGCATTCATGGTGTCATTCACGAAAATCAGTTGGTATTTGTCCCATATTCTCCCTATCAGGGGATAGACTTTGCCGGTTCTTTAGAACAACACTTTCATATACCAGTTCTGGTAGAAAATGAAGCGAACCTCTCGGCACTGGGAGAATGGGCTTATTGCTTCCACACCCGAAACATGCTCTCCATCAGTGTTCATTCCGGAATCGGTGTCGGCATCATCATGGATGATCAGTTAATCACCGGTCAAAACGGCTACGCCGGAGAATTCGGTCACACCATCATCTCCATCGATGGTCGTCCCTGCCCCCTGCGGAAACCAAGGCTGTCTGGAGCAATATGGGTCAGAGCGTGCACTTCTGCAGGAACTTTCCCAGAAAAAACAAAATCACAGCAGAACACTTTATGCACCTCTATCAAAAAAAGACAAAGGACGCTGTGCGAACGATGGAACTCTTTGTAAAAATATATGGCAATTGCCATCAACAATCTTCTGACTACCTTCAACCCGGAAATTATCGTTCTCAATAGTTCTTTTACCATGAATTTTCCGGATGCTGTACAGGATATCCATGCACATATCCATAACAAAATGGCTGCATACTGCAATCTGGTACCATCAAATTACAGGATACAGCCATACTTCTGGGAGGTGTTTATCTCTGTAGCAGAAAATTCCTGGGGTTATAAAATCCCAGGAATTTTTAAAACACGTTCTACGAACGCTTCATCTCATCCATATCAATGATGTCTTTTTTTTTTCTTAATTTCCATTCATAAACTTACTAATACGGGCTATGATAATCAGATCTGATATCCCGTCATATACCAATGCAATACCGATTACACGCATGAGCACGGATGCCCATGAAAACGGATTCCATATAATCAATATGCAAAGGATAGCCTTCAGCATTCCACAAAGCAAAATAATCCACCATCGCTTATCTCCATACTGCTGAGCCTTCTCTGCTTCCTTTCTGTCAATGCTTCCATGAATAATCAGTATGAATGCAAAAGGATTTCCAGAAACCAGATAACAGTTTTTGTATTTAATATCACAAACAGGCCAAGCGCCAACTCGCCGATTATCAAGATCAGTTCGCCAAACTCAAACCTCCCGCGATGTCCGACCAAATACAGTACACCCGAAACAACACCGCCGATAAACAATCCCCACCCTACAATCAGGCAAATGGTAGCCACGGCAATTCCCGGATAAAGAATCAATATCAGACCCAGAATGATTACCAAAACAGCCGTAACAACCATATTCCATTTCAGATTCTTTAATATCTCCGACATTCCTTTACCTCCCTGTTACTTTCCAAGACTTAAGAACCTCTCAAACTGCCGAATTTTCTCCTGTTTTCCAAGCAAAACAACTATATCGTCCTTCCGAAATACCAAATCCGGCGTTATTTCCGTAAGAATCTGATGGTTCCGCTCAACTGCAATGATATTCAGCCCAAATCGCCTTCGGATATCCGCCTCTGAGACCGTCCTTCCATCTAACTCTTCTGACAGCGCCAACTCCGAAACATTAACATCACCCTGCAATTCAAAATAGTTCATTAATCGTTCTGAAACCAACATCCGCGCCAACCGCACCGCCATGTCCCGCTCAGGATATACCACTTCCGCACCGATTTTTTCCAATACCTTTCCCTGATCTGCTGTGGATGCTTTGGAAATTACCCGGGGCACGCCCAATTCAATCACATTTAACGTAGTCAGAATGCTGGTATCGACCGTTTCCCGATACAAAACAACCACAACATCACAATTTTTGTATTCCACTGTCCTCCAATGCCTTCCGATCCAGTCTGTGAACTACAAATGCATTTTCTGTAAGATTTCAGGATTTCCCGAACCGCTCCTCATCATAGTCAATAACCAGAATCTCCTTCCCGGCATCTGCGAGAGATCTGGCAAGCGCCGTCCCAAACCGTCCAAGCCCTATAATTCCATAAATTTTATCCACAGGTTTTCTCGAACCAAACATTTTTTACTTCCTCCTGTCTATTGCCGGATATTAACCGACCATGATATTCCCTTCCGGGTAGCTTACATTTTCTTCCGGTTTAAAAGACCAAAGAGACACGATTGTCATTGCTCCAAGTCTCCCGATAAACATAATACAAATCTCCAGTACTTTACTCACGGTCCCAAGCTTTGGTGTAATCCCCGTGGAAAGACCGGTCGTACTGAATGCTGAGATAATCTCGAACAGCAGGTCCGACAACGGAATCTGCGGCTCAAGCAGCGATATCAGAAACACACCCAGACCCACAACCATAATTCCCAGTGTCATAACAACAGAAGCTTTATAATATGCGCTTCTTGCCAGACGATAATGAAAAGCTGAGGAAGCGCGCTTAGAAGCCGCCTCCTTAATGGAATGCAGCATCACAAACACCGTACTGGTTTTAATGCCGCCTCCGGTAGATCCCGGTGAAGCACCAATAAACATCAGAAGCCCCATCACCAACAATGCCCCCTGGGAAAATGTGCGATAATCATAGGTTGAAAATCCCGCCGTTCTGGTGGTGATGCTCTGGAAAAATGCTCCCAGCCAGGTAATTTCCGGCTGCGTCACCTTCAGCAGCAGCGTCCCTGCCGCTGTCAGAAACAAAGTTACAGCAATCACAACCTTCGAATGAAGCTGAAGTTTTTTCCAACGTTTATTTCTCCTGATATCCTGAATCACCAGAAAAGCCAATACCTCCGCAGAGAATCAAACCAGCCGTACTCAGATTCAGCAGCACATCCTTTTGATAAGGAATCAGACTTCCCACGCCTCCTATAATGTCAAATCCCGCATTATTAAAGGTTGCCACAGAATGAAACATACTCATCCCGATTGCTCTCGGAAGGGAATAATCTCTGGAAAATACCAAAAACTCAACACAGCTCCCACGGCTTCAAAACATAAAGTCGTAAACAGAATATTCCTGACCAGTTCCACCAGACCTTTTTGCAGTGTCCAGATTCAGAGATTCCCGAATCATCTGCCTGCCCTTCAGGTCAATTTTTTCTTCATTGCGAGAATAACTCCTCCTCCAACCGAAGTAACACCCAGTCCCCCAATCTGAATCAACAAGGCCAGTACCGTCTGACCAAACGGAGAAAATACCGTATACGTATCCACAACCACAAGACCGGTAACACACACCGCACTGGTGGAGGTAAATAAAGCATTTACAAACGACAAGGTCTGACCGTCTCTTAAGGATATCGGAAGCATCAGAATACACGCTCCCATAAGAATTACCGTCATAAAGCCCAGAGTGATCGCACGGGGCGGTGAAAGCTTTCGCATTATCTTCATCTTACATGCCTGCCTCTTCTATAATCTTTTTCTCATTATAGCAATTCTTCCTTTGCTTGTCCATGACTATTGATTCCGAGCATTCCCCTTTCTTATGGCGCCGACCAGAACAAACAAGTCTTTCCCCGAAACCTGTCATCTTTCGACTTTTTCACCAAATAAATAACCTTATCAAAAAAAAGTGCACAATTGTATTTTCTATTTGCGATCAATTTTGTTCACACTTTTTCCTGAAAATATTGTATATATTAATTACCCCCAATACATTATATAGTTTTTGCTACACCCCATAAGAAGAAATACCTTCTCAAAAAGACCAGTCACCCCGACTGGTCTTTTTACTCTTTCTCTCATTTCTTTTCTCTCATTTCTCTTTTTCCCTGTTTACTCATTTCTTTCTGTCATACTTTACTTTTTCGACAAAAATACTATACTTCGAAAGAAAAATAATGACATTCTTCGTATGATTCACCAATATTTTTTGCACAGCAAAATTTTGCACAAATACATTTTTTATATTTCCAAATTTTGTTCACACTTTTCCCCGAAAATATTGTATATATTAATTACCCCCAATACATTATATAGTTTTTGCTACACCCCATAAGAAGAAATACCTTCTCCAAAAGGCCAGTCACCCCGACTGGTCTTTTTCTTTGTTTACAACTTCTTATACCAGAACCCTCTTCACAATAAACCACAATATGGGGACCAAAAGAGAGGGAAGAAGATTTAACGTCTTGCAATCCTTAATTCCCAATATAGAAATTCCGGAACTGAAAATTAAAATCCCTCCTACAATGGAGACCTCACACATTAACTCCGGTGATATAAACGCCGAGAGCGCGCCTGCTCCCAGATAGATGCTGCCCTGCCATAAAACAGCACACCCGCTGCAAGCGCCATTCCGATTCCGTAAGTGGAAGCCAACACCGTGGATGTAACAAGATCCAACGTAGCATTGGTAAACAAGAACGTATTATCCTGATTCAATGCGCTTTGTATCGGACCTAAGATTGACAGACTCCCGATACAATAAAGCAGAATTCCTGTAGAAAGTCCCTGTCCCAGATTGGACTTTGAAAACTTCCCGACCAGATTCTGAAACCTCCCGTCCAAATCCCCGATCGTCCCCAATAATCCCCCAATTGCAAGACTCAAAATAAACAATACCGGATACTCACTATCCGGCATATTACTGACCACTGCATTAATTCCTAAAACTGTGGCGGCCAGTCCCATCGCATTATATAATACCCCTGATATTCTTCTTTGATTCCTTTTTTTAAAAGGCTTCCTATCACACTTCCAGCTAAAATTGTTCCTGTATTTACAATTGTTCCTATCATACACTTCTTCCTTTTATCTTTCCTATATGGTGATGCCTGCGACAGCAGACATGTACGTTTACAATGATAAAAAGGCTATAATTCCTGTAATCTATATTACAGAAATTATAGCCTTTATTTGCTGCCTAAAATCAACTTTATTTTGCGTAATCCGTAACACGTGATTCACGGATTACATTTACCTTAATCTGACCCGGATATTCCAGTTCAGCTTCAATCTGTTTTGCAATATCCCTTGCCAGTAATACCATATCATTATCATTAATCTGATCCGGTACTACCATAATACGGACTTCCCGTCCTGCCTGAATAGCAAAAGACTTATCTACGCCCTTGAAGGAATTTGTAATATCTTCAAGCTGTTTCAATCTGTTTGTATATGTTTCCAGTGTTTCTCGTCTCGCACCTGGACGTGCCGCTGAAATCGTATCAGCTGCCTGTACCAGACATGCAATCAAGCTCTGTGGCTCTACATCGCCGTGATGGGCTTCCACTGCATTGATAACAAGCGCGGACTCTTTATACTTCCTGCAAAGATCGACACCGATCTGAATATGGGAACCTTCTACTTCATGATCAATGGACTTTCCGATATCATGCAACAGACCGGAACGTTTTGCCATGCGCACATCTGTCCCCACCTCACCTGCAAGAAGTCCTGCCAACTGAGCTACCTCAATAGAATGTCTTAAAGCATTCTGTCCATAACTTGAACGGAATTTCATCCGCCCCAGAAGACGAATCAACTCCGGATGAATACCATGTACACACCAACCTCAAGAGCTGCAGACTCCCCTTCTTCACGAATCATTGTTTCCACTTCTTTTTGTGCCTTTTCGACCATCTCCTCAATCCTTGCAGGATGGATACGTCCGTCCACAATTAACTTTTCCAATGCAATACGTGCAACTTCACGACGGATCGGATCAAAAGCAGATAACACAACTGCTTCCGGTGTATCATCAATAATAAGATCCACACCCGTCAAAGTCTCCAACGTACGGATATTGCGTCCTTCCTACCGATAATTCTTCCCTTCATCTCATCACTTGGAAGCTGTACTACGGAAATTGTAGACTCAGAAACATGGTCAACTGCACACTTCTGTATAGCAGTTACCACATATTCTTTGCCTTGCGGCCCGCTTCCTTTTTGCCTTGCTCTCCAATTCCTTGTAAAGCTTAGCCGTATCAATTTTCACTTCATCTTC
>VOFB01003771.1_pt1 | contig 13598 bp, 15 predicted proteins | sample 5384141 | NCBI WGS metagenome assembly VOFB01 (sample SAMN12384721, study PRJNA508395) | human gut metagenome | isolation source: healthy gut A | host: Homo sapiens | reverse complement strand
TCTAATAATACTTTTTAATGATGATATAAATGATTCGGATTTAAAAGATATATCTGTTTCACATGAAGTTGGGGTATTAAATGAAGATATATTTGTTGGGGACAAATTAACTATAGGGGATAAGATTTTGATGTAACATCTGTTGGAAATATAGCAACTAAAACATTAAAAGATTTAGGACATTGCACATTAAAATTTGATGGAGATATTAAATCTAACTTACCAGGTGAGATACATGTAAGAGGGTTAGTACCAGAAATAAAAGTTGGAGATATAATATCTTTTGAATAAGAAAAAAGTATACGTATTATAAATAAAATTAATAAAATTATGCATTAGAGGAAACCTTGGTAGTAATATAGAATAACTATTCAGGTTTCCTTTTTAATATTTAGGATTAGTTTTAATGTTTATTGTAAATTTAATAATTATATGGAAAACGATACCATTAAGCTAAAACCTATTGATTTATAATTAAAATAAAGGCACAATAATAAAAAGGGGAATTTTATTATTTAAGATAAGAATTTTATTAATGGGGGTAAATAAATGAATAAATATAAATCTATTATTATAAAGAGAGGTCCAAAAGGTTGGGGTGGTCCGTTAACAATTGTTCCAACCAAGTGAAAAATAAAATATTAGTTGTTACAACAGATGGATTTCCACCGTTGGCTAAATATATAGCTAACTTAACAGGGTGTGAATTAATAGATGGATTTAAGATAATGGTACCGGAAGAAGAAGTTGTACTAGCTATAATAGATTGCGGGAGGCATTGCTAGATGTGGGATTTATCCCAAAATGGTATACCAACTATGAATTTAAATTCAACAGGAAAAAAGTGGACCATTATCTAATTTTATAACAGAAGAATTATATGTATCTGATGTAAAAAAGAAAATACTATTTTTCTTTATAATATAGAATAAAATATTTATCATTTTTATTATAAATGTAAAAAATTTATTTAAAATTGATGATATTAGTATTTAATAAAAAAGAAAATACAAATTTATTTATTTAATATAAAGAAATAGATTATATTCATTTATAAGAAATTTAGCATAGAGGTTTTAACTAAAATGAAAAATGAATAAAATAGAATAAAAGTATAATAAGTTTATATATAAATTTGCTATACTTTCTATTTATTACAAAAGTCACTATATAAATTACTTAAAGTTATTTAAAGTTTAACAATATTGACAAATAATATAGCCGATATTACAATGGACTTTAAAAAGAACCTATATAAAAATTAAAGTTTAATAACTTAAAAAATATAATGAGTATTAGATATAAGAATGGATAAATTAAGGTATATAAAAATATGTAATTTTTTATACTTTATATAAATTAGTAACTAATATACCTAAAATTAAAAAAGATGATAATATTTAAGAAATTAATTATAATAAAAAGCAAAATCAGTTAAAAATCACAAAATAAATAAGTTATAGGAGGAACGTATGTCAATTTCAAAGGGAAATAATGCTTGAGATGTATAAAAGAATGGATCAAGCTAGAAAATTTGAAGAAAAAAGTATGCTACTTTTTCTCAAAAGGTATGATACATGGAACTACACATCTATCTATAGGACAAGAAGCATCAAGTGTTGCAGCAGTTATGGCACTTGATGATGGAGATTTAGTTTCAATGACACATAGAGGTCATGCTTTGTCTATTGGTATGGGAATAGACCTAAACAAAATGATGGCAGAATTAATGGGAAAAGTTACAGGATATTGTAAAGGTAAAGGTGGCTCAATGCATATAGCTGACCTTGAATCTGGAAATTTAGGTTCAAACGGTATTGTTGGTGGAGGTCTTACATTAGCTCCAGGAGCAGCTCTTACACAAAAAATACAAAAAGACTGGCAAAATAGTTTTATGTTCTTTTGGTGATGGTGCATCAAATGAAGGTTCATTCCATGAAGGGGTAAACCTTTCTTCTGTTTGGAAATTACCAGTCATTTTTTATTGTGAAAATAATCTATACGGAATGTCTACAGCGCAATCTAAAGTTATGAACGTAAAAAATGTAGCTGATAGAGCATCAAGTTATGGAATACAAAGTTTTATAGTTGATGGATATGATGCAGTAGCTGTTTATGAAACAGTTAAAAAAGCTGCAGAAATATGCAGAAAAGGGGAAGGTCCAGTATTAGTAGAAGCTAAAACTTATAGATGGGCAGGACACTCTAAGTCTGATAAAAATGTCTATAGAACTGAAGAAGAAATAGATTCATGGAAACAAAAAGATGGACTTATAAAATTAAGAAATAGAATACTAGAATTAGGATATGCGACTGAAGAAGAGTTACAAGCGTTAGAAAAACAAGTAGAACAAAATATTGAAGATGCAGTTGAATTTGCTAAAAATAGCCCAGAACCATCACTAGATACATTAGAACAGGATGTATATGCTGACTAATTAAGATTATGGACGGAAGGATTTGCGAGGAGGTTTAATAAACATGCAAATGAGAGAAATAACATATAAAGAAGCTGTAAGAGAAGCTATGGTTGAAGAAATGAGAAGAGATGAAGATATCATCTTTTAGGAGAAGATATCGGAATTTATGGAGGCGGATTCGGTGTTTCTGTTGGAATGATAGAAGAATTTGGTCCGGAGAGAATTCTTGAAACACCTATATCGGAAGCAGCTATAGCAGGATGTGCAGCAGGTGCGGCAGCAACTGGTTTAAGAACTATAATGGAAATTATGTTTAGTGATTTTATAACAATAGCTATGGATGTAATCGTAAATCAAGCAGCAAAAATGAGATATATGTTCGGAGGAAAAGCACAAGTTCCTATGGTAGTTAGATGTCCAGGTGGATCAGGGACAGAGCAGCAGCACAACATTCACAAAGTTTAGAAGCATGGATGTGTCATATACCTGGGGTTAAAGTTGTTGCACCATCAACTCCAGCGGATGCAAAAGGATTATTAAAAGCCGCAATAAGAGATAATAATCCAGTAATTTTCTATGAAAATAAACTACTTTATAAAACTACAGGATTAGTTCCAACTGAAGATTATGTAATAGAACTAGGAAAAGCAAATATAACTAGAGATGGTTCAGATATCACAGTAGTAACTTACGGTAGAATGTTAGAAAGATGTGAAATGGCGGCAGAAAAATTAAAAGATGAAAATATAAATGTTGAAATAATAGATTTAAGAACATTATATCCAATGGATAAAGATACAATAATAAAAAGTGTCTGTAAAACAGGAAGAGCATTAATAGTTCATGAAGCATCAAAAACAGGTGGTTTAGGAGGAGAAATATCAGCTTCAATAGTTGAAAGTGAAGCATTCAACCATTTAAAAGCACCAGTTAAAAGATTAGGTGGAAAAGATGTACCAATTCCATATAATCCAACATTAGAGGCAGCAGTTGTGCCAAATACTGATGAAATTATAGATACAATAAGAGATTTAGTTAATAGATAAATATAATAAAAATAAAGGGACTATCGCAAAATAAAATTGACGGTAGTCCCTTTTTAATTTCCAACCATATTTTATTTAATAAGAAAAAAAAAATTAATAAATATTCAAAACAATAAAATTTATTGTTTTTCAATAAATATTTATTGACATATTTTGAAAATAGATATATTATTAAATTTGGAACATACAAAGTGATTTTTAACAAAGAATTTGCAAAAAATATTCCTACTTTAATATGACAACAATGATGAATAATTTATCTCAATTTTAATAAATTAGGAATATAATTAATTTGAAAAAATTTTTTATTTTAACTATAATGAATAAGGAATAAATATATACAAAAAATAATTAAGACCTGTAAGTGAAGAGGTCCTTTTATAACGCGTGGAAAATGAAAATTCAAGAGGTGAAATTATGAATAGTGTTGTTATTGTTGCTGCAGGAAGCGGAAGACGAATGAATCTAGACATAAATAAGCAATATATAAAATTAGACGAAAAAGAAATGATAGCTCATACGATAGATGTTTTCTATAGCAATGAAAATATAGACGAGATAATTGTCTGTATAAGAGAAGAAGAGGCATATTTTTTTTGAGCATGAAATATTAGATAAATATGATTTTAGAGATATAAAAATAGCTTATGGTGGTAAGGAAAGACAAGATTCAATTTATAATGGATTAAAAAAATTAGATTCAAATAGTAATATTGTTTTAATACATGATGGTGCTAGACCATTTGTAAGCCATGCAATAATAAATGAGACAATACAAGTAGCAAAAAATAAAAAGGCCGCAGTAGTTGGAGTTCCAGTTAGGGACACAATAAAAGTTGTTGAAAATGGGGTTGTTAAAAGTACACCAGCTAGAGAAACTCTATGGTCAGCACAAACACCACAGACTTTCGATAAAATCTAATACTTAGAGCATATGAAAATGCATATGAAAAGAATTTTTATGGAACAGATGATTCAATGTTAGTAGAATTTTTAGGTCAAGAAGTTACTATGGTTTTAGGTTCTTATGAAAATATAAAAATAACAAATCCAGAAGATATCAATGTAGCAGAACAAATATTAGATTTAAGAAAAAAATCAAAAATGGGAAAAAGAATCAAAAAAATAGTATAATAATTTGAAATATAATTTAAATAATATATAGAAGTTTATACGGATTATTTTTAGATAGGTGCAACGTATAATGATAGAAGGGTCTTTAATTGAGGGAATAATTCACACAATATAGAAGGGGACAAGTAAATTTATCATAATACGTTGCTTTTTAATTTAAATATTTAAACTTATAAACTAAATAAAAATACATATAAAAAAGTTTTAGAATTTATTAATTTTAAATAATAATTCTAAAATTATAGGAGGGTAATATGAGAGTTGGAATAGGATATGACGTTCACAAATTAGTTGAAAATAGAAAATTGATATTAGGTGGTGTAGAGATAGAGCATGATAAAGGGCTTTTAGGACATTCAGATGCAGATGTATTAGTTCATGCAATAATGGATGCAATTTTAGGGGCATTAGCCTTAGGAGATATCGGGAAACATTTCCCGGATACAGATCCAAAATATAAGGGAGCAGATAGTATAAAGTTATTAGAATTTGTAAATAATTTAATAGAAAGTAAAGGTTATAAAGTAAACAATATAGACAGTATAATTGTTGCACAAGCACCTAAAATGGCTCCACATATTCTAAAAATGAGAGAAAATGTATCAAAGGCTATGAATATAGATATTGACTGTGTAAGCATAAAGGCTACAACAGAGGAAGGACTTGGTTTCACGGGAAACAAAGAAGGAATATCATCACAGGCAATCTGTTCTCTAATTAAAGTTGACAACAAATAATAAATAATATATTATAAAAGAGATTATGAAAATCATTAAAATATAACAAAAGCAACGATTAAGAAATAGTAAAAAATGTGAGTCTTTACAGAGAGGGAGCATTGGTGAGAGTTCCCATGATGATGTTTTTGAACCAGTCTTTTAGCATAAAAACGGTAAAAAGTTTTTACGGTAGGGACCGTTATATCCCCATGAGAGAGCTTCTTATTGTAAGCTAATTAGAGTGGTACCGCGGAAATATAACCTTTCGTCTCTTTTTATAGAGATGAAGGGTTTTTTTAATACAGAAAAAACTTAAGGAGGAATAATCAGAGATGAGAATGTCAAAAATGTTAATGCCAACATTAAAAGAAATACCATCTGATGCAGAGATAACAAGTCATCAATTAATGTTAAGAGCTGGTATGATAAAAAAAATGTCTTCAGGACTTTACAACCAATTACCAATGGGTATAAGAGTCTTCAGAAAAGTAGAAGATATAATAAGAGAAGAAATGAACGCTAAAGGGGCACAAGAAATATCATGTGCACTATTAGTTCCTGCTGAATTATGGCAAGAATCAGGAAGATGGGATGTTATGGGTCCTGAAATGTTTAGATTAAAAGATAGAAATAATAGAGATTTCTGTCTTGGACCAACACATGAAGAAACTTTCACACACATAGTAAGAAATGAAATAACTTCATACAAACAACTTCCTCTTAACTTATACCAAATCGAAACTAAATTCAGAGATGAAAGAAGACCAAGATTTGGGGTTATGAGAACTAGAAACTTTACAATGAAAGATGCTTACAGCTTTGATGCTGACCAAGAAGGATTAGACAAATCATATCATGATATGTTTGAAGCATATACAAATATATTTGCTAGATGTGAATTAGATAATAGCCCAGTTCAAGCAGATTCAGGAGCTATGGGTGGTTCTGCATCTGCAGAATTCATGGTTAAATCAGAAGTTGGAGAAGATGAAATAGTATTCTGTTCAGGATGTGACTACGCAGCTAACATAGAAAAAAGCTACTTCAGTAAATCATGAGCCTTCAACTGAAGAAATGAAAGAAATGAGTGAAATAGAAACTCCAAATGTTCACACAATAGAAGAATTACAAGACTTCTTCAAAATGGAAGCTGGACAATTTGCAAAAACATTAATATATTATGCAGACGGAAAAACAGTAGCAGTAGTTGTTAGAGGAGACAGAGATGTTAACGAAACTAAAGTTGCTAATGCTATAGGTGGAGCTGTTGAGTTTGAACTTGCAAGCGAAGACACAATAAAAACAGTTACTGGTGCAGAAGTTGGATTTGCTGGACCAATAGGAATAAAAACTGATTACTTATTCATAGACCAAGAAGTAGTTGATCAAAGAAATGTTATAATCGGTGCTAACAAAACTGGTTACCATATACAAAATGCTAACTTCGGTAGAGATTTCGAAGGGCAAGTTGGCGATTTAAGAAATGTTCAAGAAGGAGATAAATGTCCAAAATGTGGTGAATCTCTTGAAATAATGAGAGGAGTTGAAGTTGGACACATCTTCAAATTAGGAACTAAATACTCAGAAGCTATGGGAGCTACTTTCTTAGACCAAAACGGTAAATCTCAACCAATGATAATGGGATGCTATGGAATAGGTGTTGAAAGAACTGTTGCAGCTGTAATAGAACAACATCATGACGAAAACGGAATAATATGGCCATTAGCATTAGCTCCATACCATGTAATAGTAGTTCCAGTTAACATGAAAAAAGAAGAACAAGTAGAAAATGCAGAAAAAATATACAATGAATTACAAGCAGCTGGTGTAGAAGTATTATTAGACGACAGAAATGAAAGAGCTGGATTCAAATTTAAAGACTCTGATTTATTAGGTATACCAATGAGAATTACTGTTGGTAAAGATATAGTAGACGGAAAAGTTGAGTTCAAATTAAGAAAAGAAGCTGACAAAGAAATAATATCTGTTGATGAAGTATTAGACAGAGTAAAAGCTGAATTTGTTAAAAACAACGTAAAATTAGGATAAATTAATCTAAAAATAAAGCTCAATTACTTTATAATATAGGGATTGAGCTTTATAATAGATAAAGTAGAATTTATAAATAATAGTATTGAAAATGATGGTGCATAATAAAATTATCATTATTCAAAAATAGGAGGTACAAAATGAGTGAAGTAAGAGTAAGATTTGCTCCAAGTCCAACTGGATTTGTTCATATAGGTAGTTTAAGAACAGCTTTATACAACTACTTATTTGCTAAAAAAATGGGCGGAAAATATATACTAAGAGTAGAAGATACAGACAGAACTAGATTAGTTGATGGTGCTATAGAAAACATGCTAAATGCTATGAAATGGGCTGGCGTTAACCATGACGAAGGTGTTATGTTAGACGAAAACGGAAACGTAGTTCAAAAAAAGGTGAATATGGACCATACATACAATCAGAAAGATTAGATATATACCAACAATATATAAAAGAATTATTAGATAGCGGAAAAGCATACTACTGCTTCTGTACAAAAAGAAAGATTAGACGAAGTAAGAGAAAAACAAAAAGAAGCTGGTGAAACTCCAAGATACGATGGTCACTGTAGAGATTTAACTCAAGAAGAAATAGACGCTAAAATAGCTGCTGGTGAACCATATGTAATAAGATTAAAATTACCAGAAAATCACGTAATAAGATTTACAGATTTAGTTAGAGGAGAAACTGAATTCAACACTAACGACTTAGATGATCAAGTATTAATAAAAACTGATGGATTCCCAACTTACCACTTTGCAGTTGTAGTTGATGACCATCTAATGAAAATAACTCACGTAATAAGAGGGGAAGAATGGGTTTCTTCAACTCCAAAACACGTTTACTTATACGAAGCATTCGGATGGGAAGCTCCAAAATTCGTTCACTTACCAAACATACTTAATAAAGAAAAGAAAAAATTAAGTAAGAGACATGGTGACGTTGCAGTAGAAGACTTCAAGAAAAAAGGATACTTACCAGAAGGATTAGTTAACTATGTTGCATTAGTTGGTTGGTCTCCAGAAGAAAACAAAGAAATATTCTCTATGGAAGAATTAGAACAAGCATTCTCTATAGAAAGAGTTTCAAAAAGTGGTGGAGTATTTGACACAGAAAAATTAAACTGGGTTAACCAACATTACATGAAAGATGCAGATGATGATGTTTTAACTAAATTAGCTATACCATTCATCGTTGAAGCTGGATATGTAACTGCTGAAGAAGCTGAAGAAAAATACAACTTCTTAAAATCAATAGTATCTTTATTAAAAGAAAAATTACAATATGTAAAAAGAAATAACTGACCATGCGTCAATATTCTTTGGAGATACAGTTGAATTAGAAACTGAAGAATGTGGAGAGTTCTTAAAAATGGAACACATACCTACTTTAGTTAATGCTTTAGAAGAAAAAATATCAGAAGTAGATGTTTTAACTGAAGAAACAGTACAAGCTATATTAAAATCTATCCAAAAAAGAATACAAAATAAAAGGTAAAAACCTATACATGGGTACTAGAATACCTCTTACAGGGCAAATGCACGGTGGAGATTTAGCTAAAACTATGGTTATATTAGGTAAAGATATTTGCTTAAAAAGATTAGCATATGCTAAAGAAAATTTAATATAATTTATTTGTAAAAATAAATATTAATATAAAAAATCCAAATCAGATATTATATCGTAGATTTGGATTTTTTTATGTTTAAACTCGAAAACATAGTTAAATTAAATGATTTTATTTGTATAACTATATAATTTATTATTATATTCATGAGATTTTAAAATTTGTAAGTTCTACAAAAAAATATAACTATGAAAAACAATTTAATTTGTTATCATATATTGTATGCATTAAATTATATAAATTTAGACAACAAAAAAAGGGAGAATATAGTTATGAAGAAATATGACATAGCAAAAGCTATAAAAGAGTATTTTATAGTGACAGTTGGTGTAATATTAGTTGCTTTTGGGCTTCAATATTTTTACTCACCTAACGATATAGCAGGAGGCGGGTTAAGTGGTTTATCATTAGTTATAAATCATTATGTACCAGCACTATCAATAGGAACTCTAGTATTTTTAGGTAATTTAATATTATTTGCAATAGCATTTTTATTAATTGGTAGCGACTTTGGTGCAAAAACTATATACGCAAGTTTTGCATTATCATTTGTAATGGACTTTATGGAAAAAGTAATGCATAGTTATGCATTAACAACTAATTTAGCTTTAGCAGTTTTATGTGGGACTTTAATAATAGGAACAGGTCTTGCAATAGCATTTTCAATAAATGCATCTACGGGTGGAACTGATATATTAGCTAAAATATTAAATAAATATACAAACTTTAATATAGGAATAGCTTTATTAATGGTAGATTTATTCGTTGTTGTAGCTGGTGCATTTACTTTCGGACTAAACAAAGGATTCTATTCATTAATAGCTGTAATAGTAAATGGATTATTAGTAGATAGAGTAATAGATATGATAGCTAAACATAAAGAGAAAAAAAGCTTTAGAAGAGTCAAATAAAGAGGAAACAGTAGCTTAATAATATATAATGTACACAGAATAGATTAAAAAAAGAGAGTTTATTATAAAACTAAAAGAAAGGGAGTATTGAAAATAGTTTTTATACTATTTTGCAACACTCCCTTTTTATTAAAAAAACTTTTATGCTAAAGCTTCGTATTCCTCTTTAGCAGCTAATTTTATCTCAACTATTTTTTCTTGTACTTCTTTCATTTTTTCATCATCTAATTCATAGAATTTCATAGCTATTAATGAAGCAATCCATCCTAACATTGGCATTCCTATGTATAATCCAACTGTCACCCAGAATACACCAGGAGTATAAGCATCTCCAACTTGAGGCATTGCAGAAGTATATCCTATATATGCAACAGCAAGACCAACTATAGTTGTACCAAAGGATGATATCATTTTATCAACGAATGAGAATAAAGTTCCCATCATACCAGGTACATATCTTCCTGTTAAATAAGTTTCATAATCTGCACAGTCAGCTATCATAGGTATAACTATACCACCAGATATTGAACCGAATCCTTTACCTAAGCACACTAAAGTTATCCATAAAACAGTCATCATTCGAAGTTATCTAGAGAGATTTGAGTTGGATCTCCGAATACTAGTAAAGCAAATACACCTATATAAGTTAAGATACATAACCATGTAAATCTAACTAATGCTTTTTAGAACCAAATTTAGAAGCATATTTTGTTCCGATTAATATCATTATAAATGATGGAATCATTGTTATCATAGACATTTTACCATATAGTCCATAGTTACCCATTACTATACCATATAACATTACCATAACAGTTGAGTTATTACCTGCTTGCATTGCTAATTTATCAGTAGCTGCAGATACAACAAGCATTTGTAATGGACGATTTCCTTTTTAAAACACTTACATAATCTCTAAATTTAACTTTAGGAGCTTTTTACCAGTACCAAAGAACTCTATTCTATCTTTAGACCATATACCTGTAATTGCTAATGCAGTTAATACACCTGATATTAATATAAATGTTAGTGAGAATTCTTGCATTGCTTGGAATGTAAATCCACCATATTTAGGAGCTATATATCCAGATGCGTATTGAGCACCAGCTGCAAATATAAATAAGTTATAAATACTGTCGAATCTAGTGAATAAAGGTCTTTGAGATGGATCATTTGTTAAACAAGCTTGTCCAGCCTTAGTACAAGCTGTTTGGAACGTATATCCGATTATATATAGAGCGTAAAATACTATAAACCCAATCATTTTTAGATTTTCTGGGAATAAGTGTAGAGTATTATACATTGTCAATATACTTACTGCCATTATAGAATAACCTATAAGTATCATAGGTCTAAATTTACCAAATTTACCGTTTGTCTTATCAATTATAAATCCTATTATTGGGTCTGTGATAGCATCAAACATACGCATTGATGTTAGAAGTGATGATACTAATACTACTGATAATCCTACAACACCTGTTGCATAATAAGAAACATACCCCATTAAAAGCATTATTACATTTGTTGCTGTATTGTTGAATGCAAAGCACCCTATTTGCCATGTCTTGGCACGGTTATAGTTGATTTGTTTTGCTGTTTCCATTTTGTCCCCTATTATTAAAAGAATTGATAGTTTGTACTTTGTATGGATTGATTAATACTTAAATTAGTAAGATTTTAGAATTGGAATGATATAAAATTAACGATTGCGTATGAATAAAATATCCACTTCAATAACTTAAAACGTTTTCTTGATATCGTTTAAAAAAAGTATTATATAATTAAGCTAAATTTTATTTTACACAATATAGAATGTGGATAAAATTTAACATAAAAATATAAAAAAATATAATAATATATCTTTAATTCTAAAATTAACTTTTATTTAATTTATAAATTTAATTTCCATATCTTGTAATTAATGATAACATGTTTGTGACTTGCGTGCAAGCGTTTTCTTAAAAATAAATTTTAGTTTAAAATATCAAATTAGAATATAAAAAACTCCAGGCATTTTGCCTGGGTTTATCTAATTGAATCAATAACTACAATTTGATTATGCAGCTAAATCATCACGATTATCTTTATTGTTTGATTTTTTGCAACAGCGTTGTATACAGGTAAACCTATTAATGTTATAACAACACCACCAAGTGATATCATTGTATTTGTTAAACCAGATAATAATAATTGGCTCACAACAACGAATAATCCACCAGCTATAGCCACCATTGGTATGAATGGATATAGAGGCACTTTGTAAGGTCTCTCTAAGTTAGGTTGATCTTTTCTTAATTTGAACACACCTATGAATGTTAATACGTAGAATGACCATACAGCAAACATTGATAAGTCTGTTAATAAGTTGAATTGTCCTGTTAAAGCATATAATACAGATACTACACCCATTGTTAAAGTAGCGTTAGCAGGAACACCATTTTTTGTTTATTTTTCCGAAGAAATCACTACATGGTAAAGATTTTTGTGCACCTAAAGTGAATAATATTCTTGGTCCAGTTAATAAGTATCCGTTTAAAGCACCGAATACAGATATTAATATACCAACAGTTATGAATTTACCACCGAATGGTCCAAATATAGCTTCTGCAACTGCTGATGCAGGAGAAGAATATTGAGCTAATTCGTTAGCAGGTAATACCCAAAGATAAGCTACGTTTATTATTAAGTAAACAGCCATTACTGCAGATAAACCACCAACTATTGCTTTTGGTAAATCTTTTCCTGGGTTTTTCATTTCACCAGCTATAGCACCAACGTTTATCCAACCATCATAAGCGAATAATATAGCAACTAATAAAGAACCGATAACACCACCAGTTGAAACACCTTCTCCAACCATTGGAGTTAATATAGCGTTATCCCCGCTTCCTTTAATAAATCCGAAAACTATTATTAAAGCAAGAGGTATTAATTTACCTATTGTTGCAAATGTTTGTATAAACCCACCAGTTTTAGAACCTAAAGAGTTTAAAACAGATATAAATAATATAACACCTATAGTTATAGGTAATACTAATGTATTATTTCCTATTAATCCTGCACTTTGTTGTCCAAACATAACAGCTAAAGCAGCTATAGTTGCAGGGAAGAATAAAACCGCTTGCATCCATCCTGTTAAAGAATCCTAATTTTTTACTGTATATTTCTTCGATGTAAACCATCATACCACCAGTTTTTGGTATAGCCGCAGATATTTCAGCAGCAGTAAGACCAGCAGCTATTGTCATAACACCTGCTATAACCCAAGCTATCATACCTAATCCAGGTGCTCCACCAGTTAAAGTGTATACAGCTTGTGGTTTGAAGAATACACCACCACCGATTACCATACCAACAACAGTTGATAAAGCAGCAGCGAATCCTAAGTTCTTTTGTAACTTATTGTTTTCCATTTGTATAAATCCTTTCTTGTGTAAATATAAAATTTTAAATTTAAAAGTCATCATTAATATAATATTACTTTTTTATAAAAACACCACACAAAAAAGGAAATTTTTGATGGAATTAGAATTAAATAAAAATAATCATTTTGCATAATAATGAAAAAAGATAGGAATGAACCTATATACAGCCATGCTTTTATTTAAAACGTGCTAAATGGAATACTTTTATATTTTAAACTCCTTCCAGTGTTTTGGCATAGTATCACACAATAAATGGCAAACAAA
>VOFB01004636.1_pt1 | contig 13602 bp, 18 predicted proteins | sample 5384141 | NCBI WGS metagenome assembly VOFB01 (sample SAMN12384721, study PRJNA508395) | human gut metagenome | isolation source: healthy gut A | host: Homo sapiens | reverse complement strand
GTATACCACATTTTTGCGCAAAAGGAAACGAGGGAATGTCTCGCATCCCATCCAAGAAAAAGGATTCCCCTTTTTCTTTTGTTCTCTCTTGTTTCTGCTTCGCAAAAAAGCTACAATAGATTCAGAAACATTCATCACCGTACAGATATTGAAGCTGTTTGATGATATCCTGCTCTCTTTTTACAGCTCATCGGACGTTAAACGGCACAGAGGTCCATATCACCTCTTTTGATCCATCCAAAAGAGCCAGGCTTCCTCTTGGCATGGAAGCCACCGATTCATCTTTAGAGCGTTGGCTCCGGCATCGCACCATTCCTGCCAATCGGGCTTATGTTCAAAATTTTCTCTCCAAAAACGGTCTGAGCGAGAATGATTTCATCGGAATTTTGTCAGTCTGCAAAGGTCTTTCTCTGATCGACTGCTATTGGATCACGACCCCCGATGATAAAAAAACTTTTCAACAGGTCAACCTGTTTGACAATCGTTTCAGCCAGGTTTTATCGCAGATTGCTTTTACCGGCTATGGCAGTTCCCCGCTTTCAAAGTTTCGTTCTTCTCCTGAGTTTACAACAAACGGGATGCTTCCAAAAGCCTGGCGCAGGGTGAAAGGTGAAATTTACCTTTATAAGGGCGGTACAAGCGGTTTTGCCAATACCGGGAAAGAGCCTTTTTCCGAATTCTATTCCGCTCAGGTTGCAGCCGCCATGGGGCTCGACCATATCTATTACAGTCTTTCCATGTGGAAAGGTCAGCTTTGCTCCACCTGTAAACTCTTTACCAGCAAAGAGATTTCTTTTATCCCCGCTTCCACTTTAATGGATACTTCCCGTATTACAGAGATCATCGCCTGGTATGACCGCCATCGCTGGCAAGAAAGCCTTTCTGACATGCTGGTATTTGACGCCGTGATCCGCAATACAGACAGACATCTTGAAATTTCGGTTTTCTGGTAGATAGTCACACGAACAAACTTCTTCAGCCTGCCCCCATCTTTGACAATGGCTTATCTTTGTATTGCTATGCATTGATTCCGACCTTGCAAACATTCCCCAGCAGGAAAAGACATTATCTCCTGCGCTTTATGCTGATTTTGATGAAGTTGCCCGCCATGTCATGGAAGCAAAGCAACGAGAGGCTCTTCGGCATCTGCTGAATTTCCACTTTAAAAAGCATCCCCGATATAACCTGAGTTCTCAGCGTCTGCATCTTCTGGAAGCAGCGATCCAATCCAAAGCCCGCGCTTTATTGGATTGCTGAGTTTTCATCGCATCAAGCAATCTCCTCATTCTTTCTTTTTTCATCGATTCGGTCTGCATAACCCAAACGATCCATCCAAAAGGAGAAACACTATGGAACCCATTCTTTCTGCCCCTTGCACCCCGGCACAGCGTCAGCGGGATGTGCTGCTGGGGGCCCTTGTGGGCTTGCCCGCTCCACGGTCAACGAGCCCAAGACCGAAGACACCGACCACGTCCTTGCCGCCGGGCTGCGGCAGGCGGCGAACGCCGACGCTGCCGAGGAAGCATTGGCCCGGATGACCCGGATCGTGGAGACCGAAAAGCACCGCGTGGCTCCCAACTGCGCCATCTGCACCATGCGCTGCGGCAACACCGATAATTATGATTTGGCCCGGTTGTGGACGGCCCCGGAAAACATCCGCGCCCTCAAGCTGCGGATGCTGCGTTGTGTGTTCCAGCTGGCGCAGGGCCGCCCGGATGCCGCCGCCCAGGAAGTGATCGACCAGGACCTGTTTGTGCTGGCCGAGGACTGGGACGAAACCCTGCTCCTGCCCGTGGTCCAGCGGGCGGAGGCACTCTGCGGCCGATAAACTTTCCCGTAACCGCCCCGGTGTTTTGCTGCCGCGATCCGCCGGGGCGGTACTGTTTTTTCGCCCGTTTCAGCCCTTATTTTCAGCCGTAAGGGCGTAATTTCTGCAAAAATGAGTTTGCCGGGCCGTTTCTTTGCGAAATTGGACCGGATTTTGAAAAAACGCTTTACAAATGACGCACAAAAATTTTATTATATAAGCAAGTGTTTCCAAAAAAGATTGAATATCGCACCTAAGTTTTCCGGAGTCATCCAAACCGTTCCCACGAACATGCATTTTTACGAAAGAAGGTAGAAGATATGTCCGAGAAAAGACTGCTGTCCCTGCAGCACCGGCTGCTGAAGTGCCCGCCTCGGAACCGAAGACCCGCAAAGCTTCCGGCACCCCTGCGCGCCGCGGCCGTCCTCCCCTTACTCCTGAGGTCTATGTGGAGTACGGCGGAAACCAGTACAACATCACCGATGTGGTCGAGCGCGCCAAGGCCGATTACCGCACCACCCACAAAGTGGGCGTCCAGTCCTGCAAGGTTTACGTCAAACCCGAAGAGGGCGCTGCTTACTACGTCATCAACAAAGTTTCCGGCAAACTGGAGCTGTAATTTTCCCTGCGATGACTCCTCTCATACTCCCCCAGCCCCAAGAAAACAGGAAACAAAAAAGACTGCCGCAGAAAGGTCATTCCCTCTGCCGCAGTCTTTTTTTGTTATTTTCGGGTGTTACAGGCCGTACAGCTCACTGAATTTCCGGGTCAGGTAGTCGGTGTAGTAGTGCGGGTCAAAGGTGCCGCAGGCGTTCTTGACCACATCCGCCGGGACATACAGCCCGCCGTACTGGTGCACTTTCTCGTGCAGCCAGGCTGTGATGGGGGCCAGCTCGCCCTTTGCGATGCTGTCCTCCACATCCACGTCCTGCTCCATGTTGTGGAGCATCTGGGCACCGTAGGCGTTGCCCAGCGCGTAGGAGGGAAAGTAGCCGAACGCGCCGCTGGACCAGTGGCTGTCCTGCAGGCAGCCGTCCCGGTCGTTGGGGACGTCGATGCCGAGATATTCTTTGTAGAGCTTCGCCCATTCCGCCGGGACATCCTTGGCTTCCAGCGTGCCGCCGATGAGCTGCTTTTCGATCTCATACCGCACCATGACGTGCAGGCAGTAGGTAAGCTCGTCGGACTCGGTGCGGACGAGGCTGGGCTGGGCCTTGTTGACCGCCCGGTAGAACTGCTCGGCGCTCACACCGCCCAGCTGCTCCGGGAAGAATTGTTGCACCGTGGGGTAGATGGCCTCGATGAAGCCCCGGGAGCGGCCCACCAGATTTTCATAGAAGCGGGACTGGCTCTCGTGCACGCCCATGGAGACGCCGCCTGCCAGGCAGGTATACTGCAAGTCGTCCCGGATGCCCAGCTCATACAGGGCATGGCCGCCCTCGTGCAGGACAGAGTACATGGAGGACGCCACATTGCGGGTGTCGTAGTTCGTGGTAATGCGGACGTCCTTGTTGTTGAATTCCAGCGTGAACGGATGCTCCGTCTCGCCCAGGCCGCAGTGGCCCCGGTCCAGCCCCATGACCTGCATCAGGTAATCCGCAAAGGCTTTCTGCTTGTCCACCGGATAATAGTTGTGCAGGAAGCTGTCGTCGATCTGGGGCTTCCGGGCAATCTTCTGCAGCAGCGGCACAATGGTCTGGCGCAGAGTGGCAAAAAATTCGTCCAGCATTTTGGTATCCACGCCCCGCTCGTACTCGTTCAGGAGGGCATCATAGGGGGCTCTGGTGCTGTCGTAATAGGCGGCAAATTTGCGGTTATACTCTACCAGCTCCTGCAGCAGGGGGCAGAACATTGCAAAGTCATCTTTTTCTTTTGCCTTGTGCCAGACATCTCCCGCTTTGTTCACCAGCTCACTGTAGGCGATATACTCTTCGGCAGGGATGCGGGTCAGCTGGTCACAGCGGCGGCGCAGCTCCTCCACCTCGCGGCGGTGGAGAAGATCCAGCTCGTCCTTTTGGCGGTCCAGCTCATCCAGCAGGGCTCGGGTCTCGGGGCAGATCATGAGCTGCTGCTCCTCGCCTGCCAGCACACCCAGCGCCACACCCCGGCCCTCTGAGGTGTTTTTCGGGGCCACGGTGTCGGCATCCAGGTTCATGGCCGAACAGGCGTAGTGGATGGCGTAGAGCTTTTTCTGCAGCTGTTCCAGCTGCTGCAACGCATGTTTGTTTTTCCATGGGATTCATACCTCAATTCTCGGTCGTAAAGGCCGGATTTTTCCAAAGAATTTTCTCCGGGCGGTCACGTCCGGATCGGGGATCTCAAACAGGTACCGCTCTGTGGCGTTGATGACCGTCGTCCGGCCATGGGTGCAGACGCGGGGGAGTTTGGCGTCGTAGTTCAGGTGCACATGCCCGTGCACGAACCACTTGGGCTGGTAATCTTCCAGCAGGCCGTTGAACGTCTCAAACCCCATGTGGGCCTTGTCGCCGCCGTCGTTCAGGCCTTTGGCCGGGGCGTGGGTCAGCAGCAGGTCGATGCCGCCCGCCCGGTGGGCCTTGAACCAGAGTTTCCGGGCACGGCGTCGCATCTCTTTTCGGTGTACTGGTAGGTGTCCTCCCGGTTATACCGGATGCACCCGCCCAGCCCCATGATGCGGAGCCCTTTCCAGATATAAACTTCATCGTCCACGCAGATGCAGCCGCCGGGCTCATCGTCCTTATAGCTGCCATCGTGGTTGCCGTGAACATACAAAATGGGGGCTGCGGTAAAGTTGGTCAGATACTCCAAATATTTCTTGGGCAGATCCCCGCAGGAGAGGATGATGTCCACGCCTGCCAGCTTCTCCCGGGTGCAGTAATCCCACAACGCTTTGGAGGGGACATCGGAAATTGCAAGTATTTTCACGTTTCGCACTGCTCCATTCCGTTCTTCTGTTTTTTACCGCGGCTCGTCCCTGTAACGGTCCAGCCCGTTGACTCCCAGCAGGAACCGGCTCTTGACATCCAGCGCTTCGTACCGGGGCATCTCGCCCTCCACGCACTCGTCCAGCCAGTCCATCTTCATCAGCTCCTGAGGAGTGTAAATGCCGGTGGCAGCACCCTGCTTGCGGTGGCCCTGGGCGTACTCCTCGCTGGGGAACACCTGCACATCGTCCTTTGCGATCTGCTTTTCCACCAGCCGCAGCAGCTGCATGGTGCCGCTGTTCTGCCCGGCGCTGTAGTTGATCTGCTCCGCGCCGCTCCTCATGCCCCACCAGTAGTTGATGGCGCGGCCGTTGGCGCTGTTCCAGGTGCCGTCGAACACCGAGCGGACGATCTCGATGAAGAACGTGTCCCACCGCCATTCCGGCAGGCCGATGGGCTGCAAAATGCCGTCCGGCAGACGGCGGCAGAGGCCGTAGTCCCGGTGGGTGCCCTCCGGCTCCCGGTCATCCCGGGCATAGAAGACTTCAATGTCTTTCCGGTCCGAGAAATCCAGCGGATGGGCCGGGTCCGGCAGGCAGGCCCAGCGGAGAACCACTCTGCCCTCTGGCCGGACGCTCCTGAGCCCCTGCACAAAGGCATTGATGGCCGCCGGCACGCCGTAGACCGGGTTTGCCGCCACATAGCCCACATGGTCGGAGCGGGAGGTGATGCCCGCCAGCATTCCCAGCAGATACGTTACCTCATAGGTGCGGGGTAATAGGTGCGCACCAGCGGGTGGGGCGCGTTGAGGGAACAGTTCAAAAACCGGGTGCCGGGGTGCTGCGCCGCCACTTTCAGGCAGGCGGGGTGCATCCGGGCGCTGGTGGTAAACACGATGTCGGCATTGTCATGGGCCACATCTTCCAGCACCTGCTCCGCATCCACCTCCGGGTTGACGTTTTCCCGGCAGCTGACACGCACCCGGCCCGGGAACGCCTTGAGCAGCGCGTCCCGGCCCTTATCCTGGCCCCGCACCCAGGCGCTGGTCTGGGCGTTGTGCTCGTGCAGGAGCACCACCCGCAGCTCACTGGGCCGCGGGCTGAAAATATTCAGCTTGCTGAGCAGCGGTTCCGCGCCCTGCTTGGTGGCGGGCTCCAGCTGCAGCTCCACCGCCTGCGGCCGGGTCAGGATCTTGATCTCATCCCAGAGCTTGGAGAGGTTCTCCCGCACCTGGGCAGGGGTGGATTCAATGGCGTCGGGTAGCGGTAAACCGCCAGGTACACCAGCAGCGCATCGCCGGGCGTCAGCCCAAGGGCCGAGCCGCCCAGTGCATAGAACTGCTGGCTGAACATGGTGTAAAGGGAAGCGAAATTCAGCCGGTCGTCGTCTGTCCAGCTCTCGCCCGTAGCCTTGCAGGCCAGCGTCTGCAATTTGGCATAGCCGCCCAGCCGGGAGAAATGGACATAGTTGATCTTGGAGAGCTTGTAAAAATCCAGGAACTCATAGTAGATCTTATTTTCCAGCGTCTCGTTCCGCTCCGGCACCAGCCGGGTCACGGTACCGGGGATCTTGACCGCCTCATAGTACTTGAGCACCGAGACCCGTTTGTTCCCTTCTTCCACATAGAATTTGTTCAGGTATTCGTAAGCCGTAACGGGATACCGGATGCGCTTCTTCCAGATGGGCGTCGCAGAGGTTGGACCACTTGCGGGCAAACTCGCTGTCGGCTTCCAGGATCGGCATGAAATTGGGGGCAAAGGCCGTGTGGCGGCCCGCCGTTTTGGTGCCCACAATGCTCTCGGCCGGGATGTCCACCAGCCCCAGCGGCTCCTGTGCCACAATGTTGACACCTCTTAAAATATCGTCCAGTACCGCCAGGTAGGGCGACTGACCGCGTGCCTGCGCGGCACGGGTAGCGCGCTGACCCGCGCGCAGGGCGTTTCTGTAATCTTCCAGCATCGGCAGGACTCCTTTTCAAAAACGAGTTCCAATCATTTCTTCTGAGAAACGGGGCGCTGCAGTCTGCCTGCGCTGCCCCGGGTACAGTATACCATGAAATTCCGCTTTGTGGAACTTTTCTCCGGCAAAGGTGTTGAATTCTTGCAAAATTTCAGGTACGATAGGAGAAACGATCGAAGTAAAGAGGTACCAGTGTATGAATACACAGCAGCTGCCCAGACTGGAAGCAGGCGAATATCCCGGCGGGGTCTGGTATTACGAGCCCCATACTTACCAGCCCTACCGTTTTGTGCTGGGCCGGGTGGGCCGCCACCCGCTGGTCTGCATCGGCATCAACCCCAGCACCGCCCATCCCGGCGCGCTGGACCCCACCCTGAAAAGCGTGGAGCGGCTGGCCGCCGCCAACGGGTTCGACAGCTGGATCATGTTCAACGTTTACCCCCAGCGTGCCACCGACCCCAACGATATGGACAAGACCCCGGACCGCGCCCTCTGTGACGAAAATCTGCTCTGGCTGCGGGCGGTACTGGCCGAGCCGGAACCCACCATGTGGGCCGCCTGGGGCACCCTGATCGAAAAGCGGGATTACCTGCCCGGCCTGATGCGGGAGATGGTGGCCCTGACCCGGGAGCGGGACATCCCGTGGGTCACGTTCGGCAAGCGGAGCAAAAAGGGCCACCCGCACCACCCGCTCTACCTGCGCAAGGATTCCACACCCGAGCCTTTTGATGTGGAAAACTATCTGGATACCTGTTTCTGATTTCTTTTTCGGGAGGGATGTTCCATGACCCCGGAACAATACCGTAAAATACGCGATGGGCTGGATGCCCGGCCCACCCTGCGCCAGCTGGTCCTCTTCTGCAACCATTGGCTTCCGGCCGTGCCGTTCGTCTGCTACCCGGTGCTGCTGGTCATCTTGAATGTGCAGTGGTTCGCCCTGCTGCAGGCGGGCTCTGCCGCCGCCCTTGATTTTATGCAGCAGATCGCCCGGGCCATTCTCGTGCCGGGCATCACGTTCTGGTTCGGCACGGCCCTGCGGGCCCGGCTGGACCGCCCCCGCCCCTATGAGCAGCCCGGATTTGTGCCGCTGGTGGCCAAAGGAGACCAAAGGCCACTCGTTCCCCTCCCGCCACGCGCTGAGTGCCGCCGTGCTGGCCATGACCTGGCTCCGCTTTTTCCCGGCAGTGGGCGTCGCTATGGTCATCATCACCCTGCTCATCTGTGCACTGCGGGTACTGGTAGGGGTGCACTCGGTGCCGGACGTTCTCTTTGGAGCTGCCCTGGGCTTCGGGCTGGGGGCCGTGGGCATGTGGCTGTTGTAAGTTCCAGGCCCTGCGAAACGCGGAAAAAGAAAAAAACGGGAATTTTCAAATTTGTTCTTGACAGGGTCCCCGAGTATGGTATTATACTTCTCGCAGCGTGTGCCGACACACACTGCCGCCATACAGGAACCCAATGGGATAACAACGTGCGCCCGTAGCTCAGGTGGATAGAGCAACTGCCTTCTAAGCAGTGGGCCGGGGTTCGAGTCCCTTCGGGCGCATTGATATGGTGCCCATAGCGTAGTCGGTTAACGCGCCAGATTGTGGATCTGGAGACCGTGGGTTCGAGTCCCACTGGGCACCCCACCAAAAAATCCGCTGTTGCTTTTGCAACGGCGGATTTTTTCTTTAAGTCCAGTGGGACTCGAACAGGGCGGCGGCTGCAAGCCGCAATCAACAGCCCGGTGGGCTGTTGGTTAGCCCGCGGGTCCTAGACCCGTAGGAATGTCTACCGTGGCAGCACCAGGTGCCCAGTGGGACTCGAGATAAAATGCATCTAAAATCTGCGGCTGCGCCGCAGAATCGAAAAATCCCCAAAATCGGAATAGCGTCTGTGCGCACGCACACCGCCCGATTCTGGGGATTTTTCTACTTCATTGGGGTTATTAGGGGCGAGCAGCCCCTGATTCGTGCCCCGCGCCTCGAAAAAGGGTGCTTTTCTGGTACTCTTTTGGCACGCAAAAGCGTACCAACATTCAGCTGTTCAACTGCTTCATGATACTCTTGATTTCTTCACTCGAGTACCCCTCTTTCAGCAGCTCGTTCCGGATCACACTGTCGCTCCGCCCCTGGCTGCGCAGGCGCGCCGCGCTGTAAGGCACCAGCGTCCCGCTGGAAACACCGCTCTTCCCGGCCGTCAGCCCGCTGCCGGAAAGACCGCTCTCCGCCTTGGCGCTGGCATTCGTACTAGCCTGCCGGGCACTCTGGGCCGCTTTCGACTGCTTGAGCGCCCACTCGCCCTTGGCAATGTTCAGCTTCTCCGAGGCAAGATCGTTGCGGAACTGCTGCTGGCGCAGCGTGTCCTGATACTCCCGTTCGGCCAGCTCGTTTTTATATTGCTGCTGGGTCAGGCTGTCCTGCCGCTGCAGCTCCTTCATCTGCTGCTCCCAGGCGGTATCGGCCCGGCTGTCCGCATAGGCCCGCTCACTGGCCGCCCGGTTATAGCGGCTGTTGGCCAGATTGCCCGCCAGCGTGCCCAGGCCCGTGGTGCCCGTGATGGCCAGCTGGACCACATCGCCCAGGAAGCCCAGCACTTTCATGGTGCGGTTGAATTTTTCCTGCTTCCGGCTGGCGGCCTGCTGCTCCTGCGCCGCATAGTAGCCATACAGGGTGTCCAGCCGGTTCAGGTAATCCTGATACTGCCCGTAGTCCTGCGCATAGGCCGCGTTGTAGGCGTCGCCTTTCTGCTGCAATTGGGTGTAATAATCGGCCAGCTCATTGTTGTAGCGATTCTGGTCGTTCTGTTCCCGGACACCCAGCTGGTCCAGCTTGGTCACCAGCTCCTCGCCGCCGCCCGTGTAGGTATCCAGCGCCAGCCGATATAATGTAGGGATGGCCTCACTCAGGGCCCCGATCTGCTGCTGGTAGGCCTGTTGTGCCGCACTGGCCGCATAGCTGGAGCCGTAACCGCCGGTCAGGGCTGCCGCCTGTGCAGCGGCATCGGCGCTGGCGTTGTGGGCGTTCTGGGTGTACAGCTGGGCGTACTGGCGGTAGAGCGGGTCCTGTGCGTAACTGTACTGAAACTGTCCCGCCCCAGCAGGGCATCCATCAGCTCGTCCATCTTGTCCTGATAAGCGCTCTGGTACTGCCCCGGGCGGTTCTGCTGCCACTGCTTCAGGTCATTGGCCGCGTCCGTCACGTTCTGAGGGGCCGGTACTCCGCCCCGGCCAGGGCGTTCTGCACGTCGGAGCGGCTGTTCAGGTCTGCCGTGCTGTAACCGCTCTGCGGGGCAGCCGCCTGCCGCGCCGCCTCGGCCGCTTTTTGCGCCTGTGCAAGCTGCTCTTCTTTCTTTTTGCTCATCTGTTCTGATCCTTTCTTAGGGGAGCTTCTGCAGCCGGGTGCGCAGCTCTTCGGAGAGATTCTCCGTATCCAGGTTGCTCAGCACATACTGCAATTGCTCCTGCATCTGGTACAGGTAATTCCGCAGGGCCCGGGCGTCGTCCGGGTCCATGTTCTCGCTCAATCTGGGCAGGCCGATCTTTCCCAGCCCTGTGATGCTTGCCATCGTTCAACCCTCCTTTCCGGCGGCAAAGATGCCGCCCTGTGCTTTTGCCATCGTCTTTGCCAGGCCGCGCAGGGTGATCTGCCCCGCCCCTTCCAGACGCAGCCGGAGCGTGCCGCACCGCCGGGGCACAAAGGGCAGGTCGATGCTCTGCCGCTTCGCCTCCACGGTCTTTTCCGCCAGTTTCTCCCAAGGGCCGCCGTCGTAGCTGACGCTCACTTCCAGTCGGCTGGGCACCTCGGCGTCCAGCCGCAGGGTCAGCCGGGAGAGATACTGCTCCTCCGGCGCGTCCATCCCGATGTCCCCGGTGGTCAGCGCAAAGGGATGCTCTCCTCCACGCCGTCCGTGCTCTGTCCGTCCGGCTCCCGGCTGGGGTCGGCGGCCCAGAGGGCCTGCCCGTCCACAGGTAGAGCTGCCCGCCCGTACCGGCCATCTCCTCCGCGCGGAGGTCTTCCTCCTGCCACAGCCCCGCTCCGTGTCATACACCAGCAGCCGGGCCGTGTTTTCTTCCCCGCTGCCGCGGGAGAGACAGAGGTAATACCGCCCGTCCAGCGCTCCGCCCAGCGCCCGCTGCACGTTGGAGAGCCGGGCGGCATCCAGCGCCGTGGACACCTTGGTGGGCAGGCTTCCGTCCCACGCCATCACCCCGTCTGCCGAGAGATAATAGAGCGTCTCGTTCAGCACGCAGAGGCTGCGGCCCGCATTCCGGGCCACGCCCCGGCAGCGCAGAGAGCTGAGCTGAAAATCCGAGGGCTTGGAGCCATAGAGCTTGTGGAGGGCATTTTCCTTGAAGAACAGTGCGTACCCCATGCAGGTGGCCGCCCCGGTAAAGGGGCCGTCGCTGCCCACGGTCACGGCATAGCTGTCCGCCGCAATGCCACGGTAGGAGAACCAGTTGGTCGGGTCGCCCAGCTTGCAGGCGTAGATGACGTTTTCTTTGCTGGAGCAGCCCCACACCCGGTTGTCGCACTCGGTCACAAAATCAAGGTCGGGGATTTTCCGCTCCACCTGCACCGGGCCCTCCACGGTGTACACGGCCACCTCGCTGCCATCAATGCTGGTCCACTTGGCGGTGGTGCCGTTCTGGGCAAATTTCCCGTAGAAATGCGCCCCGCCCGGCGTTGCTTTCACCCGCAGCCAGCCCTCCTGCACCTCGTAGACGATGCGGTCCCCGTCCAGTTCCTCAAACTGACCGCCCTGCTTTGCGGCGGTGCCCTGCACCGTCACGGTATCCCAGGCCCGGAACCCTTTCCCGATGCCCTCCGCCGTGACGCGGCAGTAGTCCAGCGGGATGGCCGACCAGTTGCCAGACACCGCGCTGTAAATTTCCAGCGTGCTGTCGCTGCTCCACGGGCGGCGGATGTCCTCCACTTTCAGGAACAGTGCTCCGTCCGCCGGGTGTTCCGGCTCGGTCCGGCCATATTCCTCCGCTTCATAGGTCCTGCCCTCGGCGTCGCAGGGGGCAAATTCCACCTGTTCCCCGCTCCACGCGGCCCCCAGCGGCTGGAGGGTCCGCTCTGCCGTGTCAAAGGCTGCTTTGTCCGGGAAGATCAGGATTTTTGTCCCGATGCCCACCAGCGTTTTTTTGCTGTCCGCCACGGCGTTTTCCAGCGTCACCGCCGCAGCAACCGCTTCATCGGGCGTGTAGACCAGATCTCTTCCGCAGACGGTCAGCAGCCCGTTGAGGTGATACATCCCGTTCAGGTTTTCCACCTCTCGCAGCTTCCTGCGGGGCGTCCGGGTGCTCAGGGCCGGGAAATTCCGGGCCGAAAAATTGATGCCCGCGCTGTACTCCGCCTCCGAGCAGGCGTAGGTCTCGTTCAGCCCGCCAAAGGCCCGCAGGAGGGTACGGCTGTTCTGGATGCCGCTTCGGTTTGCCAATGTCACAGGTACTGTCCCTCCTTTCACAGCGCCACCGCGCCCCGGCCCGGGGCGGGTACCGCTGCCTCAGCCAGACGGCCAGCTCTGCGGCCAGCGCGTTATATTGGGACTGCTCCCCGGCATAGCGGGCCGTCTCGCCCAGAGCGGCGTCGATCCTGGCACAGAGGTAGTGCGGGTAGAGGGCATCAAAAGGGGCCGGGGCCAGCAGTTCAGCGTCCTCCGCCAATTGATCGTTCCATGCCCGGTCCGCGCCCACGGCATCGTAACTGCCTGCCGGGCAGTTTTTAAAAAATTTCTCCCGCAGCATCCCGTCCAGCTCCACCAGCCAGCGCTGCCGGGTGCGGGCGGTGATCTGGCACCCCGGGCGGAGCTCTCGGCCCGGGCCAGTGCTTCTCCAACGGTCATGGTTCCCTCCTCAAGTGTCACTCATCTCCGCCGCTGCAATGCGGGCGGCGGTGCGCTCGTCCTGCTGCTGGCTGTGCTCCAGCACCTCGGCCACCTCCGGCGGCACCTCCACCTCAACGCCCCGGCGGATCTTATAATTCACCCCGTTGACGCTCACAAACAGGTCTCCCTTTGTAACGGCTGTTGTCCTTGAACAGCCGGATCCGAACATTTTCCATCTTCCATCCTTTCTGCCCTCTGTCGCAGGGCCCGCACTTTGTGCATTTTCAAAACTTTTGCGGTCTGGTGCCGTGGCCCGGCCTGCCAAGGGCTCCCCTAGTAGGAAAGACTCCCCCGGCCGGGGGAGGTGGCACGCAAGTGCCGAAAGGGGAACGGCTGTCGAGCGAATGCGAGACTGAGAGGTTCTGCCGGGCCAGCACTCTTTAGTTCGCCGTCACCATGCCGGAGTAGCTGGACACGCTCTCAATGCGCACCATGTACTGCTCCACCAGACGCTCCGCCGCGCGCATTCCTTTCCAGCCCACGGAGGCGCGCTGGTTCAGCGGGTCGTCGCCGTAGCCCAGCTGCTTGACGATGTGCTCCAGACCGCCGCCTTCCAGCTCGGTCACGCCGTAGGCGTGGGCACCCAGCACCAGCGTGCCGAACACAGCCAGACCGTCCGGGCAGGTGGAATCCTTCCAGATCTTGGCCTCGCTGGTCTCCACATGAAGCGGATGTTGCCCAGCTTGCCGATCTCGCCGCGGAACATGGTGTCCGGGTCGGCGTACTTGTGCACCTCAATGAACTCCTTGCTGGTCTTCAGGTCGTAGGCGGCGTAGGGGTGGATGATGGCAATGTAGCTGTCGCCGATGGGGTCCGCGTTCATGGCCCCCAGCTGTGCCGCGGCCCGGAAGAAGATCTTCGGGGTCAGGGTGCAGGTCTTGTCCAGCGCCTTGCGGCTGTTCACGGCCGTCTCGGTACCGTCCTCCGCCACCTTGGGCGCATAGAGGACATTGGTGCCGCCTGCCAGCACGTCGCGGGTGATGCTGTCCATGGTGCGGCCCGCCTGGCTGGCCAGCACGCGGGTGGCCTGCACCACATTGTTGTCAATGGCCGTCATCTGGA
>VOFB01002245.1_pt1 | contig 13607 bp, 20 predicted proteins | sample 5384141 | NCBI WGS metagenome assembly VOFB01 (sample SAMN12384721, study PRJNA508395) | human gut metagenome | isolation source: healthy gut A | host: Homo sapiens | reverse complement strand
GTTACGAGGCAGCTGGATGGAACTGTTCGGGGTCCACGGTCCATTCCTCGGCGGCGTTGAGCACCACGAGGTCGACATTGTTCGGCGTCATCCACGCGGGCTCAAGTCGAGCAGTCGGTTGACGCCTTCACGCTGCGGCTGAGCGTCGCTTCCCCCGCAATCACGCCATCCGGATCATCCCCGGTGGGCGCGGGTTCAGGCGTAGTCCTCGACCAGCGGCCACGTCGGTTGGCACATGCCCCATGAGTTCGGCAGGTCCAACGGACATGAGCTCGATCAGACGCTCATCGGAAATGAAGCCGCCGTCGACGAGCACCTTGTGGCACACGCCGTACGCGCATTCCAGTCCGATGATGCCGTTGGGCGCCTCAAGGAAGCCGAGTTCCTTCTCTGCCAACGTGTGCGGCGCATGGTCGGTGGCCAGCAGATCCACGGTGCCGTCGGCGATGGCCGCGATGGTGGCTTTGCGGTCCGCTTCGGAGCGCAGTGGCGGATTCATCTTGGCGAGCGTGCCGTACTTGAGCAGCGCCTCGTCGCTCAACGCCAGATAGTGCGGCGCGGTCTCGCAGGTAATCGGCAGTCCTTCGGCCTTGGCCCTGCGAATCGCCTCGAACGAGATGGCAGTGCTCACATGCTGGAAGTGCACGTGGACACCGGTGCGGCGGGCCGCTTCGATATCGCGGGCCACGATCTTGAGGTCACACCATGGGCTTGTTCGCGGAAACCGTAATGCTGCAAATAGTCGATGACCGTGTCGAAACCGGCATCGAGCACTTCGCTGGCGCCGGCGCGTTCCCCCCACGCCGTCACCTTCACGCCATCCATGGCGGGAACGGTGTTCGGCATGATGAGCACGTTCGTGTACCCGCCAGGAGGCGGCAGCCGCGCAACCGGAAACCATGGATTCCTTGTAGGTCTGGCCGGGATCGCGGAAGTGGACGTGTGGGTCTTCGAATCCCGGGCGATGGTCATGGCCGAAGCGTCCACCGTTTCATCAGCGTCAGATGGGACGATCAGGTCGATGACTTCGCCGGTGTTCCAAACCTTGATGTCGTGAAGGGTGAGGGTCATGGGTCAGAACTTCGCTTCCTCGTCACAGTAGTCGCAGCGGTATTCCTGACGGTCGGAATGCACCAGGTGGAACATCTGCACGGCCGGCTCGGTGGTAGTCACGCAGCGCGGGTTCACACATTTGATGATATTGACCACATGTTCCGGCAGTGTAGGCTGCTTTTTTCTACGATTTTACCGCCGCGCACAATGCCGACGGTTGCAGTGCGTGCCACAAGGCCGAGCACGTCAAGGTCGATGGTTTCGGCTTCCTCTTCGCTTTCGATTTTGATGATGTCTTTGGTGCCGAACATGTGGCTGTCGGCGTTCATGATCAGCGCAAGCTTGGTCTTGGCCGGGTCGATTTTCAGGTATTCTGAGAACCTTCAGCGAGGTTCCGGCCGGCACATGGTCGATAATGATGCCGTTCTGAATGCTGGTGACTTCCATCAGGCTGCAACCTCCTTGGATTCAAGCGGTTCATATCCCGGCAGTTCGTCTCCGACCACCGAGCTTTCCAATGCCATACGCATAAGCATGCCGTTCTTGACCTGTTCGAAGTAGGCGGCGCGTGGGTCGTCATCCACTTCGACGGCGATTTCGTTGACTCGCGGCAGCGGGTGCAGCACGGCCATGTCTTTCTTGGCGTAAGCCATCTTGGCTTCGTCGAGAATGTAGGTGTCGCGCAGTCGCAGGTAGTCGTCTTCGTTGAAGAAGCGTTCCTTCTGCACGCGGGTCATGTACAGCACGTCGAGGTCGCCGATCACGGAAACGAGATCCTTGACTTCCGTGTAGGAGCAGGAGTCGGTGGCGTTGATGCGGTCGAGCACATACTGCGGGGTCTTGAGCTCGTCCGGGCTGATGAGCACGAAGTTCACGTTGCCGAAGCGGCACAGGGTTTCGATCAGGGAATGCACGGTGCGCCCGAAGGTCAGATCGCCGCACAGTCCGACAGTCAGATTGTTCACGCGACCGAAGCGCGACTGCATCGTCGCAAGATCGGCCAGAGTCTGCGTGGGGTGCATATGTCCACCATCGCCGGCGTTGATGACCGGCACGGATGCGGCGCGGGAGGCCACCAGCGCGGCACCCTCCTTCGGGTGGCGGATGGCCACCACGTCCACGTAGTTGGACACGGTTTTCAGGGTGTCCGAAATGGTTTCGCCCTTGGTCACGGAAGCGAGCTGGGCGCCGGCGAAGCCGATCACCTTGCCGCCGAGTCGGAGCATGGCGGTTTCAAAGCTCAGACGCGTACGGGTGCTGGGCTCATAAAATAAAGTGGCAAGCACCCTGCCTTCACAGGTGTGCGCCACTTCTTTACGATGAGAATCAATGTACTGCGCCTTGTGGAGTAATCTTGAATCTGGCGAATGGAAAGATCATCCAATGTGATGACGCTTTTTCCGACCATCGGCGTTTCTGTCGCCGGTTCGAGTACTGAGGACAACGGCTCACCTTTCATGCAACTTGTGGTTGAAGGTGGCCACTCTGAAGTGACCTAGCCAACTATAGCCAAATGTCAGACCCGCCAGTTCACCGCGTGTTCACCTGAAAATTCGTGGCGCAACCTCCATCCTGCCATGCACGAAACTCTGAATCAGCATAACCGTCAGAGCCGTATAACTTCGGTCCGACGGCCACGCCATGCTCCTAGCCGTTCAAATGGCACGACTCACGAACGGCCGTAGAACAGGCGTTCCGTTACGTCACGGGCTTTTGCGTATCACGGCGAGCAGGTCGTTTTCGAAATGTTGGCCGCGATTCGCATCGTATCCGAGGTATACGGCGACGCCTCCCAGCGAATACGAATCGTCCGGCAAAATATCAGCCTGGTTGGCGCGCCCGCTCCACAGATAGCTGCCGTTGCGGGCGGCGGTGCACATACGCCATGCCTTACGCAACACCACGCATCGCCAGCGGAAATCAGCTTGCGATGTTCCAACTCGTTCAATGCCTGCAGCGTACCGTTGACACGCAGTTGGCATTGTCGCCCGCATGCTGCAATTGCTGCAACTGGATCGTCCACTCAACGTCAGACAAGCCGCCCTTGCCGAGCTTCAGATGCCGTTCCGGCGCACGCCGCGCGGCAGACGCTCGGCTTCCATGCGGGCCTTGAGCTTGCGGATTTCGGCGATCTGCGTTTCCAGATCCGATTTTCGGATAACGCAACGGGTCGGCGATGTTCATGAGGAAATCCTCGGCAAGAGACGCGTCGCCTGCCGCGTATCGTGCGCGTAGCAGCGCCTGGCGCTCCCATGTCTTGCCCAGGATTCGATAGTATTCCTCGCAGGATGCGTAGGAACGTACGAGCGGTCCGTTTTTGCCTTCAGGCCTAAGATCCATGTCAAGTTCGATTTTTGGTTCGAATGTGGTTTGGACCTTGCAGGATCGCACGTAGGTCTTCCTGCACTTTTCGTGCGAAAAGGTTGGCTTTGGTCGTCATCGGCACCTTCGGCCGGCCTGTAGATGATGATCACGTCAGCATCAGAGCTGAAGTTCACTTCCCGCCGCCGTACCGTCCCATGCCGATGATGGCGATCGCCGCCGGAGCTTCGTCGATCTGTATGTCGTTGATGCGATGGATGGCCCACTGCAGCGATGCTTCGATGGCCGCGTCGTATACGTCGGTCATGCCGGCGAGCGATGTTCATCGTCGATCACGCCACTCATCCAAGCGAGACCGATGCGTTCGATTTCGTGTCTGCGCATGGCTCGGATGGAGTTGGCGAAATCGTTGATGTTGCCGGCATTGCGTTCAAGCGTCGCCTTGGTTTGAATGTCGAGGCTTTCTCGTGAACGTGGTTGCAAAGAGTCGTCGTTGCCGAGCCATGTGACTGATTCGACGGATTTGTTGAGTGCGTCGCCGAGGAATCGTGAGTTGGATAGTACGTGGCATAGGCGTTGTGCCGCGGATGGTGAATCGCGTAGGAATCCGAGGTATCCGCTTTCGGGCCGAAGTTTTCTTCAAGTTTGCGCCAGTTGAGCAGGCCCATGTCGGGGATTCTGCCCTTCGCCGAGCCATTGCAGTACTGCGGGGAGCAGGATGCGGTTGATTTTGCCGCGCGGGAAATGCCTGCGGTGAGCGCGGTGACGTGCCGCATGGCCGCGTCGGCATCGGCGAATCCGATGGATTCGAATCGTTCTTGCGTGGCTTTCGTGGAGAGTTCCACCTGTTCATCGTCGAGTCCCGCGTTGATGGGCAGCATGGGCCGGTAATAGATGTCCATGTGCAGGTGACGCACCTCACGACGTGTCTCATCGTATTTGTTGACGAGTTCTTCGGGATGCATGTGAAATGCGCGCGCGAGTCGACGTAGTTCGGGATTTTGGTTCAGCTCGTCGATGGTGATGTCTCGTTTGCGTTCAAGACCGCCAGCGCTGGCTTTGCCGAGGTCTGGGAACAGGTGGGTGCGTTTGAGCGCCCACATTTGCTGGCGGTGTTCCATCACACGTTCGAATCGGTAGTCCCATGAAAGTTTCTTGGCTTGTTTGCGTGAGACGTATCCGCCTTCGGCCAAAGCCTGCAGGGATTCGAGGGTGTGGAGCTGGTACGCAATGCTTTGTCGGAGCGGCCGTGCACGAGTTGGAGCATCTGCACGGTGAATTCCACATCGCGCAAGCCTCCCTGCCGAGTTTGATTTCACGGTCTTTCAGCGGGTTGGGAATAAGGTCTTCGACACGTTTGCGCATCTGCTGGCAGTCATAGACGAAGTTGTCTCGCTTGGAAGCTGTCCAAACGAACGGTCGGGTCATGTCCATATAGGCTTGTCCGAGGTCGGGGTCGCCGGCCACCGGGCGGGCCTTGAGCAGGGCCTAATTCCCAGTTTTCCGCCCATTGCTCGTAATAGGCTTCGTGGGATTCGAGTCTGCGTACCAGCGGACCGTCCTTGCCTTCGGGGCGTAGTCCGCCGTCGATCTGCCAGAGTGTCGGTTCTGCGACGCCCATGATGACGGATTGGCATACACGTTGCAGCGTGGTGGCCATTTTGGTGCCGATTCGGCTGAGTGTCATGCCGTTGGTGTCCGCGTCGGCGGGTTCCACCACATAGATCAGGTCCACGTCGGAGACATAGTTCAGTTCCTGTGCGCCGAGTTTGCCCATGCCGATGATGGTGAAGCGCACGTGCTCGCTGCCCTCGGTTTCGTGGCGGGCGATGGCCAGCGCGCCTTCGAGCGCCGCGTCCGCGAGGTCGGACAGTTCAGTGCTGATACGCGGTTGGATTTCGATGGGGTCGTTCGCCGTGGCGTCTTGCGCCATGATTGCGGCGAGTTGTTTGCGATAGGTTTTACGTAGCGCCGTCGCGGCTTCGGCGAGCGGCAGGCTTGCGGTCGGCATGGCATGGTCATTGGGATCAGCACCTACCGATTTGAGCACATGCGCTTTGCGCTGTTCGTGATTGTAGAGATGGCTTTCACAGACATCGTTGGCTGCGGCTTCCACGAGTTCCGGGCGGAATCGCATGAGCTTGCCCATTTCATCGGAGACGCCGAGCACGGTGATCAGTCGCACGAAAGAGTTTTCATCGGCGATGATGTTGGTGAAATCCTTGCCTTGGCTTTGCATCACTTTGATGATGTCCACCAGGGTTGCTGAGTGCGATGTCGGGATCGCACGCTTTTCCAGCGTGGCTAGTAGCAGCCGCATCCTGTCGCCATCGATGCCGTCATTGTGCAGCTCGTCCGAACAACGTGCGAGCCTTATCGAGATCTTGCAGCCCTGCTCGAATCAAATCAAGCGCCCCGAACTTGTGTTGCATGGAAGTCATGGTTTCTATAGTAACCGCTGATAAAACCAAGGGCAGTTGCGAAATACCCGCAACCGCCCTTGATGTTTGTTGCATCGCCTGAAATCAGACGAAGAATGGTTTGACGTTGGACCAAATGCGTCGACTGACACATGGATGGTTCATCGTGTACAGGTGCACGCCGTCGACACCCCGCGCCACCAGTTCGCAGATCTGCTCGGATGCGTAGGCGATGCCCGCTTCTTTTTGAGCAGAGCCTTGTCACCTCCCCATTTATCGAGCATGATGCCGAGTTTTTCAGGAACTTTCGACTGGCATTTGTTCGACATGTTCAGCACCGACTTCGCGTTCATGACCGGCATGATGCCCGCTTCGATCGGCACGTCGATTCCCGCAGCCCTCGCTTTGTCGAGGAATCTCAGGAAGTCCTCGTTGTCGTAGAACAGTTGTGAGATCAGATGCGTCACGCCGGCATCGACTTTCTTTTTTGAGATTGTCGATGTCCTCTTCCAGCGTTGCCGACTGTGGGTGCTTTTCCGGGTAGCAGGCGCCGTAGATTTTCATGTCCGGACGTTGCTGGCGGATGTATACGGCCAGATCGCTGGCATGTTCGAATACTCCTGCCGGTTCGGCACCGTCGATGCGGTCGCCTCGCAGGGCGAGTACGCCGGAGACCTTGGCCTGTTCGAACATGTCGAGCGCCTGGTCGACGTCATCCTTGTTCAAATACTGCGCGGTCAGATGGGCCACGCTGGGGATGCCGTATTCGCTTACCGTGTGGGCGATGCGCGCGGTCAATGTACGGTCGGATGATTTGCCGGTGCCGTAGGTGACGGAAATGAAATCGGGTCCAACCCCTGCAGGCCATCCAACGTGTCGTAGATGGTACCTACAGGGGAGGTTCGCTTCGGAGGGAACACCTCGAGCGAGAACATTGGCGAATGCATGGCTGTCGTCTTGTTCCTAACGTTTCGCCTTATTTGGTCAGCTTGGCACGCACAGCCTGGGCTGCGGCCACGAGGTTTTCGAGGCTTGGCCAGGTTTCGGCGTTGCCGCGGGTCTTCAAACCGCAGTCGGGGTTGATCCACACCTTTTCGACGTCCATCTTCTTGAGGATTTCGTAGATGCGTTCCCCGATTTCGGCTTCGGACGGGATGCGCGGCGAGTGGATATCGTAGACGCCCGGTCCGGCTTCGGTTTCGAAGTTGGCGTCGTGAATGGCGTCGAGCACCACGAGATCGCCGCGGGAGGCTTCGAAGGAGATCACGTCGGCGTCCATGGCGTCGATGTCGGTGATGATGTCGTTGAACTCGGAGTAGCACATGTGGGTGTAGATCTGCGTGGTCGGCTTGACCGCGGAGTGCACCAGTCGGAATGCCGGAATGGCCCAGTCGAGGTACTTCTTGTGCCAGTCGGTCTTCCTGAGCGGCAGCTTTTCACGCAGGGCGGCCTCGTCGATCTGGATGACCTTGATACCGGCGGCCTCGAGATCGAGCACTTCGTCGCGGATGGCGAGGGCAGCTGCTTGGTCTGCTCCTCGTGGGTGATGTCCTCGCGCGGCCAGGACCAGTTGAGAATAGTGACCGGGCCGGTGAGCATGCCCTTCATCACGTGGTCGGTCTTGGACTGGGCGTACGCGGACCATTCCACGGTAATCGGGTTGGCGCGGGAAACGTCGCCCCAGACGATCGGGGGCTTGACGCAACGGGTGCCGTAGGACTGGACCCAAGCGTTCTTGGTGAACAGGAAGCCGTTGAGGTTCTGGCCGAAATATTCGACCATGTCGTTACGCTCGAATTCGCCGTGCACGAGCACGTCAAGTCCGATCTCCTCCTGATGCCTGATGCAGGCGTCGATCTGCGACTTCATGAAGTCGTCGTATTCGGCCTTGGTGACTTCGCCCTTGCGCAGTCTGGCGCGTTCGGCGCGCACTTCCTTGGTTTGCGGGAAGGATCCGATGGTGGTGGTCGGCAGCAATGGCAGGTTCAACGCCTCCCGCTGTGCCTTCTGACGTTCGGCACGTGCCGGCTGGCGCACGAAGTCCGAGTCGGTCAGGGCTGCGAGACGTTCCGCCACGTTCTTGTCGGCGGCGACGCGGGTACCGTCGAAGAGCGCCTGGTTGGCTGCCAATGCCCCGGATGCCTTCTTGTCTTCCTCGCTGGCGTCGGCGAGAACCGCGAGGTCGTGCAGTTCGCCGAGCTTTTCAACGGCGAAGGCGAAATGCTTGCGCACGTCATCGGCGAGACCGTCTTCACCTTCGGTGCTGAACGGCACATGCAGCAGGGGAGGATGCGGTGGAGACGGCCACGTTGGCGGTGACCTGCTTCAGGGCGTCGACCAGGCCGAGGGAGGTGGCGTAGTTGTTGCGCCAGATGTTGCGGCCGTTGATCACGCCGGCGAAGATGGTGGTGCTCTCTGCGACGCCGAACTTTTCAACGGCGGCGAGGTTTTCGTCCTTGCCTTCGTTGAGGTCCAGGCCGATGCCGTCGAAGCCGAGCAGGTTGACGGTTTCGTAGACATCGGCAATGTGACCGAAGTACGTATTAAGCAGGACCTTGATCTTGCCGTCGCGTGCGGGCAGGATCTTGGTGTACAGGCTCTTGAACAGTTCCACGTCGCCCGGCTCCTTGTCGAGCACGAGGTACGGTTCGTCGATCTGGACCCATTCGGCGCCGAGCTCGGCGAACTTGGCGACGACTTCGGCGTAAACGGCGGCCACGGCGTTGACCAGGCCCTTGTCGTATTCGAGTTCTTCGGCCTGCGGATTGCGGGCGAGCTTGAGGAACGTGTACGGGCCGATGAACACGGGCTTGGTGTCGATGCCCAGAGCCTTGGCCTCGTTGAACTCGTCGAACGGCTTGGTGGAGTTGAGCTTGATCTCCGCGGCTTCGTCGACTTCGGGCACCAGATAGTGGTAGTTGGTGGTGAACCACTTCTTCATCGGCAGGGCGGTCACGTCGCCCTTGTCGCCCTGGTAGCCGCGGGCCATGGCGAAGAGCGTCTCTTCGGGATTGTCGAAGGCGAGGCGCTGGTAGCGCTGCGGAATCACGTTGAGAAGGATGGCGGTGTCCAGCATCTGATCGTAGTAGCTGAAGTCGTTGCTCGGAATCAAATCGATTCCGGCTTCCTGCTGCAGCTTCCAATGCTTGGCGCGCAGCTCCTTGGCGGTGGCGCGCACGTCGTCGAGCGTTGCGACACCCTTCCAATAAGCTTCGATAATCTTCTTCAGCTCGCGGTTCTGGCCGATGCGAGGGAAACCGGAGACGGAAGTGAGAACGGACATGAATCCTCCATCTGATATGAACAATGCAACCCGCTCAAGCTACCACGAAATCGCCAGCTATAACTCATCAAGAAAATTTAAGTGTCGCTATAAGCACGATTTATATCAGTTGGCATGGAAACATTTCACGCCTCTCAGCATCATGTCGAGAGGCGAAGGAATCATTCAAAATCCTTGGCCGTCAGCAATGCGATGAGTTCGCCACTGTGCAGCTGCCATTGGTTGAATGGCTCATTTGATCCGAACACGGCGAGCGATGCCGGCGACATGCCCAGATTCAGCATGTCGAGCAGCATTGCATCCGATTCGGAGCTCGCCAGCCATTGGCATGCGATCGACACAGTGGGCTCATGGCCGAGCACCAACAGCTCGCGATGCTTCTCCTTGGTCTGGGCAAGCTCGTCAAATACCGACTGCACCCCACCTTCGTACAGACTCTGACGATAGTCGACTTTCGGGTCGTCGCCGAACACCTTAAGCATGCGATCGCAGGTCTGCCCCTGGTGGCGCTGGAGCACGCGATGCGCGTCGGCACCATCTTGTGCGCGGCCAGGCCTTTGGCGACGGCTTTCGCCTGCCGCCCCTTGTCGGTCAGCTCACGCCCGGCGTCGCCACCGTCACCAAACGGCTCGGTTTTTGGCGTGACGCATCACCATGCAACACATACTTGTAATCCTTGGCTTTTTTCGCAACCTTCGCTTGAGGCTCGTTCCCATGGACGAATGCCCAATCCTTAACGATCCAGCGTTGTACCAACGCAACGCGCTACTGACTATTGTCTCAGAACAACGGCAAGAAACACCGTATCAATCGCCGATAGCCCCTCGACCTGCGCGTCGAGATCACGCAGCACCTTACGCAACTTGCGATCGGAAATATCCGCAACTCAAGATCTTCGAGCTGTTCGGCACGTTCTTCGGCGCTCAGCGAATCAATATCGGTGGTCGTGTCTTTCGTGGCACGGTCACGCTTGCGCAACGCCTGAAATCCCGGCGCCATAGCCCGCGAAACCATAAGGAAGCCGGTGTGTCCGATCATCTGATGGTCGGGACGTATCGCCAATCCCTGAACCTTCCAGTCGCGTTCCAGAGTCTCCTGGATATCCGGTTCCGTCCAGCAGCCAGCCTCCTCAACGCCTCCCGCCATACGGCTTAGCTGCGTAGTAGTGGTCACATACGCCACGAGCACACCGCCGGGCGCAATCACTCGGTATGCCTGCTCAAGACGGTTCCAAAGCATGTCAAGCATGATGCGGTCGAAGGAATGCTCCGGCAATGTGGCGGCGACCGAATCGAAATCACCGATTTTCAGATCCCACCATGCGGGGCGCCCACCGAAATAGACCGTGGCATTCGCTTCGGCCACGCGGGCGAATTCGAACGCATCTCGATGGTGGTCAGTCTTCCACGCTCCCCACCGCGTCCAGCAGGTTGACGCTCATGGCGCCGGACCCGGCGCCGGATTCCAGCACGCGCATGCCGGAGCGGATGTCGCCGAGCTGAATAACTTGGGCGATGTCCTTCGGATACATGATCTGCGCGCCACGAGGCATCGACAGCACATAATCGGCCAACCGAGGTCGCATCACCGCGAACTGCCATCCGCCAATGGCGCGCGTTCCCCTTCCAAGGCTTGTTGGCGTCGCGTTCCGGATGATCCTGATTGATCTGCGCCTCGTTTGGCGCTCACCGTCACCACCACGGACCCTTCCGACTGCCCGATCACATCGTCATGCAGAATGATGCCGTGCGAGGTCTGCGTCACACCGCCCGGCACCAATTGGTCGGTGATCTTATTGGATCTGCGATCCGTGAACTGTACCTTCTCACCCGCCGTCAACGGTCCTCGACGCATCAATCACTCCTTCATACCCACACGGATTCCACCATCACGACAGCACGGAACCGAATGACTCCTGTCCGACGCTATTCATGCTACAGCATATTCCGGCGCACACAGCACCCGTCACCGCGCGTACGCGCTCCAACGTCCATTCGCATGCGTCGCCTCAAGATCCAAACCGAACACTTCGCTCAACCGTTCCGAAGTGAAACCGTGTTCCAGATCACCCGAGTACACGATGGTGCCCGGTGCCGGATCGTTACCCGCCACATTGTCGGCGTAGGCGTCGGCCTCGCTGCCGGTGATCCTACCCATGATCGCCACATGGTCGAATCCCTGCGGAATCTCCTCAAGACGATGCGTCACCAGCACCACGGCACGATCCGACTGCTCGACGCCGACACGGCTTAACGCACGAAGCGCAATCTCACGACCGCCCAAATCAAGACCGGTAGTCGGCTCGTCCAAAATCAGCAAATCCGGATCAGCCATCAACGCACGGCAGATTAACACGCGCGTACGCTCGCCTTCCGAAAGTTTGAACATCATTTTACCTTCGAGATATTCGATACCGAATTCACGCATCAGGGAACGCGCCTTGGCATAGTCTTCGTCGGTGTAGGTGTCGCGCCAACGGCCGGTGGTTGCGGTCAATGCGGTCACGATGGCGTCAAGCGGATCTTCTTGGGGAGGGAACGCGCGACTCAGTTCCGCGGGCTCAAACCGATACGGTTGCGATAGGAGAACACATCGACCTTGCCCAAGCGATTGCCGAGAATGTCGACGGTGCCTTCCGACGGGAATCCTCTGGTGCTCATCATTTGAACCAAGCTGGATTTGCCGATGCCGTTGGGTCCGAACAGCACCCATTTCTCGCCCTTGTTGATTTTCAGATTGACCTTGGTGAGAATCACGCGTCCACGGCGACGAAATTCCACGTCAGCGAGTTCCAGTGCGATGTTCTGCTCCGGCATTCTTCCTCCCCTATCGTTGTTCGGCTTGTAGATATGGAAACGCCTTCCGCCAGCATAATGCTTTCAGCGGAAGGCGTTCCACGCATCGTCTACGTGGTGAACTGGTTATTCGGCGGTTTTGCCCTGCTCGGCAAGCACGTCTTCATAGACCTTGACGGTCTTGTCGGCGATCGACTCCCAGCTGAAGTGGTCGCGCGCACGCTCGTAACCGGCCTGTCCCATCTGCTTCGCCTTTTCAGGATCGGCCATGATGCGGTTGATGGCGTCGGCCATGTCATGCACGAACTTGTCTGGATTGGTCGGGGTGCCGGTGCCGTCATGCAGCTGGTCGACAGGCACGAGATATCCGGTTTCGCCATCGACGACGACTTCGGGAATGCCGCCGGTCGCGGAGGCCACCACCGGCAGGCCACACGCCATGGCCTCCGTTCACGATACCGAGTGGCTCGTAGATGGATGGGCAGATGAACGCGTCGCACCGTGCTCAAGCGCGTTGAGCTCCGGCTTCGGCAGCATCTCCTCAATCCAGATTATGTTGCCGCGCTCCTCGTCAAGCTTGGCGAACGCGGTTTTGACCTCGTTCATGATCTCCGGAGTGTCGGGCGCGCCCGCGCACAGCACGATCTGGATGCCCGGATCGACGAAATGCAACGCCTGAAGCAGGTATGGCAGGCCCTTCTGCCGGGTGATACGTCCGACGAACAGCAGCGTGGGCTTGTTGCGGTCGATATTGTAGCGTTCGAACACCTTCCAGCCCGGATCGTCGTCGGATGGGGTTTCGAACTGGCTCATGGTGATGCCGTTGTAAACCACAACCACCTTGTCTGGGTCAAGATTCGGATAGGCGCTCAGGATGTCTTCGCGCATTCCTGCGGACACGGCGATCACGCGGTCGGCATGCTCGTATGCGTCACGCTCGGCCCACGAGCTCAAATCGTAGCCGCCACCCAGCTGTTCACGCTTCCATGGGCGGAACGGTTCGAGGGAATGTGCGGTGATGACCAGCGGCGTTCCGTGCAGCATCTTGGCAAGGTATCCGGCCAAGCATGCATACCACGTGCGCGTGGATAATGTCGGCGTCCACATCGTCGGCGATCTGCAGATCGACGCCGAACGTCTTCAGCGCGCCGTTTGCTTCCTGAGTTCCTTGGGAACGTCGTATCCGACGACCTTGAGCGAACCTTTCGATTGTCACCCGGAATTTCGAATCTCGTTTTCGGCACGGTCCGTCAAATGCACGAACCGTCACATCCACACGTTCCGCCAGAACCTTGAAAGCTCCTCTGCGTGCACGCCTGCGCCGCCGTACAATCTTGGGCGGATATTCACGGGAAAGGATGTCAACCTTCATATCTGTGCTCTCCTCTTCGAGTCAGGCAGTTGTTCCATCACTACTGTAAGGCAATTTTCCAGCGAAACGCCTGATTGTTTCATTCGTGTCATAAAGATTTGCATCTTTTCTGAAATGCAAACAAGGGGAGGTCAATAAACCAGGAACGAATAGTGTCGTCATTCGTGACCTCGCATGCCAGCGGGGCTGCATCCTTCCATCGGATGCAGCCCCGCTCTGCGTTCATCGCCTTACCATCAGACGGCCGTACCATTCTGATCGAGGTTCGATTATGCTTCGGGTTACCCGCCGTGAACAGGCTAAGCACACCGACAGCGAAGACGATGGAGACCGTGGCGACCAACCACATGGGATGGACGGCA
>VOFB01004455.1_pt1 | contig 13609 bp, 21 predicted proteins | sample 5384141 | NCBI WGS metagenome assembly VOFB01 (sample SAMN12384721, study PRJNA508395) | human gut metagenome | isolation source: healthy gut A | host: Homo sapiens | reverse complement strand
TCGGTACTTCGTTCGGTTACGTATTGCCGTTGCCCCGCCCCTGGCGGGAGGAGCCCTACTACCCGGTCAACGACGGGGAAAAACCAGGCGCTGCTGGCCCGGTACCAGCAGCTGGCCCAGTCCCGGCCGGAGGTGCGCTTTGGCGGCCGGTTGGGCCCGCTATTACAATATGGACCAGGTCATCCGCGCCGCCTTGGATGACGCAAGGGGAGTTGGCCGAGCGGCAATTAAAATTTTGGTCAAGCTTTTTTCAAAAAGCTTTGCAGGTGGGGGCGCAGTTTGCCGGTGGCAAACGCCCTGCGCCGACCGAACCGGCAGGTGAGACCAGCGCCCGACCTTGACCTTATAGGCGCACAGCGCATAAAAAGCTAGGGAAACAGCGAGCGCCTTTCCCCGAACGGCGGAGTGCCTCCGCTGTCAATTCGCGCCTTGGGTCCTGGTCCCCAGTTGGGGACCGTCCAGGACCGACCAGAGCCGGCAGGCGAGACGCTCGCTTCGCTCGTGCTCATCGAGGAAGGAAAATAGCGCACGTGCGCGCCGGGGGTAGGCTGCCCTCTCCGCCCCCTGCGGGGCACCTCCCCCAAAGGGAGGCGGACGAACAGGCTTTGCGCAAGCTTTTGGCGGCGCACATACTTGAGCTCTCCCTTTGGGGCCGCTGACACCCTGCCGCCTATTCCTCCCACGCCGCCGGTCGCGTCGGGCTCCAGGCCCCACTGCTCCAGCTGGGACTCGTACGCCTCTTGGGTGATGGCCCCACTGTCCAGGTCGGCTTGCAGGTCGCCACACCTCCTCCGCGTAGTAGTCCACGTCGGCGGGGTACTCCTGGTTGATACGCTCAGGCCTTGGCGCAGCGCTCCCAAGGTGAAGGTGGGTCCCAGGCCCATGGGGACGTTGCCACTTCAATATTCAGCTCAGGGGGTTTGTAGAGCACGTCCCCCAGGGGTAAATGCCTTGGATATCGCTGGTCAAGTAGTACTCCCCCGGCCGAGGTCCCTCCGTTTGCTGAAGGCCGTCTGGTTGAGGAACAACAGGTAGGTATCGTTTTCACAAAAGGCGTGGGAGGGCTCCACACAGGTGACCTCCTGGCTGGTGTAGCCCCCTCGTCCCGGGGGTGACGGTGCCCTCCTCGGGGGCCTCACCCCGCAACGTCCAGCACCTGGAAGGTGCAGTAGGTGTAGGCGCTGCCCTCTGGGGGCCGGCGCGGCCCAGAGTCGGCCACCACAATGAGGTTGGAGTACTTCTCCAATTGCGCCAAATCAACGCCCATGTAGCTGCGGAAGTGTATCAGGCTGTTCAGCTGTTCCGGGTCGTCCAGAAGGGGGCGGCTCCCCCGCTGAACTGGGGCTCCTCCCAAGCTTGGCGTACTTCTCAGGGCCGGGGGGCTGGCTGGGGCGCCTCCATCCCCTCCAGCTCCGCCAGCAGCTCGTCGGTGCTCAAAACAGCCTCGTCGTGGCCGTTGCGCAGGGGCGCATGGGGACGCTCCGCAGCACAGGCGTATCCCCCGCCGGGTACACCTGCCACCCGCCGGTGAGGTGTAGTAGTCCCCTGGGTGGCAGGTGTCCCCCCGCCCACAGGGGACGCTGCAAGAACAACAGGTACGCCTGCTGCTCGGCGAGTCGTAATCATCGGCCACCACCGTCTTTACCTGGCCCACGGTGCCGCCCTCCTCCCGCAGGGGTGATGACATCCCCGGCGCCTCGCCGCGATAGGTGTCCGTCACCTGGAAGAAATAGTTGGTGAAGGTGGAAACCTCCCCCGCTGGTGCTTTTCACCTGGAAGCGGGGACTGCTCCAGCAGGAAGCCCATCACCACCAAATCCGACTCGTTCATAATTTCTTGCAGGGACATGTGTTCTATGTCCCGCTCCAGCACGAACAGCTGCCGGCCGTCCTCGGCGACCTCTTGCCGGACGATGGCGCGGACTTGGGCACCCAGGTTCCACCTGCAGCCAGGGCGGCAGCAGGCAGGGGCAGCCACCAGCACCACGGCCACCAGGGCGGCGGAAACGATCCACAGCTTGCGGTTCTTTTTCATAGAGCACCATCCTTTCTGAAAGCAAAAAACAGGGAGGAGCACGCTTCCTCCCTGTATTCTGAATTCGGACGGGAAATACAATAAAATTTCGGAAACAACCGGCTGTTTTTTTAGTTATTTTTCTGTTTGCCGGTGGATGTACATCCGGCTGTCTTGGGCCTCGCCGTCGCCCCGCACAGGGCACAGGTACTCCCAGCCGTAGCGCTCGTAAAAGGCGGTGTGTGGTCCGTCAGCAGGTACAAGTGGGGTACCCCAGCTGGGCCATGTCCCGGCAGGCCAGCCCCAGCAACGCCCCGGCGATGCCCTGGCAGCGGGCGTCCTCCTCCACGTACACGGCGCACACATTGGGGGAGAGGTCCGCCGGGGTGGAAGTCGTTTGCAATCACCCCCCAGCCCGCCCAGGATGCGCTCCCCCTCTACCGCCAGGTACCACTGGGGCACCCCCTGGCCAGCCAGGCACGCCTCCATGCTGGCACGGTAGGCCTCTTGGGGGATGCCCCACTTCTGGTGGAACCAGGCCGCGGCCGCCTCCAGCCAGCGGGGCTCCTCCCGCAGCTTCACAAAGCGTGTGTGTTCCATGAGGATGCCCTCCTTTCCCCACCAGTATACTACAGCGGCGGGGCGGGGGAATTGTCTGGGATATCAAAAATAACGCATCTTGGTCAAATATCTGGATTGTTTCCCCCAAGCCCCCCGTGCTAGAATGAAGATGAGCAACCAAAGGGGAGGCGCGCGCCATGTTCCAGATGAAGAAAGAGGCCTTTTCCGTCCTGGGCAAGGAGGGGCTCCACCAGCAGGGGCCCGGGTTTATCCAGGCCCTGTGGGAGGACGCCAACGGCCATTTCGCCCAGATAGCCCACCTGGCCAAGCAGGACGGGCAGGGCAACCTGCTGGGCGTGTGGGGGCCATGACGGACATGTCCCGCTCCCTTTTTGCCCTGGGAGGAGAACTTCCAGAAGGGCCTGTACCTGGCCGGGGTGGAGTGTGAGGACACCGCCCAGCCCCCCGGCGGGCTGGACCAAGTGGACCATCCCGGGGTTTGAGTACCAGGTGGTGGAGCAGGGCCCCGGCGCCTTTGCCCAGGCCCTGGCGGCCCTTGCGAGGAGGGGCTTCCCCTGGCCGGGGCCGTGCAGGAGCTCACCTTGCCCGCCGCGGGAAAGGAGTACCTCTGCTTCCCCGTCCGGAAGCTTTCATAACGTTTTGATTCTTTGGGAGAATGGCTATGGCATTCTATCAAGAGGGCAACGCCCTTGTCTATCAGTACGACGCGGAAACCCTGCGCATCGAGCCCTGGGGGGAGAACAGCCTGCGGGTGCGGGCCAGCAAGGTGGCCCCATGCCCCAGCGGGATTGGGCCCTGACCCAGGCCGTGTCCCACAGCGCCCAGGTGACGGTGGGGAGAAGAGGCCTCCATCACCAACGGGCAGATCACCGCCACCCTCACCGCCGGGGGCTGGCTGAAGTTCTTCAACGCCCAGGGCAAGGAGCTGCTGCGGGAGTACAGCCGCAACCGCAAGGATTTGTTTGGCCCCACCTGCTCCGCTTTGGAGGTGGAGTCCCGGGAGTTCCGGCCCATCCCCAGCGGCGAGTACCAGCTCACCGCCCGGTTCGAGTCCCTGGATACCCAGGAGCGCATCTACGGCATGGGCCAGTATCAGCAGCCCTATTTAAACTTAAAGGGCACCGACTTGGAGCTGGCCCAGCGCAACTCCCAGGCCAGCGTACCCTTCTTCCTGTCCTCCCGGGGCTACGGCTTTTGTGGAACAACCCCGCCGTGGGCCGGGCCATCTTCGGCAAGAACATCACCTCCTTCCAGGCCGTGGCCACGGACATTTTGGACTACTGGGTCACCGCCGGGGACACCCCGCCCAAATGGAGGAGCAGTACGCCGCCGTGGCCACGGGCACCGTGCCCATGATGCCCGACTTCGCCATGGGCTTTTGGCAGTGCAAGCTGCGCTACCAGACCCAGGAGGAGCTGCTCTCCATCGCCCGGGAGTACAAAAAGCGGGGGCTGCCCATCTCGGTGATTGTGGTGGACTTTTTCCACTGGACCCGCCAGGGCGATTGAAGTTCGATCCCGCCTGCTGGCCGGACCCCGATGCCATGATCGCCCAGCTGAAAGAGATGGGCATAGAGCTGATGGTGTCCATTTGGCCCACGGTGGATAAGCGCAACCCCGCTACCGGGAGATGCTGGAGAAGGGCTGCTCATCCGCACCGACAGGGGTGTGCGGGTGGCCATGGAGTTCAGGGCAGCACCGTCCACTACGACGCCACCAATCCCGCCGCCCGGGACTATGTGTGGGGCATCGCCAAGGAGAACTACTACGACAAGGGCGTGCGCATCTTCTGGCTGGACGAGGCCGAGCCGGAGTACACCGCCTACGACTTTGACAACTACCGCTACTACCTGGGGCCCAACACCAAGGTGGGCAACAGCTACCCCCGTTTTACGCCAAGACCTTCTTCGACGGCATGCGCAGGCCCAGGGCCAGGAGAACATCATCAACCTGCTGCGGTGCGCCTGGGCGGGCTCTCAAAAAGTCCGGCGCCTTGGTGTGGGCGGCGACATCCACTCCAGCTTTGAGAGCTTCCGCAACCAGTTCGCCGCCGGGCTGAACATGGGCATCGCCGAAGCATCCCTGGTGGACCACGGACATCGGCGGCTTCCACGGCGGCGACCCCACCGACCCGCCTTCCAGGAGCTGCTGGCCCGGTGGTTCCAGTACGGGGCCTTCTGCCCGGTGATGCGCCTCCACGGGGACCGCTATCCCACCCAGCCCCAGCAGGGCACCACCGGCGGGGCCACCTGCCTGGCGCGCCCAACGAGGTGTGGTGCTTTGGGGAGGAGGACTACGAGATCTGCAAGAAGTACATGTTCCTGCGGGAGCGGCTGCGGCCCTACATCAAGGAGCAGATGGCCGCCGCCCACGAAAAGGGCACCCCGGTGATGCGCCCGCTGTTCTACGACTTCCCCGGGGACAGCGCCGCCTGGGCCTGCGAGGACGCCTACCTCTTTGGCCCCAGCCTGCTGGTGGCCCCGGTGATGGAGGCGGGCCAGCGCCAGCTGGCGATGTACCTGCCCGCCGGCGCCCAGTGGACCCACGTGTGGAGCGGCGAGACCTACGAGGGCGGCCAGACCGTCACCGTAGCCGCGCCCCTGGAGGAGATTCCGTGTTCACCGGGAAAAGGATTTTGCTGCCGCTGTTTGGGGAAGAAAAGTAAAGTGCGGAGTGCCTCCGCTCTCAATTCGCGCCAGGGGGCGGCGGCTAAACGCCGCGCCTGTACAGGAGAAAACGCACGTGCGCGCCGTGGGCCGAGCGAAGCGAGCGTAAAAGTTTTGCGGTACGTCCGCAGGACGTACTCGGGGCAAAAAGCCCGACCTTGCCCTTGACCTATGGCGCGCAGCCAGAGAGAAGCTAGGGAAACAGCGCAGCGCTTTTCCCGGACGGCGGGGTGCCAGAGAAGGTGGGTTCGCGGGCTGGGCGGCATGCCAAAGGCATGACACTGCCCTCGGTCAGTCTGAACGGTGCCCACTGGGCACCAGCGCCCCCCAAAGGAGGCGAGACTTGGCTTTCTGCAAATTTCTGGTTGTGCGCCTGCCGGCTCCCCTTGGGGGCCGCTACGTCCCATGGGGTGGGACGTTGCCCAGCGGCCGACCGAGGCGGCAGCCGAGACGCTGGCACGGCGGCAGCCGTGACTGAGAGGGCAACCCGCCAGCGCTTCCACACAGCCCATGGGAGGGAGCCGCTGGCACCTTGCCCACTCCGTTGACAAACGCCGCGGAACGTGGTACCATAGAGATAGAAAAAGAGCCTGCCGGTAAGACGGCTGGCCCGATTCATCTAACTACTTAGAGAAGAAAGTAGCCGAATCCTTGGAGGGGCGGCTACTTTTTTCATGCTTTTGAACAGTTCCACCATCAGTGTAACAATGATAGCGGAAGTATCATCAACACAATGGAGAGCAACTCAAAATCACTCATAAAGTTACCCTCCCTTCTACAAGGCTCCCCATACGTGGGGGCTATGTAAACAGGAAGTTCAGACTTCCTGGGAAGGGCCAACCGCCAGAGAACAGCGGTTTTCGCCTTGAAAATGCAATCGCTCTTGCAAGCTGTTCTCCCTGTAGGCCGCAAAGCAGCCTACTTTGTACCGTTTTCGTGGCAGACTCCCGCATGGTATCCCATGCACTTCTAGGATAGCAGATATTTCGATGGATTGCAACAGAGCGATTGGTAGCGAGGGGCGCTGGCAGCTTCCTCTCCGCCCCCTGCGGGGGCCCCCCCAGGGGGAGGCGAGACAACTCCCCCTCTGGGGGAGCTGGCACGGCGGCAGCCGTGACTGAGAGGGGCAACCTACCAACGTTACCACACAGCCCATGTGCAGGGCCGAGACGCCCCAAAACAAAGGACACCCCCCCTTTTTGTGGAGGTGTCCTTTTTCTGTTGAGCAGGACAGCGGCGCGTCCCCAAAAAAAAAATTTGGCGGGGCCTTGACAACGGCGGCAGAGGGCGTATGCTATATACATGAACAATCATTCAAATGAAAGGATGTTGGAAAATGCCGGAGAAAAACCGCCCCGGGGTGCGAGTTCATGTTTGTGCACCAGGAGATTGTGGAGCGCGTCAACGCCGCCATGCCCGCCGAGGAAACCCTCTTCGACCTGGCGGAGCTGTTCAAAATCTTCGGCGACTCCACCCGCATCAAAATTCTGTACGTCCTCTTTGAATCAGAGATGTGCGTCTGCGATATCGCCGCAGCTCCTGGGCATGACCCAGTCCGCCATCTCCCACCAGCTCCGGGCGCTCAAGAGAGCAAGCTGGTAAAATACCGCCGCAAGGGCAAGACCGTGTTCTACTCCCTGGCCGACAGCCATGTGCGCACCATTTTGGGCCAGGGCATGGAGCACGTCACCGAATAAAGTTATAGCAAAGGAGAGTCCCAATGAGAAAAACCTACAAACTCACCGATTTAGACTGCGCCCTGCGCCGCCAAAATGGAGGCCGCCATCCAGAAGATAGACGGCGTCACGGAGGGCCAGCGTGAGCTTTCTCACCCAAAAGCTGACGGTAGAGGCGGAGGATGGCCGTTTTGAGGAGATTATGAAGCAGGTGGTGAAAGCCTGTAAAAAGGTGGAGCCGGACTGCGTTATCAAGCTGTAAGAGCAACCGAGCGAAGCGAGCAGTAAAAGTTTTTGCCCAGTGCCTGGGCTCTCAATTCGCGCCAGGGGCGGCGGCTGAACGCCGCGCCTGTGCAAGAGAAAAACGCACGTGCGCGCAAGTAGCCGAGCCGAGCGAGATTAAAGTTTTTGGGGCGCCTTTTTTTTCAAAAAAGGTGCGACCTTTGCCCTTATATGGGCGCGTAGCTGAAAAAAGAAAACTAAGGAAAGGGGGCTTTGCCCTGCCTTTCCCCGGACGGCGGAGATGCCAGGAAGGTGGCTTCCCAAAAGCTGGGCCGCGAGCCAGCGGTTGCCCTCTCCGCCCCCCCACAGGGGCACCTCCCCCAAAGGGGGGAGGCGAGACTTGGCCCCCCTTTGGGGGAGCTGGCACGGCCAGCCGTGACTGAGAGGGCAAGCAGCCGAGACGCTGGCGCCGTTAGGCGACTGAGAGGGCGAGGCGCTACCGGCCGGGAAAGGCGGGCAAAGCCCCTGTTTCCCCTAGCTTCTTCTCAGGCTGACGCCCCATAAGGTCAAGGCCGTAGGGCTCTGCCTAAACCCGCAACCCTTGAAAGGGTTGACCTAAACTTTACTTGGCTCACCGTTTGCCCGTCCCATTCGATTTTTCATGGAAAGGACATCCACTATGACACGCAAACAGAAAAAAATGCTCGTCCGCATCGCCGTCCAGCGCGGTGCTGCTCATCGCCGCGGTACTGGTGCCCTATCAGGGCCTTTGGCGCTTCGCCCTGTTTTTGCCCGCCTACTTCGTCATCGGCTGGGATGTGCTGTGGAAGGCCGCCCGGAACATCGCCCATGGCCAGGTGTTCGATGAAAACTTCCTCATGGCCCTGGCCACGGTGGGGGGCCTTTTGCACCGGCTTCTTCGGCCAGGGCGAGTACCCCGAGGCGGTGTTCGTCATGCTCTTCTACCAGGTGGGCGAGCTGTTCCAGGACTATGCCGTGGGGAAGTCCCGGCAGTCCATCTCCGCGCTCATGGACATCCGGCCCGACTACGCCAACCTGGAGCAGGACGGCGGCCTCCTGCCGGGTGGACCCGGAGGAGGTGTCGGTGGGGGACGTCATCACCGTCAAGGCCGGGGGAAAAAAACCCACTGGACGGCCTGGTGCTGGAGGGCTCCTCTCTGGTGAACACCTCCGCCCTCACCGGCGAATCGTGCCCGCCAGGTGCGCCCCGGGACAGTCATCAGCGGCTGCGTCAACCAGAGCGGCCTTTGCGGGTGCAGTCACCCTTTGGGAGTCCACAGTCTCCAAGATTCTGGACCTGGTGGAAAACGCCAGCGAGAAGAAGTCCCAAGGCGAGAACTTCATCACCCGCTTTGCCCGGTACTACACCCCCGTGGTGATCCCTGGCGCTGTTTTCCCCACCCTGGCCCTGGCGCTGACGCCCGCCGCATCCCAGCCCGGACTGACCGGCCCGTGGGACTGGCTCCACCGGGCCTTGACTTTCCTGGTCATCTCCTGTCCCTGCGCGCTGGTGATCTCTGTTCCGCTGAGCTTTTTCGGCGGTATCGGCGGCGCCTGCCGGTGCGGTATCCTGGTCAAGGGCGGCAGCTATCTGGAAGCGCTGGCCAAGGCGGACACCGTGGTGTTTGACAAGACCGGTACTCTGACCCGGGGCGTGTTCCAGGTCACCGCCATCCATCCCGAGTTTTCCCAGCAAACCAGCTGCTGGAGCTGGCCGCCTTGGCGGAGTCTATTCCAGACCATCCCATCTCCCCAGTCCCTGAAAACCGCCTGCGGCACGGAACTGGACCCGCCCGGGTTTCCGGGGTGGAGGAGATCGCCGGCCGGGGCGTGCGGCCCAGGTGGACGGCAAAGAGTCTGGGCGGGCCACGGCAAGCTGATGGAACGGAGATAATGGCCTGGCCTACCCCCCAGCGGGCACCGGTGGGCACCGTGGTCCACGTGGCGGCATCGACGGCGGTTTACGCCGGGCATCCGTCATCTCCGACCAGCTCAAAAGCCGACGCCAACGCGGTGGCCGCCCTGAAGGCCCAGGGGGTGCAAAACCGTCATGCTCACCGGCGACGCCCACGACGGTGGGCGAGGCCGTGGCCCAGGAGCTGGGCCTGGATGAGGCGTACGCCCAGCTGCTGCCCGGGGACAAGGTAGAGCGGGTGGAGGCGCTGCTGCAGGCCTCCCCCAAGGGGAAGCTGGCCTTTGTAGGTGATGGCATCAACGATGCGCCGGTGCTGACCCGCGCGGACATCGGCATCGCCATGGGTGCCCCGGTGGGCAGCGACGCGGCCATTGAGGCGGCGGACCTGGTGCTGATGGACGACAAGGCGGATCGTCCCAACATCGTGTTCGCCCTGGCGGTAAAGCTGCTGGTGCTCATGTTGACGCCAGGCCTGGCGAAAACTGTGGGAAGCTGTGTTTGCAGACGGTAACGTGATGGTGCTGGCGATTTTAAATGCCTCCGTGGCCTTGCAAGTGGGAGGAAATGAACTAGAATGGTAGAGGCCAGCGGGGGCCAAACTGTTTAGCGTCAACCCTTTTCAAAGGGTTGCGGGGGCACGGCGGCAGCTCCCCTTATAGGCTGAGAAAAAGACTAGGGAAACAGCCCGCGTTTCCCGCACAACGCACCGGAAGTCCCCCCCGCCGTCGCTTATACCAAAGGGCGGCACACGCTTTTCGGGGGCGGTTGGACAGGAAACGCGGAAAACCTCCGTGGCATCGAAGATGCCATCAAGGGTCGGTCGGCTGCCGCCTCGGTCGGCGCTGAACGGTGCCCACCGGGCACCAGCCCCCGGCGGTCCTCCACCTAAAAATGTCCCACCGGGACATTTTAGCCTCTCCTGCGCTTGCTGGCGCTATAAGACCGTGGGACGCCGTCCCACTCCCTGCCGCCTCGGTCTTTGAAAAGTGCCCACCGGGCCAGAACTTTACCTTTACCGCCTACGGCGCGCACGTGCGCTGGCCTCGCACAGACGCGGCGTTCAGCGCGCCGTCCCCTGGCGCGAATTGTCCCGCGCGGCCACGCGCACTTGCCAGGGGTGCAACCCCGCGAATTGAGAGCCCAGGCACTGGGCAGAAAGAAGGAACTCCAACTATGCTAGAACTACAACACATCTCCTGGACCGCCCCGGCGGCAGCCAGGTTGTGCGGGACGTGAGCTTCTCCGTGCCCGAGGGGAAATTGACGGTCATCACCGGCCCGAACGGGAGCGGCAAGACCACCCTCGCCAAGCTTATCGCCGGCATCGAAACCCCACGAGCGGCAAAATCCTCCTGACAGCCAGGACATCACCCCCAAATCCGTCACCGAGCGCGCCCGCTGGGCATCGGCTACGGCTTTCAGCAGCCGGTGCGGTTCCGCGGCATTACCGTCCGCCGCCTGCTGGACATCGCCGCCGGCAAGAAGCCTGCCCCGGCGTCGCCTGCAAAGTACCTCCGAGGTGGGCCTGTGCGGCCGAGAATACCTCACCCGCGAGGTGGACAAGTCGCTGTCGGGCGGCGGAGGTGAAGCGCATCGAGATCGCCACCATTTTGGCCCGCGACCCAAGCTGGCCATCTACGACGAGCCCGAGGCCGGCATCGATTTGTGGAGCTTACCAACCTCATCGACGTGTTTCAGAGCCTGCGGGGCAAGCTAAACGGCACCTTGCTCATCATCTCCCACCAGGGCGGATCCTGCAAATCGCCGATGAAATCGTCATCATCTCCGGCGGCCAGCTCCAAGAGAAGGGCCCCGCCGGGGACATTTTGCCCAAGCTCATGGAGGGCAGCGCCTCATGCGGGGGCTGTGTGAAAAGGGAGGCGGTGTTCTCGTGAAAAAGCATCACAGAGGAATTGTTGAAACTTGTGTCCGACTGGAAGGGCGGCTTTACCGGAGCTTTCAACATCCGGGAGGACGACCGGCTGCGCCGGGCGGCAGTCCACCGAGCACATCAAAATCGAGCCGAAAACAGGACTTGCCCGGCCTGGATATCCATTTGCCCGGAACAAAAAGGGAGAGCGTGTCCATCCCGCCTGCGTCACCACAGCGACGTGGACGACCTGGTCTACAACGACTTCTACATCGGGGAGGGGGCGGACGTCACCATCGTGGCGGGCTGCGGCGTCCACACGGACACACGGCGAGGAGGCGCGGCACAACGGCATCCACCGGTTCTTCCTGGAGGAGGGCGCCCGGGTGAAGTACATCGAAAAAGCACGTGGGCACCGGCCAGAACGGGCATCCGCTCCATCGACCCGGTGACGGAGTGCCACTTACAGGCCGGCGCCGTGCTGGAGATGGACACCTCCCAAATCGGCGGGGTGGACCGCACCACCCGCAAGACAAAGGCCACCCTGGGGGAGAAGGCCAAGCTGGTCATCCGGGAGCGGCTGCTCACCGAGGGGGCAGCAGCAGGCCTACACGGACTTTGAGGTGGTGATGGACGGCGAGGGCGCCTCCACGGACCTGGTGAGCCGCTCGGTGGCCCGTGGGGACTCCTACCAGGCGTACCGGAGCAAAAATCACGGGGAACGCGGCGTGCGCGGGGGCACGCGGGGTGCGACGCCATCATCGCGGAGAACGGCCGGGTAGACGCGGCGCCGGAGCTTTCGGCGAACCACGGGGACGCGGCGCTGATACACGGCGGCCATCAGGGGAAGATAGCGGGGGAGCAGATACTGAAGCTGCGCACCCTGGGCCTGACCGAGGAGGAGGCCGAGGAGAAGATCGTGGAGGGTTCTTGAGCTGGGCCCAGTGCCTGGGGTCTCCATTCGCGCCTGTGGCAGCTCGCTTGGCTCGTGCTCATCAAGAGACCAGCGCACGTGCGCGGCGTAGGCTGCTGAAGAAGCCCTCTCCGTCATGCCTTTGGCATGACACCTCCCCCAAGGGGGAGGCGAGACTTGGCTTTCTGCAAGCCTCTGGTGAGCTGCCTACTTGGCTCCCCTTTGGGAGCTGGCACGGCGGCAGCCGTGACTGAAGGGCAACTTGCCAGCGCTTCCTACACAGCCCATGCGAAGGGGCCGCTGGCACCTGGCCCAGCGGCCGACCGAGCCGGCAGCCGAGACGCTCGTGCTCATCAAGAGGATAGCGCACGTGCGCGGCGGAGAAAGTTTCCTAAAATAACCCACAATCCCCAAGACACCCGCCATTGCTGGGTGTCTTTTTTGTTGCCCCCGGCGGGCGGGGAGTGTGGTATGATAAAACAAAAAGGGGAAGGGGTGCTTTTATGAACATCGTAACCTATGCCACGCCAGGGCGTTTTGGCGGACAACCAGGCCTATCTGCGCGACCATGAGGTGGAGGCCCAGCTGAACCTGGGCAACGCCGTGGCCCACAGGAGGAGCCCTGCGGGCCGGAGCTGCTGTTCGGCAAGGTGGAGGAGCAGGGCCGCGCCGTGCTGCTGTTTGGCAACACTTCCGTGGGTCTGTGCCTCAACGCACCAGAGGAAGATGTGCTGGCGGGGGCAGCGGCGGGAAGCATTGGCTGTCTGGCTCCAGAGAGGGTGTAGCTATCACCGGGCTGCATGCCAGGGAGGACTTGTGCCAGGCCTTTTTCCCGGCGTACCAAGGAGAGTTCTTGCTGGATACGGCAATGGAAATCTTAACATTGCGTGAGCTCATCCCTCCGGCTTGTGTTCCGGGCCTAGCGCGCACAGCCACACTGGCCGATTTGGAAACCGTGGCTCGGATGCTCCAGGCTTTCCAGCGGGAAGCTCTTGGAAAGGAAACCACGCTGGAAGCGATGGCGGAAAAAAGTATGCTGGGCGCATCCGAGAGGGGAAAGTGTACCTTTCGAGACCCCAGAGGGCATCCCTGTCTCTACGGCACAAACCAGCCGGGAGCTGGCCTGCGGGCCCCTGCATCAGCGGCGTGTACACTCCGCCAGAACACCGCCGCCGGGGCTACTGCCAAACTCTAGTGGCCCATCTGCCGCCAGCGCCTGGCCCAAGGCCCAGTGTCTCTCCCTGTTTGTGGATAAGGCAAATCCCAGCTCCAACCGAGCCTACCGGAAAATTGGCTTCCAAACGCTGTCTAACAGTTTCGACTACAGGCTAAAGGAGGAGACCTGATGATTTTATCTGGCAAGGAGATTGCCCGGCACATGGGGAAGGACATCTTCATCCCAGCCCTACGACCCCCGGCGCCTAAACCCCAACAGCTATAACTTGACCCTTCACAACGAGCTGCTGGTCTATGAGAACCGCCTGCTGGATATGAAGATGGAAAACCCCGTGGGAAGCTCACCATCCCAGAGGAGGGGCTGGTGCTCCAGCCGGACAGGCTCTATTGGGCCGCACCCAGGAGTTCACCCGTACAGAGAACTTTGTGCCCATGCTGGAGGGCGCTCCTCTGTGGGGCGGCTGGGGCTGTTTATCCACGTCACTGCCGGGTTTGGGGACGTGGGCTTCGCGGGCTACTGGACGCTGGAAATCTGCGTGCAGCCCATCCCACCGATA
>VOFB01002819.1_pt1:12500-13612 | contig 13612 bp, 12 predicted proteins | sample 5384141 | NCBI WGS metagenome assembly VOFB01 (sample SAMN12384721, study PRJNA508395) | human gut metagenome | isolation source: healthy gut A | host: Homo sapiens | reverse complement strand
ACTTGACGTTATGAGATATCTCATCTTGAGGGGGCTTCACGCTTAGATGCCTTCAGCGTTTATCCCTTCCCGGCTTGGCTACTCTGCTATGCCTTTGGTAAGACAACAGATACACCAGCGGCCAGTCCATCCCGGTCCTCTCGTACTAAGGACAGCTCCTCTCAAATATCTTACGCCCACGCCGGATAGGGACCGAACTGTCTCACGACGTTCTGAACCCAGCTCGCGTACCGCTTTAATGGGCGAACAGCCCAACCCTTGGGACCTACTTCAGCCCCAGGATGCGATGAGCCGACATCGAGGTGCCAAACCACTCCGTCGATGTGAACTCTTGGGAGTGATAAGCCTGTTATCCCCAGGGTAGCTTTTATCCGTTGAGCGATGGCAATCCCACTTTATACCACCGGATCACTAAGTCCTACTTTCGTACCTGCTCCACCCGTCGGTGTCGCAGTCAAGCTCCCTTCTGCCTTTGCACTCTTTGGATGGTTTCCAACCATTCTGAGGGAACCTTTGAGCGCCTCCGATACCCTTTCGGAGGCGACCGCCCCAGTCAAACTCCCCGCCTGACATTGTCCCCCGCCCGGGTCACGGCCGCAGGTTAGAAACCCAGTACTGCAGGGGTGGTATCCCAACAACGGCTCCTCGGCAACTGGCGTTACCGATTCTCGCCTCCCACCTATCCTGTACATGCAATACCGAATCCCAGTATCAGGCTGGAGTAAAGCTCCATGGGGTCTTTCCGTCCTGGCGCGGGTAACCAGCATCTTCACTGGTATTTCAATTTCACCGGGTGTGTTGTTGAGACAGTGCCCAAATCATTACGCCTTTCGTGCGGGTCGGAACTTACCCGACAAGGAATTTCGCTACCTTAGGACCGTTATAGTTACGGCCGCCGTTTACTGGGGCTTAAGTTCAAACCTTCGCTTGCGCTAAGCTCTCCCCTTAACCTTCCAGCACCGGGCAGGCGTCAGCCCATATACCTCACCTTTCGGTTTCGCATAGACCTGTGTTTTTGCTAAACAGTTGCTTGGGCCAATTCTCTGCGGCCATCTGACTGGCACTCCTTCTCCCGAAGTTACGGAGTCATTTTGCCGAGTTCCTTAACAATG
>VOFB01002819.1_pt1:0-7500 | contig 13612 bp, 12 predicted proteins | sample 5384141 | NCBI WGS metagenome assembly VOFB01 (sample SAMN12384721, study PRJNA508395) | human gut metagenome | isolation source: healthy gut A | host: Homo sapiens | reverse complement strand
CCTTATTGCCTCATCAGCACTCATTATCTCATACATTTTACTTAAGTTCTCCTATCGTACTTCACAAATATTCTGATCAACATTTCAATAAATATAGGATACCTGTTCCGAAGCATAAGTGCAATATATTTTTATGAGATCAATTTGATGTGCCAGGGTCAAAGGTCTAAGCCCACATGAGCTTGCTCATAGGTGGGTGAAAGACCTTAGGACCCGCCCCGATATGAGCATAAAAGTGGGATGATAATCCCACAATATGCGAAGATTGGGTAGATTGTGGGAGTGCGTAGCACGGAGCAATCCGTAGGCATCAAAGTCGGGGGGCTTTTGACCCCGACATCTTTTCATGCGTATATAAATAAATCCCATAGCCGGTTGTCTATACCCCAGCTATGGGATTTATTTCTTACACGTTCTTTATCATGAAATTCACCGTATTATAATCAGCTCTGCCAGAGCTTTTCTCCTGACACTAACCATTCCAGAGAACGGACTATGGCATAATAGAATTCGCACCATCTACGATCACGCTCTGTCCTGAATAATAGCACGAATCCGGTCCTGCCAAAAATGCAATAACAGGAGCAATATCTTTTCAGGATCACCAAACCTCTTCATCGGGTTCAGGTTTACCTGCTTTGCGTACTCCTCAGGGAATTTTTGCAGCCCAAGCCTTAGCTGCCGGTGATTCCGCACCTGGAAGAACAATATTGACACAAATTCCATACTGCCCCCATTCTTTTGCAGCGATCTTTGTCAGACCTCTTAATGCTTCTTTATTAGAGCCATAAGCTAACTGACCAGCTATACCGAACATACCTGTCGCCGAAGCAAAGTTAATAATTCTTCCCTCATGCTGCTCTTTTCATATAAGGGAATGCTGCCTGCATATAATTAAGAGAACCGATCACGCCGCTCTCCCAGGCTTTGAGCATATTCTCATAAGTAGTCTCTCTCAACCGGAGCAGAAGGTACGATTGCCTGTGCGTTGTTCACTACAACGTCCACTGTTCCATATGTATCGACTGTTGCTTTAACAACCTCTTCTACTTTTGCTCTGTCAGCGGAATCACAGCTCATAGCAAAGCCATCTCCACCAATTCTTTAATTTCTGCGATTGTCTGCTCAATCGGTTCAAGACGACGACCCGCTATCAGAAAACTTTTCCCAAAGCTTAAATGTCATTACCGGTGAAAACTGGCTTGTACTGCCTCCCTTCCCAGATTCCATTCTTTTCATGATAAAGTGCCGGAGTAAATTTTTCAGATTTTTTTAGTTCAGAGTAATCAACATTCTTCATAGAATCATATGAAAATGTATTTTTATCTTCTCCTTTTGGAATTTCATATGAAGAAAGAACAATTCCGTCGTCAGTTTCCATAATAAGGAAAATATGTGGTGATGCATGGCGTTTTCCATTGGTTTCATAATAACTTTCTTCAACAACAAATTTCCCATTAAAATCCTTAGGAATGTTTTTTATTTTATCATTACAGATTGTATTAATGTGTTCTCTATTTATTGCTATGATCTCCTCTTTTGTGTCAACATATTTTAACTGCATGAAATACTCCCCTTTGCAACATTTGTCTATATCTTCTTTCGATTTGGCAAGCAATCCTTTTACACCTATCTTATAATCAACTTGTAAATAAGGAAAGGAGGAATTACAAATGAGCAATCTAAAAAATATCTGAATAACCTTTTAGTATTCTACGCTGAATATTTTGAGCATCCATACCATGTATAAATACTAAAAGGACTATTTTGTGAAAACTGAATATTTTCTTAAGGCCATTTCACAAAAATGAAGTGGTCCTTTTTATTTTCAAAATACAGTTCTATCACTTTATATATAGAAAAACAGCACTGTCTCATCGAGCAGCTGCCAGACAACGCTTTTTCCTGTCAATTCTAATTTATGTCCGATTCATCTGTTACTTCATCTGCAGCAATTTCTTTTTCTGCTTTCAGTTTTTTATTTGCATCTTCTACATTCATTCTTGAAAGTACAAACATAATCAATACATCAAAGATTAACGGAAGCCAAAGATACATAAACTGCATCATATCAAGTGCAGACTGCGGCTGAGTTGCATTTGTTCCGATATATCCACTGAACTCAAGCAGCCATCCAACAACAGCGGTTCCAATACCTCCACCGATTTTTACGCCAAGAGAAGTACAAGAGTACATCGTTCCGTCAATTCTCTTTCCCTGTGTAAGATAAGTGTATTCAGAGCAGGATGCGATAACTGCATTCATATCTCCCTGCCATGGTCCCTGACCTAGGGCTGCAAGAGCTGTAAACGCCATCATCAGCGGAACACTGCCCATATATCCTGCAATAACAACAAGTGCTCTACCAATGACTGCTAAAACATAACCTCTTAAGTTCAGTTTGTACATACCTTTCCACTTACCAACTAAGGTCGGTGTGAAAATCAAGGCAATGATCAGTGGAATATTAACTGCCCATGCAAATTGTCCAAACAAATTCTTATTTTTCAGTACCCATGTCACGTAATAAATGCCAGCTCCAATCATGGCACCATATAACTGCTGTAAAATATATGTTCCACAAATCATCATGTAATATTTGTTTTTAACAAGAAGCTTGAATGCCTGTACCATTCCGTACTTTTCATTATCATCCTTTACTGCTCCTTCGTTAAGTTCTTCCTCAGGAAGTTCCTTAACAGAAAGTGCTGAAATCGTATTTATGACAAGACCAATGATTGCATAGATAATAGCAACCGTTCTCCATGCCGCAGCATCTCCACCACATTTATCTACAAATCCAACTGTAATCGCCTGAATCAGAAGACTTGTTGAAAATGCAAAAATAAAACGGTAAGATCCCATCTGCACACGCTCTTTGCTGTTCTTTGTAATCAGTGACGTAAGTGCTGAGTAAGCAATATTGTTTGCTGTATAAAACACGCCATTTAACAGTGTATATGAAATAAAGAACCATGCGTATTTAGCCGTTGTTCCCCCAAACTGACTGGTATTGCAAAGCAGCAGACCAGCGTAATGGCACAACCAATGTATCCGTATAGCATCCATGGCTTCGCTTTTCCCATTTTACTGTGTGTTTTGTCAATCATTGATCCAAAAAATATATCCGTAAAACCATCAAATAGTTTTGATACGGCAATCAGAGTACCTACGACACCTGCAGCAAGTCCTACTGAGTCCGTCAGATAGACCATCATGAAAGATGTCAGGAAGGCATAGACTACATTACCTGCAATATCACCTGATCCATATCCAATTTTGTTATACCATTTCAAATACTTTTTTTCTTCCATCGAATTTCTTTGCTCCTCATCTTCATCGCACTTAGAATCTCAATATGTCTAACCGTATGATGTCTAATTATAATTTTTTTCTCTGTTTTTGTCTGATTGCTCTGTATATCCGGACTTTACATTGCAATCAGACTATCCTTCTTTGTTTACGAGTTACATGAAACTTTATTATCCCTTTACATACGGTATCAGCGTAAACTGGAACCGGAATAATACATCATCAAATCGGTACTGATCCAATACAACTGGACCACAACTATTAGAACCAATGCCATTTAATGCGTAGTCAACGCAAAATACTACACTATCTGATTCTGTCAGTTCATAATTATGCGTTTTCTCCTCAAGTTCTTCCTGCGTATAATAAGAAGCATTGAATGAGAAGGCATTTTCCGCAGAGACCACAATTCCATATCGGCTGTTGTTAAGCTCTACATATTCACAATCATAATGGCTTCCATTTTCCTGTGGGCGAATATAATCCTCATGCAAATCATCTACATTTGCATGATACAAACCGTGGCTCGCAGCCTGATGTTTGTCACAATAGCTTTCCTGTGGTCCCATTCCAAAGTATCGTGCAGCTGAAAGTTTTTTATCCAGGAACATCCTCACACCAAATCTTGGCAGGTCCGGAAATTCATCATCTTTTGTTACTGCAATATCTGCATCAATCTTTCCAGCAGCTTCTATTTTCCATGTGATCGTCACATCAAGAATCTTCTGCACTGTCTCTGCCACAACGGATGCATGGCTTGTAATTTTCACACCATGCTTTCCCTGCACGACCTCTGTCGTGTAAGCTCTTGTATAAGCTTTATCATAATGGGCTTTCTTCCATTCAGACTTGATGTACATATCATTATCTGTTGGTGCCCTCCAGATATTTAATTCCATCGGGTGGTTCAGATATTCCCGACCTGCAAATTTCATCTCTGTAAAAAGTGCAGTACGTTTGTCTATAGTATAAGCAAATTCACGCCCCTTGATATGGATCTGTGTATCATTTTCATTTACCTGTAACTCAGAGTCCACTGCTGTTTTTTGTAGCCATTTCTCAGCAAGTTTACATTTTGCACCGTCTTTGCTTACCTCAATTTCATCGAATCCAAGAATATGGTCTTCATCCAACAGTGGCAATTCCTTTTTCAGAAGGTAAATAAATTTTAAATAACATTTTCCACTCTCTGGCACATTGATTTTAAGGTTTATTTTTCCTTCACTGTGTGGTGCTGCTGAAACTTCTGGGAGTTTACCTTTGCTGATTACAAGCCCGTCCTGCGTCAGTTCATAACTGATCTTCACATAATCTTTCAAGTCATCAAAATCCATGTAGTTATGAAGCACCAGTTCTCCGCTTTCTTTGTTATAGGAAATAACCCTTGCCGGGCGATAAACATTCTTGTATTCCAAAAGTCCTGTATGTACCGTTCTGTCCGGATATACTAATCCATCCATACAGAAGTTGCCATCATGAATTTCTTCGCCATGGTCGCCCCCATAAGCATATATAGTCTTTCCATTCTCAGCAGTTCCATGAGCAATCGCATGGTCACACCATTCCCAGACAAAACCACCACACATTTTATCGTTATCCTGAATCATCTGGAAATAATCTTCAAAATCTCCAGGACCATTTCCCATACTGTGACAGTACTCTACCAAAAGGAATGGTTTGCTTCCATCCTTGTCCAGATATTCCTGAATTTCGGAAAGTGCCGGGTACATCCGGCTGTACACATCAGATTGCTGTAATCATATGTTTTATCGTAATTACGATATCTTGCACTCTCATATTGGGTGATGCGGTCTGGATCAAAATTCTTTGTCCATTCTAGTGCTTTTTCAAAGTTGCAGCCATAAGCACTCTCATTTCCCATTGACCACATAACAATACAGAAACGGTTTTTGTCACGTTCCACCATGAGTTTTACACGATCAACGATTGCCTCTTCCCATACCGGATCATCTGCAATCTTCTCATTCCATCGCTTGAACCGATTGTAATCGGTGTCTTCTTTTCTGTAAATCATAAATGGACCATGAGCTTCAATATCTGCTTCATCTATCACCATGAATCCATACTTGTCACACATTTCATAGAAAAATGGTGCGTTCGGATAGTGGCTGGAACGGATCGCATTAAAATTATGCTGCTTCATTAACGTAAGATCGGTTGTAATCTGTTCCAGACTGATTGTAAATCCCGTAACCGGATCGGAATCATGTCGATTGACTCCACGGAATTTAATCTTCTGTCCATTTAGATAAATGACCTGGTCTTTAATCTCTATCTTTCTTAATGCAATGTGATCCACAATTACTTCATTTTCTGTTTCAAGAATCAGTTTATACAGATATGGATTTTCTGTATTCCAAAGTTCCGGACTTGCGATTTCTAATACAGCTGTTCCTTCTTCGTCAATACTTCCTAGTGCTACAACTGCTCCATTTTTATCTTCAATCGAAATTTTTACATTTGTTGGAGAGTAGAACTTCACATCAAGTTCTACCTTTGCAAGTATATCCTCAATCTTTGATTTTATATGATAATCGCTGATTGCCTGCTCTGGACGTTTCAAAATGTACACATCCCGGAAAATACCACTCATACGGAATTTGTCCTGATCTTCCAAATAAGAACCATCACACCACTTCATTACCAACACTGCCACCGTATTTGTTCCATCCTGAAGTACATCTGTAACATCAAACTCACTGGTCATATGGGAAACCTGGCTGTATCCTACATAAGAACCATTGATCCATACATAAAAGCAACTGTCTACTCCTTCAAAGTTCAAAAAAGCTTTTGATGCTTTCTCATCTCTACTGTACTCAAAATTATGTACATAGGCTCCACACGGAATATCCTGCGGCACATATGGTGGATCAAATGGAAACGGATACCGGATGTTCGTATACTGATGTGTATCATATCCTGCCATCTGCCATACACTTGGAACCTGAATCTCATCAAAATTTTCTGTATCATAATTCTTCTCAAAGAAAGAATCCTTAATATTATAGATGCTGGTAAAATACTGGAATTTCCAAGTTCCGTTTAATAACTGCATACGGTCTGATTCTTCCCTGTGTTCCACCAAATTATCCATTCTTTTGGATGCTGGAATATAATAGGCTCTGGCTGGCATTGTGTTTTCGTGCAGTACGTTTAAGTTTTCATAATAACGTGGTACAATCATAAATAGCTCTCCTTCAATACATATACTTTTTTGTTTTTTGCTTTTCTAAAATAAACCTTAATACTTTACTTATATGCTTGCATTCCTTTGTTATGTTATATATAGCTTATCTTATTCTGCAAAATATGTCTATGAATTTGATTGGATAAAATATGCACTAAATGATACAATAATAAAAAGTGTGAAAAGAGGTGCTGCTCTATGTATATGAATACTGGTTATCTGAATCACTCCCACATGGATTTCAAAAACAAAAGTCGTCCACTGATTGTAGGAAGCTGTGGCACTTATCGCCTTTCCAGCTATCCAAAATTGCCAACCTACCGTCCAAAGGGACGCCTGGATTATCAGATCATCTATATCACTGCTGGTTGTGGGCATTTTCATTTTGACAATGTAGATAACGAAACGATTGTTCCCGCCGGTAATATTGTACTGTACAGACCGAAGGAACTTCAGAAATATGAATATTATGGAAAAGATAAGACAGAAGTATACTGGATTCATTTTACAGGTAGCAATGTAAAAAATATCTTGCGTCAGTATGGATTTCCGGATAAAGAACGAGTTTTCCAAATCGGCACATCTATGGAATATGAACGGATTTTCAAGAGGATTATCATAGAGCTTCAACACTGTCAAAACGACTATGAGGAAATGCTTGTTCTTCTGCTTCGTCATCTGCTAATCAATTTCCACCGAGAACTGACACGGGAACATATTCTGAAAAGCGAATACCTGGATCAGGAAATGAACACTGCAGTTACCTATTTCAGCGAAAATTATAATCAGAACATCAACATAGAGGATTACGCAGCCTCACGAGGAATGAGTGTCAGCTGGTTTATCCGGAATTTCAAAAAATACACCGGTTCCACACCAATGCAATTCATCGTAGGAACCCGGATCAACAATGCTCAGATGCTACTTGATGCAACAACCTATTCCATCAATGAAATCTCTAAAATCGTCGGATATGA
>VOFB01002639.1_pt1 | contig 13615 bp, 18 predicted proteins | sample 5384141 | NCBI WGS metagenome assembly VOFB01 (sample SAMN12384721, study PRJNA508395) | human gut metagenome | isolation source: healthy gut A | host: Homo sapiens | reverse complement strand
CGTCGCGACCTACGGCCAGATTGCCGCGGCGATCGGCAACAAGCGCCTCGCCCGCGTTGTGGGCCACGCGCCGCACGTGAATCCAGAGCCGGGCGTCATCCCGTGTCACCGCGTTGTCAAGCGGGACGGGAGGTGTCAAGTGCTTTTGCTTTTGGCGGTGCGAACCGTCAGGTCGAGCTTTTGCTGACGAAGGCGTCGGCTTTTTAGACGGCAGCCATGTCGATATGAAGCACTTCTGTGTCCGCGCCCTGCCGCTCATTTTGAAGAGTAAAGAAGCGTTCCATCATTCGATGAACGCTTCTTTTGCTTACAGAAACCGGTACAATAGGATCGGCAGGAACACCGCAGGGGGACGTAGTTCATCACTCGATCTTCTGTCAGGCTCCAGCATGTTGAGCGATAGGCCGAGGATGAGAATCGAGCCGACGCACTTCATCTCGAGGGATGACCGCTTCTGTGAGATACGGCGCGTGAACGACGCACCTAGCGCGCGATGGCACCCTGATAGAGGAAGATAGGGATAGCTAGAGCGCGACGCCGATGCCGAGACGGGGCGACAGCAAATGAAGTGCCGTCAGGCAGCGCCTTGGCGTAGAGCGTCAGATAGTAATTCGCCGGTGAAGCCAGGTCAAGTGCGCCCGCAGTGGCATTGCCCGCAGAAGAGGAGCAGGGGCGGTGACAAGTAAAAGCCAGGCCAGGGTTTCCGGCCCTTTTCACTTGGAATTTTCCAACAAACCCAGTCACTTCGCTTTAATTCGTATGTTCATCGGGCTGTAAAGTTCGCCGAGGATCGCTTCGCCGATCAGGGAATCGAAGGATGGCGACAGGCGTGTTTTCGCCCCGCGAGCATACGTCCGCGCCGATATAGAGCACGCAGAGGCGCCGCGCCCTTTTTCCATTGCGTCGCTGGGCGCTCAGGGATAGAGCTTGCCGAGGCAGAGTCGGCGTGCCTTGCGGCTGATCGCGGCCCAGGATTGACGATGAGTACCGAGTCAAAATCGTGGCTGCCACCTTCTTCCTGCACTGCATCAGCAGGCGTCGGGATGGCGTCGCCTGCATCATCAGTCCCGCGCAGCCCGGGGATTTAGACGAGGAGCTTGCCGGTACGCTGCAGCAGCCCAGCGAGGCGCTTCCAGTGTCTCAGGCTTGGCAGAAGGCTCAAAATTTAGATCCGCGGTGGCGGCGCGGTCGCGCAGTTCGCGCATCACGCGCGCAAGCGAAGCAGTGCGCATTTTGGAGATGTCCGTGATACACAGCTGCGGGCGTCGAGCTTGTTCCCCGATGCCCGCTGGCGGAAGGGATGGGAATGCCTCGAGCCTACGCCGTCTGGATAGTCGAGGCTTGCTCATTGCCAGTAATCGAATCGCGTCAAGGATGTAGTCATAGCGCGCGGTGAAGAAGTCCTCGCGGTGCGCAGCGTCGTAAGCGCGCACAGATGAGGTGCAGTCTGGCATCAGGGTTGATGCTCGCGGCAGCGCTTGCAGCGAAACGCAATCAATCTTATTTCAGCCAGCAGGTGGGGTGCGGTGCCTCCAGGCTGACGGTTTCAAATTCAATCGGGCTGACGAGTACTTCGTCGTCGATGAGTGTCAACTCCCATACGACGCGAAGCGCACAGCGCCTCGACCGCGTAGCTGCCCGCCGCAAGGGCTGAGCCACATGGCTGCGGGTATGGCTGATTCATCGCGTCGCCGCCGAGCAGCATCTGCGTGCGTAAAACTGATTGTCCATAGTATGCCCGTGTCGCCGCTCTGACGGCTGGGACCGGAAGCCCAATCCCCTCAGCTGGCTGACATTACGCGCCCTTTGCGCATATTGCTCACAAGACCGCCGTTGAGGCAGTGCCGCTGTCGGTGGACTTGGTGGAGGCGAGGGCGGCGAAATCGCCTTTTGGCGTCGCCGGCCTTGAAGTCGGCAAGGATCTCCTCTGTGGTCGCCCGTCCTCAACAAGCGATGGGCGGACGGTGACGGGGTGATAGTCGTCGCGGCTGCGGAGTGGAAGAGAACGGCGACATAACCGCTGCTCTGCTCCGGCGACCGTGGTATCGCCCTCCGCGCGGTCGGCGGCAAACGCCCAGGTGAGCATATCGCCGTCACGCTGCGGTCGGCGTGCGCGAGGTGCGTGTAGCCGTCGCCGGCGCTTCCCTCAAAGCTCCTGCCCTCCGCGTAGGCGGCGAGGACGGCTCGGCCTTCGCCTTGGCTTCCTCCTCCATCGCGGCGGACTTTCCTCATCGGTGGCGTCGCTCGAAAGGCCGGTCGTGAAGGAGCCGTACTCGATGTCCACGCTGCAATAGGCGTCGGGGTCCTCGTCATAGGCGGCCTGCAGGTCGGCGGCGGAGTAGGTCAGGGCTGTCGGAATAGCTCTGCCAGGTAGGCGCTCGCGAGTGCGTCGCGGCGGACGCAGCGGACAAAGGCCTCCTCGGTCGTACTTGCCGAACATCGCGGTGAGATACTGCGCGCGGGTCGCGCCGCTGTAGGAGGCATAGAGGTCGACCATGGACAGATTGCTCTGCTCGGAGGAGTCCATCTGCTCGGTGCCGTCAAAGCCGGCAGCCTCGGCAGCGTGGGCGATGGCAACGCTTTCCTTCATGTAGTCCAGCGCGGACTCCAGAAAGTAGTCGTGCCAGGTCTTACCCTCGGTGTACTGCTGCTCGCGGGCGCTCTTGCTGCTGTCGAAGCCGAAGGAGCTGCCGTTGTTGGCGAAGGTGTTGTAAATGCTGCCATAGTAATAAGCCACATCGTTGACGCTGAAGTCCTCGCCGTCGATGGTCACGGCGCTCTCCGCACCGATGCGGGCGGTCTCCTTTGCCTCGTTGCTCGCCTGGATGCGGCCGGAGGCGAAGAGCACCACGCCGAGCAGCACAAAGGCGACGATGACGGCGGTATAGATGCGGGTGGAGCGGCGCTCTTGCCTTCTCCTCGGCCTCGCGGGCCTTGCGGGGATCGACGTAGCCGGATTCGTTCAGCTCCTGACGAGCCTTCTTTTCTCTCGATGCACTCATGGTCAATGGTTTCCTTTCAAATTGCTGTTTGTAATAAAAGTCTACCCGGAACGGCGCTGCGAGGTGGGTCGCTTACTGCCGAAAATGCGCGATTTCGCGCCCGATGCGTGGCGCGAAACCCCTGCGGGGATCAAAAACCGCAGGCCGATGACTCGCCCTGCGGCAAGGTTTTGCTGCGCAAACGCTTGTACGCGCCTTCCGGCCGAAAGAACTTACTTCGTTCCGAAGATCCGATCGCCTGCGTCGCCCAGACCCGGTGACGATATAGCCGTGCTCGTTGAGGTGGTCGTCGAGCGCGCCGGCGTAGATCTCAACGTCGGGATAGAGTTTTGAATGTGCTCGATGCCCTCGGGAGCGGCCACCAGTACCATCAGCTTGATGTGCTTGCAGCCGCGCTTCTTCATCTCGCCGATGGCCTCCGCGGCGGAACTGCCGCCGGTGGCCAGCATGGGGTCCACGATCAGCACATCGCGCTCGGCCACATCCTTGGGCATCTTGCAGAAGTAGGGGTGCGGCTCCAGCGTCTCTTCGTCGCGGTACATACCGATATGCCCCACACGGGCGGCGGGAACCATCCGCAGCACACCGTCCACCAGACCCAGGCCCGCCCGGAGGATAGGGACCACTACGAACTTGCGGCCGGCGAGGTGGGGCATCCATCTCACAAATCGGGGTCTCGATGTGCTTGGTGGTCATGGGCAGGTCGCGGGTTGCCTCGTAGGTGATGAGCATGCCAATCTCGCTGACCAGCTCGCGGAAATCCTTGACGCTGGTGTTCTTGTCCCGCATGATGGTCAGCTTGTGCGCCACGAGGGGATGGTCCATGATGTGTACCTTGCTGCCAAATTTCGATTCCGTTGCTTCTTCCTCCGTAAACTATATATTTATTTTTGAGGTTGCTTCCTGCTGTAATCTTGCGTTGCGCTCGCGCTCGGCCTGCGAAATGCGCAGGTAGACCGGTGCAAGCTCCTGCGCGCTCACCGGTGTGCCGTGCTCCGCGGCGAGGCCGACGCCTACGGCGTTCTGATAGAGCAGCTGCGCGGGAGCCAGCTCGCTCTCCACGCCGAGCTGTGCGAGCCCGTCGCGGCAGAGCCGTCCGCCGTCGCCGAGCACGAGAAGGCGGCGCGTTTCGCCGCGCAGCTCCTCCGCCAGCTCCGCGACCGCGATGGCGCGGTCGGGCGTGAGGCGGGTGAGGACGCCGCTTTTCGCTTCAAAGAGCGCGTTGTAGACCTGATCGCGCCGCGCGTCCATCGCGCAGACGAGCAGACCGTCCATGTGGGCGAGATTCTGCGCCATCGCCTCGAGCGTGGAAACGCCGAAGCACGGCTTGTCCGCTGCCCAGGCGAGGCCCTTGACCGCGGCGATGCCGATGCGCAGGCCCGTGAATGAGCCGGGACCGGCGGCCACGGCGACCGCGTCCATATCCGCGAGCGTCAGGTCGGCGTTTTTGAGCATGGCGTCCACCATCGGCATCAGCGTGCGCGAGTGGGTGAGGCCGGTGCACTGATAGGCATAGGCCAGCGGCGCGCCGTTTTCGACCACTGCGGTCGAAACAGACTTCGCCGAGGTCTCGAGCGCTAGAATTTTCATAAGCCGTCCACCCCGTGATGGTGATGACGCGCCAGCCGTCGTGCTGCGCGCCGCGCCGGAAGTCAATGCGCACGGTGGAACCGTCGAAGGCGTCCTCCGCCCGCTCGCTCCACTCGACGGCGCACACGCCGCCGCGCACGAGGTAATCCTCCCAGCCGATGTCAAACAGCTCGTCCGACGAGCCGAGGCGGTAAAGGTCAAAAGTGGAACAGGGGGGATATCCCCTCGTATTCATTGACGATGGTGAAGGTGGGACTGGTGACGCGGCCACGGCAGCCGAGACCGCGGGCAAGCCCGCGGGTGAAGGCGGTCTTTCCCATGCCGAGCTCACCGGTGTAGGCGATGACGGTCCCGCGCGGCAGTTTGCGGGCGACCTGCTCGCCGAGCTGCTCGGTCTCCTGCTCACTGTGTGAAAGATGCTCCACGGCAAATGCCCCCTTCGACCCATTCTAAAGGTATAGTATAGCACACCGCAGCGCGATGCGCAATTCCTTTTGCATGAACAGAGTGTAAACAGTGGAAGAAAGAAAAACGCGCGGTTTACAGACAGGCGGAATCGTGCTATACTGATACATCATTCCGAGAATTTTCGGCAGAGGAGGGAAGAACCGATGGGACGAGTGCGGGAAACGCTGCATGACGTGCTGCGCCAGACCGACGCGGTGCTGCTCGCGCTGTGCGTGGCCTCGACGCTCTACGGCATGGTGCTTATCGCCAGTGCGACAAGCTTTTCGCGGCACGCTCAAGTACGTTGCCGTGCAGGGCCTCGGCCTGCTCATCGGGCTGGCGCTCTACTTCTTTCCTCTCGAGCATCGACATATTCGAGCTGGCGAAGAAATGGAAGTGGCTGCTGGGCTTCAACGTCGGCTTTCTCCTGCTGCTGCTCACGCCCTTCGGCCAGACGCGAAATGGCAACCGCGCGTGGCTCGGTGTGAATGACATCGGCAAAAACCTCGGCGTTGGGTTTTTTTGAAATTTCCCCCGTCACGGTGCAGCCGGCGGAGGTCGTAAAGATTTTTTCATCGTTTTGCTCGCCTATCAGCTTGCGCTGCTGAAGGATAGGCGAGACCTTGTGCGCTTTGAAAACGTCATTCAGCCGACGGCGCATACCGCTTTTATGGTGGGGCTGATCGTCGTCATCTCCGGCGACGCGGGCAGCGCGCTGGCGTATCCTGCTTCATCTTCATCTGGTGATGGTTTTTGCCGCGGGCTTTGCCCTGCGCTGGTTCTGGCGCTGGGCATCGGGGCCGTCATCGGCGGCGTTTCTTGCCGTATGGCATCTGAACCTCAAAATATATGCTCAACCGCTTTCATTGTCCTGTTCGACCACAACTATGATGTGCAGGGTCAAGGCTGGCAGCAGACCCGGAGCCTGCTGACCATCGGCGGCGGAGCTTCTGGGACAGGGTATCTCCACGGTACCCAGTCTCAGGCGGGGGTCGGCTCCGTTCCGGCCCGGCACACGGACCTGATTTTCGCCGTCATCGGTGAGGAACTGGGCTTCGTGGGAGCCACGCTGTCGATCTTGCTGCTGGTGGCCATCATCATCCGGGTACTGGTGGTGGGACGCCGGGCTGCCCAGCCATTTCACACCTACGTCTGCGTGGGCATGCCTCCATGGTGATGTTTCAAATGATCATCAACATCGGCATGTGCCTGTTTGTGATGCCCGTCATCGGTCTGACCCTGCCCTTTTCAGCTACGGCGGATCGTCCCTGGTGACGCTGTTTACCGCCATGGGCTTCGTTTCCGGCATCAAGAAGCGGACGGTGGTCCGCCGCCGTCCGGGACGGCCCTTAGGCTCCAACGCGGTATATTGACTTCTAAGGCAACACCAAGCAATGAAAACCGGGGCGCGTAGCGCTCCGGTTTTCCATCGGGCCCGTTCACAGTATTTTTCCGGCTCTTCGACAACACTACCTCTGTATCAATACGGTATATCCGAACTGACAGGAGGTTTTATCATGGCGCATCCGTTCGTCATGGCCTTGCTGACGGCTTCGCTGCTGCTGGCAGGCAGCGCGCAGGCGTTTTCGGCCTCGGGAAAGAAGCCGGAGGCAGTCTCTCCTGAAAACGGCCCTACGGCCCGGGACCTGGAGATCCGCACCTACCGGGGCATCCCCTTGATCTGGGGCAGTTGGAGGCTGCGGACCCTGACGGCGGGGAGCTGACTTTGCCATCGTCACCAGCCGTCAAGAAGGGGACCGTGACGGTTGAGGGCGCCAATTTCACCTACACGCCCAAGGAGAACGCCGCCGGAGGATCAGCTTCACCTATTCCGCCGCCAACAGCGCCGGGGCCGTGTCCTGCCCGCCACCGTGACCGTGACCATCGAAAAGACCCGCTCCAAATGCGGCGTTACCTACGCGGACACCGGCGAGGCCATCGCCACCGCCGCCCAGGATCTGGCGGGCGGGGCGTATTCACCGGGGCGAAGATCGGAGATAAGTGGTATTTCGAGCCGGACCGGACCGTCAGCCGCGTGGAGAATTTCTGGCCATGGTGCTGGAGCCGCCGGCGCAGAGGGACGTCACCATGACCGGCTTCCGGGATGATGACGCCATCCCCACTTGGGCGAAAAGCTATGCCGCCGCCGGCGTGCGGAGGGATCCTGCGTGGAAAGCCCACGGAGAACGGGGCGGTATTCTCCTGCGAGGGCCTATCTCCTACAGCGAAGCCGCCACGGTGCTGAACCGGGTCTTTCTGGGGACGTGACGGACGTGGTTCGCGGACCGGGAGACGGCGCCGACTCCTGGGCGGCGCAGGCTGTGGGGAATCTTGAGTCCGTCCGCGTGATCGAATGTCCTCAGCGTGGGCAGTTTCGGAGTGACCGCCTGGAAACCGGCAGTGACCCGCGGCGATGACGCTCGCGGGATGCTCTCAGCGGCGGGAACCCTGCTGAGGGATTCCAAAAGGATACCGGCCTGCTGGGTCTGCTGAAAAGTCCTGACCCGCAAGGGGCAGAAAAACCACAAACGACGCAAGCAGCCTCGCCCGTTCCGGCAGGCTGCGGACAACTGAACAGAACCGGGGGAAAAGTTCATATTGTATTCAGCAGGGGGTTTGTGCTAAAAGCTACTATAATTACAATAGACTAAAATAGTATCGTTATGTCCATCGCAAACTGCCATAAAAATAGAAAGGTTCTGATTTTCCATGAAAATCGTTGTTTTAGCCGGCGGCATCTCCACCGAGCGAACCGTCTCTCTGGTGTCCGGCACCGGCGTGTGCCAGGCGCTGCGCCGCAAGGGCCATCAGGCCATTCTGGTGGATATGTTTATGGGACTGGAAAATCCGCCCGCAGATCTGAACACGCTGTTTGACGCGCCGGATGGCCTGTGCCCGGATGTGAAGATCGAGGTGCAGGCCCCGGATCTGGATGTGGTCCGCCGCAGCCGTCCGGATCAAAGCCCCAGCCGTATCGGCCCTCATGTGCTGGATATTTGCCGACTGGCGGACATCGTGTTCCTGGGCCTTCACGGGCAGGACGGCGAGGACGGCCGCATCCAGGCAACGCTGGACCTGCTGGGTGTCCCCTATACCGGCGCGGGCTACTTAGGCTCCGCCATCGCCATGGATAAGGACCTTACCAAGCGCCTCGTCGCGCCAACGGCATCCCACCGCCCCATGGCGTGCGCTGAAGTATACACGGCGGACGGATCGACGCCATCGCCGACGGAACGACGCTGCCCTGCGTCGTCAAGCCCCCAACGCCAACGGCTCGTCCATCCGGCGTGACCATCTGCCCAAGGATCGCGGCGAGGTTGCCGCTGCCCTGACGCCAGTGCCTGCACTTCGGCGCGCATGGTCGTCATCGAGCAGTACATCCACGGCCGGGAGCTGCAGGTCGGCATTCTCGACGACAGGCGCTGCCCGCCATCGAGCCATTCCCAAAGACCCGGCTTTGATTACGCCAACAAGTATCAGGCGGGAGCTGCCGAGGAGGTCTGCCCGGCCCATTCCCGCGGAATGGGAGGAAAAGCTCCGCAGCGCCGACCGAGACCGTGTTCCGCGTGCTGGAGCTGACGTCTATTCCCGCGCGGACTTTTATTGTCACCGAGGACGGCACGCCCCTATTTCCTGGAGATCAACACCCTCCCGGGCATGACGCCGACCTCACTCGTGCCGCAGGAGGCCGCCGCCGCCGGCATCGGCTACGGCGAGCTGTGCGAGCGCATCGTGACCAAGCTCCTGCGGGCGCGGAAGGAGGGAGAGCATGAGAAGGCTGACCGTTTCCGAGCTGCTGACCGCCACGGGCGGCACAAGCTTCTGCGGGCGGCCCAGTGAGCAGCGCCGCTGGTGACCTCCGTTTCCACCGACAGCCGCAAGGCAGGCGCAGCGCGCTCTTTTATCCCGCTCACCGGCGGAGCGCTTCGACGGACGACCTACATCGACAAGGCGCTCGCGCTCGGCGCGGCTGGGCTGCCTGTGCGCGAGGACGCCCGCGGCGTTCCTGCCCGATAAATTCTACATCGCCGTCCCCGATACGCGCCTTTGCGCTCAAGCGCTGCGTCGTGGTATCGCGGGCAGTTCAACATCCCCGTTGTCCAGATCACCGGCTCGGTCGGCAAGACCACGACGAAGGAAATGATCGCCTCGGTCGTGTCGCAGAGGTACCGCACGCTCAAAACGGCGGAGAACTTCAACAACGACATCGGCACGCCCCTCACGCTCCTCGGCTTGGACGACACCAGGCCAGCCGTCATCGAGACCGGCATGGACCATTTCGGCGAGATCCGCTATCTCGGCGAGATGGTGCGCCCGCACATCGCCGTCATCACGAACATCGGCGACGCGCATATCGAGTTTTTAGGCTCGCGCGAGGGGCATTCTGAAGGCTAAGAGCGAGATATTTGAAAACCTCGACGCCGACGGCGTGGCCATCCTCAACGGCGACGACGCGCTGCTCGACACGGTAGCTCTCCCGCAGCGCATCGTCCGCTGCGGCGAGAGCGCACGCGGACGTCCGCGTTTCCGCGCTGCGCGACCGCGGCATTGACGGCATCGCCTGCACCGTGACCACCGAGCGCGCAGAGTATCAGCTCAATATCCCCGCCCCCGGGCGGCACATGATCTACGCCGCGTCGCTCGCGGTCGCGGTCGGTGAGGAGCTGGGTCTGTCGGTCCCTCCATCGAGCGCGGCGTCGCGCTCTATGAGCCCGCCGGCTCGCGGATGCGCGTCCACCGCCTCAGCGGCGACCGCCGCCTGCTCGACGACTGCTACAACGCCAACCCGCAGTCCATGTCCGCAGCGCTGCGCGTGCTTGCGGCGAGCGAGGGAAGAAGATCGCCGTGCTCGGTGACATGAAGGAGCTCGGCGAGCTGACGGAGTCCGCGCACCGCGCGATGGGCGAGCTGTGCGCTCTGCTCGGCATCGACCGCGTCATCGCTGTCGGCGAGTACGCCCGCGGCATCGCGGACGCTGCGCACGAGAGCGCCGAGTGGTATCCCGACGCGGAGAGCGCGGTCGATGCGGCGAGAGCTGCGTTCACGGAGGGCAGCGTCCTGTTGTGCAAGGCGTCGCACTCCATGCACTTGGAGAAGATCGTAGAGGAATTGCTCAAGACAACATGATCGAGATCAGCGTAACGGGACTTCAAAAAGTCCTTTGATTTGGAAAAGAAAATACTGGACGGACTGACCTTTCAGATCAACCCGGCGAGCGTGTCGGTCTGCTCGGCAAAGAACGGCGCGGGCAAGACGACACTCTTTCGCATCCTCACGGGCGAGATCGACTACGACGCCGGCGAGGTCGCCATCGCGTCGAGACCGCCGCGTCGGGCTGATCTCGCAGATACCGGTCTATCCGGCGGGCTATACGGTGGACGATGTGCTGCAATCCGCCTTCGAGCGCATGAGGCGCATGGCCGACGAGATGGAGCGGCTCTCCGCGCAGATGGCGAACGGCGACGAATCCGAGGAGACGCTGCGCCGCTACGGCGAGCTGTCCGCCCGCTTTGAGGGCCTCGGCGGCTACGACACCGCCACCGCCGTCAATAAGGTGGCCAACGGCCTGTCCATTCCCGCGGATATGCGCACGCGGCTGTTCGACACGCTCTCCGGCGGCGAAAAGACGCGCGTGAACCTCGGCCGCCTGATTTTGGAGGACACGGACATTCTGCTGCTCGACGAGCCGACGAACCACCTCGACCTCCACGCCATCGAGTGGCTGGAGGAATACCTTGCCTCGTTCAAGGGTACGGTCGTCGCCATCTCGCACGACCGCTATTTCCTCGACCGCACCATCACCCGCGTCATCGAGATTCTGGACGGCCACGCGGAGTTCTACAACGGCAACTACAGCTTCTACGCCGTGGAGAAGGAGCGCCGCTATCTGGAGAAAATGCGGCAGTATGAGAAGGAGCAGGCCAAGATCAGGCAGCTCGAGGCCGCGGCGGACAAGCTGCACCTGTGGGCGTTCATGGGCAACGACGCGCTGCACAAGCGCGCGTTTTCGATGGAAAAGCGCATCGAGCGGATGCGCACGACGGACAAGCCCACGCGCGAGAAGAAGATGACCGCGCAGTTCCGGAGCAGCGAATTTCTCGGCGACGAGGTGCTGACGCTCAAGGGCGTCGGCAAGTCCTTCGGTGAGCGGACGCTGTTCTCCGGCGTGGACCTCAAGGTCGCCGGCGGCGAGCGCATCGCGCTCATCGGCGACAACGGTACGGGTAAATCCACGCTCGTCAAGCTCATCATGGGCGAGGAGTACCCCGACGAGGGCCGCATCAAGCTCGGCCCCTCGACGAAGATCGCCTACCTGCCGCAGATCATTCACTTCGACGTGCCCGGAGCGCAATCTTGTGGACACCATGCTTTATTCAAGCGGGACATCACGCCGCAGAGGGCGCGCGACCGTCTGGCGGCGTTCCACTTCCGCGGGAGAGGACGTGTTCAAGCCGGTCTCCGTTCTCTCCGGCGGCGAGCAGAGCCGCCTGCGGCTTTGCATGCTGATGGATGACGAGATCAACTTTCTCATCCTGGACGAGCCCACCAACCATCTGGACATCGACTCCCGGGAGTGGATCGAAGAGGCGGTGGAGGCCTATGACGGCACACTGCTGTTCGTCAGCCATGACCGGTATTTTATCAACCGCTTCGCCACCCGGATCTGGGAGCTGGAGGAGCAGAGGATCACCGACTACCCGATGGGCTTCGCCCGCTACCGCAAAATAAAGGCGGAGGCAGTCGGCGAAAAAAGGCAGAGCCGGAAAAGGCAGTAAAGGAAAAGAGCCTTACGGAAAAGCCGCAGCGCGGCAACAGGGCGCAGGCGGCCCGGCGGCAGCTGACCATCTGCGAGCGGGAGATCGCGCAGCAGGAGGAGGCGCTCGCCGCGCTGGACGCGCGGCTGGAGGAAGCCGCGTCCGACTATGAGAAATACAGCGCGCTCTACACCGAAAAGGAGGCGCAGGAGCAGAAGCTCACAGAGCTGATGGAGCGCTGGGAGGCGCTCGCCGCCGAGGCGGGCGAATAGGAAAGAGAGAAGCGGCAGGGACGAAAACACGCGAGCGGGGGAGGTCGGGACATGAGAGAAAAATGGAAGGCGCTCACAAAGCGGGAGCGGTTGCTGTTTGCGGCGGCGCTCGTTTTCCTCGCGCTGGCGGTGCTGCTGCGCTTCGTTCCGGGACTGCGCTTTTCCGCCCTCCCTCTGCCTGTGTGCCGCGGCGGTGCTGTTCATTTTCTATCTGCTGGAGCATTTTGCACGGCGTGGGCACCGCGCTGCGGCGTGGTGCGAGCTTGCGCTGATCGCTGCGCTTTTACTGGGCTTTGTCTGTTTACCGTGCTGGAAACGATGGTCGTCCGCGGTTCGTTCGCAGACGAACCGACGCGCCAGTGAGCGCGGTCATCGTGCTCGGCGCGGGCGTGAACGGCGAAACGCCGTCGCTCACACTGCGCACGCGCATCGACGCCGCGGCGGCGTATCTGGAGGAGCACCCAGACGTGCCGGTGGTCCTCTCCGGCGGACAGGGGGCCGGGCGAGGCCATCACCGAGGCCGAGTGTATGCGCCGCGCTGGTGCGCCGCCGCGGCGTGGACGAGAGCCGGCTGTACCCGGAGGAGCGCTCCACCAGCACGCAGGAGAACCTGCGCTACTCGCGGGCGATACTCGAGGAGCTGGGCGTCGATCTGACGCAGCGCGTCGCCATCGTCACCTCGGACTTCCACCTTTGCCGGGCGCGGCTGATGTGGGGCAACGATACCGCCGCCGTGCCGGCGCATCTGCCCTCCGCGCTCTACTTTCAATGCCTGACCGTCAATTACTTTATCCGCGAGGCCTTCGGCCTTGCCGCCTATTTTGTCTACGGAGGTTAACGATGAACAAGGATATTCTGTGCTTGTATTACTCCCGCACGGGACACACAAAATTTGCCATGGAGGAGATCGCCGCCGCGCTTGACTGCGAGTGCGGAGATACGCGACCGCGTGGACCGCGACGGCGCCATCGGCTGGCTGCGCTGCGGACTGGACGCCATGCGCCGCCGTACCCGCGCGATGGAGCCGTTTGATACGCGCCGCGCCTACAGGACTACCGGCTCGTCATTCTCGGCACGCCCATCTGGGCGGGACGCTGCTCCATCGCGCGCGGCTTCCTCAAGCGCCGCGGGCTGGAGGTGCAGAACATCGCCTATGTCGTCGTCCACGGCAGCGGAGGAGCTGTATAAGGATGTGTGCGACCAGATGGACCAGTACGTCGACCACCCCCACGTGGCGGACGTCTCGCTGCGCATTGGCTCGGCGGGCTATCATTTCTGGCGCGACGAGTTCATCCGCAATGTGACGAACTACATGACGGCGGAGAACTGAAGCAATGTGGGAGAAGCTGGAACAGATCGCGCCGCTGCGCGGAGATCGGAGAGCTGCTGACCGTGCCGGAGATCTACGGCGACGCGAAGGGAGCTGCGGGAGGCCTCACGCAGGAGCAGAAGGGAGCTTGAGCCGGTCGCGCAGTGCTACGAGGACTATCGCCGCGCGGAGCGGACCATCGCCGAGGCGACGGAGCTGCTCTCCGATGCCGAGCTGCGC
>VOFB01001315.1_pt1 | contig 13617 bp, 19 predicted proteins | sample 5384141 | NCBI WGS metagenome assembly VOFB01 (sample SAMN12384721, study PRJNA508395) | human gut metagenome | isolation source: healthy gut A | host: Homo sapiens | reverse complement strand
GGACGTGGTCAATATTGGCGACATGATCTGGGTCAAGGTCACCGATATCGATGACAAGGGCCGGGTCAACCTGTCCTACAAGGACGCCCTGCGGGAGATCAAAGCCAAGCAGGCCGCCGGTGAGAGCGTGAAATAACTATCCACGTGAGTTTGGCGGCGGAGTGCGGGCACTCCGCCGCCTTTTTCTGATGGGGACAAAGCTATGGGCTATTCTGTGTTAAGCAAATATCGCTCTGAGCTGATGGGGGCCGCCATGCTCTGGGTGATGCTGTTCCATGCCGCCGATCTGACCTTCCCCATCCCCGGGCTGGACCTGTTTCGGGCGGCGGGCTTCGGCGGGGTGGACATCTTCATCCTGCTCTCCGCCATGGGGCTGTCCCTCTCCTGAGCCGCCGGGAGCAGGAATACGGTGCCTTTCTGGTGCGCCGGGCCCGGCGCATCCTCCCCGCCTATTTTGTGGTGATGGTTCCCTACACCTCTTCCTCATTCTTCGGGGGACAGGCCCCCTCTCCGCCCTGGTGTGGAACTCCACCCTCCTCGCCTACTGGGTCCATACCCTGGGGCCTTCAACTGGTATGTGTCCGGCATCCTGCTCTTCTATGTCCTCGCCCCTGGTGTTTCCGCCGGCTGCGCCGCTCCAGGCACCGGGTGCTGTGGACGGCAGGGCCGGCGCCGCGGCGGTGGCTGTGTGCCACGTGCTGATCCAGGACGAGTACTGGCACTACCTGGACGTCTTTTTACCGCTTCCCCATCTTTTTTCTGGGACTGCTGGTGGGGCTCTATGTGGGGAGGACCGCCGGCTGGGCAGGCGTGATCTGCTGTTCTGGACCCTGTGGCTGGCGGCCGGCCTGTGCTACCTGGCCGCGGCCCTGCCCCGGCTGGAGGTCCCCCCACCTCCCCATGTGCCATCTGTTTCTGTTCACCACCGTCCCCATGTGCCTGGCGGGCTGCGCCTGCTTTGAACACCTGCCCCTGGGATGGCTGCGCCGGGGACTGCGGCTGGTGGGGAGCACAGTCTGGAGATCTATCTGCTCAACGTCAGCCTCTTCTCCGAGACTGCCCTGCTGCGCAGCTGGCTCCCTCTGGGGACTGGCCCCTACTATTTCCTCGCCTTTTTCCTGAATATCCTTTTGGGCATCCTGCCCACCGGGGTGGAGGCCGGGATGCCGCATCCAGGCCCGCCGGGCCGATTGATCCGCAAAGGAGGCCGCACTATGGGAAAGATCAAACGTCTGCTGGACCGCTTCGACGAGATGGGCCGCTACCCCATCCAGGAGCTGGGCTACTCCCGCACTTGGCTGATGTTCAGCTATCTGGGGGCCTTTCTGGTCCACCGCTGCACCATCGCCGACTACTTCCTCTACCACTTCTATGAGCGCAACCGCCGGGGCCGGGCAGAATTCGTCACCCTGTACGACATGCGGGATATCCACCGCAAGAACCCCCAGACCGCCTTCGCCGACTTTGAGGAGAAGGACCGCTTTCTGGACCGGTTCCAGGCCTATGTGCACCGGGACTGGATCGGCCGGGTGTGCCGGAACAGCCGGGAGGAATTCGACGCCTTTGCGGACCGCCATCCCCGCTGCATCATCAAGCCCCGCACTGACTCCGGCGGCCACGGCGTGGAGCTGTGCACCATCACCCCAAACAACCGGGATCAGGTGTGGGAGCGGCTCACCTCCCAGGATATGATCGCCGAGGAGCTGCTGGAGCAGTGCCCGGAGATGGCCGCCCTCCACCCCGGCTCGGTCAACACCGTCCGGGCCCTGACCATCAAGGGCAAGCTGGTGTCCGCCGTGCTGCGCATGGGCGTGGGCGGCGCCTTTGTGGACAACGGCTGCTCCGGCGGCATTTTCGCCGGGCTGGATGTGGACACCGGCATCGTCACCACCCAGGGGGCCGATCTGATGGAGCACCGCTTCCTCCTCCACCCCACCACCGGCCTGACTATCCCCGGCTTCCAGGTCCCCAGTGGGAACAGGTGCGCCGGACGGTAGAGGAGGCGGTGACCCTGGTCCCCAACGCCATCATCGTGGGCTGGGACGTGGCCGTCACCGCCCAGGGTCCTGTGCTTATCGAGGGCAATGCCTATCCCAGTGTGCAGATCATGCAGACAGCCGGGATGCAGGGACTCAAGCGCCTGTGGAACAGCGCCCTGCGGGGCTGACCGCCTTCTGCCCGGGCGCGGAGGCCGAATTTTCGGCCCCGCGCGCCCTTCTTTCGTCTTTTTCTTGATTTTCCGACCATTCTGTTATAGACTGTCTAAGACTTGCCAGGATAGGTGGCTGCCTCCCCGCAGTCAATCTTTTCGAAGGAGATCTATGTACCGTTCCATTACCCTGCCCAACGGGGCAAAGCTGCTGACCGAATTCGTCCCCGGGCCCGCACCGCGGCCCCTGGGGTTCTTTGTGGGCACCGGCTCCCGCCACGAGCGCGCCGCGGAGAGCGGCGCGGCCCACTTTATTGAGCACATGTCCTTCAAGGGGACCCAGCGGAGGGACGCTGGCGCTCTGGCCCGGGAGACCGACGCCATCGGCGGGCAGATCAACGCCTATACCACTAAGGAGCTCACCTGTTACTATGCCCGGTGTCTGGACAGCCACCTGCACCGGGCCATCGACCTGCTCAGCGACATGCTGTTCCACTCCCGTTTTGCTCAGGGGGACGTAGAGCTGGAGCGCGGGGTCATTCTGGAGGAGATCGGGATGTATGAGGATACCCCGGAGGACCTGGCCGCGGAGCGGCTGGCCGCCGCAGGTCTACCAGGGTTCCCCGTTGTCCCGCCCCATCCTGGGGAAAGCCTCCACCCTGAACAAGATGACAGGGGAGAGCCTTCGGGCCTATCAGGAGGCCCACTACCGCCCCGGCAATCTGGTGACCGCCCTCACCGGCAGCTTCACCCCCCCCAGGCCGTGGAGGAGCTGCGCGCCATCCTCTCTGAGCTGGAGCCCGGCCACGTCCCCAGCTGCAAGGGGGCCCGCTACCGCCCGCCTTCACCGTCCGGCGAAAGCCCACAGAGCAGAACCACCTGATCCTGGCCTTCCCCGCCTTCAGCTATCTGGACCCCCGCCGTTACCAGCTGCTGCTGCTCAACTCCATCCTGGGGGGCGGCGTCTCCTCCCGGCTGTTTCAGGAGCTTCGGGAGAAGCGGGGGCTGTGCTACACCACTTACTCCTATGTAGCCGACCACGAGGACACCGGCCTGCTGGGGTTTACACCGCCCTCAGCCCCGAGCTGGAGGGGCGCTGGATGCTGCCTGCGCCCTGCTCCGGGAGCTGGCGGAGCACGGCCCCACCCAGGAGGAGCTGGGCGGGCCCGGGAGCAGGCCAAGGCCAGCGTGCTCATGGGGCTGGAATCCATTCAGGCCCGCATGAGCCACCTGGGCACCTCCCAGCTGCTCTATGGCTCTGTGCTGGAGCAGGACGACATCCTGGATGCCTATGACGCGGTCACCGTCCCTCAGCTGCGGCAGCTGGCGGAGCAGATCTTTGACTTCTCCCAGCTCTCTCTGTCCGCGGTGGGCCGGGTGCCCCCGGCGGAGGAGTACGCCCAGCTGCTTTCCCCTGACTCTCCCTCCCAGTTCTGTCTCAGACCAAAGCCCGGGGCGGCACATCAGTGCCGCCCCGGGCTTTACGATTTTACCGGCTTTTCCGCCAGCTTCCCTTCCGCACCAGAAGGACAGCCGACAGGACCAGCATGGGCATCCCCGCCAGTATGCCGGTGACGGCAGGACCCCAGATCTGGCGCACTGCCCTTCCGCCCCCCGGAACAGCAGAGCGACCTGTGCGGCGGCGTTGATCGTCCCGTGGGCCAGCGCCGCCGGCCAGAGGGAACCGCTCCTCTCCGACAGCCAGGCCAGGAAAGTGCCTGCCGAGGTGGTAAAAGAGGCACATCCCCAGAATCCCCAGCCATGGGAAGCCGGGATAGCTGGTGCCATAGTTGTGTCCCCATAAGATTGATCGGTGTGTGCCACAAACCCCAAATCGCGCCCACCAGCAGGCAGGCAGGGAGGGTAGACATCCTCTGCCGCAGGGCCGGATAGAGAAACCCCCGCCAGCCGATCTCCTCTCCTATGGCAAAGAACAGATTGATCACCGGACCGTAGACCAGTACCCCCAGCAGCAGGGATACCACCGTGCTCCTAGAGATCCCCGCCTGTTCCATCATTGGCGCCAAGGCTGGAAGCGTGCTGTCAAAATCCCGGGGATATACGCCAAAATAGAGCAGCGCACCCAGGACTGCGGCAGCCAGGGATAGGGCCCAGGCAGCCAGATACCACTTCCAGTTCCTTCTCAGGGCGGGCCGCAGGGAGAAAGACAGCACCGGTCTGCGCCTCCCCGCCAGCCACATCAGCCACACCGCCAAGGCAGGCGTCCACATCACCACCGTGTTGAGCAGCTGAGCAGTGACAGCGCCCGGGGGCATCATTCCACACATCAGCCAGATCCCCCACGCCGTCCCATAGGAGAGGAGCAGATATCCCCCATCTCCCTGCCCCCGGGCCGATCGGTCATTTATACTTCACCGCCGTGCCGTAGGCAATGACCTCCGCGGCACCCTGCATCACGGAAGAAGAGCCGAAGCGGATGTTGATGATGGCATCGGCTCCCAGGGCCTCCGCCTCGTCCACCATACGCTTGACAGCGATCTGACGGGCCTCGTTGAGCATCTCGGTGTAGCCGGTGATTTCACCGCCCACCAGGGTCTTCATGCCGGCCATGAAGTCCTTTCCAAAATTCTTGGACTGCACCACAGTCCCCTTCACCATGCCCAGTGCCTCGATCTCTTTTCCAGGGATATATTCAATATTTACGAGCAGCATCCAGCTCTCCTCCTTCAATTTCTTTCATTCGTTGCTTCAGCACGATCCACACGGCCGTGATGGTCACCAGGTCGCCCACTGCCAGGATCAACAGGAGCAGCCGCAGCCAGCCCAGCCCCTCCAGTCCGGCCAGCTGGGATCTGCCCCACAGCAGGAGCAGTGCCATGGCCAGCTGGACCAGGGCAAAAAGGCCGCGCCCTTCCTGGCGTCCTTCTTCTGGGCGCGCTGGCCCGGTCAATATTTTTTTGGCATCCTCTTCCTCCCCTCTTTTAATTTCCCTCAGCCGCTTGATCAGGGCGGCCAGCACTCCTCCCACCACCGCCAGCCCCACCACGCCGTACAGGGCCATGACGCCCACCGCGATGGTATCCGCCCCTGCCTGCGCTGAGGAAGGCCCACAGCATGGTGCCTACCAGGATGAACACCACCAAAATGGTGCCCAGCGCCGCCAGGACCGGGGCCAGCCGGCTGGGTTTTCGGTCAGTATTGCTTCGCATCCTCCGCCTCTCCTTTCTCGATCTCCCGAAATCGCTGGATCATAGCCAGCAGGACCCCCAGGATCACCACGCCCGGGATAGCCACCAGCACCACCAGCAGGGGCAGCGGAGGCGCATCCTCCGCATCGATGGAGAAGCCCCACAGCATCAGGGCGATCAGCCCCCCATCAGGAACACGGTGAGCAGCGTCACCACCACCGGGGCCACATATCGGATCCTGCGGGTGTCTCCCCTGCTGGCGGTCCAGAAAGGTAGCCCCCTCCTGCTCCATCTGCTCCATCTCCCGGAGCAGTCCCCCCGCGTCCAGACTGTCCAACCGGACCTCCCGGTCCTTCAGCGCCTGACAGAACTGGACCGCCTGGTCCAGATTCTTCCGCTCCCGCTCCAGCGTGACCAGATGCCGGCGCATCCCGTCCCCCAGGGTCCGGCTGCCCGTCTGCATCTGCCGGATCTCCTCCAGGGGGACGCCCAGCTTTCTCAGCAGCTTGATCTGCCGCAGGAGCTCCACCTCCGGCTCACCGTAATCCCGGTAGCCGTTCTGGCTGTTCCGTCCCGGCTTCAGCAGCCCCTGCTCTTCATAGAAGCGGATGTTCTTCTTTGTGATGCCCACCAGGGCCTCGACTTCGTTGATCTTCATCGGTATCCCCCTCGCTCTGTGGTTAGGTTATACCCTCCAGCGAGGGGAAGGTCAAGCATTTTCCGTCATTTCATAAAGATTTTTTCTCTCTCTGCCGCCAGATCCACCGTGCCAGCACGGCCAGGGCCACAGCCCAAACCAGCGCCACCAGCTCCACCCCCGCCAGGGGCATATGGGCCGCGGCCAGGATGGCACAGGCGTCCACCCCCGCGTGGAGGGCGATGGCCGCGGGGAAGAGCCACAAGGACGCCCGGCGCTCCACAGCCCGCCAGACCAGCACCGACAGGGAGATGTGGATGGCAACGGCCACGATCCGCTCCAGCCCGCCCCACAGATAGGTGTGGGGCGGCGCGGCCACCGCAGCCGCCAGCGCCTGGGCCGCCGCGTCATCCAGCTGGCCCATGTGCTGCTCCAGCGTGCCTGTGTTCAGCCAGAAGGAGAGCAGCAGGTTGCTGACGTTGGTCAGCCCCACCAGCAGTACCGCCTCCATGCCGCCGTGGCCCGCCCCGTAGATCAGGGCGTCCTGGGGCGTGCCCCCCTTCCCGCTCCGCCTCAGCAGCTGAAAGGCGGCAAATCTCCCCGTCTCCTCAAACAGCCCCGCCATCAGGCCCCATACAGTGCGTAGAGTCCCAGATCGCCCGTAATGACCCCGCCCGCAGGGCCGCCTAGGATGAGCTGGTGGGCTCTCTGCTCCAGCACCAGGGCAAATACCAGAAACACCGCCGCCCCCAGAAGAAAGGCCCGCCAGCGCCCGCCTCTCCGGCGGAAAAACAGCCCCAGTCCCAGGGGCAGGCCAAAAGGCGATCAGCAGAGAGACCGTCATGCAGGCCATGGCGGCCCCAGGCATCGTTCCGTATCCTTCCATTTTTATCCCTCCTTTTTCGACCGGCCCCGGCGTTTTGTCCCGGCCGGCTTTCGGCCCACCCTACCCCTTTCCCCCGGTAGAAAGTCAAGGGTTTCTGCAAAAAAGTTTCCTTCCCCCTGGTGGAAACTTGTGTTTCTGCCGGTTTTACCCTGTTTTTCCCAAAAACGGGTGCCCCGGCGCGCTCTGCATTGAGATGCGGGCCCGGAGAGAAAAACAGCGGACGCCTGTCATGCGCCCGCCGTTCTCTATCCGGAACCTCGGCCCTGTACGCGCCGCGGTCCTTCCTGTTCTCCGTCAGCCCTTCTCTTTTACTTCCACCACCGTCAGCCGCTCTCCCCGCACCTGGAAACGGATCTCCCAGCCGGCGAACTCCATGCCGTAGATCCGCTCCGGGTCCCTCTGATAGGAGGGCCGGGGGTCCTGGGCCAGCACGCCCGCCGCCGCCTGCCGCCGGTCCTCCGGCAGCAGGGACAGCCACCGCTCCGGGAACTCCACTTCCAGCAGCCGGTCCGCCCCGGGTGCAAAGCCCCCTGTGGCCTCCGGCCGGCAGTCCCCGTAGGGGAGGTAGGGCTTGATGTCAAAGATGGGGGTCCCGTCCATCAGGTCCGCCCCGCCACGTGGAGCACCGGGCCCTGGGGGTATGGGGCTCCACCCGCTCCAGGCGGACGGAGGACAGCCCGACAGCGTTGGGGCGGAATGGTGAGCGGGTGGCAAAAACTCCCATCCGGGCGTTGCCTCCCAGCCGGGGCGGCCGCACCGTGGGGACCAGTCCTCCCGCACCGCCTGGGAGAACTGCCAGATCAGCCAGATGTGAGAAAACCCCTCCAGCCCCCGCACCGCCTCCGGGCTGCGGAAGTCCGGCTCAAAGACCACTCTGGCCTTCAGCGCCTCCACCCAGCCCGCTCTGGCGGGGTATCCCGAACTTGGACGGGAAATCACTGAGGATGCGGGCAATGATTTTCATAGGCACAGTCTCCATGGGCTCTCCTCCTGACAGGCATCTGTTTCGGGCCCCTGGGCCCCTGCTGCCCCTATTATAGCGGAGGGCAGGCCCACTGTCCATGCCCCTGTCACTCTTGTGGCAGGACATTTCGTTTCAGGCTGGTATAGGCCATCAAGATATAGAACAGGTAGATCAGGCAGAACAGCCCCAGCGCCAAGGCGGTGATGGCTGCGGGGTGATAGATCCCCGTCATGGTTCCCGGCTCCACCGCGCCGCCCAGGTTCAGGAGAAAGGGAACTGCAATGAGCGCCGGCGGAAGGGCAGGCATGGCGTAATAGATGGCAAACTGGCACCCCAGCGCCCGCCGCATCTCACGCCGGTCCATGCCCAGCTTCCGCAGCAGGGCGAACTGTCCCCGGTAGCGGTCTGTCTCGCTGAGCTGCTGGACTATCAGGATGGTAGCGGCGGTCATGGTGAGGACCAGTGCCAGATAGTACAGGGAAACACCACCATGGCGGACATGGAGGCCGCTTCTGTCTCCTGATCCGCCTTGGAGTAGAGGGTGTCGTAGAGGCCCTCGGCCGCGTCATAGCGGTCCCGGATGGCACAGAGCCCCGCAAACTGTTCCCCACTCACCGGTTCCTCTGTCATGGCGGCTATGGCGCCGTGGCTGACTGGACAGTTCCGGGCCAGCTCGTCGGGCACCACCAGCACAAAGCCGTGTCCATTGGCATCCCACAGATTCTGATTCAGCGGGCCTGTCTCTATCCCCGCCAGCTCCAGTGTCTGGCCGGAGATCCGGATGGGCTGCCGGTAGTCCACCAGGGACGGTCCCAGATAGTCCTGGCAGTGGATCAGATACTCCCCAGTTTCCAGAGTCACTGCGGGCCACCCCTTCATGGCCCGGAGGGCGGCATAGTCGCTGAATGCCATCAGCATGTCCCGGCTGGAAAACTTGTGGTAGCTGGCGTGGTCCGCCAGATAGTCGGTGACCTGGGCGTCCTCCCCTGATAGACCGCGTACCGCCGCACCGCTGTCACTGGAACAGAGCGGCGGATCTGGTCCTGATAGGCATCCAGATGAGCCTCGTTTTTCGTGCCGATGTACAGATCAAAGGCGGATGCCTTTTCCATCCGGCTCTGAAACATGGCGCTGAAGGTCATCCCGCTCCCCTCCACGATCAGGGTGGCGGTGAACAGCAGAGAGACCGTGGCCATGACGATCCCCATGGTGGCCAGCTTGGCGGTGAGAGTGCGGAAGACCAGCAGAGTCTGCCCAGCGTACTTTTTCGCCGGACGCCTTTCAAAAAAAGGCGGGGACCCCTGAGGCAAAGCTGAGAAAGAACCCGTAGAGGAAGGCGATGACGCACCCCGTACCCAGCAGGCTGGGGATCATCCCGCCCATCAGCAGCAGAAGGGTCCCCACTGCCCCCAGGATCACCGAGAGAACAAAGATCCGCCGGCGGCTCCGGCTCTTTTCGATGACTTCCTCCTCGTTCCGTCGGTCCAGGTAGATCAGCTCCCGGATCTTCATCCTTCGGATGCGCCTCCGGCCTTTCAAGAGAGCAAAGAGGTAGATGAACAGAAAATAGACCAGGGTCAGCCCCACCGCCGGGGGGCGAGAACGCCAGGGAGACCCGGTAGGGCGCGCCGAACAGAGCCAGCATCACAGCCCTCAATGCCTGAAACAGCAGATCCCCCCGCCGCCAGCCCCAGGAGCAGAGCCGCGCCGCCCACCGCCAGGTTTTCCAGAAAAAACAGCCGGGCCACCTGACGGTGCTCCAGCCCGATCAAAATATAGGTGCCCAGCTCCCGGCTGCGGCGGGAGAGCATGAAGCCGGTGGTATAGGAGACCAGCCAGCCGGTGATGAGCACTGCGGCCGCGCTGGCCAGGACGATCATCAGGGGCAGAGAAGCCAGTTTTTCCGACAGATCGGCGATCTCCCGGGAAAAGACCAGACCGTTGAAGGCATAGATCAGAGCGGCGGCCATCACAATGGTGACGAAATACACCAGATAGTCCCGTGCCTGCCGCCGGGCGTTGCGCCAGGAAAGCTTATATAACGTCACTGACATCACCCCCAGCAGAGCCAGCACGTCCAGGATCTCATGGTAAAAACCGGACGCCCCCGCTCCCTCGGAGCAGTTCGTGGAACAGCCGGCCGTCCTTCAGAAAGAGGACCCGGGCGGCATAGCTGGCGCTGTATGCATCATGGGTGACCATGAGGATGGTGGCGTCATATCCCGGTTCATCCGGGTCATGATTTCCAGAAGATTTTTGGATGCCTTGGAGTCCAGTGCTCCGGTGGGCTCGTCGGCCAGCAGCAGGGACTGTCCGGCCACCATGGCACGTGCGCAGGCCGCCCGCTGCTTCTGGCCGCCGGATACCTGATAGGGGAATTTCTCCAGCACGTCCATAATCTCCAGCCTGGCCGCCATCTCCCGCACCCGGCGCTGCACCGTCTCCGGGTCGGTGTGGTTCAGGCTGAGGGCCAGGCCGATGTTTTCCTCCAGTGTCAGGGTATCCAGCAGATTAAAGTCCTGGAACACAAAGCCCAGCCGCTCCCGGCGGAACCGGGCCAGCTCCCGGGGCGAGAGGGCGGCGATGCTCTCCCCGTCCAGCAGGATGTCCCCGGCGCTGACGGTGTCGATGGTGGAGATGCAGTTGAGCAGGGTGGTCTTCCCGCTGCCCGACGCCCCCATGATAGCAATAAATTCCCCGTCATCCACTTCAAAGCTGACCCGGTCCAGCGCCTTGGTCACATTGTTTTTTGCTCCCGTAGTATTTTCGATGTTCCGTACTTGCAGCATCTTGATCTCCTCCTTTGCTGTCCCTTACAGGATACTGCAAGACCGGCCCCACTGGTATCGGCTTTCTATGGCCTCAGCTTACAATTTTGAAAGGTTCTCCCGGGCCGGAAAGAGGAGGGTCATCCGGGTCCCCTTTCCCTCCTCCGAGGCGGCCCGCAGCTCGACCTCCAAGGCAGTCGCCAGCCTCCGGGCCAGATACAGCCCCATTCCGGTGGAGCCGCCCCGGCTGCGTCCGTTGCTGCCCGTAAAGCCCCGGTCAAAGATCCGGGGCAGCTCATGGGCGGGGATGCCGATACCGTTGTCCTCCACTGTCAGCTCTACCCGCCTCCCCAGTGCCCGGGCGGACAGGGTGACAACAGGCTGGGCGCTGCGGTAGCGGGCGGCGTTCTGGAGCAGCTGCCCCAGCAGGAAGCATACCCATTTCCCGTCGGTGTAGACCCTCTGATCCAGATCCCGGGTCTCCACCCGCACCCCGCTCTGGATCAGCAGGGCCCTGTGGCTCTGGAGGGCCTGGTCCGCCAGCTCCTCCAGGCTGGTCTCCCGGATCACCAGATCCTTTTCCGGACTCTCCGCCCTGGCATAGAACAGGGCCCGCTCCACGTGGGCGGCGATCTGGGCCAGTTCCCGCTCCAGCCTGCGCCGGGTATCCGGCCCTACGGTCCGGGAGATCAATCGGGCCGCCGTGATGGGGGTCTTGATCTCGTGGACCCACTGTTCCACATACTCCCGATACTCCCGCTGGGCCGCCTGCGCCTCCGACACCGCGCCCACCATGGCCTGGCCCGACTGGTGCATCAGGGCAAACAGCTCCCCGTTCCCAGAGCCCTTCTGGCTTTGGGGCACACTCAGCAAACAGTTGCTTCTGGTCCAGCCCCTCCATAACGGCCTTTAGCTCCGCCAAGCGGCGGCGAAGCCGGACGCACTCCCAGAGCTGTGCCAGCACAAAGACCAGGATCAGCCCCATCAGGAGCAGAGCCACCACGCCGGGCTGTGTCCCGGTGGCCAGCAGGAAGAGGGCGGCGGCCGCCGCGCACCCCCTGGGCACGATCCGCCCCAGCCGGTCGGACAGAAAATCAGCGATCGTCATACTGATACCCCATTCCCCGCCGGGTCTTGATCTGCTCCGGCAGCCCCAGCTCCCCAGCTTGTTCCGCAGCCGGGTTACATTGACACTGAGGGTGTTGTCATCGATATAGATCCTGCTGTCCCACAGCGCCTCGATCAGGTCTGCCCGGGACACGATCTCCCCGGCGTGGGCCATCAGGTGGGCCAGGATCTTCAGCTCGTTCCGTGTGAGCTCCGCGGTCCGTCCACTTGCCCACACGGTCCCCCTGGACAGGCTGAGCCGCACTCCCCCAGCCTCCAGGATGTCCGGCTCCGACGGACCTCCGCTGCGGCGCAGCACCGCCTTGATCCTGGCAAGCAGAATGGGGATGCTGTACGGCTTGGTGATGTAGTCGTCTCCGCCCAGACTGAGCGCCCGCAGCTCGTCCGCCGCCGAGTTCCGGCTGGTCACCACCACGATGGGGACCGGGCATCGTCTCCGAAGCTCGGCGCACAGGGAGAAACCGTCCCGCCCGGGCAGTCCCAGATCCAGCAGGACCAGATCCGGCCCAAAGGTCCCCGCCTGCCCCGGCACGTCCCCAAAATCCGTCACCGCCAGAGCCTGATAGCCCTCATTCTCCAGCAGGAGGGCCAGCTCCTCCCGGATGGCTGGGTCATCCTCCACGATCATGATCTTCCGCATGGTCTCCGTCCCCCTCTACATCCCGTTTGGCGCTATTGTACCACGCCCAAGCCCGGGCGTCTACGCTGCTCCCTGGCATATTGCCGCCAAGTCAAGCCCTATCTTCCTTCTCTGAAGCCCCTTGCCCCTCCCTGCCGATTTCCTGTTTTCTAAAGCGCAGCCGGCAAAATATACTTTCTACGGGCTCCAGATTTTTTGTTTCTCGGCATTTTCACAAGAACTACTGCTTTCCCTGTTTGTTTTCTTTTAAAAGACAATTGTCCCTCCTTGATTACGATGGTAACATGTGCCTCTCTCATATGTGTCTATTTCCCAGTTTTTTACCAAAGCTTCCTTTATATTTCTTCAGTCTATCAGAAAAATAAATTTTACGTTCTGCACAGATTTCTTATTCATGAATAGGGTCACACAGACTCCCTCCCCTATTTTGTTAAATTTTAGTTTTGACTTCCCCCTTTTTTCATGGTATTTTGTTTTGCGTGCCTCCCAGACAAGATGCACTCTTTCAGATACTGGCAGACAATTACTTGATACAGGAAAGGATGACTCAAATTATGAATCCCCCTACTTCCTCTCTCAAAAAGGGCTCCAAAGAGTCCCTTACTTCTGTAAAGAGTGAGGAGCCTCCCAGTTCTCCGGCCACGACTCATATTTCCATTCAGGTCACCCATCGCTCCAGCAAGTCTGGCCGCAGCCACATTCTCCCCCTTCTGCTCCTGATCATTGCGGCTGTCCTTCTTCTTTCCTTCTGACCGTTTTTCCTGGTTCTGTTTCCGTGTTTTTTTCGCTGAATACATAAAGGGTATCCTCTATTTGAGGACACCCTTCCGAAAATCCAAATTTTTACCCGAAAGACCGATTCGTAAAATAATTCCGGTCTTTCGGGTACATTAAACCACAAACCAAACCGCACTCCGCTGGAATAAGGAGGCGCAACGACTGAGCACGCCCTCTATAAAACAAATCGGAGGCTTTGTATCGCTTACTGATGTGAGCTCGCCCAGATTTGAACTGGGGACCTCATCCTTACCAAGGATGCGCTCTACCGACTGAGCTATAGCAGCATACGTTCCCCCAATGGGGGTTATATCAGCAACAGGTTAAAACCTGACATTTTTTAAATGGCGACTCGGTAGGGACTTGAACCCTCGACCTCCGGCGTGACAGGCCGGCGTTCTAACCAACTGAACTACCGAGCCATTTAATCAATATAAAAACAGATCACTCTGCAACTCTCTGGCAGGGGCAGAAGGATTCGAACCCTCGGCACGCGGTTTTGGAGACCGCTGCTCTACC
>VOFB01003946.1_pt1 | contig 13623 bp, 24 predicted proteins | sample 5384141 | NCBI WGS metagenome assembly VOFB01 (sample SAMN12384721, study PRJNA508395) | human gut metagenome | isolation source: healthy gut A | host: Homo sapiens | reverse complement strand
CTGCATGAGGAATTATAAGTCCCCTACAAATCCTATTACTCCCGCACACAAAACAGAAAGTCCTATCATTATTGAAGTTATATATATATGTCTTTGGCTTGTGTAAGTCTGTACCTAAAGTTATAGACACATCGTCACCTAAAAGCATTAAATTTAATACTCTGTATCTGCTCCAGAAGAATATACACGCTATAATAACAACAGGAAGTATAACTATATTAGTTTCCCATTTTTGGCTCCTGCTAAACTACCAAGAAGCCAATAAGTCACACTCTGCATTCCTGTTTTATCATTTAAGCTATATAAATTATAAAATTTGAAAATGAAGAACATACTGCACTTAGCGCCATACCTGCTAAAATTAATTTTGAAGAAGTCGCACTACCTTTTATATTGGCTAATAGTAATACTCCAAATGAAACTAATAAAGCTCCTATAAATGCCATTACTCCAACAAAATTTCCACTCCTAATACAGCCCCAAATCCAAGCATTATTGCAAATGTTGCTCCAAGTGATGCACCTGATGATATTCCTAAGATATATGGGTCTGCTAGAGGATTTTTTACTATAGCCTGCATAACAACTCCACTAATACTTAATGCCATACCTATAGCTATTGCCAATACTACACGTGGAAATCTTATTATCCATACGACATCATGTATAGGTCCAGTTGCATACTCACTAAACGACTTAATTCCTAAAATTTTATATCCTAAAACTTTGTAAACTTCTGATACCGAAATTTTGGCACTCCCTAGGGTAACCGATATCATAACTGATCCGACAAGTATTACTAATAACGTTAACTACACCTATATACATAGGTGTAGAATCTTTTATTGATTTCTTGTTCATGTTATTTGTTTAAATCAGGATATAAACCTGCTGATATAGTTTCTATACCGTTTATTGTACGAACACCTGAAGCATACATATCTCCAAGCATTATTGGTACTACCCTTTTATTTTTAACTGCATCTAAGCTACTAAATGCTTTATCTTCTAATAATTTATCTAAAGCGTCTTGTTTTACTTGTTCTGGATCATCACCTGAATAAGGCATATATACTACATATATTACATCTGGATTTAAAGATACTATATCTTCTTTTCCTAATTTACTTTTGGTCTTTTGCTACTAAGTTTGCTCCTAGAGATGTTATCATATCTCCACCTAAACTATTTTCTCCATAGTTTGTTATTTCGTCACCTAAAATTCTAACATTAATACATTCTGTTTATCTTGACCTTTTGCAGCTTTTAAAGCTTCGTCTATTTTAGATTGCATATTATTTACTATTTCTTGAGCTTTATCTTCTACATTAAATATTTTTCCTAAATTTAATATATCAGTCATCTCATTTTGTATAGTTCTCTTTTCGCCTTCTTTTCTTCTTGTATTAGTGTTTATGTATGTATTACATCCTTTATCTATCCATGTATTTACATCACCTAATTTGTCTTCTGCAAATATTGAACCCCAGCTAAGTATCATATCTGGATTTAATGCTGTTACAGTTTCTTTTGATGGTGTAAATTCTGTTAAATATTCAACCTTTTCAAATGCTTTTTTATATTTTTCATCTAATTCATTATCTAGACCAGCTGCAGCAACTAATCTATCTTCTAGACCTAATTCTAACATTGTTTCTATAGATCCTTGATATACTGCAAAGTACTTTTCTGGAGCTTTGTCATAAGTTGTCTTAACTTCATCTCCTGCATAATTATAAGTTGTTACTTCGACTGGGTAACCTGCTACCGCTTCTGAATTTGAAGAAGCAGGTTACTAGCTGTATTGCTTTTAGAGCTACAACCAACTGCTATTATACACATTGCTGTTACTAATGTTGCTGTAATTAATTTCTTTAACCTTTGTTCATAACTTCCCTCTCAATTTTATTTTATAAATTTTAGCTTTATCACACTGCATAATGTGATTTTACTTATGATTTACTTTTTCTATTTTATCATGATAAACCTATTTTCCATACAGTTTTTTATTATTTTTATATTCCATTTCGTTATTACTAGTTATTATTTTACACAAATTAATTCTTTCATATTCTCAAATTTCTTCTCTCAATTCCGTTTACATTTTTAATTTCTTCTATGCTTTTGAACTGACCATTTTCTTCTCTATAATTCAAAATTTTATTTGCTGTAGCTTCCCCTACCCCTGGAATTTTGTCTAATTCTTCAATATCAGCTGTATTAATATCTATTTTGTCACTATCTTTACTTTCTTGATTTTCTTTAGAGGTATAAGTATTTTGAGATATTGTATTATTAGATGAGTTCATTTTATCATTATTTGTACTTGTTTCTATTTTTTTCACCTTTTTTAGGTATTATATAATGCATTTCATCTTCTAGTTTCATAGCTAAGTTTATATTATTAGTATCTGCATTTTCAGTAACACCGCCTAATTTTTTCTACAGCACTTGCAAGTCTTTGATCACTATTTAAGGTTACTATTCCTGGATTTTTAACCTCCCCACTTTACATATATTGTGATTTTCTTAGAACCTATATTTTTATTATTAGATTCTTCTTTTGACTTAATTGATTTACTTTCTGACTCGCTTTCATTTGAATATTCCTTTTAATATTTTCTTCATTAGAAGATAAATTATCACTTTCATTTAGTACATAAGTTTCATCAGAGAAATATCCTTTAAATACTAAACTAGATATTGAAATTAATATAATTATTATAAAAACTATTATTTTTCTTTTTATTCTTCATTTTTATCACTCCTTATTATGGATTATTGACAAAAATATGTTATACTAAAATGTAAGTTTATAAATTGGAGGTCGAAAATGAAAAAAAAGTTATCATACTTAATAGTATGTCTAATAACTGCTATGATGGTAATCAATTCTTCTATTACAGCCTTTGCTGAAACATATGATAATGTGGATTTAATATCTAATTATGGGGTTGTTATTGATTATGAGACTGGACAAGTTTTGGGGGAAAAAACATTGATTCAAAAAGTTTATCCGGCATCTACAACTAAAATTTGGACGGCTTATTTAACAGTTAAGAATACTAAAAATCTAGATGAACCTATTGAAATTACAGAACCTCCTGGCGTTGATGGTTCTTGTATGTATCTGGAAGTAGGAGAAATATTCACAGTTAGAGAATTATTACAAGGTTTGTTAATCCATTCTTCTAATGATGCAGCTGTTGTATTAGCAAAATATGTTAGTGGTTCGGTTGAGGAATTCGCAAATTTAATGAATGAAGAAGCCAAAAAAAGCTGGTGCGTTAAATACTCATTTTAACAATCCACATGGTCTTCCAGATGAAAATCACTATACAACGCCATATGATATGGCAATGCTAGCTAGAAAAGCAATGAGTGAAAAAAAACTATACGTGAAATTGTAAATACAAAATCAATTTCATTTAAAGAAAAAAATACACCTAATAGCAAGGTACATTTTTCACGTTATTTTACTAATACCAATTTATTTTTTAACATCAAATGATAATATGAATTATAAGGGTCAATCTGTTCCTATAAAATACGATATTGTCGATGGTATAAAAACTGGATATACAGATGATGCTGGTAGATGTTTATTAAGTAGTGCTGTCAAAAAATGATATGAGAGTTATAGCAGCAGTTTTCAAAAGTAATGGAACTAATGTATATGTAGATTCTAGAACTTTACTTGATTATGGATTTGAAAATTATACATCTAAAACAATTATCAATAAAGAAGATTATACAAAAACCAAAAGAGTATTATTGACTAAAGAGAAAGAATTTATTTATAAACCAAAATCTAGTTATAAATTAGTTATGAAAAATGGGGAATCTACTGAATCTGATTACTCTTATAAAGAAAAATTAGATTATGATTTACCAATTTATGAAGGCGACAAAGTAGGTACATTAGAAATCTATAACGGTAAAAAACTAGAAAAAACTATAGATTTAGTATCTACTAGTGAATTGCATAGTACTTTTGCATTTTTCACTGAGAGTAACTTCTTCAACGTTTTATTTAAGATAATTTTATTCTTAATATTAGCATTTTTATTATTTATAGTTTATATTGTAGTAAGAAAAAAATATAAAAGAAAAATGAAAAAAATTTCTCAAAAGAACAAAAAGAAAAAAATACTCAAGCTCAAAAAACTACTCAAAGAAAGAAAAAATAATAATAAAAAGCTATGTTTAAAAACATAGCTTTTTTTTTTTATAACTTCTTATTATTTTAAGTTTTTTCTTTATACCTTTTTCGATTATATTATTATAATCTATAAAGTCATATATATCTTCTTCAAATACTGGACTAAACTTTAATAATTCGTCTAATTTTAATTCTTCAATAGCTTTATCATTGTCTTCACAATATATAACTATTTGTCCAACTATACTATGAGCATCTCTAAAAGGTATGTTTTTATTTACTAGATAATCAGCAACTTCTGTAGCATTTAAAAAATCCGCCTTTAACAGCTTTCTTCATATTATCTTCTCTAACTTTTAAAGTCGCTATCATACCCTCCATAGTCTGTAGGCACATTTCAAGAGTTTTTACACTATCAAAGAATCCTTCTTTGTCTTCTTGCATATCTTTGTTATAAGCAAGTGGTAGACCTTTCATTACTGTAAATAATCCAAATAAGTTTCCATAGACTCTACCAGCTTTACCTCTTATAAGTTCTGCAACGTCAGGATTTTTCTTTTGTGGCATAATAGAACTTCCTGTAGTAAATAAGTCGTCCATTTCTATAAATCTAAATTCTTGAGAACTCCACAGTATTAATTCTTCACTTAATCTACTTAAGTGCATCATTATTATTGAAAAAATCGCTCATTAACTCAAGAAGATAGTCTCTATCACTTACACCATCCATAAAGTTATCCATAGGCTTTTTAAAACCTAATTTTTCACAGTAATATTTCTATTAATATTATGTGTAGTTCCTGCTAATGCTCCACTTCCTAGAGGTGATTCATCTAGTATTTCTAAAGCATTTTTTTATTCTCTTTTCATCTCTATCTAGCATATTATAATAAGCCATAAGATGATGTTTAAAAGTCACTACTTGTGCTCTTTGAAGATGAGTATAACCTGGCATTATAATAGGATTATTATAAGCTACTTCTTTTATTGTTTCTTTTAAGTTTACAATATGACCTACGATATCATTTGCCTTTTCTCTAGCGTAAAGTCTCATATCTACAGCAACTTGATCATTTCTGCTACGAGCAGTATGTAACTTTTTACCTACATCCCCGATTCTTTTAATTAGATTTATTTCAACAAAACTATGTATATCCTCATAATCACCGCTTAAAGGTAACTTGCCAGATTCAATATCTTCTAGTATTGAATTTAAACCTTCTGTTATTTGTCTTCCTTCTTCTTCAGTTAAAAGCCCAACCTGTACCTGCATATATACATGAGCTAAACTTCCTTCAATGTCTTTTTTTGTATAAAACATAGTCAAATCCAAAAGATTTATTGAATTCCTCCATTAATTTATTCTCGCCTTTTTCTAAATCGTCCACCCCATAATTTCATATACTTCAATCCTCTCTATATTTATATAACTATACCAAACTTATATTACTTTTAAAGTATTAAATGATATGAGTTTGTAGTATAATCTCCCTAAATAAATTTATAAATTAAATTCCTAAAAATTTATAAATTGCTTTTGCTACTCCATCTTCTGTATTTGTAGAAGTAACATAATCTCCCTGCTCTTTGACTGCCTCATCTGCATTTCCCATAACTACTCCCACTCCTGCAAATTTTAGCATGTCTAAATCATTGTAGTTATCGCCAAATGCAATAACTTCTTTCTATCTATACCTAAGTATTTTACTAATTCTTTTAATGCTTCACCTTTATTTACACCTTTGTGCATAATTTCTATATTATTAAACCAAGATGAAGTTATTTCAATATCTTCTATTTTATTAAGTTCATTTTTAACATTATTTAATTTATCTCTATCATTATCATCTATAGCTATGATTTTTAAGATTTGATGCTTTAATACTTCCTCTTTTAAATCATCTCCAAAATGAACATTTATTTCATCATTAAAAAGTTTTTTAGTCTATCCTGTGTTTTTTCTTTTGATCTTCTCTGCTTAGATTTTTTTAACATAGTATTATTTCAGAATAAAGTTGATAGTAAATTTTATTTTTTTTCAAATATATCTATTATTTTTAAACAAATATCATTTGGAATGCTATTTTTATAGATAAGCTTGTTGGTTTTGTTTCTTTAATTATAGCTCCATTACATGCAATTAAAGGTGTATTTATATCTAGAAAATCAAAATGTTCTCTAGCTGAATTATAAATTCTACCACTAGCTGGTACTATTTTAACACCTTTCTTAAGCGCTTTACTCAAAGCTATTTTGTTTTCTTTTGTTATTTTGTGATTATCCCCAAGTAGTGTTCCATCCATATCTGAAACAATTAATTTATATTCCATTTGAATTCCTCATTTGCATTTTATATTATTTATAACCTCTTTAATTTACCCTATTATAGATTATATCATAAGAGTTTTTATTTTAAAATAATATATCTATTGTAGTATGGAGATTCTATACTACTTTAATCTAGGCGTTAATATTATATAATTCAGTCGCCAATGGCTTTGTCCATTATTTTAGATAATAATGAATAGACCTAATAATATATAATTTCCTTATAATTAAAAAAATACTGCCTTAACTTAAAGTCAAGGCAGTATCTCTTATTATAATACTGCTATTAATTCTATTTCAACTTTTACGTCTTTTGAAGTCTAGCAACTTCTACACAAGCTCTAGCAGGTTTATTTTCACCGAAATATTCAGCATATACTTCATTTATTTGAGCGAATTCATTCATATCTTTTATGAATACTGTAGTTTTAACTACGTTTGAGAAATCAGCTCCAGCTTCTTTTAATATAGCTTGAAGGTTTTTTTAATGATTGAGCAGTTTGAGCTTTTACATCTCCTTCTACTATTTCCATTGTTTCAGGAACAAAAGGAACTTGTCCTGATACGAATAATAAGTTACCAGCTTTTACAGCTTGAGAAGATGGTCCTATAGCTGCTGGTGCATTTTCAGTATGTATTACTTGGTTAGTCATTACAACACCCTCCTATAATCTATTCATTATTTATACAATTTTTTCTATTGCTACTTAATAGTACCTTATATTTATTTTTAGTCAACCACTTGGATACTTGGTATTATTTGTATATTAACCCTTCAAAAATCGCTTTCTTGAGAATTAGCCACTTTCGCCAATCTATCTCTAAAATATATTTAATAGATATTTAAATATTCTTCTAGTGTGGCATTGCCTTCTCTTAATTTGTAACTTATATTCGCCCCGACATATCTATAATGCCATGGCTCAAATTTATATCCTGTTATATCTGATTTTCCCTTAGGATATCTCAATATAAATCCATATTTATAAGCATTATTTCTAAGCCATTCATATTCTTTTGTAAATTCAAACTTGTCTTTTACTGATGTCCGCGGGTCTTCTCCATTTAAATCAAATGCTAGACCTGTTTGATGTTCACTATATCCTGGTTTTGCAGAAAATGTGTCTACATTAGTGTATTTTTCTTCATAGCTTTTATATAAATATTCTTGCACATCATAGCTTCTATATCGACTGACTATATTTAAATATATGCCGTCTTTTTTGTGCGGCGTTTTTCATATTATTATAAGCATTTGTAGCATTATCAAATAATTCTTGATTATTTTATATGTATAATTTTCACCTAAGCCGTATTTTTTTATTTACTATAATTGTTCCTAATACGTTGTAGGCACCATTTTTTATTTTTGATTATTGTAGTTGTCTGCGCATTTACCATTTCGCTTGTTTTTGCATAAATTGAACTTTGTTTTGATTTAATAGTTATATATTGTTTTGCTTCAAAGCCTGTAAATATGGCAATTACAAAAATAGATAATAGTAATATCATTATTATATTTTTATTTTTTGTATTCATATTTTCACTCCTATATATAAAACAGTATCTTTTCCTATTTTTTAACATATTAGGAGTATTTCCATAAAATGAATTTTTTATAACATATTATAACCTTATATAGAATGCTTAAATATAAAAATAACTGGATTACGTTATGTATTCCAGTTATTTTATAAACTATATTCTTTTATTATGAATTTATCTTAGTAGTTATAAATTATTTTAATATTTGTATTTCTATACTTCTAACTCCCCATGAGTTACATGCTGATTCACTAGCCATAAATATATCTATTTTATTACCTTTTATAGCACCACCACAGTCTTCTGCTACATAAACTCCTCCAAGTGCTGGTATATAAACTCTTGTCCCATAAGGAATTACACTTGGGTCTACCGCTATTGTTCTACCTACTTTAGGTATTGCACCTGTAGATGTCATTGAATCTCCTGCATATGCAGTTGCACTTACTGTCATAGTCTTAACTACATTTGATGATGATTGAGTAGTTGAAGTTGATACTGGTTTTGCTGATGTTGATGTAGTAGTTGTTGTAGTTTTATTATTTAATTCACTGTAGTCGTGTTCATTTTCAACTTTAGTGTCTACATATTTACCACATATAAATCCTGTTTCACCATCTTCTAACTCTATTTCATACCATCCATTTTCGAATGCTTTTAATACTTTTACTTTATCTTCTTTTTACTTTATTTCCAACTATATCATATGATGTAGCTGGTCCTTTTCTTATATTTAATTTATCTGCTGTTATTCTCCGGCTAAAGTTATATATTGTCCATTTGTCCATGCTATTTTCCCATCTTCCATTTCGATTTTATACCATCCATTTTTTATAGATAATAAATCTACTCCATCGTTTTTGAAAACGATCCGATTATATCATATGAAGTTGATGGTCCACTTCTTACATTTAATTTATCTGTATTTACTACTGCTACTGATTCTTTTGTAGCTACGTCTTTATTGCTTTGCGCAAATACTGCTCCCGTGTTTAACATTGTAAGTATAGCCATTGTGGCGACTGTTGTTGTTTTTAAATATTTAATCATAATATTTCCTCCTAGTTTTTAAAAGTTACAAGTTTGTTACTTTTCTTTTGTTGATATTAATTATATTACAACTTTGTTACTTTTAAAACACCTTTTTGGCAAAAACTTTGTTCCCTACCCCTAATAAGACGTAATTTGAATTTGTAATCTTATGCTGAAAGCCAGTATTATCAAAGCGTACACACTTTTCATTTTTATACATAAGATTTCTTATTTTCTTCTTCCAAAAATTCAATTTTTATAATATTTTCATAATTCTAGGAGAAAACCTATAGATTATACCTTTACCTCTACCAATATAGATTCTTTAAAACACATCTATAAAAATTATACTTATTTACAATTTATAAATGAATATAATTTCTTATATAGCATAAAAAAAACACATCTTAGGCTTTTCAATATATTGAAATCTAAGATGTGTTTTTTATTATAAATTATTTATTATATATTAAAATTATAATGCTCTTAACATTCTAAGTACTATATCTTTTGAGTTTTCAGCTGCTTTATCAACAAATTCTTCATATGTTACATCTGCGCTTCCATCAGCTTTGTCAGACATCGCTCTTATTATTACAAATGGTACATTGTTTACTGTACAAGCATGAGCAATTGCTCCACCTTCCATCTCACCACAGTAAGCATTGAAGTCATTATCAAGCTCATCTTTTAATTCTTTTGAACTTATGAATATATCGCCTGTTACAACTCTTCCTTTAACTATTTTGAAGTCTTCACCTTTTGCTTGTTCTAAACTAGATTGATATGCTGTTTCCATTAATTTTTCATCAGCTTTAAATACTGAGTTTTCCATTTGAGGTATTTGACCTTTTTATAACCAAATGCTGTAGCATCTACATCATATTGTATAGCTTCTGTAGATATTACTATATCATTTACATCTAATGATGAATGTATTGCACCTGCAACACCTGTATTAACAACTGCATCAACACCAAATTCACTTATTAGTATTTGTGCACATAATGCTGCATTTACTTTTACCTATTCCACATTGAACTAATACAATGTCTTTTCCTTCTAATTTACCTATATAGAATTTTAAACTTGCTTTTTCTACTGTTTTTTCTATGTCCATCATTTGGATAAGAGTTCTTACCTCATTATCCATAGCTCCGATTATTCCTATTTTTTTCATATGATCCTCCTAAGATTATTTATCTAAAAAAAAATCGTTCTAATATAGAACGATTCCTTATAATATATTTAATAAAAAAGATATTATACTGTCAATATCTTTTCTAAATTTTCTTTTAAAATATCTATTATAATACTGCTGCTAAAACTGCACCTTGAGAAGTGTATGTTCCCATTACAGGACCAACTTCACTTATATAAACTTCATCAAATTGATGAGTTTTTTTATTGTTGAAAGTAATTTTTCTGCTTTTTCTTTACAATCAGCATGCATTAGACATAATATTTTATCTTTAGTGTCTTCTATACTTGTTGTAATATGACTAGCAACTTTTTGATACTATTACTTTCTCCTCTAGCTTTATCTACAGGTTTAACTGCTCCGTCTTTTATTTGTACAATTGCTTTAAAGTTTAATGCTCCTATTATTTTACCTGCTAGTTGACTTATTCTTCCACCTTTTACAGCATTTTCTAAAGTTTCTAATGTTCCATAGAATGAAACTTCATCTTTTATATTTTCTATAGTATTAACTATTTCATCTATATCTTTACCTTCAGAAATCATTTTAGATGCTTTTATTAATAAAAGCCCTGCACCTATACTTCCAGTATTAGAATCTATTACTCTAATATCCTTTTCATCATTGTCTGCTAAATATAAGTCTCTTGCAAGTACAGCACTATTGTATGTTCCTGATAATTTAGCTCCTAAAGTTATTACTATTACCTTTTCTTCACCTTGATATTCTTTAGAAAAACTTTCTGGAGATGGACAAAATGTTTTTGGCAGTTCTGTGCTTTCTTTCATTTTAGCATAAAACGTTTTATTATCTATATCAACTCCAGCAGTATAATGTTCTTCCCCAAAAGATACACCAAGTGGTACTACATTAATATTAAATTTATTTAAAACTTCATCTGAAAGATCACAAGAACCATCAGTTATAAGTTTAATTTTATCCATATTTTTTCCTCACTTACATATAATTATTTTTTCAGTCGGTCGAACGACCGATTTTTATAATAATATTTTATTCTTTTTATGTATTAAAAGTCAACATATTTAACAAAGTGTTATTCTCCTTAATTTGACTTTATTTTCATATAAGATTATAATTTAAATAAATTTAGTAAGATTATTTTATTATAAAAAGGAAAGGTTATTTTAATATGAAGCCGACTAATATGAAAGCAACTATTCTAGCGGCCTCTACAAAATTAATGGCTAAACAGGGGATAAAAAATACTAGTCTTTCAGATATAGCTAAAGAAGTTGGTATTAGCAAAGGTACCTTATATTATCATTACGCAAGTAAAGATGATATTATTTGTGATATGGCTGATATGCATCTATCTATAATCACAAATTCACTAATTGGATGTCTGCAAAATGTAGGCTTTGACTCTAGTACGGAAGAGTTTGTATCTGTCACACTAAATAAAATATCCGATATAAAAACCCATGGAAGAATACATATGTATCTAATTTGTGAGGCTATAACTAGTAATGAAAAACTTAGAGAGCGATTTAAAATCAAATATATACAATGGAGAAAAGCCCTAGAATTAGAAATTAAAAGACTCAATTAGTTTTAGAGATGATTCTTACCCAATTTCTTTTTTATTGATATCTATTGTAGATGGATTAGTAGTACAAAGTTTATTAAAGACAGAAGAAATACCATATGATGAAATTTCTAGATTTTTAATTACTACATTAAATTAAAAATGTTATATTCAGTTAAATATTTTTAGCTATATCAAAAAAACCGATTTGAAATATTTCAAATCGGTTTTTTATATAAAATATAAAAATTATTTTTTAGTTATTTTTATACCAGTTTCATGACCATTTAAGTCATATTTTTCAAAGTCAGTATTGTCTACTGCTTTTATTTCAACTGCTAATGTTTCAGTTTGTATATAGTTTTTGAATGCTTCTACAGCCTTAGCTATATCTTCATCTGAATTAAATTCTATTTCTATGTGATCTAAAACTTCGAAGTTGCTTGCTTTTCTTATTTGTTGAATTTTAGATATGAACTCTCTTACATATCCTTCATCTATTAGCTCTTGAGTTAAGTGAGTATCTAATATAACGAATATATTATTTGCCATAGCTACGTCGAATCCTTCTTTAGCATCTATGTTTACTAAAACATGTTCTCTATCGAATTCGAATGCTTCTCCATCTAAATCAACAGTTACTTTTCTCCAGCTTCTAATTTAGGAACTACTTCATTTGCATTAAGTTTAGCTAATGCACCTGCAAATAATTTCATTTTTTTGATCCTAATACAGGTCCTAATACTTTAAAGTTTGGTTTTAAGCTGAAGTTCATGTATTCACTTAAGCTCTTAGCAAATACAACTTCTTTAACGTTAAGTTCTTCTTTTATTAAGTCTACAACGTCACTTATTTTAGCTTCGTATTTTCCATCAACTAATACTTTTGATACTGGTTGACGAACTTTTATTTTACTGTCTTCTCTTGAAGCTCTACCTAAAGCAACTAACGCTTTAGTTAATTCCATTTTTCTTCAAGTTTAGCATCTATTAAGCTTTCATCAGCTTTTGGATAGCTTGCTAAGTGAACAGATACTTCTCCAGTTAAATCTCTATACATTTCTTCTGACATGTATGGAGCAAATGGAGCTATTAATCTGCATAATCCAGTTAATAATTCATAAGTTGTGTTGTAAACAGCTTTTTATCTTCTGTTAATTCAGTAGCCCAGAAACGTCTTCTAGATCTTCTTATATACCAGTTAGATAAATCGTCATTTAAGAATGCTTGTATATTTCTTATAACTCTGTTAACTTCGAATATTTCTAAGTTTTCTACAGTTGATTTTACTAAACTTTTGTATTTCTCTAAGTCCTAAGAATTTACTTTTGTATTTCATCGAATCTGATTGGAGTCCATGGTGGAGATACATATAATAAGTACCATCTTAAAGCATCTGCTCCGTATTTGTCGAATAATTCAAATGGATCTACTGTGTTTCCTTTTGATTTACTCATTTTTCTTACCATTTTGTCAAGAACTAAGTCGTTAACAAGTACGTTTTTATATGGTGCTTTACCCATTACGAATGTTGATTATAGCAAGTAATAGGCCAAGAACCATCCTCTAGTTTGGTCTATACCTTCACAGATATAATCTGCTGGGAATAATCTTTCAGAAATTTTCTTTGTTTTCAAATGGGTAATGATGTTGAGCAAATGGCATAGCCCCACTGTCAAACCAACAGTCTATAACTTCTTTGCTCTTGTCATTGGTTTACCACAATCTGAACAAGCTATATGGATATCATCTACATATGGTCTATGTAATTCTACTGTAGCTGGATCTACATTTTCTATAGCTCTTTCAGC
>VOFB01002434.1_pt1 | contig 13626 bp, 21 predicted proteins | sample 5384141 | NCBI WGS metagenome assembly VOFB01 (sample SAMN12384721, study PRJNA508395) | human gut metagenome | isolation source: healthy gut A | host: Homo sapiens | reverse complement strand
ATCGTGAGGGCGGCTTCGAGGCAGTCATATTCCCCTTCCTCCTTACTTCAAGAGCTGCGGCACGAGGTTCAGGATCATGCCGCCCGCGAGGACGCTTGCGATCTGCCCGGCGACGTTCGCGCCCACCGCGTGCATGAGCAAATGGTTCTGCGGATCGGCCTCAAAGCCCCATCTTCTGGATGACGCGCGCGGACATCGGGAACGCCGAAATGCCTGCCGCGCCGACCATCGGGTTGACCTTCTTCTTGCTGAACAGGTTGAGGAGCTTCGCGAACATCACGCCCGCGATGGAGTCGAACACGAACGCCACAAGACCAAGGCTCATGATGATGAGCGTGTTCCGGCTCACGAAACTGGTCGGCGCGCATGGAGAACGAGATCGTGATGCCGAGCAGCAGCGTGATGAGGTTCGCCAGCGTGTTCTGCGCGGTCTCGGAGAGACGGTCAAGGCAGCCGCACTCGCGCAGGAGGTTACCGAACATCAGGAAGCCAACGAGCGAGACGGACATCGGCGCAATGAAGCCCGCGATGATGGTCACGAGGATCGGAAGCAGATGCGCAGCGTGCGCGAGACGTTCTTGGGGTTGTAGGGCATCCGGATGCGGCGCTCTTTTTTCGTCGTCACGAGCTTGATGGCGAAGGGCTGGATGATCGGCACAAGCGCCATGTAAGAGTACGCCGCGACGGCGATGGGGCCGACGTAGCTCGAGTGCAGCACCTGCGAGACGAGGATGGAGGTCGGGCCGTCCGCCGCGCCGATGATGCCGATGGAGGCGGCGTCCGCGAGGTCGAAGCCGAGCAGGACGGCAGCGACCATGGTGAAGAAGATGCCGAACTGCGCCGCCGCGCCGAAGAGCAGCATCTTGGGATTTGAGAGCAGCGGGCCGAAGTCGATCATCGCGCCGATGCCGATGAACAGCAGCAGCGGCAGCGCCTCGCTGGCCTCGATGGTTGTCTCGAAGAGCCACTGGATGATGCCCTGGCTCTCGCCGATGCCCTCGACCATCTGGTTGAGGACGCCGGAGCTCGGCAGGTTGACGAGGATGGCGCCGAAGCCCATAGGCAGCAGCAGCGCGGGCTCATAGTCCTTTTGGATGGCGAGGTAGATGAGCGCGAAGCCCACAAGGTACATCACGCCTTGCTGCCACGTCACGGCTCGAAAGCCGTCAAGCAGAAAGCTCATAACAATAACACACTCCTGTATTCAAATTCGGGAAAAAAAAAGACCTCTACCGTCGGCAAGCCAAGCTCCCTTCGGTAAAAGTCTCGCCATTTCATGAGCGGACCGGGGGCGCAGCCCCGTGATGACGACCCGCCCGACGCCCAGCGGCGCTGGCTACTCCCTTATTACTGTCGGTATCATAGCATACAAAGCACACCGTGTCAAATCAATTATTGCCGTTCCGTAAACTTTTTTTGCACCCTCTTTACTATTTAGGCGAAATCATATAGAATAAAAACAATTTTGATAGAAAGTGTGATGGATCTTGCAGAATTTCATTTATAAGCTTCGCTGCGCGATGGCGCGCTTCATGTACGGTCGAAACGGCGCCGACCAGCTCTGCTGGGCTTTGTTTATCGCTGAGTTGGTGCTCAGCCTGCTGCCCGCCTTGGTGCCGGGGCGGGCATTTGCCGCCTTTATCCACTATACCACGCTCTTTTGTGCGTATATCTGCTGTTCCGTATGTTCTCGCGCAACCTCGAAAAGCGCCGTGCGGAAAACGCAAAATTCATGCAGTGGTGGGGGCCGAAGCAGAGCGCCCTGCGCGGAGCGAAGGTCCGCCGCGCCGACAAGGAACACAAGTATGTGAAGTGCTCCTGCGGCGCCTATTGCCGTCGTGCCGCGCAGCGTCGGAACGGTCGAATTGACCTGTCCGAAGTGCGGAAAAAAAGCGGATCGTGAAAACCTGAAAATGAGTCCTTTTGAAAAAAGCGCCGAAGGGCGCTTTTTTGTACACTTTGACGATCCGTTTTGTTCAAAACCGCCCATGTCTACCCGATGGCTACCCGCCGAAACGCCTGGGGCGCAAGGGGCTTGCGGGTTTTCCGGAGAGGGTCGCCGTCTACCCTTCCGTCTACCCATTTTTTCACGCCGATCCCCGAAACGCCTGCCATTGCTGCGAAAATTTTGAAATTTCCCCAAATGTATGAGGATACGACGCCCGCGCCTTTTCCTCCGGCGTGAAATAGATAAATTTAGCCATTCTTTTTTCTCCGTATGGATCGATGTGGTCTCTCTTGCCGCCCGAGGGACGCTGTGGTACAATTTCTCTCCGTGATATTCTGTGAGAGAAGGAAGAAGGAAATGAATCAAAAAGAACTCAACGAGATTCGCCGGCGCTTCCGGCTCGATAAAAACAACTTCAGCCACATCTTCGGCTGCTACGTCAACTCCAACCGCGAGGTCATCTCGTGGATCGACGCCTCCCTCGGCCTCATGCGGCAGGAGGAGCAGGAGATGTACCTGGGGCTGCTCAAAAAGACGCTCTCCGGCACGCTGGGGCGCAACCTCATTGACATCGAATTCTCCACCGCGCAGGTCGCGGACAGCGACGAGCACCGCCTGCTCCAAACCCTGCGCCAGACGGAGTGCAAGGATGTGAACGCCCGCGAGACGCTTTGCCGCAAAATTATTGAATCTCTGAGCATGGGTGAGACGAACTATCTCATCCTCCTGGCCCACGATGCCTACGATGTGCCCTACCGCGGCAAGGACGACGAGCTGCAGGCAGACGCCTCCGGCGACGTCTACAAGTATTTTGTCTGCGCCATCTGTCCTGTGAAGGCGCCGACGCTCGAGCTGCGCTACGACACCGACGAGAACTTCTTCCACCCCAGCTCCACCGGACATATCGCTCTTGCGCCCGAGCTGGGCTTCCTCTTCCCCGCCTTCGACGACCGCGAGGCGAACATCTACAACGCGCTTTTCTACAGCAAGAACGTCGAGCTCATTCACGAGGAGGTCATTGACGCGGTATTCCGCGTGGAGCCGCCGATGTCCGCCGTCGAGCAGAAAAATGTGTTTGATACCGCGCTCGCTGATACGCTTGAAAAGGATTGCAGCTACGATGTGGTGCAGTCCGTCCACGAGCAGCTGCGCGGCCGCATTCAGGAGCATAAGGAGCCTGTGCCGGGGTGAGGGCTGCGGTCAGGGCAGCAGTGGAGCCGAAGAGGATGAGCAGGGAGGACACCACGCTCTCCTTGGCCATAAAGCCGGAGATAAGAGCGGTGGAGATGCGCCAGTCCGCAAAGCCCAGCGGGGCAAACAGTGGGGCGATATCGCCCGCAATGCGCGCCAGAATGCTGGTCTGCGGGTCAGCAGTCAGCGACAGATGCAGGTCAAAGTTCTGCAAGAACCAGATGACGATGGTGGCACCAAAGATGATTGTAAAGGCTCTCTGCAGGAAGTCCCGCGCCTTTTCCCACAGCAGCTGCGCCACGTTCTTCAGGCCGGGCAGGCGGTAGTTGGGCAGCTCCATGACAAAGGGCACCGCCTCGCCCTTGAACACGGTGCTCTTGAGCAGCAGCGCCGCCAGTACGCCCACCAAGATGCCGGTGAAGTACAGCAGCACCATCACAAGCCCTGCATATTGGGGAAAGAACGCCGCCGCAAACAGGCTGTAAATAGGCAGCTTGGCCGAGCAGCTCATAAACGGGGTGAGCAGGATGGTCATTTTGCGGTCGCGCTCCGAGGGCAGGGTGCGGCTGGCCATCACGCCGGGCACGGTGCAGCCAAAGCCGATGAGCATGGGCACGATGCTGCGGCCGGACAGGCCGATGCGGCGCAGCAGTTTGTCCATCACAAAGGCCACGCGGGCCATGTAGCCGGTGTCCTCCAGCATGGACAGGAAGAAGAACAGCACCACGATGATGGGCAGAAAGCTCAGCACGCTGCCCACGCCGGTAAAGATGCCGTCGATGACCAGCGAGTGCACCGCCGCGTTGACGTTCCAGTTGGTCAGGGCGGTGTCCACAATGCCGGTCAGGGCGTCGATGCCCGTCTCCATGAGGTTCTGGAAAAACAGGCCGATGACGTTGAAGGTGAGGTAGAACACCAGACCCATGATGGCGATAAACGCCGGGATGGCAGTGTACTTGCCGGTGAGGAACTTGTCAATGCGGTTGGAGCGCAGCTGCTCTCCTTGCTCTCGTGGGGCTTGACCACCGTCTGCGCCACCAGCTCCTGAATGAAGGAGAAGCGCATATCCGCAATGGCGGCGGCGCGGTCCAGCCCGCGCTCCTGCTCCATCTGCACGATGATGTGCTCGATCATCTCTTTTTCGTTCTGGTCCAGCTTCAGGGCTTCCTCAATGCGGTGGTCGCCCTCCACCAGCTTGGTGGCGGCAAACCGCACCGGGATACCCGCCGCCTTGGCGTGATCCTCGATGAGGTGCAGGATGCCGTGGATGCAGCGGTGCACCGCGCCGCCGTGGTCGTCCTCGCTGCAAAAGTCCATGCGCCCGGGGCGCTCCTGATACTTTGCCACATGGACGGCGTGGTCTACCAACTCGTCCACGCCCTCGTTCTTGGCGGCGGAGATGGGGATGACCGGGATGCCCAGCATCGCTTCCATCTTGTTGATGCGCACCGTGCCGCCGTTGCCGCGCATCTCGTCTCTTCGGTGAAGTTGTCGGGATAGGTCACGAGGGTGACGTTCTCCTTGCCGTAGAGCTCCTGGAAGGCCTCGGCGCCGCGGCAGGTCGTCCTCAGACTGAGAAACGGAACCGGTAACGATGCCGATGTGGATGGTCTCCTCCTGCTTGTCAGGAGTGTCAGGGCGTGTCAGGGGTAGTCTTGTTGCCGCAGGCCACGAGCAAAGCACCATGACCAGAGCGAGCAGGATACTCAGGAATCTTTTTTCATACGAAACCTCAATTTCATTTTCGCTCGACGGAAGTGTTCGTTAGGCTCTGGAGTGTGTGGCAGGAAGAAGCATTTGGAAGCATGAAGAAGGTTCACCATGACCTGAATTAGGTCGTGGTGAACCTTCTATTCTGGACTAAAAACAGTGGGATTTGAGCTGCATTGAAATGATGAGCAAGCCGCCGCCCGTTCCGAGCGACAGCCTGCCTTTTGTCAGATCATGTTGAGGTGCTATCGTACAATTATCTTTCTAAGTCTCTCTAAATCATTCCCATCCGGATGGGAGGCGCTCGGTCAAAGTTCTCAATCAGCGCATCGATATTTTCCGGATGCTCCGGCTGTACCTTCATTTTCATGTAGCGTTCCCGTACAGACGGCGGCATTTTGCCCTGACACATATATTCTCCGACCACGGAATTGCTTGAATCGATAGACTGCTTGACATGATTGAGAATCTTCTGGAAATATGCCTCGCTGCCGCCAAAGCCCGCCGTTCCAAATAGAAAGATCTTTTTGTTCTTCAGCGTTGACAGTAATGTCAGGGTGGACTTATCCGCATTTCCCTTGTCCGTCCAAAACCCAATATAGAGCATCTCGGGTATAGCCCTCCCTCTTTAGGCACTCCGAAATAGTCACAGTTTTCTTTGGCGAGCACGGCGTAAATTGTATCGGCAAGCTTCTTCGTATTGCCCGTCGGGCTATTGAATACAATTGAATATCTTCCTTTGCCCATGTCAAAGTCTCCCATTTCGTCAAAGCGGCATCGGCGTCGAGCAATCAGAATAACCGCTAAATGGCAATGACAAACGCCGCAGCCCCAATGACTGCTGTGCCGTCTTGCTGATTTTCTTCTTCATTGCTCTTGCCAATCAGCATAGCACCAGCCACACAAGCAACCGCCGCCATAAGCGCAATGCCCAGCGTTTCCCATAGCCAGGAAAGTTCATATATGATCTTCATTCGTTCACCCATCCTTAACGGTCTTATTTGTAAATTCGGATTATCAAGCAGGATAGCGGTTGCACGCCCTTTTTCCGCACTCTTCGACGTAGCAGGGCGTACTGTCTTCCTCCGTAATCGTGTTTGTCCCTATATTTTTGCTCATACTCGCACAGCTCAATTTGCCAGCCATACGATCATGGCCTATTTCAGCAGCTCCGACAATACCTGAAACAACTTTTGAATATCCAGAGGTTTAGCAATGTGGCCGTTCATTCCGGCATTCAACGCATTCTTTTGATCCTCTTCAAATGCATTGGCGGTCATGGCCACAATGGGGATCGCCGCCTTTTTTTATCCGGGAGCGCACGAATCCGCCGAGTTGCTTCATAACCGTCCATCTCCGGCATCTGGACATCCATCAAGATCAGGTCATACCGGCCGGCGAAGCCGCTTCGACCTTTTCAACGGCAATCTTTCCGTTTCCCGCAGTATCCACCTCAAAGCCCGCTTCTTCAAGAAGCGTCGATGCGATCTCCAGATTCAGTTCGTTATCCTCGACTACCAGAAGCTTCTTTCCAGTAAAATCAGAAGCTTTTGAAACGGGTATCATCTGCCCCGCTTTTGCCTCGCCGACGGGGAATCGCAGAGAAATGGTAAATTCCGAGCCCTTCCCGGTTCGCTCTCCACTGTGATCCTGCCGCCCATCATATCCACCAGACTTTTCGTGATGGACAGGCCGAGCCCCGTACCCTGTATCTTGCTGACGGTGGAGGTCCTCTCTCTGGCAAACTGCTCAAAAAATGTGCTTTTGGAACTCCTCGCTCATGCCGATGCCGTTATCCTTGATGTGGAATTCAAAATCGGCATAGTCTGCCGAAGCCGTATCCTTCTGTACAATCCGCAGGCTGATCTGCCCACCGTCCGGCGTGAACTTCACGGCGTTTGCCAAAACATTGATCAGGATTTGTTCAAGCCGCAGCGGGTCGGCGATCACATCCTCGTTTTCATGCCGGCAGTATCGACGGTAAAGGAGATGTGCTTTTTGTCGGCGCCGACCTGTATGGCGTTCCCAATATCCCCACCAATTCCGGCAGATGCACCGGCTTTGTCTCCAGCGTGACCTTTCCATTCTCAATGCGGCTCATATCCAACACATCGTTGATAAGGGACAGAAGATGCTGGCTGAAACGGATATCTTTTCAGATAGTCCTCTACTTGGTCACGGTCGTCGATGTGCGTCTGCGCCAGAGCGGTGAAACCGATGATGGCATTCATGGGCGTTCGGATGTCGTGAGACATATTAAACAGGAACTCCCGCTTGGCGAGATTGGCCTTGGTTTCACGCTGAACGGCAAGCTCGAGTGCGGCGTTTTTTCTGTTCGAGCGACTTCTTGTATTCTTGCTCGGAGTTCTCCTGCTGCATAAAGAAATCCTTTGCGGAGTTCCAGCGGAATCCCTGCACAAACGTCAGAACCAAGATATACATGACCAGCGTGATCACCAGATTCATCACGGTGAGGTCATAGACCTGACGGGCGGGAACATAGGCATAGAGGGGAATAGTTCCGCCCATGGCTGTACATTCCATAGCATTGCTCAATGCCCCTCGGGCGTACACGCGGATCAGTTTATCTGCCCGGTTGCTTCTCCGGATCGACATGAGCCGTTCACTCTCGAAAATGTTCATACCAATCAGAGTGGGGTCGTTGGAGGCCGATACCCGGTTCTCCTCCACCACCAGAAGAGTCCCCGTGGAGTTGACCCCATAGCTGTCTATCAGAGGCTGGATGGACAAAACGGACTTTTGGGAAAACTCCGCCCCGGTATAGCGGTAGGCTAGCACCGCACCCGCGCCGTCAGCGCAGCTGTGCACAGCAACATCGGCAAAACTGCCATCGTCCAGCTCCACATGCTTGACATAGGTCTTCTGCGGGTAGCCGATGACACTGAGGATCGGTTCCAATTTGATGCCAGACTGAAGCTGTGCGTAGCCGATGCCATCCTCCGTGTACTCACATACCAGCTCGCCCTGCGCGTCCAGCAGGCAGATGCCCGTAAGCCACAGCCCCTTGGCGCGCTCCGACAGCGCCGCCTCATCACAGTCGAGGAGAGAGACTCCAGCGCGCGGACGGCGGCGGCCTCGCGCACAAGGCCCTTCGCGATGGCGGTTTCGTTGTACTTCGTATAGTCAGCGGCCTGCTCCTTGATAAACTCGATCGCTCCCGCCAGCCTCTGCTCGCAATTTTGCATATCCGCCTGTCTGGAAAGCGCGAAAACGATTCCGAGGAGGAAAATACCCACAGCAATACAGACGAGCCAGAATTTTTTGCTGAAAATGGTCTGCAAAGGATTACGGTTCAAGGCACTCCACCTCCAAATAGGTTTCGGGATGCTCCAGATACCTGCCGACGATCTCCTGCATGGTCCCGTCCTGACGCATCTGTGCAAAGGTGTCCATCAGCTCCTGTGCAAGACCGCGGTCATCATCGACGGAAAAGGCTGCACCGATTCCGGTGATCAGCAGCGGCTCGTCCAGAATGCGGAAGTCCGCGCCGTAATCCGTCATATACTGCAAAATGGCCGTTTCGTGGGCGGCAATGGCATCCACATAGCCGCAGTCCAGCGCCGCATACTGTACGCCCCGATCCTCCAGACTGATAATGTCCTCAAATTGGGGAATATCCGCTTGCCCGCTTTGCAAAAGATCTCTTCCGGCTTACCGGTAGACTGAACGGCAATGGTCTTGCCGTTCAGGTCATCCATGGTGTAAATATCGCTTTTTGCATTGACGGCGATGATCTGCCGGCTGACCATGTAGGGGCCGGCCCATTGGTAATCCTGCTCACGCCCATCCATGGAGAAACAGCCCCAAATACAGTCGATCTCCCCATTGTCCACGAGCGTCCTTTTCTGCTCCCAGTCGATGGTTGTGAATACCGCCTGATAGCCCATCCGCCGGAACGCCTCAACTGCGATCTCCACGTCGATGCCGGTGGGGTCGCCGTTGTTGTCCAGATAGACAAAAGGGCGGATAGGTGTCGCTGCCGATGGTGATGTGCGGCAGCGATGATATACCCGGCTGCTCTCCTGTCTGCACCGCGCAGCCGCAGAGTCTCCCCACAAGCAGAACGGTCAAAATAAGTAAAACAAGTGCTTTGATACGCTTCATCAATATGGTTCCCTCAATTTCTGCTCCTCGATTATCTGTATAGGTTATTATACATTGATTCCGGCAAATAGCAATATTCAGCATGCCAGTTACGCGACGCCGTTGCGGCCATCGCGGCAGTGTCCGGGCGGACATCCCCGCAAAATTTCTCCACAAATTTTTGCAGTTTCGGTTTTGCCTTCCGATGGGAACAGTTTATCAAATTCGTGAATTCTGTCAATCGTTTTTCAAAGCGTGTTTGAACCATTGCGAAAATGCGTTGAAATTTATAGATAAAACGGTTATAATGGCGACACAGATAATTATTTATTCATAAAACACCACGGCAGCGGATATTGCGCCCTTCCACCTGCTGCGCTGCGTGCAGAGGGAAAATTACATCTCGGCTAAAAATGTCCGCAAAGGAGAGTGCAATGAACAACGAAACCCGAAAGGAAACACAGGTATTACCGAAGGACGTCCGTTGCGTGGGCGCGGACGACCTCACCCTCAGCCTCTTTGAAAACCAATACCCCATCCAGCCGATGGGCGTGAGCTACAACTCTTACCTTATTTTAGACGAAAAGATCGCCGTCATGGACAGCGTGGATGCCCGCGCGGCGGACGAATGGCTCGCCAAGCTCGCGCACGAGCTGGACGGGCGCAGTCCGGACTACCTCGTTATCTCGCACATGGAGCCGGACCACTCCGGCAGCATCCTGCGCCTTGCGGAGAAATATCAGGAAATGAAGCTCGTCGGCAACACCAAGACCTTCACAATGCTCCGCCAGTTCTTCGGCGCGAAAGCACCGACAGACGACCGCTTGCTGGAGGTCGGCGAGGGTGAAACGCTCCCCCTCGGCGCGCATACGCTTCATTTTATGCTCGCCCCGATGGTCCCACTGGCCCGAGGTAATGGTCGCCTACGAGGAAACGGAGAAGCTCCTCTTCTCCGCCGACGCCTTCGGGCGCTTCGGTGCCCTCTCGCGCACCGCAGGCGCGCCGTGGGCGCCGCAGGCGGACGCTACTACTACAACATCGTCGGCAAGTACGGCGCGCAGGTGCGAGGCGCTGCTGAAAAAGGCTGCCGCGCTGGAGATCGAAACGATCTGCCCGCTCCACGGGCCCGTGCTGACGGGCGAAGCGCTCGCCGAGGCCCTGCGCCTCTACGACCTGTGGTCGCGCTGGCAGAGCGAGTCGCCGGATGATATTCTTCTCGCCCACGCCTCCATTCATGGCAACACCGCCCGCGCAGCGGCTGCTCAAGCAAAAGCTGGAAGCGAAAGGCGCGCGGGTCACGCTCTGCGACCTGACGACGACCGAAGTCTCCTACGCGGTGGCGAACGCCTTCTACTGCGGTAAGCTCGTACTGGCCTGCTCGACCTATGACGGCGGACTGTTCCCTCCCATGGAGGAATTTCTGAGCCACCTGCAAGCCAAGGGCTTCCGCGACCGCAGCGTCGGCCTGATGGAAAACGGCTCGTGGGCGCCTGCCGCGGCGCGGCTGATGCGCGCGAGAAGCTCGAGGAAATGAAGGACCTGCGCGTGTGCGACGCCGTGGTGTCGCTGCGCAGCGCGCTCAGTCCCGCAAGCGAGGCGCAGATGGACGCGCTGACCACGGAGCTGTGCGCGAAATAAAGACGCAAACTGCTGATCCGGTATGGTATCCCACCTTGCTGCCGCCGGATACCGCAAGATGCATCGTGGAAAGGCGAAGAGCTCTATGAAACGAAAATACAAGGGATTTACCTTGATGGAGTTATTGGTCGTAATTGCGATTATCGCCGTACTGGTCGCCATTGCGATCCCAATGCTTGCCTCTCAACTGAAAAAAAAGCCGGGGAGGCGACAGACCTTGCCAATGTGCGCTCTGCCTATGCACAGGTTTCTGCAGAGCCATGTTGGGAGATACCACGGCTACTGTCACAGTTGATTTGAAGCAAAAGAGAGGCCGACTGGCAGTCGGTAGATCCCGTAAACATCGGCGGCATCGTTCACTCCAGCGGGCAGCCCGACACAAACAACTGGATAGGCACTGCCACGCCGGGGGAAGCTGTGAGGTTTCCTACGATAAGAGATACGGCGTGGTGCTCACATGGAGTGGGAGTGCAGCACCGTCCGAGCCAGACTACCCATTTAATACCAACGAGAATTTTTTTGATGTGCTGTACAAGGCGGCTTTTTGGACAGATGGCACGCTCAAAAACAACCAGTCTTTCGAGTTTGACTCGCTGCCCGGTCGGACTTTATTCCGGCAATTCAGCAGGAGATCGACAAATTGGACAACAGCCTTCTGCAGCAGGCGGATTGCACATGGGCATATTTGGGATTCAAAAAAGAAAAATGATGCAGAGCAGAAAAAAACTGCTTTCTCTTATGGACTTCTCTTGACACGAATAAGGTCGGCGGCGGAAAACAGATCCCTGTGCTCATTCAAACCGGTGATGGAAAGTACTATGTTTCCGAAACCACGACTGATCAGCGATGGAGAAATGGAAAAAAAGTATGTCACCGTTTCGGAGCGAATGGCAGACTACAAGGGTCTTTTGAACTCAGACGCGGAATACTCCGCGCTGGAGGCCGCCTATGGCGCATACATAGCAGCCCTGAACAATGAAAAATACGACGAGGTTCGTGGAAGTTCAGGCCAATAACGCTGCAAAAAGTCAGCTTCCTCTATACTGCGCGGTTCGATATCGTCGAAAGCACATAAAAGCATCCGCGCGAGGGGCTCAAAGATGTCTCTTTCTTGATCTTGACCGTGATCTTGCCGGTAGCAGCAACGTGAAGCCAGACCGGTCAAGCCAGAGCGCTCAATCAACACACTCGTGCCATGTGCAAGTACCGCTGGTACCGACGCAGCGATGAAATGCCTCAAAGCCAAGTCTTGGGGATGTGCCACAGGAAAAGCTCCATCAAATTGGATTCTTGCATGGCAGAAAGGACCGCATTACCGAGCGTGAGTATTGGGTACAGTGCAAAGGACAGGCAACGCAGAATAAAGAAGTCGCCTCCTTTCCAACCGTTGGACAATCTGCCAAACCTCTATGGAGTTTGAAAAGGATCTGTTTTGAGAAAAGTGATTGTAAATATTTGAAAATCGCATACAATCATCTCGACTTCTATAATAATCCAAAACTGAATGAATCAAAGGAGAAAATGATAATGAGTACGACCGCAAGAATGGTAATGAAGATTATTGGCGCAAGTCTGGCATTTGCTGCGTTTGTTTGTCTGCTGATTGGCGGTTGGCATGATATCGGTGCTGGCTATACTTGCGTGAAGAATCGGATGAATAAGAGATTCCGCTCCGAGTATGACGATTATGATGAGGAAGATTCGATAGGGACTCCTTCCACATAATTTCAGGGAATTAAGCGGTTGCCGCAGAATTTCCTCACCTGCAAAGCCCCCGCAATTCACACGCCAGATGCGTACAGAAAGCAAATAGGACAACCGTAGATCTGGCTTCCTAAACCGCTACCCGTCAAGAGGACAGTGAAAAATAAAATTTTCCCGACCAGCAGAGTAAACTGCTGGCCGCTTTTTATGCGGCAAGAGAGTCTGTGCTTTTCTAAGGGGTCATCACCCCTAAATTGCGTTGTACTCGTCTGGTGGGGTAATAACGGATATAACGCTCAATCATCTGAATGAGATCTTGCGCTCTTCTTGAGGCCGTAGGGCTGGCCCGCACCGCCGACGCAGCCGCCCTGGCAGGTCATCACCTCGATAAGGTGATAGAACGCCTTGCCCTCGTCGATTTCCTTCAAAAGCTTTTTTGCGTTGGCAAGACCGTTGACGACCGCGAGCTTGAGCTCGGTGTCGCCGATCGTCACGCTCGCCTCCTTGATCGGCGCGTCGCCGCGCAGGCCGAGAATGCTGATCTCGCGCAGGGCGTTTTTGCTCTTATCCGGCAGGCAGTGGCGCACGACCGCCTCGGCCACGCCGCCGCTCGTGCCGTAAATGATCGCGGCGCCGGAGCCGAGGCCAAAGGGCATATCGGGGGACTCCAGCTCCAGCTCGGAGAGCTGAATGCCGGTCTCCTGCATCATATCGATCACCTCGCGCGTGGTGAGCACAAGGTCAACATCAGGCCGTCCGTCGTGGACGAACTCAGGGCGCGCTGCTTCCATCTTTTTTGCCGTGCAGGGCATGATGGCAATATGGTAGGTCGTACGGCGTGCTGCGTCCTTCGCAGCTGCGTCCTTCGCAGCGTACTTGTCGCGGAAGATCGCGCCCACCATCTCCATCGGCGACTTGCAGGTCGAAATGTTCTTCAAATACTTGGGGTTCTCGTTTTCGAGATATTTCACCCACGCCGGGCAGCAGGAGGTGAACATCGGGAACGGGCCGCCGTTTTTCAGGCGCTCGAGGAATTCCTCGGATTCGGCGATCGTCGTAAAGTCCGCGCCGAACGTCGTGTCGTACACCTCGTCCACGCCCATGAGCTTGAGCGCCGTGACGAGCTTATCGAGCACATTTTCGCCGGCAGAGAAGCCGAATGCCTCGCCCACCGCCACGCGCACTGCGGGCGCGATCTGAATGACCACGCGCTTTTTCGGATCGTGAATGGCGCGCCACGCCTCGCCGATCTGGTTTTTTACGGTGATGGCGCCGGTGGTGCACACCGCGGCGCACTGGCCGCAGCTCACGCACTTCGTCTCGGCGAGCTT
>VOFB01002877.1_pt1 | contig 13647 bp, 29 predicted proteins | sample 5384141 | NCBI WGS metagenome assembly VOFB01 (sample SAMN12384721, study PRJNA508395) | human gut metagenome | isolation source: healthy gut A | host: Homo sapiens | reverse complement strand
TCTTCTGTGTCACACAGAACTTAAATACCATAAAGATGAGTATTTTGGGAGAAGTGGTGTTTAGAAGGAACTGAGATTTGTGCTTTGAATTATGCCAAGATGAAACAGAAAGACTTGCACTCATAGTTCTGATAACTTGTATACTTCTCTCTGTTCAGATAATGGGCATCAAATTGACCAACACAAATTAAATCAAAGACGGCAACTCAGCTGAAATAAAGCTGTGAGAAAACAACACGCTTATAGATGCAGGACAAGGAAAGATTACTGCTGATGAAGTAAAAAGAACTATTAGAATTAAAAAGACAGATCAAAATCGCAGAGACAGCTCCAGCAAAGGGTTATTCTTATATAGAGTTAAATACTAAAATAAAATATACAAAATGCAGTTGACAATTTTAACCAAATAGTTTATTATTAACTCATAAATAACAAGTAACCATTTATTAACAATTTAAAATATAAATCCATTGAAAAAGAAAGTAGTTTATTTTAAATTTATAGAGAGCTGAGGATGGTGGAAGCTTAGCAATTGTGAGATAAATGAAAAGAGCTTTGAGGAGATTATCTGAACCTAAGTAGGATAATAGGAATGCCTTGCCTTAAAAGGAAGAGTGAATAAGTTTATCTTATTAATTAGAGTGGTAACGCGGAAAATATTTCGTCTCTTGAGTTTTCAAGAGGCGTTTTTTAAATTCCTTTATTTTACTAAGATAAATTTGTTAATAAGAGTGGTACCGCGCAATGTCGCCTCTTAGTAATGATTACTAAGGGGCTTTTTTAATACAAAAAAGTTATATGGCTTTAAAAAGTACAGAGATGCTTTTAAGTTATCTAATTCAGAAAATAAAGAAAAATAATAAAAATTATATAAGTTTGAGGGGATAAAAATGAAAGAAAAAGTTGTATTAGCATATTCAGGAGGACTAGATACTTCAGTAATAATTCCATGGTTAAAGGAAAACTATGACTTAGATGTTATAGCAGTTTGTGCAAATGTAGGTCAAAATGACGATATGAGCCAAATAGAAGAAAAAGCAAAAGCAAGTGGAGCTATAAAAGCTTATGTGGAGGATTTAAGAGAAGAATTTATAACTACTACTATATATCAAGCTATAAAAGCTGAAACATTATATGAAAATAGATATCCTTTTTAGGAAACAGCACTTGCTAGACCTATAATAGCTAAAAAATTAGTTGAAATAGCACAAATGAAGGCGCAAAATATATATGCCATGGTTGTACAGGAAAAGGAAACGACCAAGTTAGATTTGAAGGGACTATAGCTGCTCTTTGATCCATCTATAAAAGTTATAGCACCTTGGAGAATATGGGATATAAAATCTAGAGAAGATGCAATAGATTATGCAAATGCACACAACATTCCAGTTGTTGCAACTAAGAAAAAAATATATTCAGTAGACGACAACTTATGGCATGTTTCTACAGAAGGTGGGGATATAGAATATCTTGAAAACGAACACAATAAAGATATATACAAAAAAACTTGCTCACCAGAAGATGCAGCGGATGAAGCTGAATATATAGAAATAGGATTTGAAAAAGGTATACCAGTATCTTTAAATGGGGAAAAATTATCACCAGTAGAGCTTGTTGAAGTAGTAGATAAATTAGGTGCTAAACACGGTATAGGTATAGTAGATATATTAGAAAATAGATTAGTTGGTATGAAATCAAGAGGAATATATGAAACTCCAGGAGGAGAAATATTCTATGCAGCACATAACTACTTAGAAAGTGCTACATTAGACAAAGATACTCTTCACTTAAAACAAAGATTATCACTTGAATTTGCTGATTTAATATACAATGGAAAATGGTATTCAAAAACTTGTAAAGCAATAAATGCTTTTATGGATGAAACACAAGAAAATGTTACAGGTTCTGTAAAATTAAAATTATACAAAAGGTAATATAAAACCAGCTGGAATATTTACAGACCATAAATTATACGACCAAAGTATATCTTCATTTGGGGATAGCGAATTATACGACCACAAAGATGCAGAAGGTTTATAAACTTATTTACATTACCACTAAAAATAAATGCTATGACTCAAAATGGCAAAAAATGACTAAATAAGTGTTTTAAGTAAAAAGTAAATTTAATAATGAAAGACTATATAATTAAAAGCCGCTTCTAAATTTTAGAGGTGGCTTTTAAATTATAAGAAAAAAAATATATAAATAGTGTATAAAGTGTATATATTTTGTAGAAAAATCCATTTAAGTAGAAAAATAAATTAAATGTAAAGGATGTGAACAATGAATAATACTTATGTAGGATATCATGGAACGACTATTTTAAGAGGCGAAAGCATACTAAACTCTAAACAATATTTTAAGATTATATAAAAATATCCAGATCCCTACATACCATAAGGACAAGATTTTTTCAGATTTGAAAATTTGAAAAAGTTATGAAAGTATAAATGCTAATTATATAGCATATTTTATAAATAATTTTAAAATATTACAAATTTAAAGGTGAGCATATAGAATGCTCGCCATTTTTTGTATTAAAAAATATAAGTATAAAAGCAGATTTTAACATAACTAAAAATGAATATAATGTATATTTTTTATATATTTTTCAATATTTATGATATAATAAACTTTGCATTAATTTGAAAGGAGATACAACTAGATGTCTAAAAGAAAACAAGTCACTGTTCCTATGGAAAAGATAAGAGAACAGGACAAATATATAAATGAAATAAAAAATGAAACGAAAGATATTTCCACTTAACTGGAAAGAAAAAATCTTATTTTATACAAACATTTGATGTCAAATGAATGAGCATGACTCTGAAAAATTAGGAGCTATGCTAAATGCTATGGGTTATGAGCCTTCTTTAATGGCTGATAATGCTGACTTTAATAATATATAATACTTGTGCAGTTAGAGAAAATGCTGAACTTAAAGTTTACGGAAACTTAGGTCACTTAAAATTAATAAAAAGAAGAAATCCTAACTTAAAAATAGCTGTTTGCGGATGTATGATGCAACAACCTGCTATAGTTAAAAGAAATAAAATCTAGATATAAACATGTAGATTTAGTATTCGGTACTCACAACTTATACAAATTCCCAGAATTATTATCTGAATCAATGTCAAGTGATTCTATACTTATAGATGTTTGGGATGTTGATGGTGAAGTTGTTGAAGGATTAAGAAGTGATAGAAAATTCGAGCTTAAAGCATTCGTAAATATAATGTACGGTTGCAACAACTTCTGTACTTACTGTATAGTTCCTTATACTAGAGGTCGTGAAAGAAGTAGAAGACCAGAAGATATATTAAACGAAATAAAAGAATTAGTTGCAAATGGAACTAAAGAAGTTACTTTATTAGGACAAAACGTAGACTCTTACGGTAAAACTTTAGAAGAAGAAGATAGAATAACTTTCGCAGAGCTTTTAAGAAAAGTTAATGAAATAGATGGATTAGAAAGAATAAGATTTATGACTTCTCATCCAAAAGATATATCTGATGAAGTTATATACGCTATGAGAGATTGTGATAAAGTATGTGAATTCTTACACCTTCCTGTTCAATGCGGAAGTACTAAATTATTAAAGAAAATGAACAGACACTACTCTAAAGAAGATTATCTAAGAATAGTTGAAAAAAGCTAAGGCAGAAGTTCCAAACATAGCGTTCTCTACTGATATAATGGTAGGATTCCCTGGTGAAACTGAAGAAGATGTAGAAGATACATTAGATGTAATAAGACAAGTTAGATACGATAATGCATTCACATTTATCTACTCTAAGAGAACTGGTACTCCAGCTGCTAAGATGGAAGACCAAATACCAGAAGATGTTAAACACGAAAGATTTAACAGAGTGTTAGCGTTAGTTAACGAAATATCAAAAAGAAAACAACACTACTCATCAAGATCAAGTAGTTGAGATATTAGTTGAAGGAAAAAGTAAAACTGACGATACTAAATTCACTGGTAGAACTAGACAAAATAAATTAGTTAACTTCAGTGTAAAAGACCTAATGCTGATTTAATCGGTAAATTAGTAAATGTTAAAATAACTGAAGCAGCTTTATCATTCTCATTAAATGGGGAAATGGTTGAGTAATTTTTAAAATAACCCTTTGTTGGAAAATAAATAATATTTTCCAACAAAGGGTTTTTATTTTAAAAATAAAAGGGGCTAAAAGCCCCATGTTTGAAAATTAATTATTAAATTTAGTATGAGTCCAATTTGTTTCTTGTATATATCTAGAAACTAAATCGTTGACACATATCTGGATGTATAGTCTCTTCAGTTGATATAGTTATTGATGACATTGATATAGCGTATTTTAATGTGTCAATTAAATTATATCCATCCATATATCCTTTGTAATTCCTGAAACAAAAGAATCTCCAGCACCTGTAACATTTACTACTTTAACATCATTTGCTTTTAATTTCCTTCTTCAACTCCGTTGTTGTAGTAAATTCCGTCTTCATCAAGAGTGATAAATACATTTTTACGCCTAAATCTGTAAAGTATTTACCAGCTTTTCTTAAGTCTTCTTCATTGTTAATTTTAAATCCACACATTATTTCAGCTTCGTATCTGTTTGGTTTTTATAGTGTGGAAGTATTTCACTAAATGTGTAACAGTTTTAGCTTTTGCAGCTGATACTGGGTCTAATATAAATTTAGTGTCGTTAGAGAATGTTTTTAATATGTGTTCTACTATGTCCGGTCTATCTGAGTCTAAAACCATATATTCAGCATTTTTTATTATTTCAGCTTTAGAATCTATAAATTCCGTAGTAAATTCGTCTATTATCTTCATATCTACAACAGCAGATACCATTTCACCGAAATGATCAAGTACAGCCATATAAGTAGGAGTATGACCATTTTTTACTATAAGAGAATCTTCCATATTGTAGTTCATAACTTTTGAATGTTGAAGTATACTTTTTCCAGTTTCGTCATCCCCTAAAACTGATATAAATTTTGTATTAACTCCAACTCTAGCCATACATTCAGCTATATTTCTACAAACTCCACCAAAAGAAGTTCTAACCCTACCTGGGTTTGAGTCATTAGATCTATAATCGTTATCTGTAAAACCACATATGTCGAAAACTGATACACCGAAAACTAGTGCATATGATCCATTATTGTTCATTTTTTATCGTAACCTTTCTAAGAAAATTTAATAATTTTAAAAATAATAAATTAAAAAATCAATATTAAATAATAAAATGCATATCTTTGGAAAAATGAAAAGATAAATATTTTATTATTTCTTATTATATACTTAAAACGCTAAAATGCGGATTTTTTTATTTTATCATAAATCAACCATAGATTTCTACATATTTCTACAAAATTGAGAAAAATAAAAAACAGGTTATATTTATATGTAAAGTGAAATATATTTATACCATGATAATAAGGGGGAATTTATATGGATTATAGAGATTTATTTGATGGTATAGATGATAAAATTAAACTTTCCAATGGGGATTATACAACGCCGATAAATTTTGATAATGGAGCAACTACACCACCGTTAAAAGTGTTACTCAAATAATTCAAGATAATATAAAAACTATGGGCCTATTGCCAGAGGGGTAGGATTTAAGGGTGAATACTGCACAATGATGTTTAATAAGGCGAGATGTGATATTAAACTTTTTGGGACTAGGTGGAAATGACGATTATACAGTTATATACACTAAGTCAGATACAGAGGGTTAAATGTCCTTGCAAATGTACTTATAAAGACAAAGAAGACATGACGTTGACTACCAGAATGGAGCATCATGCAAATGACCTTCCTTTTTAGAAGGGTTGAAAGATGGCATATGTCGAAGTCGACGAGCTCGGAAGAGTAAAGGTAGACGATATAGAAGAGGAAACTTATAAAGGCGGGAGGAAAAATAAAGGTAGTTACTGTAACGGGGGCATCTAATGTAACTGGATATACTACTCCTATTCACGATATAGCAAAATTGCCCATAAATACGGTGCATTTATAATAGTTGATGCTGCACAATTAGTATCGCATAAAGAAGTAAATATGAAGGGGAATTCAAAAGATGAAGAGATAGATTTTTTGACTTTTTCTGCACATAAAGCATATGCACCGTTTGGAAGTGGGGCAATTGTGGGCAAAAGACTATCTAAATGAAGAAGATCCATTTTTATCAGGAGGAGGATGTAGCTGGAGTATTTGATGAGAGGTTAATTTGGACAGCTGTACCAGAAAAATACGAAGCTGGAACTCAAAAACTTCTTCGGTGTAATAGCTATGGCGAAGGCGCTTGCTGATTTAGAAAGTATAGGATTTGAAAATATAGAAGAACATGAAAGAGAATTAAAAATTATATTATACAAGGTATGAAAAGTATAAACAATGTGACTATGTATGGTGATACAGATTATACAGAAGATAGAATAGGTGTAATTCCATTTAATATTCAAAATAAAGACTATAGCGAGGTTTCTATAATGATGGCGACAGAAAAGGGCATCTCGCTTAGATCAGGAAAGTTCTGCGCCCATCCTTATGTATATAGACTTTTAAAGGCGCTAGTGACAGCGATGCCTATAGAGATGTAGTATCAGGAGAATATTTTTATGGAATGATAAGAGCTAGTTTGGGACTTTACAATAATATAAATGAAGCGAATATATTTTTAAATGAGATAGATTATATCGCAAATAATAGAGTTGGAAGAAGACACAGAAAACAGACTGGAAGAATAAGATTTTAATTTAATATGATTAATTTAAAAATAGAGGGATTTTTCTCTCTATTTTTAATTCTAAGGAAATTATACATTATCTGGTTTGTGGATAATATATAATTTCAACCTATTAACTAAAAGCAACGGAATCTTTGATTCGTTGGCGCTATGAACGTAGTGAATTTTAACTAAAGCAACGGAATCTTTTGATTCGTTGGCGCTATGAACGCAGTGAATTTTTATGGATAAAATTTACAATATATTAAGATGTTGTATTATATATTAATTTCTTTTTTATAATCGCTAATATAAAAAGATTAAACGAAATTTTATAATCGAATTTTTAAATAATGAATATATCGATTTAAAATAGGAAATTTTAATCTTAGACAACAATGCGAAAAGGAGACAGAAAATGGACAACAAACAAAAAAGAAAAAAGCATTTAAGTTGCCTACAGCTTATACTGTGTTGCTTATAATTACAGCAGTTATAGCTATTGTAACACACTTTATAGCTGGGGTAAGACCGGCAGGATTATCGGATTTTGTGATGGCGCCTATAAACGGTCTTAACGACTCAATTGACATTGCAATATTCGTATTGTTAATTGGCGGATTTTAGGAATAACTACAAAGACAGGTGCACTAGATGCAGGAATAGGCTCAGTAGTATCAAAGCTAAAAGGTAAAGAATTAATATTAATACCAGTTCTTATGTTTTTATTCTCACTTGGAGGAACTAGTTTCGGTATGGCAGAAGAAACTATAGCCTTCACAGCGCTTGTAACAACTACTATGATTATAGCAGGATTTGACCCATTAGTTTCAGTTGCTACAATTATCCTAGGGTCAGGATGTGGTGTATTAGGCTAACTGTAAACCCATTTTTGGTTTCAGTAAGTATAGGCTCATTAAATGGCGCAGGAATTCTGTAAACCAAGGTGTAGTTATAGCTACTAATACAGTTTTATGGATTGTATCACTACTTATATCAATTTACTTTGTTATGAGTTATGCAAAAAGTCTACAATGATAAAAATCAAAGTATACTTTCACAATTAGAAATAGAACACGCAAACGAAGCATTTATAGGAAATAAGTCAGGCAAGAAGAAGTAGTCGAATTTACTAAAAAAAGAAAAATAAAGTATTAGGATTATTTGCATTTACATTTATAGTTATGGTAGCAGGAATAATACCATGGGAAGAATTCGGAATAAATTTATTCATATATACTGACTTCTTAACTGGCTCTAGTTTAGGTAACTGGTGGTTCTCTGAGCTAGGTATATGGTTTGTTATAATGTCAATAATTATTGGTGTTGTATACGGAATGAAAGAAGGCGAAATAGTAGATGCATTTATAGCAGGGGCAGCTGATATGGTCGGTGTAGCTTTAGTTATAGGTGTATCAAGAGGTATATCAGTAATAATGAACACTACTGGCTTAGATGCACATGTACTTAGCAAGGCATCAAACGTATTAGTTGGAATGAGTCCAATAGTATTTACAATAGTGGCTTATTTAATTTATATGGCACTTACATTCTTTATCCCATCTACATCAGGTCTAGCAGGGCTTTCTATGCCTATATTTTGGGCCTTTAGCAGTTAGCTTAGGATTTAGACCAGAAGTTGTAATATCAATCTTTAGTGCAGGTAGTGGTATAGTAAACTTAGTTACGCCAACAAGTGGTGTAATAATGGGTAACTTGCAATTGCTAAAGTAGATTATGAATCATGGGTGAAATTTGTCACAAAAAAGTTTTAGTAGCTATATTTATAGCATCAGCAATAATACTTTCAGTTGCGATGATGATAATAAAATAATAATCTGAAAGGAAAAGAAAAATGGAATTTAATTTTAAAAAATCCAAAGCTAGATTTAGTTTTCAAATACTTTGAGGAAATATCAAAAATTCCAAGAGGTTCAGGAAATGAAAAAGAAATAAGCGACTATCTAGCTAGCGAAGGAAAAAGACTTAACTTAGAAGTAATACAAGATAATGCTTTAAATGTAATAATAAAAAAGCCAGCATCACCTGGATATGAAAATGCTCCTGCTGTAATACTTCAAGGACATATGGATATGGTTTGGAAAAAAACAAAGACATAAAACACGATTTCACTAAAAGATCCAATAAAAACTACAAGTAAAAGGGAATTACTTATATGCAGATGGAACAACTTTAGGTGCAGATAACGGAATAGCTGTTGCTATGGGGCTTGCGCTTTTAGCATCTGATGATATAAAAATGCCTAAATTAGAAGTAGTATTTACTGCAAATGAAGAAGTGAGCATGGAAGGTGCTATGAATTTAGATGGAAGTCACTTTGAAGGAAGATATATCATAAATCTAGATTCAGAAGAAGAAGGCAGAATAACTGTAAGCTGTGCAGGTGGGGTTACAGCAATAGTTGATATACCAAAAGAATTAAAAGACATAACTCCTAAACAAACATACCTTATAAGTATAAAAGGTCTAAAAGGAGGACACTCTGGTATTGAAATAGACAAAAAAGAGCAAACTCAAACTTACTTATGGGAAGAGTGCTTAACGCTCTTGAAAAAGAAAAAAGTAAATTACGACTTAATATCTATAAGTGGTGGACTTAAAAACAACGCAATACCTCGTGAAGCAGAAGCTACAATAAATTTAGATTCTAATGATGAAAAACAAGTTGTAAATATTATAAATAATATGTCAGAAGTATTTAAAATGAATTTAAAACTTCAGACCCACAAATATCTTTAGAGATAAACAAAATAAATGAAAGAAAAGAAAAAACTTTATCAGAACAAGTTAAAAGCAAAAAATAATAAAAGTATTAAAACTTAATGCCTAGAAATATCCAAACTATGAGTGCAGATATAGAGAACTTAGTTGAAAGTTCTACAAACTTAGGTGTTGTAGTAACTGAAAATGACTCTATAAAATTTGAATTTGCAACTAGAAGTTCTGTAAAAACTCTAAAAGACGATATAAAACGACAGAATGCAATTGCTTTGCGACACAATAGAGTAAACCTTTACACTAGAAGACGATTATCCAGAATGGGAATATGCCAAAGATTCAAAGTTAGAGCAAATATGCGTTGAGACTTATGAAAAAATAAACGGCAAAAAGCCAGAAATAGTGGCAATTCACGCTGGATTAGGGAATGTGGTTTACTACTAGATGCTATAGAAGGGCACAAGCAGTATCTATAGGTCCAGATTTATTCGATGTTCACACTCCTGATGAGCATATAGATCTTTTTATCTACAGAAAGAACATGGGATTATTTAGTAAGCATATTGGGAAATATAAAATAAATATAATTTAAAATTACAATTTAAGGCTTTATAAATCTTAAAGCATATTTAAGACTTTATAGCTCATAAGGTATGCGGCTATAAAGGAGGACTTATATGGTTGTAGTTTTCTTGAGGAGTATTGTTTATATATAGCAGTATTAATCTCTATGAGAATTATGGGAAAAGGTGAAATAGCTGAGATGAATTGCTTTTTGACTTAGTTATAACGCTTTTAATAGCGAAGTTGCATCACTACCTATGGAAAACAACGATATTCCTATGATAAATGGTATTGCAGCGCTAACAGGTCTTGTAGCAATGCAAACTATTATTTCATTTTATCTTTGAAATTTAGAAAAATATCTATAATATTGTCCGGGAAACCTTCAATACTTATCAACAAAGGTGAAGTAGATTATAAAGAGTTAAAAGAGAGAGAGTAAGCATAAATGAGCTTTTTAGAACAACTTAGAATTCAAGGATACTTTAATATAAAATATATCCAATATGCCATATTAGAGACAGATGGAAGTCTAAGTGTGGTGCCTACTCCCTAATTATAACTCGACTCCTTCAAAAGAGTACAAGCATCTACCGATTCCGCTTATATTAGATGGCTCTATAATAAAAGAAAACCTAAAAAAATTAGATAAAGATGAGCTATGGCTAAATAATATACTAAAATGCACAAAATAAAAAGGACAAAAGACGTCTTACTATGCATTTTAGATGAATACGACGGAGTATTAATTCAAAAAGAAAAGATGAAAAATACTATAATAGCTTTAATATGGGTAATCTTGTTTATACTATTTGGGGATTTATATAGACAATAGAGTAGAGGATTTTGGAATCGATTATATAAAAAGATGTGGAAGCTACATATGAGGTTATACATGATGATAAGTGGGAATATGCAGATGAAATGCTAGATGACCTTGAGGCAAGGCTCGACACTCAAAAGGACTTTTGGCTAAAGGTATTAGATCATCAATATTATGATGATTTAAGTTTAAATTAAATCTAGTTAGAAACGCCGTACTGCAAAAACAAAATAAGAGCTTTAGAAGAATTGGAAAAAATAAAAGTCCATTCTTCAAAATCTAATAGCCGACGAAAAGTGTAATTGGAATTATATTTTTTAAACTTAAATATTTATACAATTCAAATAAGCAGATAAGATATATTTATATTTTATCTGCTTATTTTTTTACTTAAGCCTTAATATGTTGAGTATGCAGACATATTAATTGGTTACTCTTTTAAAAAGTTTAAGAAGTTTTCTAGTATTTTAGCAGATATACCCCAGATGACGTAATTTTTATATTCATAAAAATAAAGTCGAGTATTTTCCGACGGCGAATTTGTAGTTTTCTTTATTTGGGATTTTGTAATATGGAAAATCTTTGTTTACTTTTACTTCTAGCTCATTTTCAAATTCATCAGGAGAAGTATCTATTAAGTACTTTATTGGAGCTGTAAATACATGGTCTACTTCATCTTTATTTATAGGTAAATTTTCTAGTCCATTTTTCACTACCTTTTCGTTTATAACGCCTAAAATGGATGAATTATTAAGTTTGAGTGGTTTATATATAAATCTAGGGGAGAAATTATTTCTATATCGTCAGGACTTATACCTAATTCTTCACAAGTCTCTCGTATGCAAGCCTCCCTCGGAGTTTCATTTTCTTCTATTTTCCACCAGGGAAAGCTATCTCATTTGGCTGACTTCTTAGTGTTTTAGACCTCACTTCAAATAGTATTTCGTGTGAATCGTTATTTTTAATTATCGGAACTAATACAGACGCCCTCTTCATATTTTTGATATCCATTTATATATGGTTTAAAATTATCAAATTTATCTTTAATGTCTTTAATATTTTCAATCATAATAATTTACTTCCTTTCAAAATATATCATATAAATATTATAGTCTACATTAAAAAAAATATAAATTCTCATATAAATAAAAAAAATATGCTAAAATTGATGAAAAATTGGAAAAATAAGTATAAAATAAAAAATAAAATAAAGGTTGCGAATATCTTTTCGCACAAAGGGGACATTGAGTTGGACAAATTATATGATGTGATAATAATCGGATCTGGCGTTGTGGAAATGCTATTGCCAGGAAATGTCTAGATATAATTTAAAAATAGGAGTATTAGAAAAAGAATTAGATGTATGTAATGAGACGAGTGCGAGAAACTCAGGGGTACTGCATGCAGGGTTTAATAACAAGCCAGGTACACTTATGGCTAAGTTTTGTGTTGAAGGAAATCAAGGTTTTTTGACCAAGTTGCAGATGAGCTAGGAGTACCGTTTAAAAGATGTGGGAAACTAGTTGTTGGTTTTAGCGAAGAAGATAAGCAAAACTTATAGCTATGAAAGAAACAAGGCGAAAAAAATGGGGTTAAGGGGCTTGAGATAATAGGTAAAGACAAAATAAAAAGAAATTGAGCCAAATATCGACGGTGAATTTGCAATGTGGTCTAAAACTACAGGTATTTTAAATCCATTTTTACTTACAATAGCTCTTGCTGAAAATGCAGCGGCAAATGGGGCAGAATATTATTTTGGAAATGAAGTAATTGATATCAAAAGAGTAGATGATATTTACAATATAAAAACTGTAAAAGATACATATAAAACTAGATGGGTAGTAAATGCAGCAGGACTTTACAGCGATAGAGTTTCAAAAATGATTGGAATTGACGATTATACAATCCATCCATGCAGGGGGAATATTTTATATTAGATGAAAAAGTAGGCTCAAAATTAAGCCTTCCAGCATATCCAGTTCCAAATCCAAAAGAAGGTGGGCTTGGAATCCACTTAACTCCTACAATAGACGGTAATGTATTTATCGGCCCAAGTAGTGAATATATAGAAGAAAGAGACGATTATTCTGCTACACAAAAGATAATGGACTTACTTCTAATTAAAGACGGGGAAGAATATTTCCACATATAAGAAAGAGATGATTTTATAAGAAACTTCGCTGGAATTAGACCAAAGCTTGCATCAAAAGAAGAAGGTGGATACCACGATTTTGTAATAGAAATGAGAGATGAAGCTCCAAACACTATAAATTTAGTCGGTATAGAATCACCAGGGCTTACAAGCTCAACTCCAATTGCCAAATACGTAGTATCTTTTATTAAAACAAAAAAGAAAAACTTACAGAAAACGAAAACTTCAATCCAATTAGAAAGCCTCCATAGTCACATTTGTAGACAAATCAATTGAAGAAAAAGAAGAATTAATCAAAGAAAATCCAGATTATGGCGAAGTTATTTGCAGATGCCAAACTATAACAAAAGCAGAAATTATTGAAGCTATAAATAATCCACTAGAGTTGAAACTTTAACAGGAATAAAATACAGATGCAGAGCTATGATGGGAAGATGCCAAGGTGGATATTGTGAAACGAGAATAGCAGGTCTATTAGAAGAAGTTAAACATAAAAATAGAGAAGATGTGATTTATTCAAGAGAAGGTTCTAATATGTTTGTTGGGAAGGTGAGAGAGTAATGGTTGAAAATAAAGACGTTGTAATAGTTGGGGGCGGCCCTGCAGGCCCTTGCAGCAGCTCTAGAGCTAAAAC
>VOFB01001637.1_pt1 | contig 13653 bp, 15 predicted proteins | sample 5384141 | NCBI WGS metagenome assembly VOFB01 (sample SAMN12384721, study PRJNA508395) | human gut metagenome | isolation source: healthy gut A | host: Homo sapiens | reverse complement strand
CCCTGCGCGCGCAGGCAGACCGCCGCCGCTATCAGGAGCACATGAAGCGCCTGCTCGAGCGCGAGCCGAACCTCTATCTCAAGCAGGCCGCCGTCACGGAGATCCGAACGGAGGGCGGGCACGTCAGCGGCGTCGTGACGCAGCTCGGCGCGGAATACCGCGTGCGCGCCGTCATCGTCGCGGCCGGGACGTACCTCGACAGCACCGTCATCACCGGGCAGTGCGTCCTGCACTCCGGGCCGGACGGCCTGCGCCCCGCACCGGAGCTGAGCCAGTGCCTGCGCGCCCTCGGCCTGCGCATGCACCGCTTCAAGACCGGAACGCCCCCGCGCATCAACGCGCGCAGCGTCGATTTCTCGAAAATGGAAGTCCAGCGCGGCGACGACGACCCGGAGCCGTTCTCGTTTTCCACCAGCGAGCCGCCGAAAAATCAGGCCGTGTGCTGGCTGACGTGGACGAACGCGCACGCACGCCGTCATCCGCGAATCTGCACCGCAGCCCGCTGTTCGACGGCTCCATCACCGGCGTCGGCCCGCGCTACTGCCCGAGCATCGAGACGAAGATCGTCCGCTTTGCCGACAAGCCGCGCCACCAGCTCTTTCTGGAGCCGTGCGGCCTCGGGACGGACGAGCTGTACCTGCAGGGCCTGTCCACGAGCCTGCCGGAGGAGGTGCAGCTTGCCATGCTGCACACCATCGCGGGGCTGGAGCACGCCGAAATGCTGCGCCCGGCCTACGCCATCGAATATGACTGTATCGACCCGACGGAGCTCTCCGCGACGCTCGAGTGCAAAAAGCTGCCCGGCCTCTACGGCGCGGGGCAGTTCAACGGCACGTCCGGCTATGAGGAGGCGGCCGTGCAGGGCTTTGTGGCGGGCGTGAACGCCGCGCTGAAGCTGCTCGGGCGCGAGCCGCTGGTGCTCAGGCGTTCGGACGGCTACATCGGCACCCTCATCGACGACCTCGTCACGAAGGGCACGGAGGAGCCGTACCGCATCATGACCTCGCGCAGCGAATACCGGCTGCTGCACCGGCAGGACAACGCCGACGAGCGGCTCACGCCCATCGGCTATCGCATCGGCCTCATCCCCGCCGAACAGGCACAGGCCGTCGCGGAGAAATACGAGGCCGTCCGGCGCGAGCAGCGCAGGCTGGAGCACACCGGCGTGCCCGCCGGTCCGGCGCTGAACGGGTTTCTGCAGGCGCGCGGCTCGGCGGAGGTCGTCAGCTCCGCGCGGCTGGCGGACCTGCTGCGCCGCCCGGAGCTGCACTATGCAGAGCTTGCTCCCTTCGACCCGGAGCGGCCGGAGCTTCCGGCGGCCGTGACGCGTCAGGTCGAGATCCGGGTAAAATATGCGGGGTACCTGCAGCGGCAGGAGCAGCAGATCGAGGCGTTCCGCCGCGAGGAATCGCGCCTGCTGCCGGAGGATGCGGACTATGCCTCCATCGCCGGTCTGCGCCTCGAGGCGCGGCAGAAGCTGGCCGACATCCGCCCGCGCTCCGTCGGGCAGGCCGGGCGCATCTCCGGCGTTTCGCCTGCGGACATTGCCGTGCTGCTGATCTGGCTCAGCCAGCGCAATGAAAATTCGACCGATCACGCGGAATAACGGGACGTCTCACGCTAATTCCGTGAATAAGAATATTTTTTCACCTTTTTCCTCTTAGAGTATCATATTTTCTGCCGTTTCCGCATGTTTGTCGAAGAACGTCGACGAAAAAGCAGACATTTTCAGGGAAAGTCATTGCAAAAGCGGGCCGAATATGTTAAATTAGAAGCACCGCTTGTACATCCATGCGGAAATGAGAGAATCTACGAGGAGGAGAGTTGTTACATGGAAAAAATGTATCGGGTCCTGCTGGCAAACGGCAGCGAAGAGTTTTGATGGGAAGCTCGGCGTTGCCCTGAAGCAGACGAATCGGTATTCCGTGGTCGGCTCGGCTTGCGACGGCGTTCGCGCCATCAGCCTGCTGAAAGAGCTGAAACCGGATCTGCTGGTCGTCGACCTCATGCTGCCGCAGGCGGACGGCCTGTCCGTGCTGAAGGCAGCGGCCGGGCTGGATCCAAAGCCAAAGCTTCTGGTTTTGGTGGAGTTCGTAACGGAATATGTGTCTTCAATGTTTATGACGCTCGGCGTGCAATATATCATGCTGAAACCATGCAGCTGCCGTGCCGTCGTGGAGCGTCTCGACGAGATCTGCGAGAGCGCCGTTTCGCGCAAACCCGCCATCGCAGCAAAGCGCAACGCCAACATCGAGTCCATGGTCACCTCGATCATTCACGAGATCGGCGTCCCCGCGCACATCAAGGGCTATCAGTATCTCAGGGAGGCGATCCTGATTGCCGTCAATGACATGGATGTCATCAACGCCATCACCAAGGTGCTCTATCCGCAGGTGGCCAAGACGTTCGCCACGACGCCCTCGCGCGTCGAGCGCGCCATCCGCCACGCCATCGAGGTCGCGTGGGACCGCGGCGATCTGGAGACGCTGCAGCGCTTCTTCGGCTACACGGTGTCGAACACGAAGGGCAAGCCGACGAACAGCGAGTTCATCGCCCTCATCGCCGACCGCCTGCAGCTCCAGCTCCGCAGCCCCGAGGCTGCGGCCATGTGAGCCGGGGGATGGAGAAAAACTCCCGAACACAAAAGAGAGCAAAAATTTTCCCGCCTGCTTGTGCAGGCGGGATTTTTTTACACAGAATCATCTCAAATTGTGCAGGCAAAATCCCGCCGGAATGCGGCGGTGACTTAGGAAAACATTGAAGCAAAGAACGGTGTAGCTTAACGGCTATGCCGTTCTTTGCTCTTTTTTGACTTGTGTTACGGGCATTTTCGATTGCCCGTGTGAAGTCAAACGCACCGATGAAGTTATAGACGATGGTAATTTCCCGCGTTCTGGATTTCTTGTCAACATGGGAAACTTCGATCCTGTCAATGAAAGCACGGAGAACTGCCGCGTCAAGCTCCTGCATATCCGTGTACTTCTTCACGGCAGCGATAAACGCCTTGGCATTGGTTTTCTGTTGCTCCTGCTGTTTCAGGTCTTTGCGCAGGACTTCTGCCATTGATTTCAGGTTGCTTTGTTCCAACTCGTAGTCATGGGAACGTTAGATAACGATACTTTTGAAAACACTGGAAAATCAAGGTTTTTCGAGCGACGGACAAGCAGGGTATTGTACTAAAAACTGAATACGACGCAGAAGCGGCGTTTCTTACTCTCTACATGGGAGAACAGGAACGCCGCTTTTTTCATGCCCTTTGTTACGCAGTAGGGGCAGAAAAAGCCTTGCTACAAGCGGTTTTCCGGGCGCGTATCTGGCGCGGCAAGGGATTTATACCTTATCCCCCGAAACCGCGCTTCTACTGCGTAACAAATCCACAGCAAAGGAGCTATGAACTATGGCAGTTTTCAGAGTGGAACGAAACAAGGGCTATACCGTAATGAGCAACCACCACCTACGCAACAAGGAGCTTTCCCTAAAGGCAAAGGGGCTGTTGTCGCAAATGCTGTCACTCCCCGAAGATTGGGACTACACCTTGAAAGGCTTATCCCTTATCAACCGGGAGAAGATAGACGCTATCCGCGAAGCCATTAAGGAGCTTGAACGCGCCGGGTATATCGTCCGTTCAAGGGAGCGCGACGAGAAAGGACGCTTGCGGGGCGCGGACTATGTGATATTCGAGCAGCCACAGCCGCCTACGCCGGATTTACCTACATTGGAAAATCCAACATTGGATAATCCAACGCAGGAAAAACCAACATTGGAAAAACCTACGTTGGAAAATCCAACGCAATTAAATAAAGATATACAAAGAACTGACTTACCAAAAAAAGGAAAAATCAAATACAGATTTATCAAGTACCCATTCCATTCCTATCCTTTCCCCTAACCCCTCTCCTTGCAGAGAAGCGGCTACGCCGCCGGAACGGAAAGGAACGGAAGCGGCAGCACAGAGCGCAGTTGATATATACCGGGAAATCATCAAGGACAATATCGACTACGACATTCTCAAACAGGACATGAAGTTTGACAGTGACAGGCTGGACGAGATTGTAGACCTCATGCTTGAAACCGTATGCACCGCCAGAAAGCGGGTACGGATTGCGGGGGACGACTACCCGGCAGAGCTTGTGAAATCTAAGTTTATGAAACTGGACGGCGAGCATATCCGCTTTGTGCTTGACTGTATGCGGGAGAACACAACGAAAATCCGCAACATCAAGCAATATCTGAAAGCAGCCCTTTTCAACGCCCCGTCCACTATCGGCAATTATTACACTTCCCTTGTCGCCCATGACATGGCAAGCGGCGCACTGTCACCGAAGAAGCCGCAGTACGGCGACCCGGACTATTATTCATGCAAACCGGGCGAAAGCCTGTAACCACCCACAACCACAAAAGGAGGATTTTATTATGGCACAGAAAATGACAGGAGCATTGGTATTTGACGAGCGCACCGACCGTTACGACATTCGCTTTGACTTAAACAGCTACTACGGGGGCTTGCATTGCGGCGAGTGCTTTGACGTATTCGTGCGGGGCAAGTGGAAGCCGACCCGGATTGAGTACGGCGACAACTGGTATCTTGTGGGTATCAGAGCCGAGGACTTGAACGGGCTGCGGGTGCGTATCTGACCGCCGCCCCATAAAGAAACGCGAAAGGAGGACGCGAGAAATTGCAGGACGAAGTAAACGAAAAGACCATAGCCCTTTACATCAAGACCGGGAAGCTGACCGCGCAGACGCTCCAAAAGGCAATGAAAGCCATACTGTCAAAGGGAAAAAAGCAGCTTTCCAAACCGCCACAGGGCAAGCAGAGCTTAAAGCAGCTTATGAAGCAGAACGCGGGCGTTTCCAACATTGAGATTACCGAGGGCAATATCAAAGCCTTTGAGAGTACGGCGAAAAAGTACGGTATCGACTTTGCGCTGAAAAAGGACGCGACGGAAAGCCCGCCCCGCTATCTGGTTTTTTTCAAGGGGCGGGACGCGGACGTACTGACCGCAGCCTTTAAGGAGTTTTCCGCAAAGAAGCTGACACAGGAGAAAAAGCCCTCTATCCGAAAGCTGCTCTCTACCCTTAAAGAAGCCGCACAGGGCAAGAACGCGGAACGGGCAAAGGTCAAGAACAAAGACAGGGAGGTATCGCTATGAAGCCGGAAATCAAGAAGCTGCTTATCTTAAATCTCCCGTATCTGCTCTTTGTCTGGCTCTTTGATAAAGTGGGCGCGGCTGTCCGTCTATCCCCCGGCGCGGACGCGAGCGCAAAGCTGCTACATCTTGGGGACGGTTTTACCGCCGCCTTTTCCAGTATCGCGCCGAGCTTCCACCCGGCAGACTTAGCTTTAGGCATTGCGGGGGCGGTCATTGTCCGGCTGATTATCTACACCAAAGGCAAGAACGCGAAGAAATACCGCCGCGGGACAGAATACGGTTCGGCGCGTTGGGGCGGGGCTGACGACATAAAGCCGTACACCGACCCGGTATTTGAGAACAATATCCCGCTTACGCAGACGGAACGGCTTACCATGAACAGCCGACCGAAGCAACCGAAATACGCAAGAAACAAAAATATCCTTGTAATCGGCGGTTCCGGCAGCGGCAAGACCCGGTTCTTTGTGAAACCGTCGCTCATGCAATGTACGTCAAAGGATTTTCCAACGTCGTATATCGTCACTGACCCGAAAGGAACACTGATTTTGGAAACCGGGAAAATGTTGCAGCGGTACAAATACCGTATCAAAGTGCTAAATACGATTAACTTCAAAAAATCCATGAAATACAATCCCTTTGCCTATCTGCGGAGCGAAAAGGACATTTTGAAGTTAGTCAATACCATTATCGCCAACACCAAAGGCGACGGGGAAAAATCCGGCGAGGATTTCTGGGTGAAAGCGGAAAAGCTCTACTACACCGCACTAATCGGCTACATCTGGTATGAAGCCCCGGAGGACGAGAAGAACTTCACGACGCTGCTTGAAATGATAAATGCGTCGGAAGCCCGCGAGGACGACGAGGATTTCCAGAACCCGGTTGACCTCATGTTTGAACGTCTGGAAGAAAAAGACCCGGAGCATTTTGCAGTCAAGCAGTACAAAAAATACATATATGCTCTAAGTGACTTCTTAATCATGATTTTGTCATGGTTAGTGAAGCAATCACTTAGAGCATTTTTGTTTCAGGAGGTACAGCTATGAGAAACGAAAAAATCACCCCACTGTACGAGCGCCTGAGCCGGGACGATGAGTTACAGGGCGAGAGCAATTCCATATCCAACCAAAAACAGATGTTGGAGGATTTTGCTCGCCGGAATGGACTGCCAAACCCTACGCACTTTACCGATGACGGTATCTCAGGCACCCGTTTTGACCGCCCTGGATTTTTGGCGATGATGGAGGAAGTGGAGGCAGGGCGTGTAGAGGCAATCGTCATCAAGGACATGAGCCGGTTGGGGCGCGACTATCTGAAGGTCGGTCAGGTCATGGAGGTTTTGCGGCAGCGTGGAGTTCGTCTGATCGCCATTAACGACGGTGTGGACAGTCTGAAAGGCGATGACGATTTTACCCCGTTCCGCAACATCATGAATGAATTTTACGCCCGTGATACCAGCCGGAAAATCCGTTCTGTGTTTAAGTCAAAAGGTATGAGTGGCAAGCACCTGACCGGCACGGTGATTTACGGCTACTTGTGGGATGAAAAGCGGGAGCATTGGCTGGTAGATGAGGATGCCGCCGAAGTGGTACGCCGTATCTTTTCCCTCACGCTGGAGGGATATGGGCCTTATCAGATCGCCTGCAAACTATCCGCAGACCGGATTGAAATTCCTGTCGTACACCTTGCCCGTTTCAACGAGGGTGTGAACCGTTCAAAGCCGGTCAAAGACCCCTATGGATGGGGATCATCTACCATCGTGAACATTTTGAAAAAACGAGAGTATTTGGGGCACACCATCAATTTCAAGACCCGTAAGCACTTTAAGGACAAGAAAAGCCATTATGTTTCTGAGGATGAATGGACGATCTTTGAGAATACCCATGAAGCCATTATTGACCAGCAGACCTTTGATTTGGTGCAGAAAATCCGTAGCAATGTACGGCGCTATCCAAACGGCTGGGGCGAAGCGGCTCCCCTCACGGGCTTACTCTATTGTGCTGATTGTGGCGGCAAGATGTATGTCCACCGCACCAACAATGGCAGGCGGGTTTCTCAATATACCTGTTCCAATTATACCAAAGTTCCGTGTGGGACACTATGCCCTACACAACACCGTATCAATGAGAGTGCTGTCCTGACATTGGTTTCCGACACGCTCCGGGCTATCGCTGAATATTCCAGAAATGACCGGACGGAATTTATTCACACTGTTCAGGAGACGCAGGTTGCTCAACAGAGTGCCGATATATCGAAAAAGCGCAGGCGTCTGGCTGCTGCCCAAAAGAGAGCCGGAGAACTGGAAAAACTGATTTGCAAAATCTATGAGGACAATGCCCTCGGCAAGCTGCCGGATGCACGATATAGGGCGCTTGATGCACAGTATGCCAAAGAGCAGGACGCACTTGAGATTGAAATTGCGGAGCTGGAAAAGGCTGTTACCGGCTATGAGCAGAGCCAGAAATCCGCAGAGAAATTTATAGCCCTAATTGATAAGTACGAGAATTTTGACACTCTGACAAACACCATGCTCAACGAGTTTGTAGAGAAAATCCTTGTCCACGAACGCGCCCGAAAAGGCAGTCAGGATACCACGCAGGAAATTGAAATCTACTTCAATTTTTTAGGACGCTATATCCCACCATCCTTACAGCCGGTTCCTTTAACCCCGGAGGAACAGGAAGAACTGCGGAAAAAAGAAGAACGCAAGGACAGGCTTCATCAGAATTATTTGAAGCGGAAAGCCAGCGGCGCACAGAAACGGTATGAGAACAAAATCAAGGCGAAGAAAAAAGCGGAAATGGACGCTAAGAAAGCCATGATCCGGGCTGAGGATATGAAAAAAGGTGTTTTTTCTACTATCGGGCAGCTGCCGAAAGAAGAACCACGCAAAGGCAGCATAGCAGCCAGCGCAGCAGTCTAATCATCACGAAGCAAAGGAGCATGAATATGAGTAAGTTGACTTACATTCGTTGTGGAGATTATGATATACCCAACCTAAAACTTTCTGAACAGCCGGAAACTTCTATCGGCAAGTACGGCAGGATGCGAAAATCCTACCTAAAGGAACATCGCCCCATTCTCTACAACCAACTGCTGATGAGCGAGAAGCTGTATCCGCACCTGTTAGAGATTGACCGGACAGCGCAGGAGCGTGTGGACACCATGTTGCCTCACATGATGGAGACTGCGGGTGTCACGGAGGAACTGAAAGCCTGTGATCCTATGCGCTGGGTGGGGCTGATGAACACATTAACGGCACAGATTGAGGAAATTTTAATCAGGGAACTGATTTGCAGCTGAATGGGAGGTGCGGGAAATGCTGACCTTTGAAAAGATTTTGAAAGTGTTTCAGGCATATCTGGAGGATGACCCTCTGTATGAGGTGGTTCAGACCAGTCATGGTTATACATTGATGGCATGGGAACCCCACCGGAATGACTGGTACAGCGCTGAAATACAGAAAACCCCGGAGGATTTACGGAACGCTTTGTTGGGTACATACGCCAACTTTCTGGAAGATAAGATTACTGGAAATGACCGTGACCTGACTGTGACAGAAACCGGAGAAATCCAGCAGAGGTGTCGGGAACTTTTGGAAAAGTGCCGGGAACCTTGATATAGAAATGCCAGAAGGAGGCCGCGATTATGCGTCCTCCTTCTGCAGATACGGAAATGGCAGTTCAACAGTCCCTATTATATTTTTAACAGCATCGGATCAGGAAATCAGTATTGTCCGGGGGCTCGATATGGGTGCCGACGATTATATTACAAAGCCATTCAAACTGAATGAATTGTTATCCCGAATTAAGGCAATCCTGCGCCGCTCCTTGCAATTTTCTAAAGCGGACACTATTCTGGAAGCCAATGGTATTCGTGTAGATACGGCGGAACGGCTCGTTTGGAAAAATGATGAACCGCTTGACCTCCCGCTGGTGGAATACAAATTACTATGTTTGTTCATGCAAAATCCTAATCACCTTATGCCGCGAGAAATGATCCTGGATCGGATGTGGGATGGCAACGGAAATTTTGTGGATGACAATACCTTGTCTGTGTATATCCGGCGGCTAAGAAACAAAATTGAGGATACTCCCAATCAGCCTAAATACCTGCTGACAGAACGAGGGATTGGCTATAAATGGGTTGTTGAGCGAGGATAATGTATGGGTAAATTAGGAAAAGAAACAAAGAAGCTATTGTTGGCAATTACAATCATCTGTCTTGTTTCATTTTTACTTGCCGTAGGGATTTCATTTTTGCTGACAAAGAATTTCCAACATGAGATGTTGCTCCATGACTATGGTGTTTCCGGCTACCAACTGAACCATGAGGATAAATTGCAGATTTCAGCTTTTACTTCACTGCCAAACGAGAATGATATAGAACGCGGTAGGGAGGCTCTGGCTTCTATTGGATATGATGAAACGACCTCCATGCGTTTTCTTCCTGCTGTCCAGACATACCGAAATCAGACAGTGCTTTCTATATTTGTGCTGTTGGTTTTCCTGTTTGGGGCAATCTACTTATCGCTGTTTCTCTATCTTCAACGCCAACACAAGGCTTTCGGTAATGCTGAAAATACCATCCGTCAATTTCTGGACGGTAATACCACATCCCGTATCGAATGTTCACAAGCTGGCGACTGGTACAGCCTTTTTCATGCCATCAATGAAATGGCGACTATCCTCTCTGCTCACGCTGAGAACCAGAGGCAGACAAAAGAATTTTTGCAGGACATTATTTCGGATGTATCACATCAGATTAAAACGCCGCTGTCTGCCCTGAAAATGTACCATGAGATTATAGAGAGCCATAAAGATGATGCCGCAACCGTAAGCAGTTTTACCGAAAAATCTCAAAGAGAGATCAAGCGGATGGAAGATGTGATTTACACCTTGCTGAAACTGGCGCGTCTGGATGCAGGGATTATCCAAATGGAGAAAGCGGAAGAAAATGTTTCCATTCTTATGCAGGATGTTATGGAACGCTTTGAAACTTGGGCGGAACGGGAGCATAAAAAAATTACGCTTTCCGGCAAAGAAGATGTTGTTTTATCATGCGATGCCCTATGGGTATCAGAAGCCATCGGCAATATTATAAAAAACGCCTTGGAGCATACGGAAAACGGCGGCCATATCGGAGTAAAATGGAGCCAGTCTCCTTTAATGACACAAATTGAAATTTCCGATGATGGAAAAGGGATACACCCGGAAGATCTGTATAATATTTTCAAACGGTTTTACCGCAGTCGTCTTTCTTCGGATGTTCATGGCATTGGCCTTGGTCTGCCATTGGCGAAATCCATTGTAGAGGCACACGGCGGAACAATCTCCGTGACCAGCACACCCGGAACGGGAACTACATTTACATTGAACTTCATCAACCTTACAAATGAGTAAGATGCAGGTCACTTGGAAGTAAGTCAAAGGGGGTATGATGGGTTCATAAAGGAGGTAACGAATATGAATATTCTTGAAGTACAAGACCTGTGCAAGACCTATGGTACAGGGGAAACCGAGGTTCATGCACTGAACCATGTTTCATTTTCCGTTCGCAAAGGCGAATTTATTGCCATCATTGGCGAGTCGGGTTCCGGCAAAAGTACCTTGCTGAATGTGATCGGCGCTCTGGACAGTGCCACTTCCGGCAAGGTATGGATTGATGGACAGGATATTTTTTCTATGCCGGAGAAGAAATTAACTGTGTTCCGGCGGCAGCACATTGGATTTATCTTTCAGTCATTCAATCTGATCCCGGAACTGAATGTGGAACAGAACATCACTTTTCCGTTGTTGCTTGACTATAAGCGACCGGATCAGAAATTTGTCAATGAGCTGCTGAATGTGTTGGGGCTGACTGAACGACGCCACCATCTGCCCAGCCAGCTTTCCGGTGGCCAGCAGCAGCGTGTGGCGATTGGCCGGGCATTAGTCACGCGCCCAGCCCTGATTATGGCAGATGAACCGACTGGAAATTTGGATAGCAAAAATAGTCAGGAAGTTTTGGCTTTATTGCAAACCATGTCGGACAGGTATCAACAGACCATTTTGATGATAACCCACAACAAAAATCACGCCAGCGCAGCAGACCGCGTATTCCGTATGACCGATGGTGTGTTAAAGGATTTGGGGGTGTCGTCGCGTTGAAAAGCTATCTTGGATTGGTGCCGCAGTATGAAAAGGTACACCGTAAGAACAATCGAATTTCGGTTCTCTGCATTGTACTTTCGGTATTGCTGGTAACTGCTATTTTCAGCATGGCCGACATGGCGCTGCGCGCACAGAAAAATTACTTTATCAAGACGAATGGTGAATACCATATCAGCTTGACCGACATTGATGAACAGACGGCAGAACTCGTAAAAGCGCGGGTAGATGTTGCCCTCTGCGGATGGGTCTATCAAGGAAGTGCTGGCTCTATCGGCTCCAAAGCGGTCAGCTTCGCAGGTGCGAATGAGGACACCTTTTCCACTTTGACAGAAATGGACATGGAAAGCGGCTCATATCCCACCCAGCCCGATGAAGCATTATTGAATCAATCGGCTTTGGAACAGTTGGGCCTTGCAGTTGGCGACACTGTGACCGTTACAGTGCCAGACGGTTCCAGCCGGGAATACCGCATTACCGGCGTCCTTGCCGATATGGGAAGCCTGCTTAAAGCGGATGTATATGGCATGGTATTGGTCGAGGACGGTTTTCGACAAATTGCAGACGAAAATGCCAAAAACGGAACCACTTTTCGCGTTCAGTTTAAAGATGGCGTAAACATTCAGGAGGCCATGAATGAAATAAAAGTGCAATATGGCCTTTCAAATAGTCAGGTAAGCGAAAATACGGCGCTCCTTGGATTGATAGGACAGAGTGAAAACAGCACAATGCAGTCCCTATATATCGTTGCAGGCTTTCTTGTCCTCTTGGTGCTGATTGCTGGTGCAGTAATGATTGCCGCCAGCTTTAACACAAATGTTCTGGAACGGGTTCAGTTCTATGGCCTTTTGCGATGCTTGGGTGCATCCAAAGCACAGGTAAAGCACTTCGTTATTCTTCAAGGGCTGCGACAAAGTATGAAGGGTGTACCGATTGGGCTGGTTGCCGGACAGATCATTACATGGTGTGCCTGTCTCTTGCTGAAATCCATCAGCGGAGAACGCTTTTCAGAGATACCTCTTTTTCAGTTCAGTGTAAGCGGTCTGATTGCTGGTGCGGTGATCGGTTTTCTGATTGTACTACTGGCATCCCTGTCCCCGGCGAAAAAGGCTTCTAAAGTATCGCCAGTAACTGCAATCAGCGGCAGTTCGCAGCTTACGCAAAATAAGAGGGCTGCAAATACAAAGCTGTTTCACATTGAAACCAGTATGGGGATTTTCCATGCACTATCCGGCAAAAGAATGTATTCCTTATGACCTGCTCGTTTGCTATCAGTATTATGATGTTCTTGTCGTTTCAGGTAATGGTAGTCTTTCTCAATCAGGGGATGCCTGCACTCTCTCCATCGGCAGCAGATGTGTCTATTACAATGGGAAATACGCTTCTGGATAAGTCGCTGGTGGAACAGATCGGCAAAATGGAAGGTGTTGACAAGGTTTTTGGCCGTATGGAAATGGCTGGCCTTTCTGTTTCTTCTAATACAGGAGAAGGAACCATCACGCTCATTTCTTATGATGATAACCAATTCGGATGGGCGAAAGAAGAATTGAATAAGGGCAGTATCACGCCTGCTATGGAAAATGCAAATAGTGTGTTGGTCACTTATCAGGATGGCGTAAACTGGAATGTTGGAGATACCGCAGTTCTTCATACATCTTCCGGCGATAAGCAGGTAACGATTGCCGGAATACTGGCAACGGCTACGGCTAGTGGGGTCAACGGTGCAGGCAGTAGCGGATATATGATTTGCTCGGAACAGACATTTGCCGCTTTGGTTGGCGATCTGGGCTATACGGCGATTGATGTTCAATTTTCCTCTGCTGGTGGGGATGATGCTGTTTCCACAATACGGAGTATGATTCCATCCGACAGCACTGTTTCAGATAAGAGGATTACCAATTCCGAGTCCCAAAGCTCCTACTATACAGGCGCGGTGTTTATTTATGGCTTTCTCATTATAATTGCACTTATCACAGTGTTTAACATTTTTAACAGCATGAACGCCAGTGTAGCGTCCAGAACAAGACAGTACGGGATCATGCGTTCTATTGGAATGGGAGCAAATCAGCTTTACAAGATGATTGCGGCAGAAGCCTTTACCTATGCAATACTTGGCTGTGTCGTTGGATGCGTCTTGGGGTTGCCTTTGAACAAGCTGATGTTTCAGTTTTTGATTGCAGATAAATGGGGGATTGCATGGCAAATTCCTGTGGGTTCACTTCTTTTGATCGTGTTCCTCTGCCTTGCGTCTGCGGCGGTTGCGATTAGACGCCCCATCCGGCAAATTAGCAGAATGGCAATCGTGGACACAATTAAGCTCCAACAATAATTTTATCAAACAGCAAACGTCAAAG
>VOFB01003691.1_pt1 | contig 13654 bp, 22 predicted proteins | sample 5384141 | NCBI WGS metagenome assembly VOFB01 (sample SAMN12384721, study PRJNA508395) | human gut metagenome | isolation source: healthy gut A | host: Homo sapiens | reverse complement strand
CCATCGAGAGGAGCAGTGCGTCTTTACCCCCTCACGCTGGCTATATCAAGCGTCCGGCCTCTACCTACCGCACCCAGAAGCGCGGGAGGACCGGCACGGTCAACCTCAAGGAAGAGGACTTCGCCGAGGCGTCTTCTCCGCATCCACACACGACTACATCCTCTTCTTCAGAACATAGTCGCGTCCATCGCCGCAAGGGGCCTATCAGATCCCGAGGGCGGACCGCGTGGCAAAGGGCACGAACATCGTCAACATTCCTGCCGCTCGAGGCCGGAGAAAAGGTCACGGCGGGTCTGACCGTCCCGCGAATTTGACGAGGACAACCTCCTGTTTGTCACAAAAGCAGGGCACGGTCAAGCGCGTGACGCTCGAAACCTCAATACGGCCAGAAAGGCCGGTATCCGCGCACTGACGCTGGCAGACGGCGACGAGCTGATCGCCGTCATGAAAACGAACGGCAGTCAGAACATCGTGTTGGCCACGGCGGACGGTATGGCCATCTGTTTCAGCGAGAACGACGTGCGCGTTATGGGCCGCGATGCGGCGGGCGTGCGCGGAATCGCCTGTCCGACGGCGACTAACCTTGGTCGGCGCAGGGCATTGCCGAGGAAGGAAAGCAGCTTCTGACCGTCACCGAGGCTTGGCTACGGCAAAGCGCACCGAGATCGCGGAATGCTTAGTGCGCCTCAGCGAAAACGGCTAACGCAGCCCGCAGCTACTTGCGGCGGCAAGAACCTCAAGAACTATAAACTGACTGGCCAAGACCGGCCGGGTCCGGGCGTGGCCGTCGTCGGCGAGGACGACGACGTGATGCTGATCGAATCGGCGGCGTGCTCATCCAATCTTGCGGATATCAATATCTACAAGCGCGATACGCAGGGCGTCATTCTGATGCGTCTGGAGGAGGGCAGCCGGGTCATTTCCCGTCGAGCCGGTCGCCAGAGAGGACAAGAGCCGTAAGCCATGGTCACACTGCGGAGCAATTCTCCGGACGAGGCTCCGGCAGACCAACAACCGTATGGAGCCTGCCGCCGTGATTTCGGCGCTGCTGGCGCTGAGCCGTGCGTCGTGGGCTGTACTCCGATTCAAAGAAATGTCGAAAAGTCATGAAAACTGTCACCATCAAAAAGCCCGCGCCACCGACCTCTGGGGCCTGGGCTCCAGCACGCAATCCCCACTGGGTCAAGGGCCCAGGTCAACGGCTGGGCGCAGGCCGTATCCAAATCGCTTCGCCGCGCGCCGGCACCGACGAGCATGGCCAAAAGATCGAGCAGATCGCGCAGGCCGCCGGCGTCACGCCCAACAGTTTGGACGAGATCGTCACCGGCCGGAACTCTGGAAACTGATGGACATTTCAACGACCGATTTATCCGCACCACCGACGATTACCATGTAAAAGCGGTGCAGAAAATCTTCAAAAGATGTATGAAAACGGCGATATCTATAAAGGCTCCTACAAGGGCAAATACTGCACGCCGTGCGAGGCTTCTGGACCGAGAGCCCAGCTTGTGGACGGCAAATGCCCCGACTGCGGCGGCGAGGTCCACGACGCGGAGGAGGAGGCATACTTCTTCCGTCTTTCCAAGTATGCCGACAGGCTGCAGCTTTACTCGAGGACGGAGACGGACTTCCTCGAGCCGAAGTCCCGCGTCAACGAAATGGTCAATAACTTCATCGATCCCGGCCTTGAGGATCTGTGCGTCTCGCGCACCAGCTTCACCTGGGGGTTCCGGTGGATTTTGACCCCAAGCCATGTGGTTTACGTTTGGCTGGACGCTCTGACCAACTACATCACCGGCCCTCGGCTACGGCGACGGCGACCATCGACGACCAGTTTCCAAAAGTACTGGCCGGCGGACGTGCATTTCATGTCGGCAAGGAAATCGTCCGCTTCCACTCCATCATCTGGCCCGCGATGCTCATGATGGCCTCGACCTGCCGCTGCCGAAGAAGGTCTACGGCCACGGCTGGCTCCTGTCATGGACGGCGGCAAGATGTCCAAGTCCAAGGGCAATGTCGTCGATCCGTATGTGCTGGCCGAAATGTTCGGCGGACGCGCTGCGCTTCTTCCTGCTCCGCACGTTCCCCTTTGGCTCCGACGGCAAGTTTCTCCAATGAGCTGCTCATCAATCGATCAACATCGACCTTGCAAAACGACCTCGGAAACCTCGTCTCGCGGACGACCGCGATGGTCGAGAAATACTTCGGCGGAACGCTCCCGACCGATCGGAAATTCGACGATGTGGACGATCAGCTGATCCTGATGCTGACCGGCCTGCGCGAGCGCTATGAGGCGCAGATGGAAAAGTTCCAGTTCCAGAACGCGCTCGAGGAGATCTTCAAGTGCATCCAGCGCGCCAACAAGTATATCGACGAGACGATGCCGTGGCAGCTGGCCAAGAACGAGGAAAATATGCCGCGTCTGGCCTGCGTCATGTATAACCTTCTGAGTCCATCCGCATCTGCACGGACCTGCTCCAGCCGTTCATGCCCGATTCCTGCAAGAAGATCTTCGAGCAGATCGGCGCGGACGAAACCGTGACGACGTGGGACGCCGCGAAGGTTTGGGGCAAGCTCCCCGCGACCGTGACCGTCCATAAGGGGCGAGGCCGTGTTCCCGCGTGTGGACGCGGAAAAGGCGCTGTGCGAAACTCGAAGAGCTTCATCAGGAGCAGCTCAAGAGCCTGCTTCCCGCGCTGGAGGTCGAGCCGTTCGAGCAGGAGAGCGTCGATTTCGATACGTTCTGCAAGTCCGACCTCCGCGCCGTGAAGGTCAAGACCTGCGAGCCGGTCAAGAAGTCCGATAAGCTCCTGCGCTTCACGCTGGACGACGGCTCCGGCACCGACCGCCAGATTCTCTCCGGCATTGCGAAGTATTATAAGCCCGAGGAGCTGGTCGGTAAGACGCTGGTCGCCATTATCAACCTGCCGCCGCGTAAGATGATGGGCCTCCAGTCCTGCGGTATGCTGATCTCCGCCGTCCATAAGGAAAAAGGGCGAAGAGAAGCTGCATCTGCTGATGGTCGATGACGCCATCCCCGCAGGCGCGAAGCTCTGCTGAGAAGGTAAATGGAAAGCCGCCCGCAAGGGCGGCTTTTTGTATCCAAAATGCAGCCGTTGCTGCTTTTCGAATGCGCCGGAGGCGCGGTGCGGTTCAGCGCGCGTCCGGCTCCGCGGGCCATATCTGCTGAACGGAAGGCTTCCGTTGAAGCGTTTACAACCCGCGTTCTTTCCCGCATGGGAAAGAAAGCGCCGTTGACGGTCGAAAGAAAGGATGGCAAAGGGGGAGTTCGAATCTCCCCTTTGCAAACCCCTAAAACGACCAAGAAGGGGCTGCGGCCCCCTTCCTTGATTTTCCCCGGGGCTTGGCTTGTGCGGGAGTTTATTTTAAGCTTACAAAACGCGATGCAGATGCGTCTTTCATAGACCGGCGAGGTTATCGAAATACTCTGTGGCTGTTTCAGATGTGCCTTGTGGAAATATTGATGCGCGATATGCGTGGCTGCCCTTGCAAAAGGACGGCCTTTCGACTTCCATACGTCAAATATTCAACGGGCGCAAATGAAACGACTTGCACGGCCTATCGTGCGCTCGAGAAACCCGATTCTATGGCCGCCCGAAGGGCGTTCCTGCCGTATTCGAAATCAGCCAGCGTGACGATATGGCGTGTCCAATCGGAATAATTCAATAATTCAGCGTACCGATCTCGTACTGCGAGTAGGTATTCTGGCTGACGCAGCAGCTCCGCGATCTGCTTCTGTGTGTAATTATGGTCGATCCGCAGATTGCGGATATTCTCGTATTTCAGAATTTCCTTTCTCATGAAATCACCCGTCATGAGCTTATCGTATCTGGAAATCAGATATTGCATTTTATCTGATAATCAGATAGAATATGTGCGGAGGTGATTTCTATGCAGGAAATCAAGAAAGCATATGCTATTTTGTGCGGAGCAGCCTCGGATGCGCTGGACGCTTTGCCGGAGTTGCCGGAAAATGTACGCGGTCGCTGGATTTTGAGAATGCTTTATCAAAAGCAGAACAGCGTATTTGCGATGATGATACAGAAATAAAATGAGAGAGCGTACAAGCGCTCTCCATAAAGAAAAAGGAGGTGCCTTCGCTCCTCCTTTTGCCTGTTTTGCTTATTTGTTTTTTCAGAAGATCGCGGATCTCCGTGAGCAGAAGCTCTTCCTTCGTCGGTTCCGGGTCCTTTGCAGGCTCCGGCTCGGCGGGCTTTTCCAGCTTCTTCTTCGCGGTGTTGAACGCCTTGACAATGCTGAATACGATCAGCGCCACCAGCAGGAAGTCGATGACGGTCGTCAGGAACGTGCCAATGCCGATCACGACCGCTTCCTTCGTCACCTCGCCCGCCTCGTTGAGCACGGCCGGGGAAAGCGTGATGTTCAGCTGCGTCAGGTCGATGTCGCCGATCAGCCAGCCGATGAGCGGCAGGAACACATCGCCGACAAGGCTCGTCGTGATCTTGCCGAAGGCCGTCGCGATGATCACGCCGATGGCCATGTCCATGACGTTGCCGCGGGAGATAAATTCCTTGAATTCAGCAAAGAACTTTTTCATTTTTCTTCTCCTTCCTTTTTGTCTGCACGGATGTGCGGAATTTCTTTTGTTGCGCCGGAAGGACGCGAGTATCCAGCTTCGCGGACATACTTTTTTCAGCCCTTTTTCTTTGTGCGGCAAAGAAAAAGCCGCTGGCGGTAAAAAGAAAACGGCAAAGGGGGATTTCGATTTCCCCCTTTGCAATCCCCTTAAAACGACCAAGAAGGGGGCTGCGGCCCCCTTCCTTGGATTATCCCCGGAGTTTGGTTCGTGCGGATGAATATTTTAAGCTTACAAAACGCGATACAGATGCGTCTGTGTTAAACCGGCGAGGTCATCGGAAATACTCTGCGTCTGTTTCGATTTTCAACGTCAAATATTCAACTGGGCACGAACAAAACGACAAACACACTGTGTATCGTGCGCTCCTATCAAACCCGAGAAACAGACGGCCGCCCGAAGGGCGTTTGACGGCGAAAGCGAAGCGATGAATACGCACAACAGAACGACGAGCTTTTCAGGCGCGACAGCGCGATTTCGCGTCCAGCGCCTCTTTTCCCCATTCTTTTCTGGCAAGACAAAAGAATGGGCCTGCGGAGACAAAACCCGCGCCTCCGGCGCGAGACAAAATCTGCCGCTGGCCGCGGCCTGCGTCCGCAGTCTGTGAATCCTCAGTGCTGGGAACAAGCACCTCTTTGCCACCCATATACGGCTGGAGGCACTTCGGATGGTGACGGAGCCGTCGGCCTGCAAATGATTCTCGAGGAAGGCAATGAGCATACGCGGCGGCGCGATGCAGGTATTATTCAGCGTATGGGCGAGGTAGAGCTTGCCGTCCTCGCCGCGCACCTGATATTCAGGCGGCGCGCCTGCGCGTCTCCGAGGTTGGAGCAGGAGCAGACCTCGAAATACTTCTTCTGCCGCGGGCTCCACGCCTCGATATCGCAGGATTTGACCTTGAGATCGGCCAGATCGCCGGAGCAGCAGATGAGCTGACGGACCGGAATTTCCAGATTCCGGAACAACTCGACGGAATAGTGCCACAGCTTCTCATACCAGTCGTTGGAGTCCTCGGGCTTGCAGACGACGATCATCTCCTGCTTTTCGAACTGGTGGATGCGGTACACGCCGCGCTCCTCCAGACCGTGGCTGCCGACCTCCTTGCGGAAGCAGGGGGAATAGGATGTGAGCGTCAGCGGCAGCTGGCTTTCAGGAAGGATCTGGTCGATGAAGCGGCCGATCATGGTGTGCTCGGACGTGCCGATCAGGTAGAGATCCTCGCCCTCGATCTTATACATCATGGCCTCCATCTCCGGAAGGACATGACGCCCTTTGACGACGTCGCCGTGCATCATAAAGGGCGGAATGACATAGGTGAAGTGCTTTTCGTCGATCATGAAATCGCGCGCGTAGGCAAGCACGGCCTCGTGCAGACGCGCGATGTCGCCCAGCAGATAGTAGAAGCCCATACCGGCCACGCGGCCTGCGGCGTCCTTATCGATGCCGTCGAAGCGCGCCATGATATCGACATGATGCGGGACCTCGAAATCGGGCACGACCGGTTCGCCGAAGCGCTGCGCCTCGACGTTGCAGCTGTCGTCCGGGCCGATGGGGACGGACGGGTCAATGATGTTCGGGATCACATACATGATCTCCTTGATCCGTGCGTCCATCTCCGCGACCTGCTGGTCAAGCTCCGCGCGGCGGTCGTCGTCGGCCTTGACGGCGGCGTTGTTCCTGATCGATCTGCGCCTGGAGCTCTGCCTTTTTCGCTTCATCCTCGCACTTTTTAAGCTGGCCGTACAGCGGGCCGTTGGCCTTCGAGCTTATTGCGCGCGGCCTTGAGGGCTTTCGACCTCGGCGATGGCCGCGCGGCGCTTCGCGTCCAGCTCTACGACCTCGTCTACCAGCGGAAGCTTTGCATCCTGAAATTTCTTGCGGATGTTTTCCTTGACAACATCCGGGTTTTCTCTAACAAATCGAATATCCAGCATAGCTTTTCTCCTTAGTTCTCCTGGAGCGCTTCGTAAACGGCAAGCGCCTCCTGCGAAGGTATTCCTTATATTTTTCCACGGTGCTCATGGCCTTTGAGAACGTGACGTTTCCTTCGCGGGTCGTGCAGCGCAGCGCCGTCAGCAGCGCATCATACGCCTCCTGCGTGCCTTCACTGCTTTCAGGAGGCCTCCGCGTGCTCGGTGCGCAGAGCCTCCAGCTCCTGCTCCAGCTGCGCGATGCTTTCCTCCTGCGTTTTTGCCTTTTCCTGCTCGTCCGCAAGCAGCTTCTTGGTGCTGTCCAGCTCCTCCTGAAGCTTGCGGTTCTCGTCCTGAAGCAGCTCCCGCGTTGACGGCGGCGTTGGACAGGGCGCTGGAATTGCTCTCCTTCAGATCGGAGAGTGCGGCCTTTGCGGTGTGGGCCTGCAAGACCAGCGAGATCAGCACCAGCAGAAACGCGACGGCAAAAATGATCGTCATGTACCGCAGAAATGCATTGCGCTTGGCGGCAAGCTCCTTTTCCTTATCCGCCTCGCTCTGCGGCGTGGGCTTGTTTTCTTCACTCATTACGGGAAGTCCTCCTTTCAGCTCAGACGTTCCAAGAAGCTCATACAGCCGCTGGGTCCTCTTCTCCGTAGTATTCCAGCTCCAGACGGCCCTTACGCTTTCCGCTGACGATGCGGACGCCGCGTCAAAGGCGCTTGGAGAGTGTTTTTTCGCATTCGGCCAGATAATCGACCGCAATGGGCTTTTCCTGCTTGGGCTTGGTGGCTTTCACAAGATTTTTGCACATATTTTCCGTCTGCCGGACGGAGGCTGCAAATTGATGACCTTCATCGCCACGGCGTACTGCTCCGGCGCGGATTTGACGGTCAGAAGCGCCCGCGCGTGTCCGGCGGAAAGTCTCCCCTGCTCGACCTGCTCCAGCACCGCCGGAGACAGCGACAGCAGGCGCAGCGCATTTGCCACCGCCGGTCGGGATTTTCCGACGCGCTCCGCCGTGACCTCCTGCGTCATGCCGTATTCGGTCATGAGCTGCTGATAGCCCTTGGCCTCTTCGATGGGATTGAGGTCGGGCGCTGGAGATTTTCGATCAGCGCCAGCTCCATGGCCTTCTTGTCGTCGGCCTCGATCACGACGACCGGAACCTCGTCGAGTCCCGCGAGCCGGGCTGCGCGCCAGCGGCGCTCACCGGCGATGATCTGATAGAAGCCGGACGGCAGCTGCCGCACGGTCAGCGGCTGGATAATGCCGTGCATGGCGATGGGTCGGCCAGCGCCTGCAATTCGTCGGGTCAAAGCTCTTGCGCGGCTGGAGCGGATTCGGCTCCACCTTTTGCAGCGGCAGAAGCTGCGCGCCGGAGGGCGGCTGCGCCGTCTGCATGGCCGTTTCGCCGAAGCGCGCCCAGCCCCTGCCGAGGCCACGTTGTTTCGTCATAAAATTCGCTCCCTTTTCAGGAATTTTCAGCTTTTTCAAGATTTCCTCCGCCAGAGACAGATACGCCGCGCACCGCGGCTGAAGCGGTCGTAGGCAAAGACCGGCAGCCGTGGCTGGGGCCTCGCTGAGGCGGACGTTGCGCGGGATCATGCTGGCAAAGACCTTGCCCGGAAAATGCCGCCGCACCTCCTCCGCGACCTGCGCGGAAAAGTTGGTGCGTCCGTCGTACATCGTCAGCAGCACGCCGAAAATTTCAATTTTCGGATTGAGCCGCCGCTTGACGGCGCGCATCGTGGTCATCAGGTCGGACAGGCCCTCGAGCGCGTAGTATTCGCACTGCACCGGGATAAGCACGCTGTCGGCCGCGACGAGCGCGTTGATCGTCAGCAGCTCGAGCGACGGCGGGCAGTCGATCAGAATTACGTCATAGCTGTCCTTGAGCGGAGCCAGCGCCGTTTTTCAGGACGAATTCCCGGCCCTCCGTCCCGACCAGCTCCACACCCGCGCCGGAAAGCGCGTCGGAGGACGGGATGAGGTCGCCGAAATCCGTGTGGACGACGGCCTCCGCCGCGTCCGCGCCGTTGATGACAACATCGTAGCTCGAGGACGGCGTATGCCCTTTTCCACACCAAGACCGGAGGTCGCGTTGGCCTGCGGGTCGAAGTCGCAGAGCAGCGTTTTCAGCCCCGCCTGATGCAGCGCTGCCGTCAGATTGACCGCGGTCGTCGTTTTCCGACGCCGCCCTTCTGGTTGACCAGCGCTATGATTCTGCCCATATGCGCCCCCCTTCAAAACTCTATTGAAACTTATTATAATGCGTGTATCCGGCAATTGCAACCAGAAAACTGCCCGATGTTTCACATGAAACATCGGGCGGAAGAATCAATTCAGTTGTTTCACGTGAAACACGCTCAGTATTCCCGGATGACGGCCTTGACCTTTCCGAGAATGGACGCCGCCCGTCCGTCGATCGGGTCATACGCGGGATTTTCCGGCATGAGCCAGACCTCCGCGCCCTTCTTTTTAGACGCTTGACGGTTGCGGAGTCCTCAAGCAGCGCCACGACGATCTCCCGTTTTCCGCGCGCTGCGGACGGATGACGACCTTTGTCCCCGTCGAGAATGCCCGCGCCGATCATGGAATCTCCGCGCACGCGGAGCGCAAGCAGCCGCTGCCGTCCCACGGGATGTAGCCTCAATGTTCTCCACGGCAGGATGGGGATACCGGCCGTAACCACGCCAATCACGGGAATGCGGTCGGGACGGTGCGCGTCGGGAAGCGTGATGGTGCGCTTTTTCATATCGTCCATCTGGATGAGGCCGCTTTCGCGCAATGCGTTGAGGTGGTAATGGACGGTCGCAGTGGATTGCAGGCCGACGGCGGCACAGATCTCACGCACGGAGGCGTGCGTAATGATTCTCCTGAATGAACTGCGTGACGAACTGCAAAATCTTTTTCCCGTTTATCCGTGGTGCGCGCCATAAAAAAGTCCTCCTTTTGGAATGCTCGGCGGTTGCTGAACGCTGTCAAACGGCGGCATTTCTAAATCGGAGTATAGCACACTTTGCCGGAAAAAGCAAACACATGTTTCTGAATTTTGATACAGTCCGCTTCAGATCGAAGCTCGGCGGCTAGCCGCGCTCTGCGGAGGAAAAGTCCTGCGTGTAGCCGTCCTCGATCCCGAGCAGCATCATGTAGGACAGCACCGAGTCGTATTCCAGCTCCGTGATGCGCCGGTCGAACGGCGGTGACCAGATGAAATGTTCTGTGCGCTTGTTCCGCCCGCCCCATCGGGACGTACCAAATTCTCCTGGCTCATCAGACTGAAAAGAAAAAGTCGCGCGCTGCGGAAATGTTCCAGTCTTCCCAGTCGAGCACGCCCAGCGAATTGTCCACGCAGCCTGTCGGCAGCACCGGACAGAATGCCGCACCAGAATGCCGCCCTCGTCGGTCATTTTCGTCGTCCTCAAGGAGAATGGGCTTTACCCGCCGGTCATTTGACGGATCGCGGCGGAGGCCGTTTCAAAAATAGTCCGGCGCGGAGGACAGCCTCTTTGCAAGCTTGTCGCTGTATTCCAGCGTGAAGTCCGGAAGATAGACATCGATCTTCCCTTCCAGCTTTGCCGCAGCGTCTCCGCACCACGGACTCATAGCCGCCGCAGTTGTAGACGACGTCCGGCACGGGAAGGCTTCGGCTCCAACGCCGGAAGAATGTCGGGAGAAAATGCGTCGGCGTGACCAGATTGATGTTCTGTACGCCATCGTCGATCAGCCGCTCAAACGCGGCGCGCAGCTCGGCGGAGGTCAGCGGCTTGCCGAAATTCTCCTGCGAAATGTCGTAATTCTGACAAAGGCACATTTCAGCGTGCAGCCGGAGAAAAGACCGCGCCGCTGCCGAAGCTGCCGGAAATGACCGGCTCCTCCCAGTAATGGACGCCCGCGCGGGCGGCATGGACCTGCCCCGGCATTTTGCAGAAGCCGAGCTGTCCCCCGTCCGGTCCACGCCGCATCGGCGCGGACAGAGCGTACAGTGCGTATAAGAAAGCATGATATCCCTGCCTTTACAGCTTTGTGGGTCTATGATAAAATAATCGAAGAGAGAATTCAAGAGAATGTTTCATGTGAAACAATGGAGGAATATGCTGAAGCTCAACGAACGGTATCCCGTCGAGATCACCGGTTACACCATCGGACGGCGAGGGCGTGGCGCGCATCGACGGTGAGGTCATTTTCATTCCCGGCGTGGTCGCGGGTGAAAAATGCGTGATCCGCATTGTAAACCTATCCGCAGATCAAGGAGTATGTTTTGGAGCATACCGGGTTAAAGGTTTCCAACCTTTATATTTCTCAGATAAAGAGAAAATGCGGACTGGAAGTCGGCAAGAACTACAATCAGCCGAAGTCCGAGGATACCAGGCAGCCCCAATGCCCACCGGAGAAGGAAAAAGCAATCCGAGAAGCATTCAAATATTTTGGGATGATCTAACATCCAGCAAAATGGAGGTTTCTTATGGATAGATTGATTTCTTGTGAGTTCAACATGGATAACGCCTGTGTGGAGCTGAAATTCTTTGATGGTAGTATGATTGCGATTGATACGATTGCGGTGGAGAACGAGGTTGCCGACAATATGTATCAGAGGTCGGAACTGGATTATCTGATTTACAATGATCCGATTGGATATGCTGATTTGATACTGAACGGTGATCCCGAAACCTATTTGAAAACTGTAACTGAATACAAACCGCTTGATAGCTAACCAACACTTTGCCCGTGGGAAAAATTCTGCGGGCAATTTTTTTGTATCTTTTCTATGAACTCTATTGATTTTGCTTGTCTAATATAGTAGACTATGTGCGAAGTCTAATGGCGTAGACAAGGAGGCTATGAATATGGATTTTCCGAAGATTCACGAAAGCGAATATCGTTTTTGTTTGATTATGTGGGAGTATGAGCCGGTTACTGCTGCCCAGCTTGTAAAGCTGTGCCAGGATCAACTCGGATGGAAAAGGACTACGACTTATACCGTTATCAAGCGTCTTGGAGATCGTGGTGTGCTGAAGAACGACAATGGCACTGTTACTTCTCTCGTTTCCAAAGATGAAGCTCAGGCGTGTGAGATCGACGAACTGGTTGAGAAGAAATTCGAGGGTTCTCTGCCTGCCTTTATCGCTGCTTTTACAAAGCATCAGGCTATGTCCGAAGATGAGCTTGATGAGATGCAGCGCATGATCGACCGCATCAGGAAAGGAGGTTCACAATGAACGAACTCTTTTTGAAAATCATCAAGAAAATTATCAACATGAGTATATCGGCAAGCTGGCTTATCCTGGCTGTGCTGATACTCAGGCTTGTTTTGAAGAAAGCTCCCAAGTGGGTCAATGTTCTGCTTTGGGGTATCGTGGCTGTCAGATTGATTTGCCCGCTCTCTTTTGAGAGCGCATTAAGCCTTATCCCAAGTTCAGAAACAATTCCGTTGGATATTGAAATGGCGGCCAAACCCACAATAGACAGCGGTGTTCCGGCGATCAATAGTGTGGTCAATCCTGTTCTATCCTCATTTGCCCCACCACAGCATGTATTGACGAGTGCAAATCCGCTTCAGATTTGGATTCCGATTTTGAATATTATCTGGTTGATTGGTGTCGGCGCCCTTCTCTTGTATACCGCAGTTAGTTATTGGCGCCTATGTCGTAAAGTGGATACCGCTGTTCGCTACAAGGGCAACATTTTCCAGAGTGAGAATGTAAGTTCTCCGTTTGTCCTGGGCATTATCAAACCGAGAATCTATCTCCCGTTCAACATGAATGGTCAGGATCTGGAGCACGTTGTTGCCCACGAACAGGCGCACATTCGCCGCAAAGACCATTGGTGGAAGCCTCTTGGTTTTCTCCTGCTGACGATTCATTGGTTCAATCCTCTGATGTGGTTGGCTTATGTTCTGCTGTGCCGTGACATCGAGCTTGCCTGCGATGAAAAGTCATCAAGGAACTTGGCAACGAACAGAGAGCCGATTATATGCAAGCACTTGTTGCCTGTAGTGTAAACCGCCGCATGATCGCCGCTTGTCCTCTTGCCTTTGGCGAGGTAGGTGTAAAGGAGCGCGTGAAGTCTGTGATGAATTATAAGAAGCCTGCGTTCTGGGTTATTATTATTTCGGTCATTGTTTGTGTGGGCGTCGCAGTTTGTTTCCTGACTAATCCCAAACAAGATAGCTATACATTGCGAATTGTTGTTCCCGCAGGAAGTCAAGAGAAATTTGTATATACGGATGAGGAAGTCAGCACAATAAGAAATTCAATTAAAATATGGTCTGGTGATGGATTGGGTGATACGGAAGTTCTTTTGTTCCCCGTTAATAAAACAGCAGAAACCGGATACACAGCCACTTATCTTACGCATGGTATGTCTGTGGAATTTGATGCAGAAAAAGATACGTGGTTTAAGATTGGTGTGAATATGCAGAACTCCACCAATGAGGACATTATTGTTTATGTTGAAGTAGAAAATGTAGAAGTGCGTATTGTGGATGAGATAAATTCCGTAATAGAGTGGTTTGATTACCTTGAAACCCCTGATGAAATGAAATGGGACGGTAGTCTTGAAATCAGCCTCACCGAGTTTCCAGATGTGACCTTCCGTTGGACTTACGGAGAGATGCTGGCTGTTAAGGGTAGTAAAAGCACTTCACTTTATACGGGGATGCCAATCTGGAACGCCTATTTCTGCGACCTCACTGGCGACGGTTTGCCTGAGTTGTGTTCTTCAATCAGTTGGGGCTCAGGCATGATTGACAACCGTGTCATTATCTATGACTATGCAAACGGAGTAAGCTATGAGCTGTCTGACAGAGGGTATTTTGATTTCACTCTCAGACAGGATCATCAAGATGGCCGCTTGTATGTAGATAAAACAAAATATCATACTGATGAACTGGTAGAAACCGGCCGACTGGTTTTCAAGAATCATTGCATTCAGATTGAAGGTTTTTCCAACGAAGCGCATCAGGTGTTCCAAGCTGAAATTCTGGAAATTCATAATGGCAATTATCTTGTGAAGCCTGTTGAAGGTAGCTGGGAATTGAGTAGTGCAGACCGAATTGAAGTGTCGATCAGAAATGTGCATCCATCACCAGAACCTGAAATCGGAGATGTGATTGAAATTGAAT
>VOFB01002203.1_pt1 | contig 13684 bp, 27 predicted proteins | sample 5384141 | NCBI WGS metagenome assembly VOFB01 (sample SAMN12384721, study PRJNA508395) | human gut metagenome | isolation source: healthy gut A | host: Homo sapiens | reverse complement strand
GTTGTGCTTCTGGTTCAGTTACGTATTGCTTAAAGACTTTGCTTCGGAACTTGTTGAATACTGGCAGACCCTGTGTGAAAAATATCCGATTTTCTCTATTGAGGACGCACTCGGAGAAGATGATTGGGACGGTTGGAAAATCCTTTACCGATAAGCTCGGCGATAAAAATTCAGCTTGTCGGCGATGACTTGTTCGTCCACAAACCCAAAGCGACTGGAAAAGGGTATTTTGTCAGATGTAGCAAACTCAATTCTTATCAGGTTAATCAAATCGGTACACTTTCCGAAACACTTGACGCTGTTGAAATGGCACATAAAAACGGCTATACCGCTGTTATATCACACCGCAGCGGTGAAACGGAAGATACCACAATCGCCGATATTGCCGTTGCTGTAAACGCAGGACAAATCAAAACAGGTGCACCGAGCCGAACAGACAGAGTTGCAAAATATAATCAGCTTTTTGAGAATAGAAGAAGAACTCTGCGGTATCGCACAATACGGAAAATTTTAATCACACAAAAAGGCACTTTACTTATGTAAGTGCCTTTATTTTATTGTTTATGTGCCTCCATATTTTTCGGCAGCACCAAATTCAAAATTATCGAAAGCAGGAACACAACCGCAACGCAGTTTTCAGCGAACACGTTTTGAATGATTTGCGGGAAGATTGAGAAAATTTCAGGAACTTGTGTAAAGCCAAGTCCGATACTCAATGACAATGCGGCGATAATAATATTTCTTTGTGAAAAACCGCATTTTGCAATCATCTGCAAACCGCTTATAACAATACCGAACATCATAAGCGTACAGCCGCCAAGCACAGCCTCAGGCAATGTTGCAAGTAATGTTCCGAACATAGGGAACAATCCTGCCAAAACCATAATAACGCAGCCTGTGAAAAATTGTAAATCTGTTTACAACCTTTGTCATTGAAACAAGTCCCACGTTTTGGCTGAACGACGTAATCGGCAAACAACCGAAAAGTCCCGACAATGCACTGACAAAACCGTCTGCGGCGATTGAGCCGGTAAGTTCCTTCTTTGAAACCTCACGATTCAACCCCGATGACGCAAGTGCCGATGTATCTCCTATTGTTTCCGTTGCGGACACAAGGAAAATCACAAGCACGGAAATAATCGCGCCTATATTGAATGTCGGTTTAATCGGAAAGTATCTGCGGAAGTGATACGATTTGTGCCGTACTCAATCCCGAAAAATCAACCATACCCATACACACCGCAACAATGTAACCTACGATAAGTCCGAACAATACGGACAACTGTTTCCAATAAGATTTTGCAAAAATATTAAATCCGATACAACAAACCAATGTAATTTGTTCCGAGAATTAAATTTTTAGCCGAACCGAAATCCTCCGCACCCGAACCGCCGCCGAACGATGTTGCGCCGACCGACAAAAGCGAAAAGCCGATAGCCGTTACAACCGAAGCCGCCACAATCGGCGAAATCAGTTTAACCCAATACTTTGCAAAAAGTCCGAGTATGCCTTCAATAATTCCGCCTATAATAACCGCTCCGACAATGGCTCCGTATCCGTATGTAGGACCGACAAAACAGAACACAGATACAAACGTAAACTTATTCCCATTACTATCGGCAATCCCGAACCGACTTTCCATATAGGATACAACTGAATTACAGAACTATTCCCGCAACAATCATAGCCGTCTGAATAAGTCTTGCGGTTTCGGTTGTGTCTAAACCGCAAGCACTTGAAACAATAATAATCGGTGCGATATTCGCAAACGAACATAGCCAAAAATATGTTGCAGACCAAACGGAATAGCTTTTGAAACAGGCACTTTTCCGTCTAAGTTATAAATGTTATTAATATCACTGTTTTTCATTTTACTGTTCCTCTCTGAATTTAATCATACCTGTTTTGCTGTCCATATCGTCAACTATTGCCAAAGATTCTAATTGAAAACCTAAGTTACGAATAATTCTTCCGCCTGCTTGGAAGCCTTTTTCAACAGCTATTCCTATTCCTCAACCGTTGCACCGGCTGACTTGACTATCTGAATTAATCCTGCAGCGCACAACCGTTTGCCAAGAAATCATCAATAATCAATACACGGTCGTTTTCATTCAAAAACTTTTTCGCAACAATAACCTGATTTTTGCATTTGTGCGTGAATGACTCAACCTCCGCAACGTACATTTCACCCCCTCAAGATTTACGCTCTTTGATTTTTAGCAAAAAACAACGGGTACAACGAAATGTTGAGCGGCGATACAGGCAATACCTATACCCGATGCCTCGATAGTCAAAATTTTATTTATATTCGCACCCTCAAAGCGTTTTTCCATTCCTTGCCCATCTCATTAAACAATTCAATGTCCATTTGATGATTTAAAAAGCTGTCCACTTTAAGCACGTTACCCTCTTTAACTATTCCGTCCTTTAAAAATTCTTTCCTCTAAACAGTTCATCTTTACTCTCCTCAAATAATAAAATATATACGATTATACCACACTTACACCCATAATACAATTAATATCGACATCAAATTGCAAAAAAATATGAGGACTTTTAAGTCCCCATATTTGTATTGCTTTCATTTTTCAAATCACTGTGAACACGATGATATTCAGGACTTTCCATCATCATTACCTGATGAACTCCGATACCTTTCAGAAGCGGTAATTTAAGTCTGTACTTTAACCCAAATGAATGCGTATATAAACAATGCCGCAAACAGAACAAAGCACAAAATATATATATTTTCTTCTTTGTACAGGGTCAGTTGATATATTGAACATCATATACACCTGAAGTGCTATACCCACGATTTGTAAAAAGCGGGAAAAGCGGTGTTTTGAAGTTACGCGGAACATTTTTCATTTTGCGTCTTAGCATAATTACATTGACGTGATGTAATATATGAAAGCATCCAGAAAAGCGAGCAAGTAAGAGTTAAAAATGCCACCTGTTCACCTGTCGAAATGCCCGATGCCTCGATAATGCAAAATAAGCACACCCAAAATTATAATAACCCAATAAGGCGCTCCTGTTTTTGTTTTTCTTTTGAAAAAAACGACGGAAGAAGATTCATCTTCGCCATTCCGCAGCATATTTCGAAACCGAACAAATAATAGAGTTTTGCGTACTTACCGCCGCAAATATAGCGACAATAATCATCCAATATCTGCCCCACTTACCGAGCATATTCACCGCATAAAGAACGTGCGGTGACGCTGCACCAAGATCGGACCACAATGTATAATTCTTAAATCCGAATACAAGCAATATTTGAATAATTCCCCATTATGCCGAGTGAAAGCACCATACTGAGCGGTACTTTTTTAGGACTTTTCATATCTTTACCCAAAGGTACAATAAACTCCGCACCGATAAAGAACCAAAATGCCGTTGCGGTAAGCGGAAGAATGTCCTTTAAAATCCGACGAAATAACCGCATCTTGTGCCACCTGTTCACCCGAACCCAAACCGAGTGCGCCGCCGATAATACCGAGTGCAAGCAATGACACTACCATAAATGCCGCAACGATTTCCTGCAAAGCGTTGACATATTCACGCCTTTTTAGATTAATGAATATAAGAACAATCGCTATTCCCACGCTGAACACCGCAGGCGGTATCGCCTCACCCGTCATTTCCGTCATTACATTCGCAAACATCGCACCTTCGGCAGGTGCGGCGAAAACATTGCTTATTAAATAACCGCCGACCATCGTTACAATAGTCAACAGCGGGCCGAGTCCGGCAAAGAGTGTATGAGCGATACCGCCGGTAAGGTTAGGCATTATCGCATTTAATTCGGCTATCGACAAAACCGCAAGCATATTTGCTATACACGCTATGACAATAGCAATAACGAACGGTGTACCGACCGCACTTTGAGCCGCTTGCCGACGAAACGAAACAGCTCGTTGCGATAAGCATACCCACACCGGTCGATACTGCACCAAAAGACTGATTTTTTCATATGAGTAACCTCCGATTTAATCTATCTTTGATTTCTGCAAAGCGTCAATTCCGTCTTCGCCCGTTCTGATACGAATAATATTACGAACATCCGACACAAATATTTTTCCGTCACCGATGTGTCCAGTATAAAATTCTTTTTTTTCAAAAAATTCTATAACTTCCTTTAACTTTAGACGTTTCACATATCATAATCATAGTACTTTTCGGAAGAAGTCTTAAAGGCTGTTCCGTAAAATCAAGCATATACTCGAACTTCCGCTCTGCACACCGCAACCCATAGCATTGTAAACGGTTATGCCCGATATTCCGAGCTTATGTATTTCCTTGATGTGTTTTGAGCTAAGCGTTTCGATAAATGCCGAAACCTTAGACATACTTCCTATAATCTCTATTCTTGAAAATTCAGCTTCCATTATTTTACCTCCGCTTTTGTTAAAACAGGCGTATAAAACACATATGTTCTATACGCCGTTGTATATTAAAACTTTTTACTTGTTATATCTTCCGCATCTTTTACGGCGTATTCTTCGCAAAGAAAACCTTTCACCCATCTGCCGTCGATAAGCTCGACATTACCTATCGAAAGCGGTGCGTTTACGTTGCTCATAAAACTTCCGAGTTTTGAAACCGGTATTTTGAATATATCAATATTTATATTTTCACCGTTTTCCGCTCTCACAAGTCCGGGCTTAATCGGATTCGTATTGAGTTTGTACAGCCTGTACTTCTTTTCAGTCGCTGTACTTTCGATATACTCTGCTCCCAATTCGGTGAGCTGACTTTCAAGGGCATATCCCTTTTGTGAAGTCCGCATACCGCAAAATCAATACTTTCGGTTTTAAGAAAACTTTCCGCTGTTTGAAGTACAAGATTTGTACTGTCCGCAAGTCCGAAAATCGTAATTCCGAACGGTAAATTTTTATCTTGCGTATTTTCCGGCACTGCCACTGCCATAAGGTCAAGCAAGTTGCAGTGATTTGTATAAAGTCCCATTAAGCTGTTCGTCTTTACGGGATCTTCCCTTACTTGTTCTCTTGTGAATGTGCTCCTGCCGTCGGCATTACCATAACGGCATTTTTTAATATTTCCTTTGCCTTGTGTCTGTAATATTGCAACATATGCAAATCTTCAAACAGTCTTGCGGCACTCTTTTCTTCCGTACCGCCAGACTGAAGAATTTTCTTGGTAACAGGAAAAACTTTATCCTCGTTTTCACTGACAAATTCTTTTAAGTCAGCCCATCTTTTCCGCAACATACGCACCGTCATAAAGAATTAACGCGGCATCGTAAAACATTTTATAATCAATATATTCAACCTTAACTCCGAGTTTTTTTATACGTTCCGTTGCCGAATACCATTTAGCCTTATGAACATCTGCGTTATCACCGAAAAATGCAGGTTCTTTCAAAGGAAGATATATTTTTCAGGGAAATTTTTACCTTTATCCTCATATTCTTTCGACCAAACACATTCCGCATCATAGCCTTTGGCATATTGATTGACTGTTTCGGTATCTTCAAGACTGTTTGCAAATACCGTCACACAGTCAAGGCTTGCACAACCGGTACTACTCCGGATGTGGACCACGCACCCAATGACGGTTTAAACCCCACAAGTGTATTTAGCATTGCGGGTACTCTTCCGGAGCCTGCCGTATCGGTACCGAGCGAAAACGCCGCCATACCCAAAGCAACCGACACCGCAGAACCCGAACTTGAGCCGCCGCTAATCATTTTATCGTCATACGCATTATGCACTTCACCGTACGGACTTCTTGTACCGACAAGTCCCGTTGCAAATTGGTCAAGATTTGTCTTTCCGACAGGGAGCGCACCTGCGTCAATTAACTTCTGTACCACAAACGCACTTTTTTCGGCATATACGAATATTCGGGGCAAGCCGCCGTTGTCGGAACACCCTCAAGGTCGATATTATCCTTTATCGCGAACGGTATTCCCCACAGCGGTTTATCCTCACTTCTCGGCGGAAGTTTTGAGATATACTTTTCCATAAGCTCTCTTGACGGAGCAACTATCCAAATATTCTTGTCCTTATTTTCTTCGGCTCTTTTCAAAATTTCATCGACAAGCTCGTAAGGTGTAAGTTCGTTATTGTCATACGCTTGATTTATCCATTTCAATGATAATTTCTTAGGAAAAAAACTTCATTACTTATTCCTCCGTTTTTACAGCCGCAATCATCTGACCTGCGTCAACCTGTTGACTTGTCTTTATAAATACCTTTTCAATTACTCCGCTGTATTCACTCTCAATAGGGAATTCCATCTTCATACTTTTTCCAAAACGGCAACCGTATCGCCTTTCTTAACTTCCTGACCTTCTTCAATCAAGACTTTCCATACACTGCCCGGAATAGTTGCGTTAATCGGCTCACAGCCGTCAGGCAAAACATCATCTGCGTGAGTATCTTCCGTTTCCGTATCCGATTCAAAATGGTCAAGTCCGTTTTCAATCCATCTCTGTCTTTCTGCTTGGAATGATGCCTCTTGATGTGCCTTGAATTTTTGAGCGGACTCTTTGATACTTTCAAGATATTCCTTGTACTTACCCAAATTAAATGTAGTTTCCTCAATGTCAATGTGGAATTTACCTCTCAGGAAATCATCTCTGTACTGTAAAATCTCATCGGCACTGCACGGATAAAATTTAAGTCTGTCAAAAAATTCAAAAGCCACGGCTTACCTTTTTTGAAATACTCCGTTTCTCTTAACGGATTCCACATCTGAATTGTACGTCCGACAAACTGATAACCGCCGGGGCCCTCCATACCGTATACGCAAGGTATGCTCCGCCGATACCGACAGCGTTTTCAGGCGTCCAAGGTCTTGCCGGATTATACTTTGTCGTTACCATTCTGTGACGCGGGTCAACCGGTGTCGCAACCGGTGCGCCAAGATAAACGTCACCCAAACCAAGTACAAGATAATCTGCGTCAAACACAATATTCTGAACGTCCCCGATACTGTCAAGACCGTTAATTCTTCTGATAAATTCAGGGTTAGACGGACACCAAAGGTGCATTCGGTCTTACCGTCTGCTGATAACGCTTTGCGGCAAGCTGTGTTTGCGGATCGTCCCATGAAAGCGGAAGTTTGATAATTCTTGACGGTACTGTTATATCGTCAAGCGATGAAAGGTTTGCATTGATTTCTTTTACTTTTTCACAAACTTCTCTCGCCGAAATTTTATTTACATCAAAATGTACTTGCAATGAACGAATACCCGGTGTCATATCAATTACAGGTAAATCCGATTTTCGATTTCGTTCATAAGAATATGTACTCTGAAACGCAGTTCAATATCAAGCACCATATCGCCGTATTCAACAAGGATATTTTCTTCACCCTGCAATCTGATTTTGTAATCGGTATTGTCGTGTGTTCCCTCTGCCATAATCGAATATGACGCGTCAAGCTGAGCAGGCTTCGGAAGAACAACGTCCGTATAATCAAGATTGATATTTTTATCTTGATTTTTTCTTATAGTTTCGGCTTGTTCAAGGGTTAGAAGTTGGAAGTGAACTTTATCGCCCGGATGTAATTGACCGAGTTTCCACATTTCACCTTTTGCCGTTGTAACCGGGCAAACAAATCCGCCAAGCGACGGACCGTCAGGAGCCTAATAAAATCGACTGGTCGCCTGTAAGGTCAAGCGTACCGATTGCGTATGCGTTATCGTGTATATTTGACGGATGAAGTCCCGCTTCACCGCCGTCCTCTCTCACCCACTGCGGAACAGGTCCGTTAAGTCTGATACCCGTTCTTGCACTGTTAAAGTTTACGGTATATTCCGAACTTGTAAGTGTGTCAAGATATTCAGGTTTCAAATATTCATAAGTAGGCTGCGCCCGGCAAAACGCCGATAGTCCATGTATTATCAATCTTAGGAATATACTTACCGTCAAATGAATTAAAGTTATCTGCCTGACAATCCTCTGCAAGATGAAGTACATCACCCGTTCTCAATGCACGTCCGTTATGACCGCCGAATTTACCGTCACAGAATGTTGATGATGAACCCATAATCTTAGGTACGTCTATACCGCCCTTGACAAGAAGATATGTTCTCATACCTTTTGTGGCGGTTTTAAATTTAAGCTCTTGCATAGGTGACGCACTTATAACTGTGTACATCGGCACACTTTCACCGTCAAGCGTTGCCTGCATATCCGCACCTGTTATACAAAAAACTTGCGGTCGTTCTGAATCTGTATGTACCGCCGCGCATTGTAAGCTCAATACCTGCCGCGTTAAGGTCGTTACCAAGCAATTTATTACCTATTTTAAAGCTGTACGCGTCCATAGCACCGCAAGGCGGTACACCGACAGTCCAGTACCCAATCATACCGTCGGCATCTTGTACTGTTGACTGAACACCGCCATCAAGCACTTCAAGTGCATTTTCTTCAGGTAAAAAATCCTTCAAGCATTTTTGTAAACAGATTTCCGTCTTTATAATCACCTGTAAGGATAAGACTCTTTAAATATTCTAAGTTAGTCGTTATGCCGTAAATCTTTGATTCGGTCAAAACGTCAAGCATTTTTCAACCGTTTTTCTCTGTTTTCCGCATGAACAATAAGTTTTGCAAGCATAGGGTCATACAATGCGGAAATTTCAATATTCTTTCTTATCCAAGTTTCAACTCTCGCTTTGTCGCTGAATGTAACATCGTCAATCTTACCGCTGCACGGTCTGAAATTATTTATACAGTCCTCCGCATATACTCTGACTTCGATTGAATGTCCGTTCGGCACCGCCTTAAATTCTTCAATACCTTTAAGCTCGCCTGCCGCCTCTTTAATCATCCATTCAACAAGGTCAACACCGTAAACTTCTTCCGTTATACCGTGTTCAACCTGTAATCTTGTATTGACTTCAAGAAAATAGAACTTTTCGTCAGACTCGTCATAAAGAAATTCAACAGTACCGGCACTTCTGTAACCGCTTGTCTTTGCAAGACTCTTTGCGGCTGTGTACATTTGTTCACGAACCGTATCCGACAAACTCGGTGCCGGAGATTCCTCGACAACCTTTTGGTTTCTTCTCTGAACCGAACAATCACGTTCACCAAGCGTTGCAACTTCGCCGTATTCATTACCGAAAATCTGTACTTCAACGTGTCTTGCTTTTCTGATATATTTTTCAAGAAATACGCCTGCATCATTGAAATTGCTTTCCGCAAGGTGACAAACGTTGTCGTATGACGCAACAAGCTCGTCCTTGTTTTCACAAATTCTTATACCGATACCACCGCCGCCGGCTGTACTCTTTATCATTACCGGATAACCGATTTTTTCAGCCTCGACAATCGCCTCGTCAACACCTTTTAAGAGTCCCGTACCGGACAAAAGCGGTACGTTTGCTTTTTGTGCAATTTCTCTTGTGGAGTGTTTCAAACCGAAAAGCTTAATTTGACTTGAATCAGGTCCATACAAACTTGATATTGTTTTCTTCACACTTTGCGGCGAAAACAGTGTTTTCACTTAAAAATCCGTAACCGGGATGTATTGCTTCCGCACCTGTATCAAGTGCCGCTTTGATTATTTTATCAACGTCAAGGTATGTATCTTTTGCCGTACCCTCGCCAAGATATACCGCCTCATCGGCATTTTCAACGTGCAAACTGTCCCTGTCTGCCTTTGAGTAAACAGCCACACTCTTTACGCCCATCTTAGCAAGCGTTCTTTCAATTCTTACGGCGATTGCACCTCTGTTTGCTATTAAAACTTTACTGAACATATTAATCTTCCTTTGCCAATTTATTAATCCCAGATAAGAAGTCTTACGGGTGTAGGGTTATATGCGTTACACGGATTGTTTAGCTGCGGACAGTTGCTTATAAGAATCATAACATCTGCCAATGCTTTCATCTCAACATACTTGCCCGGTGCCGATACACCGTCATCAAATTTATATCCGCCCTCTTTTTGTGATAGGCACATTCATAAAGAAGTTGATATTCGGTGCAAGGTCACGCTTTTAATGTCTGCCGTAGTGTCAGCAAGCTGTAACATAAAGCTGTCACGGCAGTTGTGCATATATCTCTTTTCTCTCGCATATCTGACTGTATTGCTTTGCGATGAACAGGCACCGCCCAAAGTATCGTGTCTGCCTGTCTTGTCTGCTGTGATTTCAAGTAACGGCTTGCCAGACTCGGCTCTTAAAATACTTCCGTTGTCAAATAAATATTTTTCTGTGCCACGATTGTCTGTACCGCACCGTAGTGATCCTCGGGATTTTCCAAATCATAAATGTCGTATCAACGGCTTGTTACCCTCAATATCAAGTATTCTGAATGTCTGACCCTTTTTCAATTCGTGCATCCAGCCAAGTCCTGCATTAAGCACCTCGTCATATACTGCGTCCTCTATTTTCAAATCACTGTCTTTTCAATAAATCCATACATAATCTTTTCCTCCTCTGATTATTCGCCAAGTAAGTTGTAGTAATCCCATGTGTTTTCAAATGCTCTGTAATTTTCATCACGTGAATTTACATTCGTCCATAAGGTCTGTCTTTGGGCGTCATAAACCTCCATTGTAACGGGAACAGACGGATATTCCGTTGACGGATCAAGCGGATTAGGTGTGTTTGAAAACAACAAAGATAATATCCATTTCTGTTCTTAGCGTTACCGTAGCACCCTTTTTTACAGTGATCCGAAACATAGTTCATACTTCCGTCCTCATCAACATACACCTTTGAGAAAAAGATTTACGCATGGTACAATATCTCTTTTACCCATATTGTTGCGGACAAGTTCAATCTTGAAGTTTTCTTCGCCGCATCTGTAAAAATCGTTGCCTTGTTCCTGATATGATGTCTTGCCGTATTTTTCATCGGTCATCTTTCTTGTTGTGTGACCGCAGATTGAATCGTGCCAACCTAAGCTGTCCTCTGTGATACTCGCCAACACCCTGCCGTTGTCGCTCATAAGCACATTGCCCTTTGTAAGATGTGCTGTGTATTGTGCTTTTTAAGAGTATCAGGCATATTGTATCTTTCAGATGTATCTCTCATATTGTAAAGAAGAATTGATACATTGGCATTATCTCCAAGTGCTTTAAAGTGAATATATTTGTTCTTTCCGATAAGTCCCGACCATTTTTCACCCAGGTCTGAATTCCTTTGTAAAAGTTTCTGCATAATGTTTCTCTCCTTTTTCTAATCAAATAAAAACGGGACTTAACCGATTTAAAATCAGTTAAGCCCCTTTGCTTGTACTGTGATACTAAAAAAGGCTTTAAGATATTTGTTTCAATACCTTAAAAGCCTCTTTTTGCTTTCATCTTGTGTTTATTATACAACCGCAAAAGAATTTTTTCAATTATCCGAAAGTTTGATTTTTCTACTACTTTAGTTCTACTCATTCAGAAATAACGAAATAAGCTGACCTCTGCTTGAAACTCCAGTTTTGTTGTATATGTTGTAAATATGCTTTTCACCGTTGAAACGGATATGACAACTTTATCCGAAATTTCTTGATTTGACAAACCTTTGTTGATAAGGCTTAAGATTTCCGATTCTCTTGACGTTAAACCATAAGTTTTTTGCAAAGTTGTTAAGACTTTTGTTTACCGTAATGCTTGCTCTGTCAAGACGCATAACATTATGGAGCATATTTGCAATGTGATTTTTAAGTAAGTTCAAAACGTATAACTCTTTTTCATTAAAGTCACCGCTCTTTTCATTTCTGAAAAGATTGAACATTCCTATAATTCTTGAATTTTTTTATCAGAATGATACCGCACCCGAATATAATGTCCTCGGGCTTTAAAATTTTATGTAAAAATCCGTTTTTTCACGAACATCACTTTCAAAATACTCGTGTCCTTGTAAACACTCGTTTCGAAACAAAGTCGTACAGATATTGAATATAATCCTCATTGAAAAAAACATCTGTGTACTTATCCTTTACGTCCGTGTCAAAGCCGATAAAATACGATTGCTCTTTTCTGATTTTGCGGTCATCGTCTAAAATGATAAACCAGCCCTTCGTGTACGGAATAAGCATTCGTATCATTTTCATTATTTTGCTCGTAAATACATCAAGTTCATCAATCGTGTATAGCTCAAGCAGCATATTATTAATAGTATTCCATTCATTTTCCGTAAGCATAATTTCTCCTCCGATTTCCAGCGAAAATAAATAGTTTTTCGATAATTTTCAAGCTTTTTCTATTATAACATACTTACAACAAAAAACAAGAATATAATACATTTTCCGCATAAAAAAAAACTACTGTATGAAAGTAGCTTTTTGGTCTGTTATCCCTGTTTTCTTTTTGTTCTTTTTATGATTTTCAAACGAGTATGCTCCTCGTTCTTTTTCTTCAAGAGCATTCTGAATATCCTTAGACAGTTTGTCATAAAGAGGTATTGTGAGATTTTCAAGAGCTTTTGCTCTCTTTTGCGTTTTCTTTATGTTCATAGCCAAACGGTAAACCGCATTTTCAATTTCCGTAAGCTTAACCGTCATCACTTTAACTTCGTTAAATTTAACGCTTGCCTCGTCAAGTGCCGAGGAAGTTCCGTTAAATCCGTAAACAGGTCTGCCGTCGGGCTTATCAGCCGTAACAACGGGTATTTCAACACCCATAACACTGCGTAAATCAACTTTTACGCTGTTTTTCAAGCACTGCCGAATGAGCAAGGTTCTGCACCTTGCTCACACCCATTATTACGTTGCCGATTCCAAAGCCTTATATGCAGCGGCAAAGGTTTCTTCGATTTTCGCCTCGACTTCCTTTGCCTCCTCTATCAAAAGCATCATTTCTCTGATTAGGATATTTCGTTTTTTTATCAAGCATTTCATAGCCTTGCTTTGAAAGACGCAATGTGTTTTGCCATCATCAAGTTACCTTTTGTAGGTGCTAACGTCTTTGCCATCTGAAATTCCCCCTCTCAGGGATTATACTTCTTCGTCCTCCACAGGACGATAATATTTTTCAAAGAGTCTTATCACTGACTCTGTCAAGTTCACTCTTAGGCAGCATACCCAAAAGCTCCCAACCAAGATTTAAAGTATCGTCAATAGTTCTGTTTTCATTCTTACCTTGTGTAAGGAACTTTTCCTCAAACGCTCTGCCGAACTTGATATACTTCTTATCCATATCGGAAAGTTCATCTTCACCGATAACTGACGCCAAACTCTTTGCGTCCTCAACCTTTGAATATGCCGCAAAAAGCTGGTTTGAAAGTTCAGGGTGGTCGGCTCTTGTAAAGCCTTCACCGATACCGTCCTTCATCAAACGCGAAAGTGACGGAAGAATTGAAACAGGCGGATATACGCCTTTAAGGCTAAGCTCTCTGCCCAAAACTATCTGTCCCTCTGTAATGTAACCGGTAAGGTCAGGAATTGGATGAGTAATATCATCATTTGGCATTGTCAAAATCGGCACTTGTGTAACCGATCCCTTTGCGTCCTTGATAATACCTGCACGTTCATAAAGTGAAGCCAAATCTGAATACAGATAACCAGGAAACCCTTTCTTGACGGAATTTCACCCTTTGAAGATGAAACCTCACAGTGCCTCCGCGTATGACGTCATATCGGTAAGTATTACAAGTACGTGCATATCGTGCTTAAATGCAAGATATTCTGCCGCTGTAAGCGCACATCTCGGTGTAATAATTCTTTCAACGACAGGGTCATTTGAAAGATTTAAGAACATTACAACCTTACC
>VOFB01003097.1_pt1 | contig 13702 bp, 25 predicted proteins | sample 5384141 | NCBI WGS metagenome assembly VOFB01 (sample SAMN12384721, study PRJNA508395) | human gut metagenome | isolation source: healthy gut A | host: Homo sapiens | reverse complement strand
GACGGAACCGTTCTTTCCCATGTGCGCATTATGGACCGGAAGATTCCAGAACAGATTGTTATGCACGGAATTGAACTGACAGGTGGGAAAAAAAGTAATTAGGATTTATGGTGTACCAGATAATCCGAAAGGAAAATATCCGGGAGAGGTTTCATTTCTCGGCACGACATTGAATCAGTTTATGGCTCAGAATAAAGTGACGAAAGAAGAACTCTGGAAAGGAGAAGAGACCTATCTGTGGTTTGCAGATCTTTATCCGGTGTGTGATGACTGGGAAGATGCACTTGATATGGCTGAAATCATTTACAAGATGGCACATGGTACTGCAACAAAGAAGAGATTTCCAGATGGCGTGAGACTGAACGTATGAGCCTCTATTCCAGTTTTAATGCAGCAGATATTGAGGCATCCTGTGATCAGGAGAGGTTTCTTGAAAACCGTATTCTTGCAAGGTGTTTCATCAGAAAACTGGAGCAGGGAATGTATTATGCGGATGCACTCAAGATATTTGGAAAGCGTGGAATATCGAAAGAAATCTTTAAGTTACTGATGGAAGATGCGGCAGAAGCAGATTTCTCATTGAAGATTCGAATCTATCATGCAGTCTCCTGTTATATGAAAAAAGACAAGAACGATTTATGATGATCTGCATTATGATGCACTTGAGAATGACTGTTTTGGAACAATCCAGGAGGTAATTTATGAAGAAGCAGAGAAGAAACTTCCGGATAGTGCAGGATATAGAATTGTAAAAGATCAGGTTGATATCGCCCTTCCGGTTCGCGTGAACTGGGCGGAGGCTGGACGGATACACCACCACATTGTAATGAAAAAGGGTGGAGTAGTTCTTAATGCTGCAATGAAATTAAGAGGAATTTATCCGGTACAGATCACGGTGAAGAGATTAGATGAGCTTCATGTGGAATTTGAAAGTAAGGATATCGGAGTCTATACAACTGTAGACAGTGCAGCTGAGATCCAGGATTGTCATAATCCATATGATTCATTTGCACTGCATAAAGCAGCTTTGATTGCCTGTGGAATTATCCCGGTCAGGGAAGAAGCAGATCTTCAGAGATTTTAAAGCGGATGGGAGGAGGAATCTATCTTTCTACCCAGGTTTATGGAGTACCGAAAAGGATCAGGACTTGGAACAAGCAGTATCTTATCAGGAGCGTGCGTAAAGGGAATCTTTTGAATTTCTTGGTCAGGAGCGTACAGATGCAGAGATCTATGATGTTGTCCTTGGTATGGAGCAGATCATGAGTACCGGAGGAGGATGGCAGGATCAGGTTGGCGGACTGACAGAAGGAATTAAACTGATCTCAACAAAACCGGGGATTGCTCAGAATCTTGTTGTAGAGAAGATAGAAATGCCGGAAGAGGAAAGAAAGAACTGAAAGAACGTTTCGCATTGATTTATACTGGTCAGAGGCGTCTCGCAAGAAATTTGCTGCGTGATGTGGTTGGTGGCTATATCGGAAGCAGACCAGAATCATTGAAGGCATTAAAGGAGATGAAGGCAGTCGCCGTGTTAATGCGTTTTGCACTGGAGCAGGGAGATATTGACGAATTTGCTGAGCTTTTAAACCAACATTGGAAATTATCCTGTATGTTGGATGCCGGTACAACCAATACCTGTATCGATCAGTCCTTCTTGTATGTGAAGACCTGATCGATGGGAAGTTTATATCAGGAGCCGGTGGAGACGGATTCATTCAGGTGATTCTAAAGAAAGATGTGACAAAGGAGCAGCTGCATGAACGTCTGCATGGCGTGTTCCAGGACAGTGGCGTAGATGTATGGGATTGCGAATTACTTGTTTAACGTATAAGTAAGACAAGAAATGAAATTTGACAAAGAATTTCTACATGGTACAATGAGCGAAAAAAGAAAGCAGTATATCAGTTAGAGTAGATTTTTGAAGAGCAATAAGAAAACGAATAGAGCGAAGAACAGGAAATTGACGATGATCTCATTTTTTTGCCGGCAATCATTTGGCTGATCCTTCTTCTGGTTTTGTCAAGCCAGAATGGACCACAGACAGCGGCAACCAGTCTGCCGATGGCAGAATGGATCCAACAGCACTTTTTTCCACAGGACAGTGTGGATTATGTGCATATGTATCTGAGAAAATGGGCACACTTTTTATCGTTTATTTCATAGAATCAGGATTATTGGTTCTGGCAATGAAGAATGTGATGAAAGCCTGGAAAGCGGCGTGTGCGGTATTCGGACTTTGTACGATCCTGGCAATTGCAGATGAGGCACACAAGGTTCTGATCGTAGGAAGACACTGTCAGTGGGATGAAGCAGGAATCAATATTGTCGGTGCGATCATGGGAGTGTTGCTGACCTGGAGTATTCTATGGCTGATTCGTTGGGCAAGGGGAACACTTGAAGATTAGAAGGAATATTTTTCGCAGAAAGCTTCATATAATGACATCAGGAAGACAAGCGGTGAAAGGGGAAATCGAAAGGTGGTTCTTGGATATATTGTCTGTTTTCTCGGTGGTCTGATTCTGGGCGTAGTCCTTATGTGTTTGCTTCAGATAAAGAGATGATTTGTGAGAGAGGTTGAGAGTTTCTCTTTTTTGTATATCAGGAAAGTATTTTCCTGATATACAAAAAATACTCCGTTTAGGATCTGCACAAACCGAAAAACACCCGTTGTTGTTTTACATAAACTTAACATTTGGTTGATTTCAGACTTTACATTTCTTACGTAACATATGTACTGTGCTTGAGGGAAGCATAAAATGACTGCAGAAAATAAAAAAAAAGAAAATGCAGTGGGATTAGAAATGTATGAAATGTAAAGGAGATAATTGACATGAAAATGAAAAGTTTATTGCATTACTTACAGTAGCAGGTATGACAGCAACAATGGCAGTTGGATGGGAAGTTCATCAAACGAAACTTCAGATAATGCAGCAGATACAAATACAGAGAGCAGTGACAGCTCATTAAGCGGAACAATCACAGCAGCCGGTTCATCAGCACTGAAACCACTTGCTGATGATGCAGCAGATTCGTTTCTAAACGATCATCCGGATGTATCTATCACAATTGATGCAGGCGGTTCAGGAGAAGGACTGAAGCAGGTATCAGAAGGAACAGTTGATATCGGAAACTCTGATGTAGCCGCTGAGGATAAGTTGGATGAGATAACAGCAAAAGAACTTGTAGATCATCAGGTATGTGTTATTACAATGGCACCAATCGTAAATGAAGATGTTGCAAAGGCAGGAGTTAAGAGTCTTACAAAAGATCAGCTCATCAGCATTTTCACAGGAAAGACAACAAACTGGAAAGATGTTGAGGACCGGATGAGGATATCGTTCTTGTAACACGTCCTGAGTCTTCAGGAACAAGAGCAACCTTCCAGAAATACGCTCTCGACGGAAACGAGGAAGCTTCCAATACTTCCATGGAAACAGATGATTCCGGTGTTCTTCTTACAAATGTAAAGAGTACAAACGGAGCAATCGGATATGTAGCACTTTCTTATCTGACAGGTGATGCAGGTGTTGAGACAGTAGCAATTGATGATGTTGAGCCAACACTTGAGAATACTTACAGCGGAAAATATCCTGTATGGACATTCGAGCATATGTACACAAAGGGTGAACCAAATGAAGTGACAAAAGCATTCCTTGATTATATTACAGGTGATGAATATGGCGCTCAGATGGAGAAACTTGGTTATGGTGTTGCATCTAAGATGACTGCAACAGAGCACTAATAGCATAAAGTGAAAAGCTATGAAATGTACTGTGTGTTCCGAGAAAATTCAGAACAGCAGTACATTTCACTGATAAAAGGTGAAAATATGAAGAAACAAAACATGTTTGCAAAAGAATATGCCTGGAGAGGACTTATGACAGCGGGCGGTTTGCTTGTTATTGCCATCACAATCTGTATCGGAGCCTTTCTTATATATAAGGGATCCGGTACATTTACGATATTTGGTCATTCCATATTTGAATTCTTAGGATCGACAGACTGGAACCCGGAAGATAATGCACAGGGTGGTGGAACTGTCGGAGCATTGATCTTTATCGTGGGTTCTCTATGTACATGTGGTCTGGCACTTCTGATCGCGACTCCATTTGCAGTAGGTTCTGCAATCTTTATGATTGAGATCGCGCCGAAATTCGGAGAAAAGTTTTACAGACCAATCGTTGAAATTTTCGCAGGAATTCCATCAGTTGTTTATGGATGGGTTGGACTTACAGTCCTGATTCCGGCAATTAAGAAAGTATTTCATTTACAAGTTGGACATTCAGTTCTTGCGGCAGGGATTGTTTTGGCACTGATGATCTTCCCAACCATCAGTAATGTGGCAGCAGATTCCATTCATTCTGTGCCAAAAGATTACCGTATGGCAGCCTACGGACTGGGTTCTACAAGATGGCAGTCCATTTATAAAGTTGTCATTCCGGCAGCAGGTTCAGGAATTCTTTCAGGAATTATTCTCGGACTTGCGAGAGCATTCGGTGAGGCACTTGCGGTTGCAATGGTAATTGGACAGACAACAGCTCTTCCAAAGGGATTATTCTCCACAACAAAGAGTTTGACTACAGAAATCGCAGCACAGATGGGAAATGCAACGGAGGGCGGTGAGATGAAGACAGCACTCTGGACAATGGCATTGTTATTGTTCTTATTATCTCTGTTATTCATCTTGCTGATCCATTATTTTTCAAGACCGAAGAAAGACAAAGAGTAAGGGGGAGCAAATAGATGAATCGAGTACAACGTGCGCGTGGAATAAATCAAATAATGACCGGCGTGTTTTATCTGATCGCAGTGTTCTTCTTTACATTATTGATTGGATTTGCATCTTATGTAATTATCAAAGGATTTACAGGAGCAACACCGGAGATGTTTGCCTTTGCGAGAAAAGGAAGTATTGGAAACCAGTTATTCAATACGATTTATCTTGTATTTATTTCGTTGTTATTCTCCATTCCGCTTGAGTGACAGCCGGAATCTATCTGGCAATGTATGCGAAGAAAGGATTTCTTACAAAATTTCTAAGAATCTGTATTGAGACACTTTCTTCGCTTCCGTCCATTGTTGTTGGATTGTTTGGATATCTGGTATTCCTTGTGTTTTTCGGACTTGGAAAAAGTCTTCTCGCAGGAGCATTATCAGTTTCCATTCTGGCGATCCCAGTTATCACAACAACGACAGAGGACGCGATCAATGGTCTGCCGGGACATTACCTGCAGGCAAGTCTTGGACTTGGAGCAACAAGATGGCAGTCCATTTATCATGTGTTGATCCCGGCGTGTATCCCAAGAATCATGACAGGTGTCATCCTGGCAGCAGGAAGAGGATTTGGTGAGGCGGCAGCACTTCTGTATACAACAGGATCAGGGAACAGATCTGCGCTGGAACAACTGGAATCTGACATCCCCAACCTGCCCGCTGAATATTTTCCGTCCGGCAGAGACATTGTCATTGCAGATCTGGGGGACTTCAGATCAATGGACAAGATCCGAATCTTGCAAACCTGTCAGCAGCAATCCTGATGATTCTTGTTCTGCTGTTCAGCATTGGCGCAAATGCATTGAGCCGACACATTAATAAGAAGAATTCAGGAAACTAAAGACAGAAAATGAAAGAGGAAGCCAACTGATAATTTCTATGTCAATCATTTCGTTGACTGGCATGTAGAGAGGATAATTAATAAAATGGAAGCAAAAAAAAGCAAATGATTATAAATTTGATATCAGCCATCTGAATCTTCATTATGGAGACTTCCATGCACTCAAAGATGTGAATATGAAGATCGAGGCGAATAAGATCACTGCATTTATCGGACCTTCCGGATGTGGAAAATCTACATTTCAGAAGACACTGAACCGTATGAATGATCTGGTGGAAAATTGTAAGATTGATGGAAATGTTCTGCTCGATGGTAAGGACATTTTCAAGGAAATGGACGAAATCACACTGCGTCATCGTGTTGGAATGGTATTCCAGCAGCCTAATCCTTTTCCGAAGAGCGTATACGACAATGTGGCATATGGCCCAAGAATTGCCGGAATCAAGAAAAAATCTCAGCTGGATGAGATCGTTGAGCGAAGCCTTCGTCAGGCAGCGATTTGGGATGAACTCAAAGACCGTCTGAATAAAAGTGCGCTCGGACTTTCCGGTGGACAGCAGCAGAGACTTTGTATCGCAAGAACACTTGCGGTAGAGCCGGAAGTCATTTGATGGACGAACCAACTTCTGCACTGGATCCGATTTCAACATCTAAGATTGAAGACCTTGCGATGGAACTGAAAAAAGATTATACTATCGTTATGGTAACACACAATATGCAGCAGGCTACCCGTGTTTCTGATAAGACAGCATTTTTCTTATTAGGAGAAGTGATTGAGTATAATGACACTGAAAATTGTTCTCCATTCCTGAAGATAAAAGAACAGAAGACTATATTACAGGGAGGTTTGGTTGATTTATGCGTAACAGATATGATATGCAGCTGCATCTTTTGGATACACAGCTTACACATATGGGTGAGTTGTGTGAAACAGCAATTGCAAAGGTAACTCAGGCATTAAAGGAAGGTAACACGGAACAGGCTAAGATTGTGATCAAAGAAGATGAAGAGATCGATCAGATTGAAAAAGATATCGAGAGACTTTGTCTGAAGCTTCTGTTACAGCAGCAGCCGGTAGCAAGAGATCTCAGAAGAATTTCAGCGGCACTTAAGATGGTAACAGACATGGAACGAATCGGAGATCAGACTTCTGATATCGCAGAGATCATCATTTCATCAAGTGGGAGAAGATGGATGAGAATCTTGACAAGCTGACAGCGATGGCAACAGGCGTAAAAAATGGTTCGCAACAGTGTAACAGCATATGTTGAGAAAGATCTGGAGCTTGCACGTACAGTCATGAATGATGATGATGAGATTGATGATTATTTTGATGAGATCCGGGATCGATCATCCAGCTGATCCGTGAGGGTGATGGTCGTGATGGAAGAAAACTCTTTGATTTTATCATGGTTACAAAGTATCTTGAGCGAATCGGAGACCATGCGACAAATATTGCCGAGTGGGTAGAATTTGCAATTACCGGAGTGCATAAGGATAGTGCTGTAATGCATTAGAAGGAGAAAAGAAATATATGATTTTTTGTGTAGAAGATGACGATAACATTCGCGAACTTGTAATCTACACTCTGGAGACAACCGGACTGGAAGCCAGAGGATTCGCAGACAGGACAGCATTTATGGAGGCTTTGGCGTTTGACACGCCAGAGCTTGTTTGTTTGATATTATGCTTCCAGGGAAGATGGACTTGAGATTCTTAAGAAACTGAAAAATTCATCAAAGACAAAGGATATCCCTGTGATTATGGTGACAGCGAAGGGGTCAGAGTATGATAAGGTAGTGGGATTGGATTCCGGTGCGGATGATTATGTGACGAAACCTTTTGGTATGATGGAGCTGATTTCCAGAATCAAAGCAGTGCTTCGCAGAAGTGGAAAGCAACAGGATAAGACGAAACTTTCTGTTGGAGGAATCAGCTTAGATACGAAGAAACATGAAGTAAAAGTAGATGGCGAGCAAGTTGTGCTGACATTGAAGGAATTTGAACTTCTTGAGAAATTGATGCGCAATCAGGGAATCGTGCTGACAAGAGACCAGCTACTGACAGAGATCTGGGGATATGATTTTGATGGAGAGACGAGAACGGTTGATGTTCATATCCGGACACTCCGCCAGAAGTTAGGTGAGCAGGGCAGTCTGGTCAAGACAGTTCGTGGTGTTGGATATCGGATCGGTGGAGAAGCGTAATACAAGTCTGGAGGATATGAGAAAGTGAGAAAACGAATTCAGAAAAGCATGATGTTTATACTGATTGCAATTTTAGTTCCGATATATCTGATCATGTCTGTTGTTGTGTATCAGCGGAACCTGAAAGATCCTTTAGGGTGAGATCAAACAGGAAGCAGCGTATATCAAACGGGCAGTCGATCTGTCAGGAACAGAGTATCTTGCACAGCTGGATGATGTGGATCGGGGAACGCGAGTGACGCTGATCGCATCTACGGGAGATGTTCTGTATGATTCCAGAAATGATGGAAGTACGATGGAGAATCATAAGACCAGAGCCGAAGTACAGCAGGCTTTGAAGAATGGAACAGGCGAGAAAGATCCGTATGTCAGATACCGTAAGCAAAGAATTGTATTATTATGCGGTTCTTCTGGATGATGGGAACGTTCTCCGTGTTTCAAAATCAATGGATAGTCTGATGTGGACTTCATTAAATATTTTGCCGGTGGTTATAGGGATTGGAATCATCGGACTTGTACTTGCCTGGTTTCTTGCAAAATGGCAGACAAACAGACTGATGGAACCTGTAATTCATCTGGATTTGGAAAACCCATTGGATAATGTTGTATATGAGGAGATGACCCCGCTTTTGGAAGCTATGGATAAGCAGAATAAAGAAAAAGAAGCTGTGGCCAATATGCGTAAAGAATTCTCTGCAAATGTTTCCCACGAGTTGAAAACGCCGCTCACTTCGATTTCCGGATACGCAGAGATCATGATGAATGGACTCGTGCGTCCGGAGGATATTCCGAGATTTTCTGAGACAATTTATAAGGAGGCACGTCGGCTTTTGACATTGATTGAAGATATTATTAAAATATCAAAGCTAGATGACGAATCTGTTGAGCTTGAGAAAGAAGATGTAGATTTATTTGAACTGACGAGAGAAATTGTCAGTCGTCTTTCTCTTACAGCGGCTCAGCGGAATATTCATATGGAACTGACAGGAGAATCTGTGAAAATACATGGAATCCGCCAGATTCTGGATGAGATGATCTATAACATTACAGAAAATGCTGTAAAGTATAATAAAGAAAATGGGAATATAACTATTTGGGTAGGAAATACACTGGAAGGACCGAAAGTCCGCGTGAGTGATACAGGGATCGGAATTCCAAAAGAACATCAGGATAGAATCTTTGAACGATTCTACAGAGTTGATAAGAGTCATTCGAAAGAACGGGGTGGAACAGGACTTGGACTTTCCATTGTGAAGCATGGAGCAATTCTGCACGGGGCGAAAGTTCAGGTGGATAGTGAGTACGGAAAAGGAACAAGAATGGAGATTATATTTCCTGAGAAATAAAAATAGTGCTGTTTTACGCAGGAGAAGAGGAAGAAAACCTTCCTTTTCTTCTGCGTTTTTGCTGAATCAAACAAGAGGTTGTGCTAGGATAGATATAACAAGTGGAAAATATCCCCTGCGGCTGTTACTGTTCACTCCCGTGTCAATCACTTCGCTGATTGACACGGAGGATGCGTGTTTTGACTTGAATGCATCTCGCCCCATCGCCAAAGGCGATTTAAAATGGCGAGATGCGTTGCTGGTCGCACATCGTGTGAGCAGTAACGATTTACAGAAGACAACAGGAGATCTGTTTTACACGAAAAGAGAAAGGGGCTACGCGTATGCTGATAGAAGTTGATTTCAACAGTGATGAGGCGATTTACATTCAATTGTGTAACCAGATCATTCTTGGTATTGCTATGTCAGATATTCAGGAAGGGGATTCACTCCCATCTGTCAGGCAGCTTGCGGATACGGTTGGAGTGAATATGCATACTGTGAACAAAGCGTATCATGTGTTGAAGCAGGAAGGATATATCAGTCTGGATGGCAGGAGGTTCATGGGCTGGTAGATGAGATATTTGACGAGTATGAGCTGCACGAGAACCGGTAGCAGAGAAGTAGAAAGACATAAGGGAGATATATATGCAGATTTCATATACAAAGTCGGCGCAGCATGCGCTTAAGTATGCGGCTAGAGCTGCCAGAGAGATGAAGCATCCGTATATCGGAACAGAACATTTGCTTCTGGCATTGAGAGAAGAATATACAGGAGTGGCAGGACAGGTACTTGCGAACAGTGGAGTAGAGTCGGAGAAGATCCTGAAGCTGATGGATGAGCTGATCACCCGGCAGAAGAACATCCGGCAGCGAAAGGAAAGAGGTTAGAAGAGAGTCCGAGACTCCAGTATCTGTTAGAGAACAGCGCGAAGGGTGTAAAAGACTCCGTACAACGGAAATCGGAACAGAACATCTCCTTCTTGCGATGATACGTGATGTGGATTGTGTGGCAGCAAAGATTCTGATCACATTGAATGTGAATCTTCAGAAATTATTCCAGAGCATTATGAATGCAGCAGGGATCGATCCGAAGATCTATCAGGAAGAACTTCAGGAGGATAATCGCGGAAGCGGTGCGATGATGGAGCAGTACTGTACAGATCTGACAGAACGTGCTGCAGAAGGAAAAAAATGGATCCGGTTGTGGGAAGAAATCAGGAAATTTACCGTCTGATGGAGATTTTAAGCCGAAGAACAAAGAACAACCCATGTCTGGTTGGAGAACCGGGAGTTGGTAAGACAGCAATTATTGAAGGTTTAGCACAGAGAATCGCATCCGGTGTGGTTCCGGAGAAGATGAAAGATAAGAAGATTTACAGTCTGGATCTTCCGGGACTGATCGCTGGTTCAAAGTACCGTGGTGAGTTTGAAGAGCGTATGAAAGGCCTGATCTCAGAAGTAGAAGCCTGTGGAAAATGTGATTCTGTTCCTTGATGAATCCATACGATGTATCGGTGCCGGAGGCGGCAGAAGGAGCGATTGATGCATCCAGCATTCTGAAACCCTTCACTGGCGAGAGGTGAGATGCAGCTGATCGGTGCAACTACGATTGCAGAATATCGGAAGTACATTGAGAAAGATGCAGCACTTGAGCGAAGATTCCAACCGGTGACGATTGAAGAGCCGACACAAGGATCAGTGTATTGAGATCTTAAAAGGTCTGAAAGAGAAATACGAAGCGCATCATAAAGTTGTGATCGAAGAACAGGCACTGGAGTCAGCAGTACAGCTGTCAGAGCGTTACATCACAGACCGGAATCTTCCGGATAAGGCGATTGATGTTTTTGATGAAGCATGCTCAAAGGTGAGTCTGAAGGGATATGAGGTTCAGAGAATCTGAAGCAGTTAGAACAGGCAGTGAAAGAACTTGCTTCGCAGAAGGAAGAGAGCATTGAACGGGGAGATTTTTGCAGAAGGTCCCTGATTCAGAAAGAACAGGATGCAGTGCAGAAGAAATTAGACTCAGTGAAGAAACGCTTTGAGAAGAAACAGGCGAAGACCAACCCACCGGTAACTGTAGATGCGGTTGCAGAAGTGGTGTCTGCCTGGACAAAAGTACCGGTGAGTAAGCTCGCAGAGAGTGATGCCCAGCGTCTGAAGAATCTGGAGCATGTCCTTCAGAAGAGAGTGATAGGACAGGATGAGGCTGTCGGCGCAGTTGCAAAGGGCCGTGAAGAGAGGAAGAGTCGGACTGAAAGATCCGAAGCGCCCGATTGGTTCCTTCCTGTTCCTCGGACCAACCGGTGTTGGTAAGACAGAATTATCAAAAGCACTGGCAGAAGCATTATTTGGGAAAGAAGATGCAATGATCCGTGTTGACATGTTGGAATATATGGAGAAACATTCCGTTTCCAAGATGATTGGTTCGCCTCCGGGATATGTCGGTCATGAAGAAGGTGGACAACTCAGTGACCAGGTGCGTACACATCCATATTCCGTGATTCTGTTTGATGAGATTGAGAAAGCTCATCCGGATGTATTTAATATTCTTCTGCAGGTGCTGGATGATGGACGTATCACAGATTCACAGGGCAGAACGGTAGACTTTTCTAATACTGTAATTATTATGACATCAAATGCCGGTGCAAAAGCAATTGTTGAACCGAAGAAACTTGGGTTTGCGACAAAAAATGAAGATCCGGCGAGTGATTATAAGAAGATGAAGCAGAATGTGATGGACGAAGTGAAACAGATCTTCCGTCCGGAATTCCTGAACCGAATCGACGAGATTATTGTATTCCATTCACTCGGCAAAGAAGAGATGAAGAAAATCGTTTCTTTTTGTTATGTAATCAGTTTACTAAACGTCTGGAATCACAGATGAATATTCATCTGAAACTGCGTGAATCTGCGAAGGCTCTCATTGTGGAGAAAAGGAACGGATGCGAAGTACGGAGCAAGACCACTGCGCCGTGCATTGCAGACAGAACTGGAGGATAAGCTGGCAGATGCGATCCTGAACGGAGAGATTCAGGAAGGGGATCATGTAGCAGCAGGAGCATCCAAAAAGGGAATTCATTTTGTGAAGACAGAATCTTAAAATCACATCGAATTGTAAATGTGAAGAATAAATAAAATCTATAGAAAAACTATTTTAAGTAGTATATAATAGGAACATATATATACCCAGGAGGAAATTAAAAATGGCAACAGTGAAAGAATTATTGCGTGCAGAGAACGACGGAACATTAAGCTTTGGAGATTACACTCTTGCATCCAAGACAAAGAAGGACGGATTTGAATTTAAAAGGAGATCTTTATAAAGTAAAGACATTTGCGGAGATTACAAAGCTGGAGAAAAATGGAATGTTCGTTTATGAGTCTGTTCCGGGAAGTACAGTAGAGAACTTCAAAGAGACAGAAACAGAAGTTGAGTTCACAGTTTCCGCACCGGAAGACGTACAGTTTACATTGGAACTTGAGCCGGAGAGCGAATATGAAGTATTTATCGCCGGAGAGTCTGCAGGTAAGATGGGAACAAACTTAAGCGGAAAATTAAGTGTAAGTGTTGAACTTAACGCAGATCAGAGTGCTGCAATCAAAGTTGTCAAATGCTAATCCGTCAGATTCGATAGAAATAAGAGTAGTGTGAAAACAGAGGGAAAGGAATTGCAAGATGCGCCTTTCCCTTTCTAATCTATAAACCTGGCAAGCTGTATTACGCTTGCTTCGAACAGAAAGGAAATTATGAATGGCAAAAGGAAAGAAAACAGTTTACTTCTGTCAGAATTGTGGGCATGAGGAAGCGAAGTGGCTCGGTCAGTGTCCAATGTGTAAGGAATGGAATACATTTGTCGAGGAGAGAATTGACAGTGGCATCACGAAAGGAACGACTGTAGCAGCCAGAGCGGTGAATGAAGCGAAAGTGGTTCCGATCACAGAAGTTTCCGCGGATGATGATACAAGGAATAAGACTGAATTAAAGAATTAGACAGGGTTCTTGGTGGTGGGATTGAGCCGGGGTCACTCGTTCTGGTTGGAGGAGATCCGGGAATTGGTAAATCAACTTTGCTCTTGCAAGTCTGCCAGAGGATGGCGAAGCAGCAGAAGATTTTATATATTTCAGGTGAAGAGTCTCAGACTCAGATCAAGCTTCGCGCAAACCGTATGGGTGAATTCAGCCAGAATCTGTTGCTTTTGTGTGAGACGAATCTTGGGATTATCCGCAGCGTGATCGAGAAAGAGAAGCCGGAGCTTGTGATCATTGATTCCATCCAGACGATGTACAGTGAAGATGTGAATTCCGCACCGGGAAGTGTCTCCCAGGTCCGTGAGTCTACGAATGTATTTATGCAGCTGGCGAAGGGACTATGTATCCCAATCTTCATTGTTGGCCATGTGACAAAAAGAAGGAACCGTGGCTGGTCCGCGTGTGCTGGAACATATGGTGGATACGGTACTTTATTTTGAAGGCGACCGGCATGCTTCTTATCGTATCCTGCGTGCGGTGAAGAATCGTTTTGGATCTACGAATGAGATCGGTGTCTTTG
>VOFB01003995.1_pt1 | contig 13708 bp, 15 predicted proteins | sample 5384141 | NCBI WGS metagenome assembly VOFB01 (sample SAMN12384721, study PRJNA508395) | human gut metagenome | isolation source: healthy gut A | host: Homo sapiens | reverse complement strand
GGACCATCACTTATCATCGCATATGCTCCATGTATCAACCACAGCATCAAGACCGGTATGGCACATGCTCAGGACGTTGAGAAGGCAGCAGTTGATTCAGGTTACTGGAACCTCTTCAGATTCAATCCTGCTCTTATGGATGAAGGAAAGAATCCGTTCACACTTGATTCTAAGGCTCCTACAGGAAGCTACAGAGACTTCATCATGAATGAGGCTCGTTATGCAAGACTTGCAAAGGCTAATCCGGGAAAGAGCTGAGAAGCTGTTCGCAGCAGCAGAAGAGAATGCTAAGGCAAGATATGAATACCTTGTAAAATACAGCAGACTTTTTGAGTAATCATTAAAATCACAAGGACCTCGGAGTTAATTTGGCTCCGGGGTCTTTTTTTTTGCTTGTAAATGGATGAATAATAGAATAAAATAAGAACAAATAGCTTTTATTTTGGAGGAATATAATGGATAATAATACCGGAAAACCCACAGTGAATAACGGGAAACGCAGATTTCCCATGAAAAATGAATATGCGAAGATAGGCCTGATGCTTTTTATTGTAGTCGCGGGCAGTATTTTGTTCTATTTTTCGTTCTTTAAGGATCATACGCTTTTCGGATTTTCAAAAGCATATGGTCATGCCTTATGCCGTTTACCGTGGGCGCGGTTCTCGCTTATCTGCTTAAGCCTATTTGCATCGTGTTTGAAAAATGGACAGCCAGATGGTTTTCCAATATGAAAAACAGAAATGGAGCAAAGAAACTTTCGCAGAATTTAAGCGTATTTTTTGCAGTTATTATTTTTCTCGCATTTATGTATGTTATATTTGCCACAGTTATTCCACAGGTTATAGACAGCATTAAGGTATTGGTCGAGGCTATTCCGGATGCATATTCCGATGTGATGGACTGGCTTGTAGGTATCAGCAAAGGCACTGTATTTGAAGATACGGTTACGCAGTTCAGCGATGATACACTTAAAAATGTGCAGAAGATAGTGACACAGCTTTTGGCGACGGAACAAGTGACGGAGTGATTACCGATAAAGTAATAAGCGGAGTTACTGTCGGAGTTAAAGGTGTGTTGGCATTTCTTAAGAATCTTTTAATAGGTCTGGTGGCATGTGTATATATTCTTGCACAGCGCAAGAAACTGGCGGCGCAGGGCAAGATGATTATATACAGTGTATTTAAGAAGAAATGGGCTGACAGAATTATGGAAGAAATCTGTTATGTTGATAAGATGTTCAGTGGTTTCATCAACGGTAAAATTATTGATTCAATAATTATAGGTATCATTACATTTATTGTTACGACCATATTTAAGATACCGTATGCCATGCTCATAAGTGTTATTGTCGGGTTACCAATGTTATACCGTTTTTCGGTCAGTGGATTGGAGCGGTTCCGTGTGCGCTTATTGCTTTTATGGTTAGTCCGGTTAAATGCTTATATTTTATTATAATGATTATTGCAATACAGCAGTTTGACGGAAATATACTCGGACCGAAAATTCTCGGTAACACAACCGGTCTTTCGAGTTTCTGGGTATTGTTCTCAATTATTTTCTTTGGAGGCTTATTCGGTTTGCAGGAATGCTGGTCGGAGTACCGCTTTTTGCAGTAATATATGATCTGATTGAGCGCGGAGTGAAGCGTGGCCTTAAGAATAAAGGCAAGTACGAATTATATGAACAATATGATATAGAACAACATGAGGAAGAACGGCTTAGGAAGAGGCCAAGGAGAAGAAGGATCCGATAAACAGAATTCGAAGGTTAATTTCAGACACAGGAAATAATAACATACAGGAGGCATAGAATGTTATAAATATTCTATGCTTCCTTTTTTGTATATGAAAATTTTACTTTATCTGTCGGAATTCATCATTCCGTTTCTGGTATTTTACATAGTCGGATACGGTGTCCTGCACAAAAATAAGGTGTATGAGGATTTTATCAACGGAGCAAAAGACGGAATTAAAACAGTGGTAACGGTTCTGCCGACGTTAATCGGGCTTATGGTGGGAGTGCGTGTCCTGCGGTCTTCGGGACTTCTTGAGCTGATGGCACGCCTGATCGGAAAAAAATCACAGAGCCGGTGGGCCTGCCATCTGAACTGGTGCCTGTAATTATCGTGCGGCTTTTTCATCAAGCGCAGCAACAGGGTTATGCCTGGACATTTTAAACAGTACGGAGCAGATTCCGCTTCCGGGTTTATGGTCAGTATAATTATGAGCTGCACAGAAACCGTATTTTATACTATGAGTGTATATTTTATGGCGGCCAAGGTCAGTAAGACACGATGGACGTTAGCAGGAGCACTTATATCGTCTGTGGCGGGAATTGTTGCCAGTGTGCTGATAACAGTCCTAAGATAGAGCAATCCCCTCGGAGGAGTAGAACCGAGGGGAAAAAGGAGGGAGTGTTTATATAAACAGTAACAATACTGGAATTGTTAGTCGAAACCGGTCGACACCAACGGCACCGGCGGCTTCATTTGATATTTATACTATAATGGAAAAATGTGATGAAAGTATGGAACATTAGTAAAGAAATAATTAATTTTATGAAATAAAAATGTGAAAATATAAAATAAAAAGATTGTTAAACGGGCTGCTTTTAGGTATAATAACATTGAAGTTTGTACATTTTCAAAGAAATGTTCAAATATCTATACGAATTTATAAAGGTGGAAAGATGATGAAAACCAGAATTACAGAAATGCTGGGAATTGAACATCCGGTAATCCAGGGGCGGTATGGCATGGGTAGCGGAAAGCCATCTTGCTTCGGGCCGTATCTGCAGCAGGCGGTTTCGGAATTATCGGTTCGGCTACAGCCCCGGCGGAGACTGTAAGAAATATGATACACGAGATCAAGGAAAGGACGGACAAACCTTTCGGAATCAATATCATGCTTATGAGTCCGTATGCTGATGAAGTTGCTGCTCTTGCGGCAGAAGAACATGTGGCAGCTGTTACAACCGGAGCAGGTAATCCGGGACGGTTTATGGAGATGTGGAAGAACGCCGGAGTTAAGGTGATACCGGTCGTGGCCTCTGTTGCCATGGCGAAGATGCTAGAAAGAGCCGGAGCTGATGCAGTGGTTGCTGAAGGCTGTGAATCAGGCGGACATATCGGAAACATAACTACGATGGCACTGCTGCCGCAGGTAGTTGATGCGGTTGATATACCGGTAATCGGTGCAGGCGGAATTGCGGATGGCAGAGGAGCCGCCGCCGCGTTTATGCTTGGAGCTGAGGCTGTACAGATGGGAACACGGTTTGTTGTTGCGGATGAATCAATTGTGCATGACAATTATAAGAACAGAATAATTGCAGCCAGGGATATTGATTCCGAGGTCACGGGAAGAAGTACGGGACATCCGGTGCGTGTACTCAGAAACAAGATGTCCAAGGAATATTTAAAGCTTGAAGGCAGTGGAATATCCATAGAGGAACTTGAGAAAATGACAGCCGGATCCTTGAGGGCTGCCGTGGTTGACGGAGATGTCACGCACGGCAGTGTCATGGCCGGAGAAATTGCCGGACTTATTAAGCAGAGACAGAGCTGCGCAGAAATAATCAATGACGTCATGTCGGAGATGGAAGCTCTTTTTAAGAGCGCACCGGACAGGCTGGAAGGAGACAAGTTTATGTTAATGGGAATTAAGGAAATCAAAGAAATACTTCCGCACAGACATCCTTTTTGCTGGTTGACTGTATAGAAGAACTGACACCGGGAGTCAGAGCGGTGGGATATAAGAATCTTACATATGACGAGGCTTTTTTTGCCGGTCATTTCCCGGACGAGCCGGTAATGCCGGGCGTATTGATGGTAGAGGCACTTGCGCAGACAGGTGCGGTTGCTGTGCTTTCACTCCCGGAGAACAAGGGAAAAACAGCATATTTTGCAGCAATCAATTCATGCAAATTTAAGAGAAAAGTTGTTCCGGGCGACAGACTCCGCCTGGAATGTGAAATTATTAAGAGCAAAGGACCGGTCGGAATAGGAAAAGCTACGGCAACGGTTGACGGTGAGACTGCAGTGGTGGCAGAACTTACTTTTTCAATAGGATAAGACAGAGAGGAACAGAAAAATGAGAGATTTTCAGATTATCACAGATACTAACAGCGATTTACCTAAGGAATATGTTATAGAGAAAGGCTTGTTACAGGTACCGCAGTACACACTTCTTCAAGGAGTGACTTATGAGGGCGCAGAGGGGATAGACCCGGCGGACTTCTATAATAAGATGAAAGCCGGAGAAGAACCGCAGTCACAGGCTATAAACCCGGCAGTTACAGAAGAAAAATTCCGTGAAGCACTTGATGCGGGCAAGGATGTGCTTTACATAAGTTTCGCATCAACACTCAGCGGAAGTTATAATACGGCAGCTATGACAGCACAGAATTTATCGGAGGAATATCCGGATGCCAAGATTATAACAGTTGATACACTTGCGGCATCGGTCGCAGAAGGACTTCTGGTTATGAAAGCAGTTGAACTTAAAGAAGAGGGCAAGTCAATCGAGGAAGTGTCAGAATGGCTTGAAGACAATAAGCTTCATGTTGCAATGACACTCACGGTTGATGATCTTCACCATCTTCAGAGAGGCGGACGTATATCGAAGACAACGGCGATTGTAGGCAGCATTATCAATATAAAACCGCTCCTTAAGGTTACGGCGGAAGGCAAGCTTGAGGCAGCAGGAAGCGTACGCGGACGTAAGAAATCAATCGCTACACTTGTAAGCCAGATGGAAAGTAATATGACAGAAGAGTGGAAGCCGCTTAATACAACAATTGCAATTGCACATGCCAACTGCCCTGATGAAGCCGCATCTCTTGCACAGACAATCAAAGATAAATTCGGAATAAAGAATGTTGTGATTAATGATATTAATCCGAGCATAGGTGTTCATTCGGGACCGGGAGCAATACTTATAGCATATTTTGGAAAAGAACGTTAATAATGACAAACGCCTGCAGGTTTACCGATGCAGGCGTTTGTGTGTTATTAACCGTATAAAAATAATCTGAAAGGTATTTTGATGTATTTTGTAAATAATGTGATGTTCCTACTTTACAAATGGAGAAAATTATTGTATTATTTGCAATATCAAAAGATGGAGGACAAAATCAAATGAAAATGAAAAAGCTTTTTAAGCACAATTTTGGTTTTCGCAATGATCTTTGCATTAACAGGATGCGGATCAAAAGGCACAAGCAGTTCAAACGGATCTGTTGCAGGTGAAAAGAAATCAGACATTATTGTCGGAGCAGTACTTATCGGTGATGATAACGAAGGTTATACATACGCTCACATCAAAGGTATCAAGGATGCTGCCAAGGAACTTGGTCTTTCAGATGACCAGATCAAATGGAAATATACAATTCCGGAAGATAACTCATGCTATGATACATGTGTTGACCTTGTAGGACAGGGATGTTCAATCATTTTCTCCAACAGTTACGGACATCAGACATATACACAGCAGGCAGCCAAGGATTATCCGGATGTAACATTTGTTGCCATGACAGGTGATACGGCTGCTAATTCAGGACTTTCAAATTTCAAGAATGCATTTACTTCAATTTACCAGGCACGTTATGTATCAGGCGTTGTTGCAGGTATGAAGATTGCTGAACTTGTTAAGGACAATAAGCTTGAAGATAAGAATTTCGATAAAGACGGTAACGTTAAGATTGGTTACGTAGGTGCTTACCCATACGCAGAGGTTGTATCAGGATATACAGCATTCTATCTTGGTGCTAAATCAGTATATGATAAGGTTTCAATGGAAGTACAGTATACAAACAGCTGGTTTGATATAACAGGCGAAGGAACAGCAGCAGAGGCTCTTATTGCTGACGGATGTGTAATCATCGGACAGCATGCCGACTCTACAGGTGCTCCAAGTGCATGTGAAGCAGCATTTAAGAAAGGTACTACTGTTTACAGTGTAGGTTACAATATTGATATGCTCAGTGTTGCTCCTGATGCAGCTCTTACATCAGCTACCAATAACTGGGAAGTGTACTACAAATATGCAATCGGAGCAGCCATGAATGGTGATGACGTTGTTACAGACTGGTGCAAAGGATTCGAGGAAGATGCAGTTGCAATCACAGAACTCGGAACGGCTGCAGCAGAGGGAACAGCTGATAAGGTTGCCGAAGTTGAGAAGGCCATCAAGGATGGAACACTCAAGGTATTTGATACAAGCAAATTTACCGTAGGCGGCAAGACTGTTACAGAATGTGTAGTAGATCTTACAGGTAATTTTGAGACTACTGATGAAGGCGATAAGAACGCAATCTGGGATGGATACTTCCATGAGTCAGAACTCCGTGCAGCTCCTTCATTCAGCCTTAGAATTGATGGAATTACAGAGTTGAACTAATCACAAATAAGTGATAAAATGACAAGGAAGTCTGCTAATGACTTCCTTGTGTTGTTTTATGTAACATAATCACAGGTAAGGAGGATCTCCTTTGGAAACGAATTATGCAGTGGAGATGAAGAATGTCACGAAGACATTCGGGTCAACGGTGGCGAATAATAATGTATCGCTTACCATTAAGAAAGGTGAGATTTTGTCACTTCTGGGAGAAAACGGAAGCGGTAAGACCACAATAATGAATATGTTGGCCGGAATTTATTTTCCGGATTCAGGCCAGATTTATATTAACGGAAAGGAAGAATCAATCCGCTCCCCTAAGGATGCATACGATCTGGGAATCGGAATGATTCATCAGCATTTTAAGCTGGTAGATATTTTTTCGGCAACGGAGAATGTCATCCTCGGCCAGGAGGGCAAGGGAAGACTGAATAAGAAGGCCGTTGCAGCCAGAATCAGGGAAATATGTGATAAATATGGATTTGATGTAGACCCGGATAAGAAGGTCTATAATATGTCAGTTTCCGAAAAGCAGACTCTTGAGATTGTAAAAGTTATTTACAGAGGTGCAGATATTCTTATATTGGACGAGCCGACAGCGGTACTCACACCACAGGAGACGGAGAAACTTTTTACCGTTATAAGAAATATGAGAGCAGCCGGAAAGGCGATAGTAATTATTACACATAAGCTCCATGAGGTCCTTTCAGTCAGTGACAGGGTAACCATTTTAAGAAAAGGTGAGTATGTCGGTACGGTTGACACGAAGGATGCCGATGAGATGATTCTTACAGAGATGATGGTAGGCAAGAAGGTCGAGCTTAACATCGACCGTAAGGAGCCGGAGAATGTGGTAAGGCGTCTCGAGGTTAAGAATCTTTCATGTTACAACAAAGAGGGCAGACTTGCACTTGATAATATTTCTTTTACTGCCAATGGCGGAGAGATACTCGGAATAGCAGGTATTTCGGGATGTGGTGAGAAAGAACTTCTTGAGTCGATTGCGGGACTCAGAAAACAGCGAGAGGTTCGGTAATATTCAGTGATCCCGAATCCGGTAATGACATAGAACTTATTGGCAAGAATCCTAAAAGCAATCAAGAATCTTGGTATAGCACTTTCGTTTGTTCCGGAGGACAGACTGGGAATGGGACTTATAGGTTCCATGGGTATGATAGAGAATATGATGCTCCGTGATTACAATAAAGAAGGCATTATTTTCCTCAACAAGTCCAAGCCTAAGCAGATAGCGGAGACTATTAAGGATGAACTCGGAGTGGTAACACCAAGCATTAACACACCGGTAAGCAGGCTGAGCGGCGGTAATGTACAGAAGGTACTTGTAGGCCGTGAGATCAGTTCAGCACCGGCGGTTCTTATGACAGCTTATGCGGTTCGTGGACTGGATATTAATACTTCATATTCGATATATAACCTGCTTAATAAACAGAAAGAAAACGGCGTTGCTGTTTTGTATGTCGGAGAGGATCTGGATGTTCTTCTTGCGCCTTGTGACAGAATACTTGTTTTGTGCGGTGGTAAGATGAGTGGTATTGTTGATGCGAGAACCACCACGAAGGAAGAGGTCGGACTTATGATGACCAGCATAAGGAAAGGAGATACGGAGGATGAGTAAAGCGGCAGCGGTCAGGGAACCGTTTATAAGAATTACCAAGCGTGATAAGATGCCGGTATGGAAGAAAATCGCCATTTATGTAGTGGCAATAATTCTTGCACTTGCGGTATCGGCATTGTTTATTTTCTTTGTAACCAAGCTTAATCCTATTGATGTATATAAGACCATGTGGCAGGGTGCGTTCGGAGGAATTACCGATACGGTAAAGAAGCTTCACCGCAGCGTAACTATAAAGGGATATATGTACATTGCTTCTTCTTGAGTTGCGCTTGCACCGGCATTTAAGATGAAGTTCTGGAATTGCGGTGCCGAAGGACAGATGCTCATGGGCGGAGTAGCAACTGCATTTATGATGATCAATCTTGCAGATGCGGGACTTCCGAACTGGCTTCTTCTCGTTATTATGTGTGTTTCGGCGATTATATTCGGAGCTGTATGGGGACTCATCCCTGCTATATTTAAGGCAGTATGGAATACCAATGAGACACTTTTTACACTTATGATGAACTATGTTGCGATACAGATAACTTCTTTCTGCGTTGCCAAATGGGAGAATCCGTTTGGTTCCAATTCAGTCGGAATTATCAATCAGGCGACACAGACAGGATGGTTTCCGACCTGGTTCGGACAGAAATATGCATAATATTATCATTGCGGTTATAGCGACAGTTGCAATGTTTGTATACCTTAAGAAAACGAAACAGGGATATGAAATAGCTGTTGTCGGTGAATCCAAGAATACCGCCAAATATGCCGGAATAAGTGTCAAGAAAGTAATTATCCGTACTATGATAATATCCGGTGCGGTATGCGGACTTGCCGGATTTGTCGGAGTTGCGGGTGTTGACCACACGATTTCAACAAGTACGGCGGGTGGCCGCGGTTTTACGGCAATCATTGTTGCTGGCTTGCCAAGTTTAACACATTTTTCATGGTTGCCATAACTTTGCTTATTATTTTCCTCAACAGAGGTGCATCGGAAATCGCATCAAAGTTTGCGCTTAACGAATATGCATCAAATATTATAACAGGAATAATACTTTTCTTCATACTCGGATGTGAATTCTTTATAACATATAAGTTAAACTTCCGTAAATCTGCAAAGGAGGCATAGGATATGGATTCAGTAATTTCATTAATTCAGGCTGCGGTTGTATTCGGAACCGTTATTATGTTTGGATGTATCGGAGAGATAATGTCAGAGAAAGCCGGTAATCTTAATCTTGGTGTGCCGGGTATTATGTACATCGGAGCCATTGCTTCACTTGCAAGTGTATTTATGTATGAAAGCCATGTTGCCGAACCTAATAAGGCATTGTGCGTAATAATAGCACTTGTATCCTGCTTTGCGGCATCTGCATTGGCCGGACTTATATACAGTTTCCTGACCATTACATTAAGAGCTAACCAGAATGTTACAGGTCTTACATTGACAATATTCGGATCCGGTATTGCCAATTTCTTCGGCGGTTCGCTGAATAAGATGGCCGGCGGTGTAGGGACAGATTTCAGTTGCTGCCACAAGTGAGACTTTCAGGGCAAGAATCCCGGGACTGAGTTCCCTCGAGCATTCGGACAGATATTTTCTCATACGGATTTATGGTTTATGTAGCTATAATTCTGGCAATTCTTGTAAATTATTTTCTTAAGAGAACCCGCAAGGGACTTAACTTAAGAGCTGTGGGTGAGAATCCTGCCACTGCTGATGCAGCGGGTGTTAACGTAACGAAATACAAATACTTCGCAACTGTAATCGGAGCCGGAATCAGCGGACTTGGCGGAGTATATTATGTAATGGATTATATTAAGGGAACATGGGCGAATGACGGAACAATAGAAAAACTCGGATGGCTGGCGGTTGCTCTTGTAATATTTGCAACATGGAAATCAGTTAATGCAATCTGGGGAGCTTATCTCTTCGGAATACTCTATTGGGCTTATTTCTATATACCGAACCTTACCAGAGCCTCACAGGAGTTGTTCAAGATGATACCTTATGTGGTAACTATCGTTGTGCTTCTCTTCGTAAGCCTGCGTAAAAAGAAAAGAAAATCAGGCACCGGCACATCTGGGCCTATCATACTTTAGAGAAGAACGATGAGGTAATATTGATGAAAATTCTTGAAGACAGAATTAGGAAAGACGGTGTTGTCAAGCCGGGAAATGTACTTAAGGTTGACAGTTTCTTAAATCACAGGATGGATGTAGGCCTGTTCAGGGAAATGGGTAAAGAGTGGAAAAGACTTTTTGCAGACTGTCCGATTAATAAAATACTTACAATAGAGGCTTCCGGAATAGGCATCGCGTGTATTGTGGCAGAGCAGTTTGATGTTCCGGTTGTATTTGCCAAGAAGTCACAGAGTATTAATCTCGACGGCGAAATGTATAGCACCAAGATAGAGTCATTTACGCATAAGAAGACATATGATGTCATTGTAAGCAAGAAGTTTTTATCTGCAGACGACCATGTGCTCGTAATTGATGATTTTCTTGCTAACGGATGTGCAATAAACGGCTTAATCGAACTTATAGATGAAGCCGGTGCAACACTTGAGGGTGTCGGAATCGCTATAGAAAAGGGATTCCAGCAGGGAGGAAAGGTTATCCGTGACAAGGGAATAAGACTTGAATCACTGGCAATCGTTGAAAGCATGAACGACGAAACAGGTGAAATAGTATTCAGATAATACGGTAATATAAACAGCGGCAGTGCTTTCAGCTTGAAGCATTGCCGCTTTTATGGTATAGGAGTCAAATAGTATTTAAAAAACTCTACATAAATAATATTTTATTTTTTAACTTAGTCAATATGACTGCAAAAATTTAACATTTTTCGTAACAATTATAAAATATTATATAATCATCGAAAGCTGTATTCTTTTTTGGCAATGTCAACGTTAAGAACCTTAACCCGGACAATGTCACCAACACTTACAATCTCCATAGGGTGTTTTACAAATTTCTTGTCCGACATCTGCGATACATGTACAAGACCGTCCTGATGTACCCCGATATCAACAAAAGCTCCGAAATCAATAACATTACGCACTGTTCCTGTGAGGAGCATACCCGGCTTCAGGTCTTCCATGGATAGAACATCGCTCTTTAGAATCGGTTTAGGCATCTCATCACGAGGATCTCGTCCCGGTTTCTCAAGCTCCTTCACTATATCTTTCAATGTAAATTCCCCGACTCCGAGTTCATCGGAAAGTTTCTTGTAATCACTAATAATAAGCGATAAACCTTTAATGTTGCCAGAGGTTATGTCTTCCGGGGTGAAACCGGTTTTCTTAAGTATTGCTGTTGCCGCTTCATAGCTTTCCGGATGAACACTTGTCGCATCCAGCGGATTCTTTCCTCCGGTAATTCTCATAAAACCGGCACACTGTTCATATGCTTTCGGACCGAGCTTAGGAACTTTGAGCAAATCACGCCTTGACATGAATTTTCCGTTAGCTTCTCTGTATGCTACAATGTTTTTGGCAATTGTACCGGTTATGCCGGAGATATGCTCAAGAAGAGCAGCGGATGCTGTATTTAAATCCACACCGACTTTATTAACACAGTCTTCGACGACTCCGCCAAGCGTGTCATCAAGTTTGCGCTGGTTCATATCATGCTGATACTGTCCGACACCGATGGCCTTGGGATCAATCTTGACAAGTTCTGCAAGCGGATCCTGAATACGCCTTTGCTATGGAAGCTGCACTTCTGACCTACGTCAAACTGCGGAAATTCCTTGCTTGCAAGCTCGCTGGCAGAATATACTGAAGCGCCGGCTTCATTGACTATTACATAATGGACATCCTGCGGAATCTCTTTGATAAGATCCGAAATTATTGCCTCGGATTCCCTGGATGCAGTACCGTTGCCGCAGGATATAAGAGTTATATTATATTTTGCAATAAGCTTCTTTGAGTATGGCCTTGGCTTCGGAAACCTTGTTCTGCGGAGCGGTCGGATATATTACAACTGTATCAAGAATCTTGCCGGTCGGGTCTGATACGGCAAGCTTGCAGCCGGTTCTGAAAGCCGGATCCCAGCCAAGTACCGTCTGTCCTGTAATAGGAGGCTGCATGAGCAGCTGTTCAAGATTCTTGCCAAAAACAGTGATGGCGCCGTCCTCCGCCTCCGATGTAAGTTCACTGCGGATATCACGCCTCTATAGAAGGTGCGATAAGCCTTGCGTAACTGTCGGCAATTGCATTCTTCAGTGCCGGGACTGTGTTTGGGTTATCTTTGATTATAATATGCTTTTCAAGATATGATATTATCTTATCAACGGGTGCTTCTATTTTAACTGTAAGGAATTTCTCTTTTCACCACGGTTTATCGCAAGTGTGCGGTATCCCGTCATTTTACTTACGGGTGAAGTAAAATTATAATATCCTTCATATACAGACTCTGCTTCAGAATCCCCTGGCAGAGGAAACCAAAAGCCCCTCTTTGAATGTAATGTTTCGGATGTGGGCCCTGAAATCAGCATTATCCGAAATTTCTTCGGCGATAATATCAAGTGCACCGTTAACGGCATCCTTGATTGTAGGCACTTCTTTATCCGGATTAACATATGGGGCAGCTTCTTCATCAAGTGAAAGCTTCGTTGCACAAAGCCGTATGATCATTGCAAGGCCATCAAGGCCACGTTCTCTGGCGATGGCTGCGCGGGTACGTTTTTTCTGCTTGTATGGACGGTATAAATCCTCCAGGGCAACCATCGTAGTCACATCATCAATCTGTTTCTTAAGTTCGGGAGTCATCTTACCCTGTTCTTCGATGGATGCTGTGACGGTTGATTTACGGTCATCAAGATTACGAAGATATGTAAAGCCTCTCGCTGAGCTTACGAAGCTGTTCGTCATTCAGTGCTCCGGTAGCTTCCTTTTACGGTAACGCGAAATAAAAGGGATGGTGCAGCCCTCATCGATGAGTTTGACTGCAGCATCCACCGGTGGCTCTTAACCTGTAATTCTTCGGTAATTATTGCATTAATGTTCATATATGATAAATCCTTTTCTTTAATATTCTTTGAGAATTCTTAATGCGTCCTCTTTGATGAGCATATTGCAATGCTCCCTGATATATGAAAGCGTGGCGTAAGTCGTATCAAGCGGCATGCCGTATTCGACAGAAAGGCCGCAGCAGCGTTAAAACTCTCATTTGGGCGGTAATCCGATTCGAGCATCAGACAATATTTGCCATTGGCCTCATCCTTATAAAATCTGCTTGCAAAGTTAAGGATATCAAAACTTTCCAGACAATCAGCAGCGGCATTCGAGGCGTCATTCCAGGAATTAAAAGTATATATCTTAATGTCCGGCGGAGAGAGATTATATTCCGGAGACGGTTCCTTCTCTGCCTCGGAAAGAGTCTTGGAAATAGGAACAAAATCATCGGTATTCTGTGTCTTTCCATGCCTCAGCTGTTCAATTGTCTCGACCATATTCATAGTGTCCTGATCCGTATACTCATCATATTCGCCGTCGTCTTCTTCATCCTCATCGTCATCCGTATCATCATCGAATACCGGGAACTTGTCATCGAGTTCTTCAGGGTGTGCAACCTTGGTTATGGTGAGGATGATACAATCAGAAGAAACCGGCATAGCCTCTATCATAAGAGGTGAGTCATCGGCATCAAAATCAAATTCAAAAGATGCCTGTTCTATCATATCGTGAAA
>VOFB01004185.1_pt1 | contig 13720 bp, 23 predicted proteins | sample 5384141 | NCBI WGS metagenome assembly VOFB01 (sample SAMN12384721, study PRJNA508395) | human gut metagenome | isolation source: healthy gut A | host: Homo sapiens | reverse complement strand
TATACTGCACGCCATCCGTTTTATATCCATTGACGACATCTCCTGTTGGGCCTTTTTGGGGTATTTTTCGCAATTTCCAAGTCTGGATATTTAAGCACTTTTATATTGTTTGGTATTTCTATCCCGCTTAAAAGTTTCATGGCCTCTTGCCCCCGCTGTGTCGTTGTCGAATATTGCAATAGTTCTGTTTGCTATTCCAGATGAGATAAACGCTTTTATAAGTAGATACAAGCGCATCAGCACTCCCCCAAGTCTTGTGGCCTTAAAATCTAAAATGAGTAGTATTCTGATAAGTGGGGTATAAGATATTTAGCGCAGTCTCCAAAACACATGCATCTGACTTTCCCTCTGTAAGGACGATAATCTTTTTCATTTATTATATATTCAGATTTTGCAGTTTCTTTGGCGCTTTTGCTAAACTCAAAATCCTCATCAAAATAGCCATTTGCTATAATCTCGCTGACATCATATATAATCTTAGAATCACTATAAAAGCGACAACACAATCCTCAAAATAAACCTGATATCTATAAAACTCCCGCCCCATAAAATATCCTTATTTCTCAAAAATAAATAAAACCATATCTTCTAAATCTTTGTCATTTTCCAAGATTTCTAAATTTTCTCTGTCTAAAAATACTCGTCATAAATATTATTATCTATAATAAACTCTATACTTTTATTTAGGATTTTTATAAATTCACTCTTTTGACTCATATATATTTCTCACTTTAAAAACTCATCATAAGCTTTTTAAAGTAAATCCCATAATATCTAATTTGTCTGAGTAATTTTACAACTCAATATATATCTAACTTTTTGTGCTCTCTTCTTCATACTCTATTTCCTGGGTTATAATCTTGTCGCTTTCCGAAAAAGACAGAAATCAATACCCCGTAAACATCATTTTTGTCTTTTAACAATTCATAATCATTTAAATATAAACGACTAAACGCCTCCATAATGTATCCCCCTTTAAAATCTCAACTTTGACCTTATATCTATTATTATATTTTTTTTTTTTGCTTAATTTATACTATAATTATACTATAAAGTATATTATTATATAGGATGGATTGCTATGAAAAACATATCTATCATATCTAGTCAAAATCTAGATTCAAATTCTGATTTAGGAAGTTAGGTCTTTATAAAGCAATACAGACGTTTGACCCAAATAAGACTTCTGATTTTTTCTTCATATGCCAACTGGTGGATTAAATTCTCTATACTTAGAGAAATCATCACTAAAGCTAATATGATTAAAATCCCTATACATATATGAAGATACTTATATATATTTTTGGCATATTTATATCTACCAAACTCTAAAATATATAAATCATTGAGTATGCAATCATACTCAACAGACTAAAGTCCATAAATTAAAAAAAGGACAGTTTAGAAAAAAAAACTGTCCTTTATATTGTTTATTTATTTAATACAAATAATCTTAAGTATTCAAACACTATGTCTTCTACTTGTATTACAACTTCGTTGCTTTTATTCCAAAGCATATTATACCATTGTGTTAAAACATATTCTTTCTTTTCTATATTGATTATCATAACCTTTTGTTTTGAAGTTTTATTAAATCGTCTTTGAATAATCATCTAGTGAAAACTTAATCCCCTTATTTTCAAAGTCATTTTTCTTTATTTCAGCAAATATGTCTTTTAGTATGTCTTTTTCTATATCTGTTAAATCTTTCTCACATTCTAACGCCACATTGTCTTTTTCCAATAACTCTTTATTGTTGCCTAGAAATAAAGTATTTACTTTTCCTTTCATAATGAATACCCCTGTTGATATTATTTATTAATATTAATTTTATACAATTGTTATTTGGACGTCAAGCAAATTTCTGAATATTTTCATTATTTTCATAACATACTTTCATAATAAAAAAGAGACGGTGAATCACCATCTCTTTTTATATAAAATTATACTATATAACCATATTTTAAATTTTAATATATATCGTCGTACGAATATCCTCTATCTTCTCCACAAAATACGCAGTACCAAGTCCCATTAGGTGCCTTAATCGCAAAATCAGTAAACGCCAAGCGATGTACCACAGTCTGCACATCTTACATTATACTCATTATAACAATCTAAACAAAGGTCATATCCTACTAATTGATACATTTTTCCATAATCGCCACACATATCACAGTAACCTTTGTCAAAAATCTTGAGTAGAGCTTGTCTGACTTTGTATTGTTGTACTTTCTTCAGATTCGTAAGTTTTTTCTTCTGAGCCTCATATACTATAGATCCCTCTGCTCCTGGCCATATTACGTTTTTTTTACAGCCTCCTCAGACACTATCTCGTCTATGTATAGTTGTTCACAGTTTTTAGACAATCCTTCTATAGAAGTTAGTTTCTCTTTTTTTCTTATATTGTTTAGGCCATCTTCTGGTATTGTGCATGAAAATATTAAAAAGTCGTCATCTATACTTATATTAGATGCAAATACGCTCAGTTGTAGTGTTTTTACGCCCTCTGGCAATAATTCTATAACGTCTGCTAATGTATTAAACATCTGTTTTACAAATACATTTTCATCTTGTGCCATAGATTTTTTTAATTTCTACAATCGCATTTGAATCGATTTCTTCATAGCTTTGTATACCATTTAAATCGTAAATAGTTTTTCTTGTTCTTGTGTATTAGTAAGAACAACCTCTTTTTTTTTCTGTGGTTTAGAACATCCAACCATCCCAATTATTAGTGTAAATATTATACCTAATGTAAATAATTTTTGTAAAATTTTTTTCAAATGTATTCCTCCTATATATATATATATATAGGTATTATAATACATTTTACAACTATTAGGTAATTTATTTATATTTTAGTAAAATAAGTTCCTGAAACCCTTTTCCTACGTGCTAATTTAAATAATTTGATGGAAATAGCCTAAAATACTCACATACCATATCGTCTAGCTCAACAGCTACGGCATTAGTCCCCTTTTTGTCTTCTCATTTTGTACCATTGTAAGTACGTATTCTTTTCTATCTATATTTATTAATATAACTCTTTTGTCTTGAAGTTGTATTAAATCGTCTTCACATATGTCTTTAATAGAGAATACTATATTTCTATCTTGAATTTATTTTTCTTAAATGCTGAAAAAAAACATGCATTAAGATTTTTCTCTCTTTATCGTTTAACTTTGTTTCAGATTCTAATAATATGTTCTCTGCTTTTACTAAGTCTAAATCATTATAAGACCTAAATAAAGTATTTACTTCATTGTTCATATTAATTCCCCTTATTTAATATTATTTATTGTTTGTATTTTATATATTTTGCTTGTATTTTTGCATCTTTAATATTACATATTTATCATTTTAATCTAACTGTTATTTATTTGTCAAGCAAGTTATTAGATTTTTTTACCATTTTATTTTGTTATATTTAATCACATAAAAATGCTTGGAATCTATAAAAACTCCAAGCATCTAAACCTAATTATTATTGGACTTTTTTTCATTTAAAACTTTATCCGCTTCTATAGCAGCTTTTGTAAATGAGTTGTTTTTCCACCAAGCCCAAATTGACGCACCTATTGTAAATGCCAGTGATATCACTTGGCTGACTTCTTCATCAGAAATCGGCAAAATATCGTGACCTGTGCTAGTCAAAATTTGGTTTAAAAAAGGGCAATTACCAAAACTGTTGTACGTATAATTGTGTCTTTCTTAACTTCCATAAGATCAACTCCTTTTTTATGAGCTATCCCCCAAATACCTCTTGTTAACTACCCCTTATTTTCTTTTATGAAAAACTACTTCAAATGTTCTATTTATATAACCAAACTATTTATTTCCTATAATTATTTTTCATCTATTATTTTTTTGAGCTATACTAGTATCAACTATCTTATCATATGGAGCTTCTTTTTCAAGTTCGCCAGCAGTTTCCATAACTTTCATCAAGTTATCTAAACTTTCTTTTTCAAAGTATGGATTTTCACACCAAGCGCCTATTTTTCTATATTGTTTAGCAACTGTAACTAATTCGTCTATATCATTGTCTTCAAAGTAAGGTTGGATTGCTTCTGCGATTTCTTTATCGCTAGCATCTTTACACCATTGTTGAGCTTTATATATTGCTCTTGTGAATTTTTCTAATACTTCTTTATTATCTTTCATATAAGATTTTGTTGAAGAATAAGCAGTGTAAGGTATTTTACCTGAATCTTTACCTATTGATGCAACTATATATCCAGAACCGTCTTTTCAAGTTGAGTAGCTGTTGGTTCAAAAGCTGTTGTGAAATCTGCTTCACCAGCTGCAAATGCTCCAGCCATAGCTGCAAATTGAACGTCTGTTCTTACGTTACATTGACCACTAGCAGTATCTTCTCCAATTTCAACACCATTTTGTTTTAAAACGTATTCCAAAGTCATTAAAGGCACGCCTCCTGCTCTACCTCCAAGAACTTCTTTTACCTTTTAAATCGTCATAAGAGAAATTATCTATTTTTCTCTAGAAACTAAGAAACTACCATCACATTGAGTAAGTTGTGCAAAGTTAACTGCATAATCGTCTTCACCTTGATTGTAAATATAAATTGAGGCTTCTGGTCCCATAAGTCCTATATCAGCTTCTCCAGAAATTAAAGCAGCCATAGTTTTATCTGCACCTTGAGTATTTACTAAATCAATTTCTAGACCTTCTTCTTCAAAGAAGCCCTTACTCATAGCTACATATTGTGGTGCATAAAATACAGAGTGAGTAACTTCTGCTACAGTTATTTTTGTAACTCTTTTGATTCTTTATCGCCTTTATCACCAGCAGTATCATTACTGCATCCTGTTAAGCAGCAAACCCCTAGAGCCGCTGCACTTTACGATAGAAATAATTTTTTTGAACATGTATATACCTCCACTAAAATAAAACATAATTCATTATATTCATAGGTTGCAGTTTGGTTACAAAATTAAATATTTTACACTATACTCTATAATATATGCTACGATTAAGGAAAATAGTAAATTTTTCATTATAAAATAGGAGGCTGGACTTATGAAAACTAGAGCAGAAATAAAAAAAGATGCCAAAAGAAAATTAAACGTTTTTGGATTGTCCCTGTAATTACAGTTTTAGTAGTTTATGTATTGGAAGCACTCATTATAGAATGTTAAATGACTCCACATTATCTTCAATATTCCAAGTTGTAATTACAACAATAGCTAGCGTTTTTACAACTACATTATTTTTTGAATATAGCCAAAAACGACGACTTCGACCAAGTTAAATTCTCTTGGATGAAGACATCTTGGATGAAAGTTTTAAAATGCATAGTATATACATTGCCTTTATCTTTAGCTACTACACTTATACAATATGTAGCAATATATTCTGGAGTATTATTGAGTTTTGTTTTAGGAATATGTATAACAGTAATAGAAGTGTACTTATCATTCTCATTATTAGTAATATTAGATACAGATGCACCGATTATAGATGCTGCAAAACAAAGTATAAATTTAGTACAAGGTAACTTCTGAACATAATCGTCTTAGGTTTATCATTTATAGGATGGTTTATCTTAGGTATACTACCTCTTGGACTTGGACTACTTTGGGTATTGCCATATACAGGTATAACATTTGCAAATTACTATTTGGAATTAAAATTGTATAAACCTATGATTTAGGTTTAACTCTTTATACTAAAAATACATTTAAAAATGTAGATTTTTAAATATATTTATAAAAATTATATTTATCTACAATTTATAAATAAATATAAACTACTATATATTATAAAAATATCTATAAAAAATGCTGTGTTAGATAACTTTATAATTTTATCTAACACAGCATAAATAAACTTTAAATCCCAGTATAAATAAATCTAGATTAAGTAAATTGCAAATATTAATCTAAATAAATCGAAATTAAACAAACTTTAAACAATATAAATAGGCCCGTTTCCGAAATCTATAACATTAAAATTCATAGTTATCTGCATAATTCTACAAATTATTGATTTCCAAAGCTTTTCTATAGAAATTTGTTGATGCAAAGTGCGTTTATTTCTGTTCTTACCTATTTCTCCTTCTAATGCCATTCTATCAGCGTGTGAATCTAAGCATTTGATAATGTCTTTGTTAGAAAGAACTAATTGCTTTTCTGCCAGTAATAGCGCCATCTTTAATTCCTTTGGATCTACATCTTTACCTAAATGAACATCTCTTAATATATTATTGAAACTTCTCATATTAATCCCTCCTGTTACAATATAAATTTTTTTATATACAAACTTCGTGTTTTTATTGTTCATTCCTTTAATTTTCGTTAGTCAAATTCCTACATTTTTTAACGATTTATCGAGTTATTTTTGCAAAAAAAAATAGTAGACATAAATCTACTAATTTCATACCTTTATTTTTTGAGAATTATATATTTTAAATTCGAAATCGTTTTCTTTTGTTTTATTTTTGTTAGAAATGTTATTTTTTATTTTTTAATTTTTCACATAAAAATCTCTTTTTTATATATACGAAATTTTAAATATTTTTTGATTGATTATTTCATTAAATCTATTTTTATTTAAGGCTATGTTTTAACATAATGTTGAAATTAGATAAGTTTTGAATAATAAAAAATTAAGAGTTGTATGAATAATCAAATACAACTCTTGATTTAGTTCGCATTATATTAATATTGTAATGTTAGCATAATCCAATAATCACTTTATATCTTTAACTTCTTGTGCCAAACCTACTACTCCACACACAGGACACTTTAACTTACGATAGTTTCCTGTATGAAAAGATATAATTTGGTAAAACTTTTATTCTAAATTTAGATTTACAATTATTACAAATATATTCATGATTATTTATATGATTTAAAATAGCTAATACCAACGAAATAATAACTGTAACAAGTAAAATATTTTCTCCTAAGTAGATGTAAACTAATATATTTCCCAATATTAACCCAATATATATCAATAGACTTTTCAATATAATCCCCCTTCCCATTTAATTCAATTGAACAGTATATCTACTTTATACTATGTTCACAATTTATAACCATTGTGTACTTATTTTTTATTATAGCATTATTTTTACTAATTTATTGCCAATTACATAAATTGTGGTGTTCTTAGTTTAAAATCCTTTATTCTAGTATAAGAATATGCTACATTACTTTGTACAATAAAATTCTTAGTTTTAATAGAATCTCTATCAGTTTCAAATATTCTTAGCCACTTAAACCATTGCATATAGTTAGAAATATATTTACTTGCAACACCATTAAATCTACCCATCCATTTTTTAAATTACTATGTAAACTATTGATATGTTGGATGTGGTAAATACCTTCTTTATGTTTGCCTGTCTTTATTCGTTTATGCTCTAAATTAAAGTCTGTAGCGAATTTAATATAGGATTTATGGCTATCTGTACATAATATAGAACTGTCTCCTATACGTCCTTTATAAAGTCTCTCAAGTTCTTTATGTGTCATTCTACCTTTACATAAAGGCTCTATTATTAAGTTTCCTTGTCTATCTAAAGCTGTAGCAATGCAAATCTGCTCCTTAGATATACCTCTCTTTTAATCTCTTTACCTCTTTTACGAGATTTTCTTGGCATATTACAAGTTCTTGTACCTTTAAAACTCTCAGCAAAAAATAATACTTCATCTGCTTCTATTACTCCATCAACATGACCAGTACCTAAGAAAGTACTTATGCAATCAAGTATTTTATGTCTCCAAAAGAAACTCGTTGCTATATTAATGCCTACAATTTTAGCAGACTTTCTTATTGATAGCCCCATAATCATACATTTAGCGTATTTAACCATTTATCTAAAGATTTCTTACTTCTATATGTTGCAGAGTTTGTAAAATCAGTAAAAAGTCTTTCTACAATCTTTACAGATATATCTTTGCTTTCCATTATATTTACCATTTCTTGATATCAATTCAGAACTGCAATGAGGACACACTTTTCCCTTAGCAAACCTAAATTCTTTAACTTCTTCACATACTTGTTCTACTTGAGAGCCTAATACAAGAAATTCTTCTAAGTATGATAATAATTCCTCTATTTGATTTAATGGTAATGTTTGTATATCTGTTAATATAGACTTTATACTTGGCATACTATAACCTCCGAAACATTGATATATTTATATTATATCCTACATATTAAAAAATATCCATTTTCAACATTTATTTAAAACATAGCCTTATTTAATAATTTATTTTGCCTAGTCCAGCTTTATTTCATAACTTATTACACCCCATATATTTTTTATAATGTATAAAATAATATCTAATAAATACTACATCTAGTATAAAAATACACTTATAACTATCGAAAAGAAGTTATTTTAAAATAATTCTTGTAAAAAATTTTAAATCAAATTACTCTTATTGTAAGGAAATAGTGAAATGTGATAATCACAAAATCAAATGCATTTGTTAAACTACTATTAATCCTATAATAAATAGGAGGTAGAAATATGAATAAAGAAAAAGTGAAAACTTTTGAAGATATAATAAAGAAAAATCACCCCTAATATATGTGGGGTTGTCGTTTTAAAAGACGACAAATTAGTTTATGAAAACTACGAAAATAACTGCAATAAAGAAAGTAAAATCCACATCTATTCAGTCACAAAGAGCATAATCTCACTTTTAATAGGAATAGCTTTGGATAAGGGCTATATAAAAGATATAAATCAAAAAATTCTCGCTTTCTTTCCAGATTATAAAAAAAAGATAAATCAAACAAAACTATAGAAAATATCACCTTAAAAGATATGCTCACAATGACAGCACCTTTTAAATATAAAGATGCTCCATATATAGATTACTTCACAAGTTCAGACTATCTAAAATTCTCACTAGATATGCTAGGCGGCGATAATGAGATAGGTTCGTTTTTCTATACCCCACTTATAGGGCCCGACATTTTCTCTGGCATAATAAAAAATACAACTAATCAATCCGTATTAGAATTTGCCACTAAAAATTTATTTGAACCACTTGATATCATCCTCAAAGAACATAACTTTTAAAAGCGAAAAAGAGCAGATTAAATTTAATCAATCTATAGATAAAAACAACTGGGTAGCTGGCACAAACAACTTAAATACTGCTGGGTGGGGCTTTGTTTAAGCACAATAGACATGGCTAAAATCGGTCAATTATACTTAAATTGTGGCGTGTATAATTGTAAAAGAATTGTATCTACAAAATGGATAAAAGAAAGCACTTCACCTCATATAAATCTAGGAGATTTGAGCTATGGGTATTTGTGGTGGATATTAGATGATCATAGTTTTTGTAGCTATGGGAGACGGCGGAAACAGCATATATGTAGATACAAAAGGACAATATTGTAATTGCTATTTCCGCACTCTTTGTCCCAAATTCCTCAGAAAAAAATAGAGCTGATTAAACATTATATAAAACCAGCTTTTTGAATAATATTTTAATTAAAATTTTGGTGACATAAATCTATTTAAGATTTGATAACTAGCTAAGACCTGCAAAGCAAGTCTTAGCTTTTTTATATACTTTTATAGTTACTGTGTTTTACTTTATCTAATCATTTTATATTTTCTAGTAACCTTTACTTAATCTAATAATTTTACTTGTTCTAATAACTTTTACTTTATATAATCATTTTACCTAATTCTTATCTAAAACTATCTCTCAAAAAACTTCTACATATTTAGTAGATGCAGTTATATAAACACCTGATTTCAATTTATACATATCTGTTCCTGTTCTCTCTATCTTTTCAACAACAGTATATACTCCTCCTTTTTTAACTACACCGACTACACTTTCATCAGTAAAATCAGCTGCACTACGTATATTTACTTCATCAGCTATTACTCTTAGGTATAGAGTCTTTTTTCCTGTAGTACTACTTCCTGTAGATGTTTTAGAAACGTATTTCATCCCAAAATACTCACAAACTGCCTTACAAACTGCTTCTGCACATTTTTCTTGATGTGATGGGTTTAACATAAGTTTTGCTTCTTTTTCGTAATCCATAAATCCATATTCAATCAATATTGCAGGCATATTTGTTTGTCTTAAAATAGCTAATGTAAAATCCACTCATATCGACATCTCTCATCAAACCGTAGTTGTATTCATAGTCGATATCTGCTGCTAAATGTTTTACTGCTAGATTTCCTAATTTAATAGATTTTGAAGAAGAGTTTTTTGTACGTAAAACAAGTAATCCTTTTTGCTTTTGTTTGCCAAACTGACGCTGTTCCAATTGCATTGTAATGGTTTGAAATTAATATATCTGCACCTGCTTTATTTGCCTTATATGATCTTGTAGAAAGTGATACATCTGTTTTTCCAGTCATATCAGCAGTATACATATAGCCGATATTGCATCTAGTAAGTGCTTTTGCCAAATATTCAGATACTGCTCTATTCCATTCATTTTCTTTAATTACTTCACCTTTTTTTTTCTAACTAAGACTCCATTAACATACAAATCGGAAGATAATTTTACAGAACGCTTACCACCAGTAGTCATTCCGTGTCCAGCATCAATAGCTACTAAATATTTACTCATAGTCATCAAATCCTTCCTTTTTTAAAGTGGAGCAATAGGCTAATGCACAGTCCTATCACTTTATATTACCACTTTATACATAATTATGATTTTTTCTACAATTTGACACTATTTTAGATATTATTTTTAGATAGATAAATAATTTTTGTAATATATAAAGTTAATATGTTAAAATATATACTATAAGGTAAAATTACCAATTTTACTTTATTTTGTATTTATATAACATATGGGAGGGAATATTTAATGTTAAATGAATTCAAAAAACTTAAATTCAAGTAAAAAAGTAATAGTAGGACTTATAGCTCTTTTAATTTTGCCAATAACTTTATTATTACTATCAGGTGAATTCTTAGTTAAAAGTATTAAAGACAGAAAAATACCAAAAGCTATAATAGCAGGTGTATTATGTGTCTTATTTGTAGCTCCAAGCTTAGACTACATCTCAAAGGTACTCAGCTCTGACTCAACTTCTACTAATAAAGTAGCATCTTTAGAAAGCGAGATAACTTCTTTAGAAAATAAAATTTCTTCTAAAGATGATGAAATCAAATCTTTAAAAGCTAAATTAAATTCATCAAATTAAGAAGTTTCAACACTAGAAAGCAAAGTAAGTTCACTAGAAGATAAGATAGCATCAACAGAAAAAGACTCAGAAGATGCAACTGACAGTACTACTGATTCAAATGATTCTTCTGACAATACTACTACTTCTAGTGATAATTCTAGCAGTAGCTCTACTTCTAATAACTCTAACAGCTCTAGCAATTATAGTTCTAATAATTCAAGTAGCTACACTTCTAAAAACTCAAGTAGTTATAGTGGAAATAGTTCAAGCAGTTATAGCGGTAGTAGCTCAAGTAGTTATGGTAGCAGTGAAATAGTATATTGTAACGGTGGTAGATCTAAATCAAATAAATACCACAAAACACCGACTGCTCACAATATGGAAGGTGCAATAAGAATGACAAGACAACAAGCAGAGGCTGCTGGTTATGTCGCTTGTAAAAGATGTTATTAATATTAATAACATACAAAATTAATAAAATACAAACTAAAAAGCAGAGGTCATACTACCTCTGCTTTTTATAATAAAATATGAAATATCAACATTTATTTAAAACATATATTTAAATTAAAATGCCTCAGAACTCACTTTATATTCTAATTCTTGCATATATTTATCTATTGATTCAGCGACTTTTTTTACCTAATGCAGTTGCATAACATGCAGTTTTGTCTGCTTTTGCCTTGCTTATATCTCCTGCTGCAAAACGCCTTTCACAGATGTATTGAAGTCTTCATCTATAACAATCATTCCTCTTTCGTCTACATCTACTGGAGCTATTGTTTGATTGCACCCGGCATCTGACCTACTGCAAATATAACTTTATCACATTCTACATATAGTTTAGTATCGTCGTCTGTTCCCTTAAATTCCATACCAACTACTTTTTCCATCTTTACCTATAATTCTAACTGAATCCATCCAGTCGATTATAGGAACTCCCACTTGTTGAAGGTATTTTAATTCTTTTGCACTAGCTGTCATCTCTTCAATTGAGTTTCTAACCATTATTCTTACTTTTTATATCCTGTTAATTTAGCAGTCGTTCCGCAGTCCATAGCGACGTCTCCACCACCTATTATAACTGCACTTTCTCCAACTTCTATATTACCGTCGTTTGCCTTTGCTTCTGATAAGAAACTTACAGCATCTGTAACACCATCTAATTCGTGTCCTTCTATATTTAAAACTCTACCAATAGTAAATCCAGTAGAAATTAAAAATGATTTAAATCCTTCTTTTTTCAAATCATCTAATGTTATATCTCTACCAACCATACAACTTGTTCTAAACTCTACATCTAGAGATTTTATATATTTTAAATCTTTTTGAATTATTTCTTTTGGTAATCTGTGTGGTGGTATACCATAGCTAAGCCATCCACCAACTTCTTTTTTAGCTTCAAACACAGTAACTTCATATCCCTTTTGACCTAATACTGCCGCTGCTGCAAGTCCAGCCGGTCCAGAACCTATAATAGCGACCTTTTGACCTACTTTTTTAGGTTGTATATGATCACTTGTTATCACTTCATCACTTGCATCACAATAATCTACTAGATATTTTTGGATAAAGGTATCATTATAGGATTGTCTCCTAACGCGCTTTTTTCTACATCCACCTACACAGTAACTATCATAAGGACATACTCTTGTGCATATTGAATAAAATAGAGGATTGTTATCTCTGATTAGTTTTATCGCTTTTTCGAATTGTTCTGTCGCAACTAATTTTACAAATTCCTTTGGATTGCTATTTATTGGACATCTTTTATTACAATAAGCTTCTTCACATAGTAAACATCTCTTAGCTTCAGCTATAGCCTCTTCTTTTGTAAATTTCTTTGCAGATTCTGTTAAGTATGTTACTTTTTTCATTTTTAACCACCCCTAAATTTAATATATAATAATTGCTATTTTAAGTAAGATTTTATTTTACTTAAAATTTTTAAATGTAAATATTCTGAAAAACGAATTCCCAAACAATAAAAATATAAATATGTAAATATTTTCTTTTTATCTATAATACCTTATTTATTATAAATAAAAAAAAACGTTTTTTGAAATCCCCCCAAAATATTCCATTTTCTTTCATTTACAATTATTATTTATATGAAGAGTCTTTAGGAGATTTTCATTGAAATAAAAAAAATAAATGTATACAATAACCCTAGTGTAAAAATGTCAAAGAAGATGGCTAAAAACCATCTTCTTCTTTAAAATAACAACAGTTTACAGAAGTTTATATTTTCTTAAAGGCTAATTAATATCAGCCACGATTTTATAAACTATTTGCATTTTATTTTTAATATACTTATATATTTAGACACTCTTCGCTAAAATCCTTTAATTTTTGAAAAGATTTTGCTTTTATCAAAATAATGTGTGTAGATATTTATGAGCGTTGTGACCTCCTATATCTCCTAAAATTCATCATATAGTTTTTTTTAATATCTTCATTTTCATGAGATTTACGTTGAGGTTTATTTTTATCTATAGTATACAGTCCTGCTCCTCTTGCTTTGACTTTTTTCGTAGTCGCCATTTGTAAACGGTTGTC